>X301_European_Hare__coassemble_1246_pt1 | contig 14921 bp, 14 predicted proteins | sample X301_European_Hare__metabat2_low_PE_011 | metagenome-assembled genome bin X301_European_Hare
TATCAGCGACAGCTTTATTAGATTATCATAGCAATTATCGTTTGTCAAGGGGATTTTGGCAATTTTTTTAATTTTTTCCCAAGTTTTTTCTATACGCTTATCTGACTAGGAAATTACTGTCTTAATAACATTACTATATAGTTTGTGTCATATATTAATGACAGGAAACGGCTTTGTGATACCTGCTCGTTTATCCACGCATTTAAGTTGTGGAGGTTAAAGCTTCCTATAAGAATGAACAACACCCATATTACTATGAGAGCCTCTATCAATCCCAGCGCCATTCCTGCGAGCCTGTCCACCAGTTTGCCTGCGGGGAGCGCTCTTACGAGCTTTAAGGATTCAAGTATGAGCTTTATGACCTTGTGAATAATTCTTATGACTGTTAAAAGTATCACTGCCATAACGACGCTCAAAAAGCTGCCTTGAATGAAGCTGCCTATTCCTTTTGCTATTATTACAAGCACTAATATTCCTAATATGCAGGATATTATGCGTATCACGCTTTCCAAAAGTCCTCTGTGCGCGCCCCATATGGCGCCTATGGCAAGGGCTGCGATTACTATTATAAATAGAATGTTTATTTCCAAGTCGGTGTACCTCCAATGCGGCGTCAATACAGCTGTATCTGCTGTATGGCGTCGTCTGTCACTAATGTATATCTTGCTATGTTGCCTGTGGGTATGAGGCAGGTGATGCGCTCCTTGAAAGCGCCTTCATATTTTAGTCTGCCCTGCCAGTCGTAAATAATGCACTCATTGTCGCTGCGCACTATCAGTCCTGTGGAGTCAAATATTATGTCCGTGTACTCGAGGTCAAAATGCAGCTCGCTTACCTTTTTGGCGTCTGTGTTATATACGTCTAACCTGTAAGTATTTTCTCCCGCGCTGTCGAAAAATACAAGCCCTACATAATTTTCATCATAAAAAATGCCTTGGATTTCCTCGGAAATAAGGATTTCCGCGAGGCTTTCGGGCTTTTGCCTGCCGCGGTAGAACATGATGCGGTTGTCGGCTGCGGCAAATATTGTGTCGTTGTTCATAAAATTAACCAGCGGAACTATTGCGTCAGCATATCCGTAGCCGCTGACTAAGTTGTCCGTAACCTGCTGCCCTACTGCCGAAAAATTATAAAAGCCTATGCTTGACGAAACATTGCCGTCTTCCGCTTTTATATAGGAAACTGCTACTTTTGCGCCGTCGTCGGAAATGTCTATGGCTATCGGGTAGCCTGATTCGCTCATCGTCGTTTTGAAGTAGGCGAGCTCGCTGCCGTCTGTGCTGTACAGGTAAATTGCCGTGACTGTCGAGTCGTCAAGCACTGCCGCGACTATGCCGTTCAGCGACACGCAAAAATCGCGTATTGGCATTGTCGTGTTTATCGTGCCCAGATTCCCCTGTGTGTCTGATACGTATATGCTCCTGCCGTTGTAATCGCCTACTGCTATTGTCTTTTTGCAGGTTCTGATTATGGGGTTCTGCATTTCGTATGTCTGGTTCCAAATGACATTGCCGCGGGTATCGGTGCAGCTCATGCCGTCATTGCTGTATGTAAAGAGCATGCCGTCAAGGTTAATGCAGCTTGCCTCGCCCGCGCGCACCCAGCTGCTTTGCTGCTGCACCTCATAATCCGTGTAAATTATGCTTTTCCAATGGAAATAGACACCTATCAGGAAAATTCCTGCCAGTGCCAGTATTCCGATTACTGTGTAGATTTTCAGCTGTCTGTGACGCGCGACCATGCTGTCAAAGGATTTTTTTTCGTGGCTGCTTTCCGCGCCGTTTGTGCCAGCATTGTTTTTTGTGCCTTTTAAAAGGTATTGATTTCGCTTGAAATCTTTTATTTCAGCCATTGGTATACTCCATTTTTTAATTGTTAGTAAATAGTATACCATTTTTTTCACGGAAGTAAAAGCCTTTGTCCATAAAGAATGTTGTCGGGATTTTCAATTTTATTCCATTGGCATATTTCGTCTACCATATTGTAGGTGCCGTATACGTCATAGCTGATGGTTCTTAGGGTGTCTCCCTGTTGGATTATGTAGTATTGGGGCACTGGCGGCTGCGCCTCCTCCTGCGGCGTCTCGGGGGAGAGCTGTACTAAAGCCTGCGTTACCTCTGGCTCGGACTGCTGTTGTGACGCGGCTGATAATGCTGTGTCTGTGGCTGTGTCCTGCGGTGCGGACTGAGGTTCGGTTGATAATGCCGTGGCTGTGTCCGTGTCCTGCGACGTGGGTTGGGACTCGGCTGGTGATACCGTGTCTGTGGCTGTGTCCTGCGGTGCGGGCTGGGGCTCGGCTGATGATGCCGTGGCTGTAGCCGTTTCTTGCGGCGCGGGCTGGGGCTCGGCTGATGATGCTTCTTCTGGGGCGGGCTGCGCAGCGGCTTCGGCTGTATCCCCTGTCTGTCCGACAAATCTCTCATACTGCCCGTCTTCTGGGGCGGCTGCGCCTGAATTTACAGGCTTGGCGCCGCTCAGCTGTATATTGTCTGTGATTAGCGCAAGACAGTAATCTATGGTTTTTTCCATGCTTTTCATTTTTTGATAGTTATTTATGGAAATAATGCCGTATACCATTATGCACAGCACTAAGCCCAAGCATAATATATTCATTACGTTCCAAATGAAGCTTACGCGCGCCTCCTCGCGGTTGTATGCCTGCGCAAGCCTGCCGTAGCGCACTGCATCATCTGACTCCGCGCGGACATTCGCCTTTTTCTGCCTGACTGCCTGCGTTTCGTCTTCGTTCTGCGCTGATTTATGGTTTAGGTTCCAGTCTATGAGATAATTTTGCATTTCGTCATTCTGGTCGTAATAAATATAGAAGTCGTCGAGCACAATATTTGTATTTTTTATTGACACTTCAAGCCTGAGACGGAAATCCTTATTTGTTTCAATTTTTGCATTTCCCAAGAATGAGCAGCTGGGGAAGGACTGCCTGCCTTTTTCCTCGGGGAACGGGTTCTGCGCCGCGCCTGATATGACGAGCAGGCTTCTGCCTTCCTCGTCGAAGCGTTTTCCGAACAGGGAAATTTCGCATGTGTCGCCGTTTGTCTCCGCCTTTTCTGCGAGAAGCTTTTTCATAAATGTATATACATAGTCCTCGAGATAGAGTATGTATATGCCGCTCGGCTTTCCTACTGTCCTTGTGTTTACAGGTATTTGTGTGCTGATGGTTTGACTGTTCATTTTAATCCTCCTATCTGCTTGATGTGCTTTCAAGTTTAAGCGCAAGCGTAAACTTGTACGTTTTGTACGTGTGGCTGCGGAAAAACTGTTTTTATAATACACATCATAGCACGGAGGCCGTGAATAATTTGTCGAAACAAGTATGTCGAAACAAAAAAATCAGCCCATACTGCCAGACGGCAATTATGGACTGATTTTGGCTTAATATTACCATGAAAATTTGTAGATTGTCGTGGTTTTGTACTCCCTGTCAGGACCATATACGGCGCTTGGGAACTGGGGCTGATTTATGGCGTCGGGTACATTCTGCGTCTCTAAGCATAAACCGCTGCGCTTGCCGTATGAGGCGCCGTTTTTGCCTGTCTGCGGCTTTACGCAGTTGCCCGCATAAAACTGGATTGCGGGCTGGTCTGTATAAACCTCCATTTTCCTGCCTGTCGTGGGCTCCTGAACTTCGGCTGCTTTTTGGATGTTTCCGTTGTAGTTGTCTATCATAAAGTTGTGGTCGTAGCCTTGTCCGTATTTGAGCTGAATATCGTCGCTGTTTATATCCCTTCCGACTTCCTTCATCTGTCTGAAGTCAAACGGCGTGCCTTCTACGGGTACGAGGTCGCCTGTCGGTATGAGGCGCTCATATATCGGCGTGTAATGGAAGGCGTTTATATAAAGCTTATGCCCCTCGATATTTCCTGAGTCGTGGCCCGCAAGGTTAAAGTACGTGTGGTTTGTCATATTTATGAGTGTGCGTTTGTCGCTCGTGACATGATATTCTATTTTAAGCTTATTTTCATTTGTAAGGGTGTATGTGACCTGTACTTTTTTGTTGCCTGGAAATCCCATGCTGCCATCAGCGTCGTCAAGGGAAAATATGACACTGTTGTCATTTGTCCTTGCGCTCCATAATCTTTTGTGGTAGCCAAGATTATCGTCGCTGTGGAGATTGTTTGTGCCGTCGTTTGCCGCAAGGCGGTACTTTACGCCGTCAAGCTCAAAGCTTGCGTTGTCTATGCGGTTTGCGCTCGGTCCGATTGTCGAGCCGAAAAAGTCGCCGTTTTCATAGTAGCCTTCTATAGTGTCGTGTCCAAGCACTATGTCCTGATTGGCGCCGTTTTTCTGCGGTACGTAAAGCCTTACAAGAATTGCGCCGAAGTTTGTCACTTCCGCGGCTATTCCGTTGTCATTTTTGATGGTGTAGAGCGTCGCCGCTTTTCCGTCAGGGGTATTTCCAAAGCCGTTTGTTACAATTTCCATTTCTTCCTCTCTTTCCGCCGCTTTAGCGGCATTTAAATAATAACATTTTGCGTACTTTGCAAAATGCTGGCTGAAAAAACTTCCGTATATGGTTTTTTCAGCCTTTCCTCTCTTTCCGCCGCTTTAGCGGCATTTAAATTAATAGCATTTTGCATTTTTATAGTTCTGTTCTGCCCTCTAATGCCCGAAGCAAGGTCATTTCATCTATGCACTCGAGGTCGCCGCCGACGGGCACGCCGCTTGCTATGCGCGTGACCTTTATACCTGTGGGCTTTATGAGCTTCGATATATACATGGCTGTGGTTTCGCCTTCCAAGCTTGAATTGGTCGCAATGATTACCTCCTCCACATCGCCTTCGAGACGCTTTATCAGCTCCTTCAGCCTTATGTCGTTTGGCCCCATGCCAAGCATTGGAGAAATCGCCCCGTGCAGGACATGGTACACTCCTTCGTATTTATTTGTCTTTTCATATGCCGCCAGGTCGCGGATATTTTCCACTACCATTATGGTCTTGTGGTCGCGGCTCGGGTTTGAGCAGATGGGGCATATTTCTTTGTCGGTAAGGGTGCAGCATACTTTGCAATAATGTATATTTTGGCGTGCCTCTACCATCACCTGCGCAAAACGCTCTACATGCTCGGGCGGCATATTGATTACGTGCAGGGCAAGCCTTTGGGCAGACTTGCTGCCTACTCCTGGCAGCTTTTCAAATTGCTCTATCAGTTTATTTATATATCCGCTGTAAAGTTCCATCAGAAGGGCAAGCCTCCGCCGAGTCCGCCTGTCATTTTGCCCATAAGCTCATTGCCTGCCTCATCTGCCTGGCGTAACGCCTCGTTTGTCGCGGCGACTATCATGTCCTGCAGCGTTTCTATATCCTCGGGATCTACAGCCTCCTCGGAGAGTGTTACCCTGAGCACTTCTTTTTTGCCTGAAACTGTTACTTCGACGGCGCCGCCGCCTGCTTTTGCTGAAAATTCCTTTGTTTCAAGCTCTTTTTGCCCTTCTTCTATCTGGCGCTGCATGCGCTGAGCCTGTTTCATCAGATTGTTCATGTTGCCAGGCATGCCCATGCCGCCTGGAAATCCTCCTCTTTTTGCCATTGTATTATTTTCCTCCTCTTAATTTTTGCCGATTTTAGGGTTATTCTATTTCAATGTCCATATTTATGAGCTTTGAAAGGTCGATGTAGTTTTCCTCAAAGCTTTCGCTGTCTTCGATTTTTTTAATTTCAACGGAAATTTCTTTTTCTACAATGCTTGAAAGCATATTTTCAAGCTGTGCGCGATTGTCGGGGCGGCTCATGTAATCATAGCCTATGCCGTCGTCAAGCACTATCTCTAAGCGGTTGTCGCCGCCAAGGCTTAGCCTTGCGTTTTTGAGATAACTTTGCAGCGGCTGATGCGCCTGTGAGATTATTCCCGACCATTCGCCGACTATTTTTTTAATGTCATCTGGAATTGCCTTGGGGAGTTCTTTTTTTGCCTTGGGCGCTAGCTGCGACGGCTGGCTCTGTGACGGCTGCTGCGCGTATTGTGACTGCAGCGCTGCTCCGTTTGCAAGGCTTTCTTCGAGTGCTCTGATTCGCGCCTTGATTGCGTCGGCTGACGCGCCTCCCATTTCCTCCATTGCGGGGCGGCATAATTTTATGAGTGTCATTTCTATAAGTATGCGTTTCTGCGTGGCGTATCTTATCTGACCTGAAAGCTCTGAAAATATCCTGATATAGCGCATTATGTCTTCCAGCTCCAGCTGCTGGGCTTCTGTCTTTAGCCGCGACAGGTTATCGCCTGACATGTCTATCATATCCTCTAAGCCGCTGTCTGAGGTCTTTGCAAGCAGGAGGTTTCTCAGATACCATGTGAAATCCGTGACAAACTGGGTGAGCTCGCGCCCCTGCATTACAACTTCCTCTAAAATCGTAATGCTGCCCATGGCGTCGTATTTTTCTATTTTTTCCAGAAGGCGGCTGAATACTGATGTATCAACTGCGCCAAGCACGTCGAGAACCTTGTCATAGGTCAGCGTCTCGCCGAAGTGAAAGGCTATGCACTGGTCTAAGAGGCTAAGTGCGTCGCGCATAGAGCCATCGGCTGTTTTGGCTATATACCTGAGCGCTTTTTCCTCTGCCGTAACCTGTTCTTTTTCCATGAGCTCGCTTAGTCTGTCCGTGATGGTGTCTATGGAAATGCGCCTGAAATCGTATCTCTGGCAGCGCGAGAGTATGGTAATCGGCAGCTTATGGACTTCTGTGGTCGCGAGAATGAATATCACGTACGAGGGCGGCTCCTCCAGTGTCTTTAAGAGCGCGTTAAACGCTCCTATGGAAAGCATATGCACTTCGTCTATGATGTAAACCTTGTATTTCCCTTCTACGGGGGAGTATGATACTTCGTCTACTATCTCGCGGATATTGTCCACGCCGTTGTTGGAGGCGGCATCTATTTCTATTACATTGACGCTTGCGCCCGCGCTTATTGTCTGGCAGCTGCGGCACTTGCCACAGGGGCTGCCGTCTATGGGATTTTCGCAATTTACCGCCTTGGCAAAGAGTTTGGCTATGGTGGTCTTGCCTGTGCCGCGTGTGCCCGTAAAAAGGTAGGCGTGACCTATGCGGTCTGCTTTTATCTGGTTTCTGAGTGTGGTGACGATATGTTCCTGTCCTTTTACGTCTTCAAATATATCGGGGCGGAACTTTCTGTAAAGCGCTGTGTATGACATTCTATTCTCCGTGTTTAATGTAATATTATTGGCGTCTGCAGGCTTTCTGCTTACAGTTTTATGCCGCGGTTTTGCGCCGCGGCATTGTATTTGGGATTAATCGCCAAAGCTTATTCCTAAGAGTTTTGCCTCTTGGATTATTGTTGATTCGGGATCTACCATTTTGAGCTTTCCTGCTACTTCCTCGAGCGGTACTTTTACTACTTCTCTGTTTCTGTAGCCTACCATGTAGCCGTACTCGCCTTCGAGGATAAGGCGCGCCGCCTCTGCGCCGAGTCTGCTGGCGAATACTCTGTCGTAGGAGTCGGGGCTGCCGCCGCGCTGTGTGTGTCCAGGTACGGTAACTCTTACTTCCATGCCACTTTTCTTGGTAATCTGCTCTGCTATTTCATATGATACGCTGGGATATTTGTAGTCCTGCATGTATTTTTTGTATTCTTTCTTGGAAAGCTTTGCCAAATCCTTTGAGATAGCGCCTTCTGCTACTGCGAGGATTGTGAAGCGGCTGCCTCTTTCGGCGCGTTTTTTGATTGCGTCTATAATCTTGTCTATATCGTATGGGATTTCGGGGATAAGGATTATGTCTGCGCCGCCTGCGATGCCTGCGTTGAGGGTGAGGTAGCCTACTTTATGTCCCATAACTTCTACTATGAATACGCGTCCGTGTGATGCGGCTGTGGTGTGTATCTGGTCGATGCACTGTGTCGCTATGTCTACTGCGCTCTGGAAGCCGAAGGTCATGTCCGTGCCCCAGAGGTCGTTGTCTATGGTTTTTGGAAGCGTCACTATATTCAGTCCTTCTTCGCGGAGGAGGTTTGCTGTTTTATGCGTGCCGTTGCCGCCGAGGATTACTAAGCAGGTGAGGTTGAGCTTGTAGTAATTGTGCTTCATTGCCTCTACTTTGTCAAGTCCGTTTTCGTCGGGATCGCGCATGTTTTTGAAGGGCATGCGTGAGCTGCCTAAGATTGTGCCGCCTTTGGTGAGGATGCCTGAAAAGTCGGAGAACTGGAGCATTTTGTAGTTGCCGTAGATTAGTCCTTTGTAGCCGTCGATGAAGCCGAATAGTTCTACGTCCTTATGGGAATTGAAGAGTCCTTTTGCTACGCCGCGCATTGCTGCGTTGAGGGCTTGGCAATCGCCGCCGCTTGTTAATAAACCGATTCTTATCATTTTTTTGTGAGCCTCCTTTTTATTAAATATTAAAATATAAGGTTTTTCCTATATTTGCTGTTAGTATTTATTATAGCTTATTTTGGGGTGGGGAACAACTTTATTTTGGAAATTATTTTGGAAATTATCTTTTTTCATGGAGATAGGGCGCCCAGAGACAGCTATATGCACCATTCAGACAAACGGAATTTAGATTTTCTTAGGTGTTGTCTTTTAACACCTTAGAAAATCTTTCCGTTTTGATTGCGCTCAGTTGGGAGCGTAGCGGACACTAAGCTCAATGGCGCGTTAAAAGGAGCTACGCTTTTAACGCTTATTTCGCTAAGTGCCGACGCTCCCAAAGGTCTTCATGGGGCATATAGCTGCCTCTGGGCTTGGTTATTGCCTGCCGCTTTTTGTTGCTGGATTTTTTTCGCTGGATTTTCTTTTGCCGGATTTTCTTCGCTGGATTTTCTTTGTTGGATTTTTGTTAATGGATTTTTGTTAATGGATTTTCTGCCATTGGATTTTTTAGAATATTTTTAGTGGGAAAATAAGGGGTAAGAAATAGAAAAAGCGTATAGCCTGTGGGCTGTACGCTTTGGGATTGATTATGCTTCGTCGGCTATGGCGGCGGTAGATACTACGGTGGCGGCTACGGTGACTACTACTGTAATGATGATGAGGAGCATACCGCCCATGAGGAGAAGGACTGCGCCGCCAGCATTGTCTGAGCTTGCGTCTGATGCTGCGTTTTCCTGTTCGGCTGTTGTTTCCTGTGCGCTTTCTGCGGCGTTTACTTTGTATGCATTTAGTGAGAATGCGGAGATGAATATGCCGAGTGTCAGTGCAAGCAGGGATTTTATTATTTTATAGCTTCTTTTCATTTATTATCACCCTTTGTTTTAGATTGGCGCTGTATGCGCTCGTTAATGATATTTTAACACATATCTTTTCAAAAGTGAATAATTATTATTAAATTTTTGTTATTTTTTTGTCGTTATTGCACTATAGTGTGGCGAGGATGCCGCCTTTTACTTCTATATATTCACTGTCGTCTATGCAGAGCCATAGGCTTTGGGCGCTGGGATTGTAGACGAAGGAATTGTCTGCGGCGAACTGGGCTTGTCTGGCGGTATCGAAGTAATCTACTATTTCTATGTTGGTTGCATACCAGATGTCGTCTTGTCCGCCTACAAACTGGCAGAAGTCTTCCATGACGTTCCAGTTGTCGTTTTGAGTGAACTCATAGCTGTGTCCCCAGACGTACATCATGTATAGGTACTGTTTTTTCTTTAGGCTGACAAACTGCTCGCCCAGCTCCTGAAGCTTGTGGTTGTGGTGGCAGGTGGCTTTCCAGCGCATGAAGTCTGAAGGGATCTCGAAGCTTTCGGAATTGCCGACTATTCTGCCGTAGCGTATGCCGAGAGCGGGGAGCAGGCTGCATATTTCGTCGGAATATGAGCCGTTGGGGTATGCAAGTCCTCTGACGGGATATCCCATAATCTTCTCTAATCTTTTCCTGTCCTCGAGTACTTCATCGGCTACGCTGGCAAGCGGACAGCGCGATATGGTCGGATGGGAAAATGTATGGCAGGCTACCTCATGACCTTTGTACAGCTCCTTGTATTCTGACTGCGGTATACGCTTGGGATCGTCCTTTAAGCCGCTGTTTAGGTTAAAGGTGCCCTTTATGCCGTACTTATTGAAGATTTCAAGCAAATGTCTGTCCTCGTGTCTGCCGTCGTCGTAGCTCATGGTGAGCACCTTATGTTTCCACTGCGGGAAACAGATATATACTTTTTTTATGTCATTTTTCATTGTCTTGAATTTGCCCCTTTCTTTTATGCGAATATTGCTATATAGCTGCAAAACATATTTTAAGCTGCCAAAACGGGTTTTTGCAACTGATTATTTTATTATTTCATTTCTTGTATTTTTCTCAAAACGGGCGACGAGCTCTCTGGCGGTCTGTTCGTCGGAGGTTTCGAGAGCCTCTATAAATTCTTTCAGGGGCTGTCTGGTAGCCTCGTCAGCAAGCTCCATTGAATTTTTAAGGCTTGCGGCATAGTCGGATATGCACTCGCTAAATTCGAGCGACATTCTCTTGTCTGACAGGAGTGTGATGCGCAGGGTATAAGCCGTGTTTGTCCATGTGACCTTCTGGGTTATGGCGCAGAGGTCCTTTGCTTTTTTGAGGAAGTTTATGCCTGCGGGCGTGCGCTCGAGTATGTCGTCGGGAGTGACGCCGAAGAAGTCGAAGTCGTCTTCTGATACTATACATTCTACCTTTAGGTCAGATTTTTTTGCGTATTCCATGAAAAAAAGCGTCACCTCGGTTTCTGCGGGTTATGTTTTTTGCTATTCTATTATAGTATTATATTTTGCGGAGCGCAAGAGGTATATTTTATTTAGTTTTGGGAATTTTGGGGGGAATGTTTAGGGCAGCGGGTATACAGCGGCATGGCAATATAAAAACAGCGCTGCCCAGAAAAAATTATGGGCAGCGCTGTGTGTGATATCTGACTTTTATTATATGACGGCAGAATTAATAATACCACTCTGCAAAGCCAACTATGCCATATGTTGTTACAACAGGGCTGTACAAATATCTTGCGGTCCATGTCGTCGCATCATCACCATCAAAATTACCGTTCTCGTCATAATACGATACAGTATACCAGTGTACATCATATGCATATGCCTTTTCGCCTTCACTCACATATTCAGACGCATCAAAGCTACCAGCATTTCCATTGACAAAATCACTATATTCCTGTGTCAAATCCTGATCAACAACGCCATTATTTGCTGTAAATGACAAATCAAAATTATAATCATACTCTGCGCTGTATGCTATGCGGCTTACACTGCCATCCCATAAACCGTTCACAAGATTACCAGTCGCTGTTACATCAATACTTCCATCTAAATACTAAATAAACCCACTTTACAGCACCATTGCCATTTGGTGCATCATTACTCCAAGCGTCTGTGAACAGATAACAGTAATCGCCGCCATCCATAAAGATTATGCCATCGCCTGTCCTGCCGCCGCCTGCGTAGCCGCCATATGATTGGAATACCAATTCTCCACTTTGCAGGATTTTCTCAAAGCCCTCTAAAGCAATACATATCGGCTCAGAATCTAATTTATTTTTTACCCTTAATTTATTATAGTTCCATTCGGCACGCAATCATCAACAAACAGCAGTTTACATCCGCAAGCATTATTTGTTGCTGCAAGCAACATACCATTTGATGTCACTCCATTAATTCGTGATGGCTCCAAATTTACAACAACTACAATTTTCTTACCTATTAATTCTTCAACATTGTATTCATCTTTTATTGACGAAACTATAACTCGTTCCCCAAGACCATCGTTAAGGGTTATTTTCACACAATGATTGGATTTCCGTATTTCCTGACATTTAACAATTTCACATACCCGCAAATCCATTTTCTGAAACAGTTCAATTGTTATACACTCTTTCAAAGGTTTTACCGGATCTGCTTCTTTTACCTCACTCACAACCTCTGCTTCTTTTAAATCATTCTCTGCATTTCCGCAACGCATCTCTTCCTCTGTCTTAGGTGTCGAAAAATCTAACAACTGCAAATATTGTTCTTTCTCAATCGCATACAAAAACAAATATAGTCTTGGTCCCTTTTTCTTCCCAATTAATAATTGATATACATTTTGAAAAAATTTACTCTGTAACTCCTTTCTTTTCTGTGTATCGTTGCCCAACTCATAAACATCTACTGGAATAGAATAAATCTTCTGATTTAATTCGTCCAGGGTATATTGCTCCTTTAACAAATAATTATAAAGCGTTTGAATTTCTAACTTTTCTTTATCCGTAAGAGCCTCATATGCATCCCAATTTCTATATTGACATAATTTATTTGCATTCTCTGGACTGCATAACTCAATCCAATTCTGCGCGTAAATTAATCTGTCCGAAAAATCCCTTTCATTATAAGGCATTCCTATTTTCTCAAATACGGTTTTCAATACCTGTGGGTTGAAATTTACAGCGGACCCCAATTGAACCAATAACCCCATAGGAACTGTAGAGATGGAACGTCCCTCAATCAAACAGTTATACATAATAGAATTTACCCGCTCGTCTGTTGTACCCGACAAATATTGATTGTACATTTTATCAAATTCAAAATACTGTTTCAATATGCCATCATCAAAACAAAAATCAAACGAATGTGTTGGCTCAGCTTTTGAATACAACCATAAAATAATTTCTGGCTGATATATTTTTAGCAATGCTTCCGGTGTCAAATTCAATCCAGACGAACCTGACATTTTTCCAGTTGCTCCCCGAAGTCCAATAAACTCATATGCCTGAAATATAGGAGGCTCATGATTAAAAATTTCTCTAGCAATGACACTGGAAGTCTGATAGCTCCCTCCTGGGGCTGCATGATCTTTTCCACCCGGTTCAAAATCAACGTCCTCATAAAGCCATCTCATTGGCCAGTCAACTTTCCATGCCAATTTACAATTAAAATTAGTTTTAAAATCAAACTGATCTTTATATCCACAGGAACATTCATAGTCTGCAACCATGTCATTTTCATTAAAAGCCGTAATCTTTGTAGTATCTCTACCACAGTTCGAACAGTATATAGACACCGGATAATAATTCTCCCGCTCCCCTGGTTTTGCTTCCTGTGTTCTGAAAGAATCCAGTATGTCGAAAATCCTGTACCGTTCCTTTAAAGCTCGTAAGATATATTCCACATACTTTCCAGAGCGATACATGTCTGCCTGATAACGATAATCAATTTTTATTCCGAATTTCTCAATTGAATCCATAAATTCATGCTCAAAATATTGTGCGTATGAAGACCCTTCATTATCACTAAATGGATTCGGCACATCTACATATGGATAACCAATATACTTTTCCATTTCAGGTCTCATTTTGGCGACATTCACCGGTACTTTTCGTAATCGGTCAAATTCATCCCAACTGTGTAATAGTCTAACCTTTTTCCCCATCTTTAGTAGTGCTTTTGCTACAAAATAACTGGTTGCAATATCCCTAAAATTTCCTATATGAACAGATCCTGACGGACTGATACCTGTGGCACACACATATTCTTCTTTATTAGGATTTCGTTCAATCACCTTTTTTGCAATTATTTCTGACCAATGCATAACTCAAACACCCTATCTTTCTTGTATTGTTTTTCTATACTTGAATAATTCACACTATTATAGCATTTATTATTCAAATAAACAAGAAGTATTTTTTTTGAAATTGCCAAACTTTTAGTTTGGCATTGGAGGGGATTTTTGTTCAGATGGGGCAGACTGTTTTGAATGATATCGGAATGGATTAGCATAAATGAATAGAGATTAGATTAGATTGTGTTTTGTTTCATTTTTTTAGTTTGGGGAAATTGAGTGGAATGTTTGGGGCGGCGGGTAGGGCGGTGGGCAGACGGCGTCGCGGCGATATGAAAAGAGCGCTGCCCAGAAAAAATTATGGGCAGCGCTGTGTGTGATATCTGGCTGTTGTTATATGGCGTCAGAGATATTAATGCCAATCTGCAAAGCCAACTATACCCGTTGTTTGACCAATATAAGCAGACAAGTATCTAGAATGCCAATACTCATCACTATCCTCAAATTCATCATATGCAAATATTTTTTTGCCTTCATCTAATTGTACATCGTAAAATTCGCAGTATTCCCGTGTCAAATCTTCAACAGGAATGCCATTATTGGCTGTAAATACAAGCTCAAAATTATGATTATTGGCAGAATCATATATTGTATCATTTACAGTGCCATTAAACAAACCGTTCACAAGATTACCAGTTACTGTTACATCCAAACTTCCGTCTAAATAAACATGCTTTACAGTGCCATTTCCATTCGGCGCATCATTGCTCCAAGCGCCCACGAACAGATAATATTCATTGCTTGATTCCTTAAAGATTATACCGTCACCTGTTCTGCCGCCGCCTGCGTAGCCACCGTAGTAGAAATAATAGCCGCCATCATTTGGAATCTTATATACACCAGCGCCTACGCCATTTCCACTTCCGTCGGGTGTATATACGGCACGGTCACTTACCATCGCGTTTACATATGCTACTGCCTCGTCTGAACCGTCTACATCACACATTGAAGCATAATCCTGCGCTGACATCAGGGCATACACCTTCTGGATAAAAGCAGATGCATCTGCCGCGTTTACAGGAGATGTAATGTCTACTGTTGTCTGTGTAGTATCGGTTGTTTGAGTTGTGTCTGTTGTCTGCGTCGTGTCTGTCGTCTGCGTTGTGTCTGTCGTCTGCGTTATGTCAGCATTAGGGATGAGCAGAGTCTGATTTGCCCAAATCTTGTTGGGATCCTTTATCTGATCCTTGTTGCTGTTGTAGATGTCTTCCCACTTGTCTGCGTCATTGTAAAACTGCTTTGCAATTTTGCTCAGGTTGTCGCCTGTCTGCGTGGTGTACGTTTCATCTGCAAATACAGTCATGCCCGACATCAGCATTGTTGCAGCCGCAGTAAATGCCGCAAGCTTCTTTAAAGCCTTTTTCTTCATTGTTTTTTACCTTTTCCTTTCTGCTA
>X301_European_Hare__coassemble_1248_pt1 | contig 14899 bp, 13 predicted proteins | sample X301_European_Hare__metabat2_low_PE_011 | metagenome-assembled genome bin X301_European_Hare
GTTTACTATTTCTGCTGTAATCGTTATCTGACCGCCGAAGTTTTCCTTTTCCATGACAAGACCGCGGTCACGAGCCCTGCCAAGGTAGATTGCCGCTGACAGTCCCGCGGGACCTCCCCCGACTATTATCACGTCATATATATTTTCTAAATCCTTGATTTCCATAAATTTTCCCTGCCTTACCAGATTTCTCCCTTTTAAAATAACGCCTTCTAAACATTTGCAAAGCCTTATTCAGTAACGTAGAATCAATCACCTATGATGCAGCTTTCTCTCCCTACAATAATCCTACCAAATCAAGGCTTGGCTTTAACGTTTCACTGCCTGGTTTCCAATTCGCCGGGCACACCTCATCACCATGCTCCGCCACGAACTGCAGCGCCTGCACCTTTCTGAAAAGCTCCTCGGCGTTGCGCCCTACATTCCCCGCGCTTACCTCGTATGCCGCAATTTTTCCATCGGGATTTACGATAAACGTACCACGCTCCGCCTGCCCAGCATCGCCTATCAGCACATCAAAATCTATGCTGAGCGTGTGCGCAGGATCCGCCAGCATAGGATACTCAATCTTTTTAATGCGTTCAGACGCGTCCTTCCACGCCTTGTGGACAAAATGCGTATCAGTCGAAACAGAATAAATCTCGCAGTTGATTTTCTTAAACTCCTCATACTTTTCCTGCAAGTCTTCAAGCTCCGTGGGGCACACGAACGTGAAATCCGCGGGATAAAAGAAAAACACTGACCACTTGCCGAGAATGTCATCCTTAGTCACAACCCTGAATTTATCATTGTGAAACGCCTGAACCTTGAAATCGCTTACCTCTTTTAAAATCATTGACATTAGTTTAGCTCTCCTTTCACAGCCTTTGAGCAGACAAAGACAAAAATAACTTAAATTTCCTTCCGTTTTATTTTGCACTGAATTACATATTCTATGCATTTTATTCTGTTTTTGGCTATTATTAATAAATATTTGAAAATTTAGTTGCTTATTTTGGAAAAATGTAATAATATAAAATAAACAGATGTATTTTATACATTATAATATTTATGTGTCATGGATTGGAGGAAGACCATGGAGGGTTTGAGAAACATTACTGAAGAAGATGTCGAGGAACAGTTAAACAAGCTTTTGCCGACTATGCCGAATATCTGCAGCTGCGAACAATGTCGGCTTGATATGGCTACATACGCGTTAAACAGGCTTAAACCAAATTATGTACGTTCGGACAAAGGCGCTCTTTTTCATAAGGTAAATGTATCTTCACCTCAGGCTAAAACGGAAATACTCGCTACGGTGGTAAACGCCATAACTGTTATCGGCGCTCGCCCAAATCATGATTGAAAATTATTATCTGGCATTAGACAGCAGAAAGCGTGTTTTGCAGATTTTTTAATTATTATGAATATAATAATTAAGGGTAAGCCTGACGGCTTACCCTTTATTTGTATATTAATGCATATCCGTATATTATTATGAAAACACCATATTTTTCAGACCTTAAATCTTATTAAACATAGAGCTTTTCGGTCTTAACAGTACCTTATTATTTTATCTTACTCTCGCTTTGACTTGGTTAATTGTTTCGATAACCATATTCCCGTTTCTGTCAAAAATGCTCATTCCTATTGTCTTTGGATTTTTCCTGAGATACCCTATCGCCCAGCTGTCATCCTGCATAAACTCGACCGTAGTGCCCTCGGGGATAGCGATATCATTGAGATACACCTTTCCGTCAAGCTTTCTCTGCAGCATGCCCTCAAATTTTACAGGGCGGTAGAGGTAATTGATTTTCTCCTCACCGCGCTCAATATTGCTGATAATACGCACCAGCTCATCGCATTTAAAACGGTCGTCAGGCTCGGTTGCGTTTGCCAGTATCCTGCCCAAAACCTCGTCAAAGTTGAGCTCCTTCCGTTTTTCCTTAAACGCGTCAAGCAGCTTGTGCGCCAAATCTATCAAATCGTCAGCAGTTTCAAGTTTTTTCATATAATTCTCCCTTTTACACTTTATATTTATATATTCTTTTTGCAGATATCATTCAAACAGCATTTATCGCAATAAGGCTTTGTGCGCGCCGTGCAGACCTCCCTGCCGTGGTTTACAAGCCTGTGGCAGAAATCGCTGCCCTCCTCGGGCGGTATTATTTTCCAGAGCGCCATCTCTACTTTCTTTGGCTCTTTTATGCCGTCCACAAGTCCCATGCGGTTTACAAGCCTTATGCAGTGAGTGTCCGTAACTATCGCGGGCTTTTTGAATACGTCGCCCATTATGAGGTTGGCGCTTTTCCTGCCCACGCCTGGAAGCTCTAAGAGCTTGTCAAAGTCATCTGGGACATTGCCGCCGTACTTTTCCTGCAGCATTTTCATGCACGCGCTTATGTCACGCGCCTTGCTGTGCCCCAGCCCGCATGGCTTGACAATCGCCTCTATGTCTTTGACATCGGCAGCGGCAAGCGCCGTGACACTCGGATATTTTTCATATAGCCCCTTCACGACAACATTCACCCTCGCGTCAGTGCATTGGGCAGCAAGGCGCACGCTGACAAGCAGCTTCCACGCCTGATTGTAGTCAAGCGTGCAGTCCGCGTCGGGGTACTCCTTTTTCAAGCGCTCTATTATCTCCAGCGCCAAGTCCTTTTTATCTTTCAGCCTTTTTTCCTCATCAGGATTTTGAACCGCGCTTTGCTTTCTTGCCGACATCTGCCAACACTTCCTTTGTATATTTTCGTTTTTATTTCTTTACAACAGCAATGCCAAGCTCCTCAAGCTGTATGTCGTCTACCAGATTCGGCGCGTCCGTCATAAGGCATGAGGCATCCTTTACCTTGGGGAATGCGATTACCTCGCGGATTGAATCTGCCTGCGCCATAAGCATGACCATTCGGTCAAGACCATAAGCAAGCCCCGCGTGAGGCGGCACTCCGTATTTGAAAGCGTTCAGCAAAAATCCGAAGCGCTCATTTGCCGTTTCCTTCGTAAGCCCGATAATCTCAAACATCTTTTCCTGAATGTCGTTTTGGAAGATACGCACGCTTCCGCCGCCAAGCTCCGTGCCGTTCAGCACTATGTCATATGCCTTTGCGCGCACCCTGCCGGGCTCCGTGTCAAGATACTTCAAGTCCTCCTCCATAGGCATTGTAAACGGGTGGTGCATAGCCACGTAGCGGTTTTCCTCCTCGCTCCACTCCAGAAGCGGGAACTCCGTTACCCACAGGAAGTTGTACTTATTTTTGTCCATAAGCCCCAGATTTCGCGCTATTTCAAGACGGAGGTTGCCAAGCACGTCCCACACTACCTTGTTGCTGTCCGCGGCAAAGAGCAGCAGGTCGCCGTTTTCACCGTCCATCTTCTTTACAAGCGCGCTCATCTGCTCGTCTGTCATAAACTTTGCAAATGATGATTTGAGAGCGCCGTCATTTTGTATTGCTATATAGGCAAGTCCCTTCGCGCCAAAGCCTTTCGCAAACTCGACAAGCGCGTCGATTTTTTTCCTCGGCATCTCGCCCTGTCCCTTTGCGTTTATGCCCCGCACTGAACCGCCGTTTTCAAGCGCGCCGGTAAATACGCCGAAGCCGCAGCCCTTTACTGTATCGCTCACATCGACAAGCTCCATGCCAAAACGCGTGTCGGGCTTATCTGAGCCAAAGCGGTCCATAGCCTCCTGCCATGTCATGCGCGGTATCGGCAACTGCACGTCAATGCCTATCGTGTCCTTAAATATAAACTGCAAAAGACGCTCGTTCACCTCTATAACATCATCAACATCAACAAACGAAAGCTCCATATCCACCTGCGTGAACTCAGGCTGTCTGTCGGCGCGCAAATCCTCGTCGCGGAAGCACTTTGCTATCTGGAAATATCTGTCAAATCCCGAACACATCAAAAGCTGCTTGAAAAGCTGCGGCGACTGCGGAAGCGCATAAAAGCTGCCCTGATGTATGCGGCTCGGCACGAGGTAATCCCTTGCGCCCTCGGGCGTTGACTTATTGAGTATCGGCGTTTCTATTTCAAGAAAGCCCTCGTTTGTCATAAACTCGCGGATTTTTGCCGTGACACGGCTCCTCATCATTATCTTTTCCTGCAAATCGGGGCGTCTTAAATCAAGGTAGCGGTATTTTAACCTAAGCTCCTCTTTTGTCTTTGAGTCCGCCTCTACAGGGAAGGGGGGCGTCTCCGCCTCGGAAAGAATGCGAAGCTGCGTCGCGCGGACTTCTATGTCGCCTGTTTTCATATTTGCGTTGGCGTTGCCCTCGCGCTTTTCCACCCTGCCAACTACCGCGATTACAAACTCGCTCCTTAATGTTTCCGCTTTCTCAAATGTCGTGGCATCTACGGCGCGGCTCAAATCCTCGCCCTGCTCGAATATTATCTGCAAAAGTCCGCTCCTGTCGCGCAAATCTACAAATATAATGCCGCCTTTATTCCTGCTTTTCTGCACCCAGCCCATTACCGTGACTGTCTCGCCCACATTTGCGGCTGACACCTCTGTGCATCTATGCGTCCTCTTTAAACCTTTCATCGACTCTGCCATTTTTCTGACCCCTTTTCACTCTTTGATTGGATTTTTGTAAAATTCCACAAACTCCTCATAGCCCTCCGCCGTAAGCTGCTCCTTCTGGAATTTTTTATTTTTGTTCATGCGCGCGACAAGCACCTGTGTGCCGTCCTTTCTCGCGTCCTGCGCCTTGGCTATCACATTGCAGAGCATCTCGCCCGATACGCCCTTTTCTATAAGGTAGGCAACTTTCCTGCTCTGGTTTGGCACCTTAAATCCGTTTTCCATGAGAATAAGGATAATGCGCTCAAAACCGATTGAAAATCCGCAGGCGGGTACGTCTTTGCCTGTGAAGCGTCCTACCATTTTGTCGTAGCGACCGCCACCGCCGCAGCTTATGCCAAGCTCGGGCATTGATATCTCAAAAATCGTGCCTGTATAATAAGACATTCCGCGCACAAGCGTAGGATCAAATACAAGCTTGAAAAAGTCTCCCTTAGTGGCGTTTACGCTCTCTATGATTTCCCTAAAGCCTGTAAGCACCTCGCCGTCAAGCACTCCCAAAAGCTTCTCCTCTATAAATTTTAGCTTGTCGCCAGCGTCATTAAATCCCTTGAAAAGCGAAAGGTACTTGTCAATCGCAGCCTCATCATAGCCTGCCTGCGCAAGCTCGCTCTCTACGCCGTCAAGCCCTATCTTGTCCATTTTGTCAAGGGTGATAAAGATATCGTCGTAATTTTCCTCTGCAAAGCCGCTGTATGCCGCCATCGCCTTTAAGATACGCCTGTCGCTTATCCTTATCTCAAAATTTTTAAAGCCCAATTTCCCAAGCGTGGTAGTCGTCGCCAAAATCAGCTCTATCTCCGCCAAGTTTGACGCCTCGCCAAGTATATCGATATCGCACTGCATAAACTGGCGGTATCTGCCTTTCTGCGGCCTGTCCGCCCTCCACACATTGCCTATCTGCAGCGCCTTGAATGGCGAGGGGAGCTCGTTTGAGTGGTTTGAATAGTATCTTACGAGCGGCACCGTGAGGTCATAGCGCATGCCAAAATCCACTATGTCGGCTTCACTCTGCGCCTCGCCAAGCTTTAGCTTTTCGCCCCTCTTTAATATCTTAAAAATCAGCTTTTCATTTTCGCCGCCCTGCTTGCTGCTTAAGTTTGCTATGTCCTCCATGCACGGCGTTTCCATCGGCGTAAATCCAAATTTGCCGTAGGTTTCCTTTATAACGCCTGTCACGTAATCGCGTATCTGCATTTCGTCAGGCATTATGTCCTTCATTCCGTGCACGGGCTTTTTATTTAATGCCATAGTATGAACGTACCTCCATCTGAAAATCTCAAAGTCGATTTTACACTGTTTTGGCAGAATTTTCAAGGGGAAAAAATCAAAGCTTAAACTTATTGACCTCATTCAGCAGGCCGTCAGCGATGTCGCTGCTGTTTGCCGCCTCAGCGCCTATGTCGTTCACGCTGCCTGTGAGCGTTACAGCCGTGTCCGTGACGACGGTAATACCCTTTGCGCTCTCCTCCACGGCGGAATTTACATCTGAAACAGACTGTCTTATATAGTCAATTCGCTCCTTTATATTTTCACATTCGCTGGCAAAGGTCTGCATCATGCTGCTCATATCGTCTACATCTTTGCGGTAGCTTTCGCTCGTTTCAAGCAGCCTCTCATAGCCGCCCATAGCTGTCTGCTCGACGAAAACAAGCAGCTCCGCCGCCTTGTTTGACAGCTCGTCTACGGAGGCGATAACCTCGTTGCTGACCTTCTGAATCTGCGTGGCGGCATCCGCCGAGTATGTAGCAAGCTTGCCTATCTCGCTTGCGACTACCGCAAAGCCGCGGCCTGACTCGCCCGCCCTTGCCGCCTCAATGCTTGCGTTGAGTGAGAGCAGGTTTGTCTGTGATGTGATGTTCAATATATTTTCAGTGAGGGTTGTTATCTCGTTTACAGCCTTGGACTGCTCTATTTTCTCGTTCATTGCCAAAGCCAGCTCCTCCGCGCGCGCCTTTGCGCTTTTCTGGTCATCGGATGCCTTCCTGTATATGTCAGCGGCTTTTTTGCAGGTATCAATCGAGGCGTTGTTGCCCTCCTGCGCGTCTGCTGAAATGCTTTCAATTGTGGTATAAATCTGCGCCACTTCTCCCGTTATCTGGTTGAGCGAGGCTGATGTCTCCTCCATTGCGGCGCTCATCTCCTCCATTGTAGATGAAACGCTTGAAATGCCGTCGCCCGCGTTTGCAAGGCTTTCAGCTATAGTTTTTGACGAGCTGCTCAGATTTTCCGAATTGTGGAAAATATTCAGCATGATGCCGCGTATATATTCAAGCAGCGAATTTACGTTTTCCGCTATAAGACCTGTCTCGTCGTTTGCGGAAACATCAAGCTTCTGCGTCAAATCACCCTCATTGTGCACAAGCTCATATATTTTCCCGTCAACCGCGCGCAGGCTTTTTGTGATTTGACCGATTACAATGTTTAGTATAACAAGCGACGCTGCAAGCGATATAACTGTAATCCATATGATTTGGCTTAACGTGTCTGACAGTCTCTTGGAAACAGACGCCGCATCGTAGTCACAGCCAAGAATACTTATTATGCTGCCGCTGCTGTTTTGAATAGGCATATATGCGGAAATCAAATCGCCGTCCTCAGTATGGTCGATGTAGTCCTGCACATAATATTCACCGCCGAATACGCCCGAAAGCTCGGAATACGATGTCTCAAACTCCTCCCCGATAGCGCTCTGGTTTGATGTGGTATCGGTATCAACGCTGTAATATACCTTATTTCCGTCCGTATAAAGCGTGTATAAAAATGCTATTCCGCAATCCTGCCGAATGCCGCGCATGCTCTCCAAAAGCGCATTATACTCCTGCGTTCCCTCGTCGCCGACGCTTAGATTTTCAAGCATATCGCCGTCGATCACCTTCGCTGCAATCTTCGCAGCCATAGTCGCCTCCTCAATGCCCATTCCGATAAGCCCGTCAGAAATGCGCCGGTAAGACGATACTCCCAGAATAACGCCGATCAATATAATAAGCGCGCTCGCCGGAAGCAAAATCTTTGTCCTGATGCTAAAGCCCTTGGTCTTTCGTTTCATAATTATTCCTCCCTAGTCTGCGCTTACCACCTTTAAATATCCGCTTGCAAGCAGAAAGCTCCAGATAGCGTCATCATTTTTTCCAAGCTGATTTTTATTGAGCATATTAATAATAGACCATGGATTATAGATGTCATTGACTTTTCCAAAGGTAAAACCGTCATACCACTGCTTTACATCTTCCTTTCCTTCCATGCCTATCTCGTCCATAGATGAATAGACTTCTTCTTCCGTAAAGCCAAAAGCAGAGGCATACTCATCTGATGTGGTGGTAACTACATTCAGGTGGTTTAAATCTGAAAATATGGATTCCCTATGGCTCGCTTGCGAGACATTGCTTACCCTTGTAATCCCTGTCATAACCGCCCGCTCCAAATACGGATTTGTCTTAAAAGAAGCATTAAACATATTCCGTATAAGCGCCGTAATCTCCTCCCAAAATCCGCTAAGATACGCTTCCTGCATAGGCGTATCATATTCGTCCAGAAGAATGATAACCTTTTTGCCGTAATAATGGCAGAGAAATCTCGACAACTGATGAATTGCCATGGTCGCCGTCGCCTCGCTCATTGAATTGGTTACGCTTCTAAAATAATTTTTCTCCTCGTCCGTAAGCGCATCACTTTTCAGCAAAAATATATTGTCACTGTACAGATTCGTAATAATCTGATTAATCCGCACCCTAGCGTTTGGATAATTATTCTCCTTTACGCTCGCAAACGAAAGATTTATCACCAGATATGTGCCCTGCAGCTTTCTGTATTTTTCGTCCTTCCATATGGAAAGATTTTCAAACAGACCACCCCTGCCCGCGTATCTGTTTGAAAAAAAACAGTCCAGCATGCTTATATTTAATGTCTTTCCAAAGCGGCGCGGACGTGTAATAAGCGTCACGCTGTCGCCACGCTCCCACCATTCCCTGATGAAGCCTGTTTTATCCACAGAAAAATAATTGTTTGCAATTACCGTTTCAAAATCCTGTATGCCGATTGCAACCGTCCTCCCCATAAAAGCTCCCTCCTTCTGCAATTTCCACGCCATATGCAAATACAGGTATCATATATAGTATATTTCAAAAATCTGCAAAAATCAATTTTTTATATGGTTAATTAATGGTCATTTAACGGACGACTTTTTAATTTTCCTATTGCGCGGCGCGAAATTATCAATTATAATTTATGATAGGTTTTATAGTTATCCGGCGCAGGAAATCAGACAACATAAACCTATAATTGTGAAAAGGGGTTTTCAAACGTTTGAAAAGACGCATTTTTAAGGAGGTGTTAGCTTGTCTGAAAAATATGCAGGCATCTCAGTACAGCAGATTTGCGATGTGATCGATATGCTCTACCCTTGTATGGACGACTATGTATATGTATATGATTTGAAAAATGACTACTATTACATTTCCCCATCCGCCACGGAGCGTTTCGCGCTGCCTGGCGCAGAGTTCAACAATGTCGTCGAAAATCATACTCTTTTTGTATATCCTGACGATTTAGGCGAGCTGCAGAAGGATTTGGACGAGATTGGGGGGGGCAGAAAGGATTTTCACAATCTCCAGTACCGCTGGCTTTCAAGGGACAGAAAGCCCATATGGATAAACTGCCGTGGCACTGTGATAAAGGAAAACGGCAGAGTGCATTATATGGTAGGCTGCATAAATGAAATCGGAGCGCGCCAAAAAGCTGACAATATAAGCGGCCTGCTCGGGCTTTCAAGTTTAAAGGCGTATTTTGAAGAAAATTTTCACATGATGAACAGCGGATACATACTCAGGCTTGGCATTGACGACTTTAAGGCGATAAACGAAAAGCTTGGCATCGAATACGGCGATATGCTTTTGAGAAATACTGCAGACTGCATTTCGAGCTGCCTGTATCCTGACCAAAATCTTTACCGCGCCATAGCTGACGAGTTCCTTATACTTGATTTTGGCGCGCGCAGCGTCGAAGAGGCTCTTGAACAGTATGTCAATGTCCGCTACGCGATAGACAGGTTTGTAGAGAATTCGCACTATGAGGCAGTGTTTACTATTTCAGGCGGCATACTTTCAAGCGACACATATAAAAACCGCACGTTCAGCGACGTGATGAAATTTTCCGAGTTTGCGCTGAGCGAGGCAAAGCGCGACGGCAAAAACCGCTGCTGGATTTTTAACTATCCCGCGTATGAAAAATTTTTGAAAAACAGGCGTCTGATACAGCTTTTGAGAAAAGCCGTCAACAACGATTTCGAGGGCTTTGAGGCATACCTGCAGCCGCTTTTTGACACAAAGACGGGAAAGCTCTACGGCGCGGAGTCGCTTATGCGCTTCCATACGGAGGAATTTGGCACTGTGCCGCCTGGCGTGTTCATACCGCTGCTCGAGGAAACCTGCCTGATAATACCTGTCGGAAAATGGATGCTGCACAAGTCGCTTGAGCTCTGCACAAAAATCCACAAGACAAATCCCGACTTTAAGATAAGCATAAATATTTCATATATTCAGGTGCTAAAGAGCAACATTATTTCGGAAATACTATCCGCCGTGTCGGACTACAACATCATACCGTCCACGGTAATCATAGAGCTTACGGAAAGCGGTATTCTTACGCCTGACAGCCGCGTGTCGAAGCTGCGCTCGCGCATGAAGGAGCAGGATATAAGCCTTGCGCTTGACGATTTCGGCACGGGATATTCAAATTTCCATTACTTTAACGATTTGAAGCCTGACATAATAAAAATCGACCGCAGCTTTACGGTAAAGGCGATTGAAAACGATTATGAGTTCAATCTTCTGCAGCTTATGATAAATATGGCGCACAGCATGGATTTGCGCGTATGCGTGGAGGGCGTGGAAACGATTGCCGAGCTTGAACGCATCAAGCAGCTTAACCCCGATTACTGCCAGGGGTATTATTTCGGGCATCCATGTCCGTTTGACGAGTTTATGAATCTGTTTGTAAATGAACAATAGTTTTGGCATAAATAATAAAAAATAAATTCCCGCCAGCATTACTGCTTGGCGGGAATATTATTTTCGCAGGCAGGCTGCCTCTCCATTTTGCCCTTCTTCATAATATTAATAATTGAATTTATGCGCCTGTTCGTTTAAGCCCTCGGCTACCTGCGTAAGCTCCTGGCTCATGCCCGCCAGATCTGCGATCACGCTGCCCTGGGAATCCACAGATGCAAGCACCTCCTGAGTTCCCGCCGCGTTCTGCTGGCTTGCGGCTGATACGCCCTCTATCATTGACACAATGACATTTTTGCTTGACATCATATTGTTGCTTGACTCAAACAGCATATCCGCGCTGTCCTTGACTCTGCCAAGACATTCCCCTATCTGAAGGAATTTCTCGCGCGTCTCGCCTACGCTCTTTTCCTGCTGCTCAAAAATATGCTCCATGTCCTCCATATTTTTTGTGGCATCGTCCGTCTTTTCAAGCAGCTCCTGAATAATGCCGCCAATCTCGTTTGTAAGGGTGTTTGTTTCCTCCGCAAGTCCCCTTATCTCCTCTGCGACTACCGCAAATCCGCGTCCTGCCTCGCCTGCGCGCGCCGCCTCGATTGCCGCGTTGAGCGAAAGAAGGTTTGTCTGGTCTGCAATGTCGTTAATCTTCTGGCTTGTGAGCTCTATCTTGTGGGCCTGATCACTGTTCTGCTCCATCGCCTCTTTGACGACTGATATGCTCTCGCGGCTCCTTGCCGTCTTCTCTATAAGGTCGCGTATTGTGACAAGTCCGTCATTTTTGACCCTATCCATCTCCTCGGCGTTCTTGTGGAGGTTTTTCGTATCGTCAAGGTTTCTTACGATAAGCTCGTCAAGCGTCGCAACCTCCTGCGCCCCTCTCGAAGTCTCCTCCGCCTGCATCATTGCGCCGCGGCTTAACTCATTCATCGTATGGTTAATTTCCTCAGAGGAATTTTTTACCTGCCCTGTCCTGTCTGAAAGCGTGCCTACGCTCTCGAGAAGCACGGTTGATGAGTTTTTTATCTGGGCTACTATTTCCTTTAGATTGTCCTGCATAAGCACTATATTCCTGCAGATGCTCCCCACCTCGTCAGTGCGCGTGGTGTTGGCTCTCACGGAAGCCATATTGCCCTCTGTCAGGTCGTATCTTGCCACCCTATGTATCTCTGCCACGGCATTCTTTAACGGCTTTACAAGCATATATTCAAGAATTACCGAAAGCACGGCAAGCGCTAAAGCGCCAACTATAAGGCTTATCAGCGTCAGCATGCCGATAATCTTTCTTATTGCTACAGCCGCGGCATCCGCTGAGATGTTCATGTCCTTTGCCATATTAGCCTCAATAAGCTTGCAGGCAAAAAAATCGTTGAGTATAAATGCCACTGCCAGCACTATAAACATAATGGCGGAAATTTTGAAAATAACTGATACTTTTTTAATTTTTTTCGTTTCCATGGATTCCCTTTCCTCCTTTTACATTTTGTTAATATCGGGCAGCCGCGTAAAATCCGCAACCGCCTCTCGTTATAATATTAACAGACATTCTTATTATACTCAATCAATTTGGAATTTTCAACTACTATTTGCCCTTAAGAATATAATGCTTTACCCCATGGGCATTTACCTTCGCGGCAATCCTGCCGTCTACGGTCTTACTCTTTTCGCCGCTCCATATATCATACAATTCACAGTCACAGCCAAGCTCCCATTCAAGCGTTTTTTCTTCATCATACAGATTAAAGAGCGCAATGTGCGTCTCCCCTGTCTTATAGTTTACGTTTTTCCAAGCCGCCATCTCGTCATTCCTGAACAGCTGCGCGCCACGGCAGTTTTCGTCTAAAAGCTTTAGAAGCTCCTTATTTGTGATGAGCGACAGTGTCCAGTCGTCAAGCCTTGTGAGCTCGGCTCCAAGCATAAGCGGCGAGCGGAACATGCACCAGAGTGACATCATTGTCATCTGCTCGTCTCTTGTAAAGCGACATTCCCTTTCTTCTCCCGCGCTGTTGAATCCCTTGCCAAGCTTTCCAAGCGGCAGCATGTCACAGTCGGGGAAACAGCCCTGTTTTACATGATCCTGCCACGTCTCGCAGCGCCAAAACATATTTTTCAAAAGTTCCCAGCTGTCCCAGAAGTCGTCAGTTATACGCCACATATTTGCATTGTCGCAGTATTGCCATGCCCTGTCTATATGCGCGGGACCTGGCGAAAGACTTAGCACTATCTGCCTGCCTGTCTTTAATATCGCTTTATGCAGCATCTGTGTCTCGTGCCACCCTGAAAAGCTGTCGTTTCTGTAAAGCCAGCTGTCGCATATATCGTCACATTTAATAAAATCCACGCCCCAGTCGGCATACATCTGAATAATCGAATCATAGTACGCCTGCCCCGCCTCGGTGTCCCTCACTCCGTACATATCGGGATTCCAGCCGCAGATAGACGACGGATCAGCTATCATATCGGCGGTAATGTCCGTGCCCAGAACCTTTGAGTGCATTTCGGCGGCGCGGCGCGGTATGCCTCTCATTATATGTATGCCAAATTTAAGCCCCAAGCCATGCACGTAATCCGCAAGCGGCTTAAAACCCTTTCCCCCCGCAGAAGACGGAAATCTTTCGGGGCTTGGCTGCAGCCGCGAATATTCGTCCATTTCCAGTCTGCCAAACGGAATATACTGGAATTTGTCGCGCAGCGTGCCCGCGTCATTTGCGTACCATTCAATATCGACTACTATGTACTCCCAGCCAAACTCCTGCAATTTCTTTGCCATAATGTCGGCATTTGCCTTTACCTGCGCCTCATTTACAGCTGTGTCATAATAATCGTAGCTGTTCCACCCCATAGGCGGTGTCTTTGCGAAGTCGTTCTTGTCCATATACTCTTTCATATATGCCTCCTGCACTTTAAATATTTTTAATCAAGACATTTCTCACTCTGTCTTATCCGCCTTATCGGGCAGCTGCACCAGCACAATCGCCGCAAACGCCAGTATGCAGCCGATTATCTGTCTTGGCGTGAGCGCCTGATGCAGGATTATCCACCCCGCAAGCACGGAAACCACGGACTCAAGGCTCAAAATAAGCGATGCCGCCGTCGGATTCATTCCCCTCTGCCCCACAATCTGCAGCGTATAGGCAACACCACTCGACAGCGCGCCCGCATACAAAATCGGAAGCCACGCGGCAAGTATGCTCTCAATGCTCGGCGTCTCAAATACCAGCATAAATATTCCAGCTAAAACCGCACAGGTTACAAACTGTATGCACGACATCTTAACTCCGTCAGCAATCGGCGAAAAATGGTCAATAGTCAGTATATGAAAGGTAAAGCCGACCGCGCACGCAAACATCAGCAAGTCGCCCGTCTGCAAATACAGCTCGCCCCTCGTCATACACAGCAGATACATTCCAATAAGCGCGAGCGCTACCGCAGCCAACACCTTTTTCCCTGCCTTTTTATGAAAAAATATTCCGACTATCGGCACAAGCACCATATACATCGCCGTGATAAAGCCCGCCTTCCCGACTGTAGTGTACTTCACGCCAAACTGCTGAAGGCTGCTTGCGGTAAAAAGACATATGCCGCAGCATATGCCTCCTGTTATAAGTGTCCTGACATTACCCTTATTCTTTATTGTATTTGCTCCGCTTTTACTGTCCTGCCGTTTATTAACCCTGTCCATCAAGGCTATGCAGGGTATAAGCACCAGCGCGCCGATTACGTTTCGCACAGCGATAAAGGTAAACGGCTCGACATAATCCATGCCCACGCTCTGCGCCACAAACGCGACACCCCATATAACAGCGGTTAAGAGCAGAATAAGCGACTGCCTCAAAACAAATTTATTCATAGCCAGATGACCGCCTTACAAAATACTCTTTAAAAACTGCTTTGCCTCGGGCGACTGTGGATTTGTAAATATCTCCTCTGGAGCGCCCTCCTCCAAAATGCGACCGTTTGCCATAAACACCACCTTGTCCGCGACCTCACGGGCAAAGCCCATCTCGTGCGTCACGCAGAGCATAGTCATTCCCTGATTGGCAAGGTCCTTCATAACGCTCAGCACCTCGCCTACAAGCTCGGGATCAAGCGCGGACGTCGGCTCGTCAAACAGCATCATCTTAGGCTCCATGGCAAGCGCCCTCGCGATAGCCACCCTCTGCTGCTGCCCGCCCGAAAGCCGTGAAGGGTACTCATCAAGCTTGTCCTCAAGCCCGACACGTTTGCATTATTATGCAAGTATTTTGTGATATTTTTTATAATTTTACAATATTTTTTATTTAACCTGAATTATTCACCACTAGGCGGTGAAAGTGACTGAAAGCCGCACCGTTAC
>X301_European_Hare__coassemble_1254_pt1 | contig 14734 bp, 10 predicted proteins | sample X301_European_Hare__metabat2_low_PE_011 | metagenome-assembled genome bin X301_European_Hare
AAACAATACCGCTGAATCCGCAGAGGATATCGTCAAGCAGGTTACTGAACTTAGGAATGACATAAACGTGCTCGCCACGTCAATGGACGACACCACCGCTAAGCTCGAGGAGGGCAACTCGCGTGTCGAGGCATCTCTTACGGACGTCGAAAAGATGACAAGCCAGATGATGCTTATCAAAGAAAAAATTGACAACGTATTTGAGGATATTGATACACAGACAAATGTTACAAAGGATTTCACAAAGCAGATATCAAACATTTCCGAAAGCTACGTGGAGCTTGCCAAGGACTGTATGGAGCAGGGTACTCATATCTTCCAGATCGGGCGTTATATCGATACTGCCAGAAGCGATATGGTGCGCGGTTTTGCGGAGATTACCCAGCAGGACTGGCTGCGCGTGTTTGAGATAGACCACTTTATCCTGATGTGGCGCGTTTACAACAACGCCGTTAATTTTGAACATCTCAAGGTTACGCAGCTCAACAATCCCGAAAGCTGCAAGATTGGCAAATGGATTGCCGCCCAGAAAAATCCTTCTATCACAAACAGCTCCGAGTTTGCCACATTGAAGCGCGCGCATCTTGACGTGCATAAATGGGCTACCAAGTCCTGGGAGGCAAAGGAAGAAGGCGACACAGAGCTTGCGCTTGAATACTTCCAGAAGACATATGACGCGTTCTTTGTATATCAGAAGGCTATACGCGGCATGCAGGACTTGCTTAGAAGGCTTGGCGATACTGAAAAGACAGAGATTGTTATTTTCAGGAAATAAGCGGTTACAAATTCCCGCTGCTTAGTGCAGGGCATTATTGAAATTATATATCATTTCCATATCATGATTTTGAGTATCACAGAAGGCATGCAAAATGACGCAGTCGTGTTTTGTATGCCTTTTATCTGTAACTTTTACATTATTTCAGGAGGGACATTAGTTTGCTTTCAGTCATTGCGAATTGGGGCTATATGGCTTTTACGCTATTTATGATGGGATACTTGTTTTCACATATTATAAAGAAAATATCAGGATATGAAATTAAAAGCATAAACGGCATTATATCCGCGGGCATTGTCGCGGCAACCGTGTATTCCCAAATTTTCAGCTGTCTTCATAAGGTCGGCGCTGCGGCGAATGTTATAATGCTGTCTGTCTGTATTGCAGCATTTGCAGCGCTGCGCAAAGACATATTCAGCTGCCTTGCGCAAAATATGCGACATGCCTCCCGTTTTATCAGGCTTGGCATTCCCGTGCTTATATTAATATGGGCTTTCTGCGCCTCACGCGGATATATGCATTATGACTCAGACCTTTATCATGCGCAAAGCATACGCTGGATAGAAGAATACGGTGTTGTGAAAGGACTTGGCAACATACATTTGCGTTTTGCATACAACAGCTCCTTCTTCGCCCTGTCAGCGCTTTACAGCATGAGCTTTTTAGGCTGTCAGTCATTGCACGCAGTAAACGGATTTTTGGCATTGATGTTAAGCGTAGAGGTTTTAGGGCTGTCAAGACTTCCCAAGCTTAAAAAAATAAGGCTCTCCGACTTTGCAAGGCTGGCGGCATTCTACTATCTCACCACCATATATGGCGAAATAACGTCTCCCGCCTCTGATTACGCGATTATGTGCGCCGTGTTTTTTATTATAATCAAATGGCTTTCCCTGACAGAAGAAAACACGAAAAGCGCCGCTCCCTATGCCCTAATATGCGTGGGCTGCGTGTATGCGGTAACATTAAAGCTTACCGCAGGGTTCATACTTCTGCTTGCGGTAAAGCCTGCCTGTATGCTCATAAAAGAAAAACGTTGGAAAGATATTGCGCTATATATATTTATGGGAGTGGCTGTCATCCTGCCTTGGATTATCCGAAATATCATTATTTCCGGCTATCTATTATATCCGTTTCCTGAGCTTGACATTTTCAATGTTGATTGGAAAATCCCCGCGGAAATGGCGGCTATTGATGCGGCGGAAATAAAGACATGGGGGCGCGGCTTATACAATTCCGCGCTGGTAAATCTGCCGATAACTGATTGGTTCCCGCACTGGTTTTCGGAAACGCTTCCCGCATTAGGAAAGCTTTTTATTGTACTGGACATACTATGTATAATACTGCTTATCGCTGCGGTTATATTCAAACCAATAAGAACGGCTGTCCTGACACCTGACAATTGCCTGGCTATAGCCGCCGCAGCTGCCTCATACATATTCTGGCAGCTTTCAGCGCCGCTTCTCAGGTACGGATACGCGTATGTTCTTCTTATGATTTTTTTAACAGCAGGAATATTGGCAGGTCAATTATGCGGCAGAAAAGCTTTTTGGAAAGTATTCATAGCCTTTTTAGCGCTGTTTTCAGCCGTCAAATTTATTACGCTTGCAAGGCACATAAATAATGAGCTCGAAAAACCATACTATGTAAAGCAGCAGGATTACGGCGCATATGAGCTTGACAGCTTTGAAATAAACGGCGTGCGCTTCTATTACCCGCAAAGCGGAGACAGAGTCGGATATGACGCATTTCCCGCAATACCGCGGAAAATGAGCATAAGCTTAATCGGAGCTGATATAGCCGATGGCTTTAAATCAGCATCCGATTAAGAAGACTGTCAGATATTCCTCTGGTTGCTCAAGTACCTTATGCAGACGCCGTTTGCATGAAGTATGTCGCCCTCGAGCTTTCTTGAAAATACTATCTTGCTGTTTTTGTCCTTTATTATCTCGACATCATCATCACTGCTGTTGACAATCACCTCAAGCGTCTCGCCCCACCCCATTTTCTGGAACTGCACAATCCTCGGATTGGCGTAGTCAGACGGGAAATGGAAATTGCGCTCGCGCATAAGCGGCTCCTCCCTGCGCAGCTTGATAAGCTGCTTTGTGAGTGAAATCTGCTCGTTGTACTTGCCCTGCTCTATGTCCTCCCACGGCATACAGCGGCGGCAGTCGGGATCAAAGCTTCCCTCCATTCCTATCTCAGTGCCGTAATATATGCACACGCTGCCAGGCATAGTAAACAGCAGCGCAAGCAGACAGTTGTACTCATCAAGCCCGCTTGTCACATTTTTAAGGCGGATTGTGTCGTGCGAGTCAAGCATATTGAAAAGCACGTCGTTTGTCTGCTGCATATAGTTTGTATAGCAGCGGTTTATCATAAATTCAAAGTCCTCTCCCGTGAGGCTCTTGTCTATAAAAAAGTCCTTCATGCTGCCCGCGAGCGGATAATTCATTACAGAATCGTATTCGTCGCCCCTAAGCCACGGAATGGCATCATGCCATATCTCGCCAAGCAGGTAAATCTCAGGATTTATCGCCTTTAAAGCCTTGCGCAGCTCCTTACAGAAGGTGTGCGAAACCTCGTTTGCAACGTCCATGCGTATGCCGTCCACGCCGTATTTTTTCACCCAGCCGCATGCGACGCCGATAAGATAATCGCGGACTGCCTTGTTGTTTGTGTTGAGCTTTGGCATTGAGTCAAAAAACGCAAACGTATAAAGCTGCCCCTTCTTCGCCGCGTCCCACTTGTCGGAAAACGGGAACTCGTTTATCATAAACCAGTCAAAATATTCTGACTCCCTGCCGTTTTTAAGCACATCCTGCCACGGCTTGAAAAAATATCCGCTGTGATTGAAAACCGCGTCTATCATAACCCTTATGCCGCGCTTATGCGCCTCGTCAACAAAGCGTTTCATAACCGCGTCGTCTCCGAAATGCGGGTCTATCTTCTCATAGTCGGTCGTATCGTATTTGTGGTTTGACGGTGATTCGTTAATCGGCGTAGTGTAAATACCTGTAATGCCTAAATCCTGCAGGTAGTCAAGCTTGTCTATAATTCCCTGTATGTCGCCGCCGTAAAAATCCCTGTGCCCTACCCCGCCCTCGCATTTCCAGGGCTTTGTGTTTTCAGGATTTATGGAAGCGTCGCCGTTGCAGAACCTGTCCGGGAAAATCTGATACCATACCGTATCGTTTACCCAACTCGGCACGCGGTTGACATCACTTGGATTAAGCCACGGCATAGTAAAGCACTGGCGGCTGCGCCCCTTGAGATTCATCTGCTCCTCGCTCACGAAGCCGTCCTCAAAGTAGTACCATTTCTCGCTGTCCGTCACAAGCTCAAAGTAATATTTCAGCCGCTTAAACTGCGGATTTATCGTCGTAGTCCACCAAATCTGGTATTTAAGCCTTTTCTTAAACGGCACGTTTGCCTTGTCGCCCGTCCACTCCTCGCCGCCGCCGAGTATGCCGTTTGCAAACGGGTCGCCGTATATGATGTTTACTTCCCTGACATCATAGCCCGTCTTTAAATTGATGATGAGCTGGTTTTCATCAAGCATGTAGCAGTAATTGTCTATTGTCCTGTGATAAACTGACGCAAATTCCATAAATGCAAACCTGTCCTTTCTTAATGTGTTCCAGTGTATCAGCTGAAATGTCTTGATTATACTTTATACTGTTAAAAATAGATAATTGCAAAGGTTTTATAAAAAGTACAAATCCCGAATATGTTTAACTATTTCAAACAGTTAAGGCATTACCGATACTCGGAACAAGCCCCAAAAGTTTTTTTGGAAAACGTTTTCCGTCGTGTTTTTTTATTAGGCTTCCAACTCCTTGGTAATTGGAAGCCCTTTGATATTTATATTATACATAACTATTTACGGTTCTGCAACTGTATTTTTATTTATTTTTATCCTATTTTCACTATTTGATAAAATTTACACTTAATATAATCATTGTCCTGTAATGAAGTATCTCTATAAGCAGTTTTTAGACCACCGCCTCCACAATCACTTTATCTCCTGCCTTGATTTCCTTTACTCCGACTTCCTTGTTTTTGTTGAAATTAAAGCTCAGCATATAGCCTTTATCCTTGTGGTAATAGTCCAAGTATTCGGCAAGCTGGCGCTCGCCTCTCTCGTTGTATTCGCTGCCTCGCCAGATTTTAAGCTCCACTATGAACTGCTCACCCTGGTAATCCACTATTACATCTGTGCGGCGTTCGTCACGTGTCTGTGATTCTATATAGTAATTTCCGACGCCGTTTATGATTGGCTTTAGGTATATCAGGAAAATCTTACGCCCCTGCTTTTCAATGAAATTTTCATCTTTCTGACCGTAAATCTCTGTGAAGTATTCCGCGAATTTTTTCAGTACCAGCTCCATGTCAAGCTTATTGTCTTTTATGAAGCCTATTCTGTCACTGCCGCCGCGCGCATAGACGTCGCTGTGGATTGCTTCCTTTGCCATGAACATATTCAAAAGGCACATCTCAAACATTCTGTTGGCAATCGCGACGTGACCGTTTTCCTCTTTAAGATAGCCAAACATGTGCCCTAAGCTTATTGACTTTTCTTCAAGGCTGAACGGTATCTTTTTGCCGCAATATATTATGTCCTCTACTATTTTGTATAAATCGGGATATATGTCAAGCTGCTTTACCATGCTTTCAAACAGCAGCGCGCCTTCCTTTAATATCTGCTTTACCGCTGCCGCCACGCCGTTTATTGTCCATGCTTCACTTAAGGTTTCAAAGGCGCCGCTGTACGGCAATTCTTCGTCAATGCACTTACAGATTGCCGAAACAAGGACCGGATAGCCTGATGTGTACTGATATATCTCCTCCGATACCTCCTGTATGTTCATGCCTGTGTGGTTGTCAGCTTCGTATTCACCAAGCATTGAGGCAATCTGTAATGCTGAAAAGTTCATATCTATATTGAATTTCGCCGCTATGTTCCACGGGCTGTTGTACTGGTGCTCTGACTCGGGGCGCAACTTTAATTTCAGGTTTTTGATGTCGTATACGCCAGCCAGAATTACGGAATGAAAAATAGGCATCCTGTCACGGTTCAGGTAATAGCTCCTAAGCTGCGCCAGAAAATCTATGAATACCTGATTATTTGAGGCACTGTCAACCTCGTCTATCATCAGTACGATTGGGCGCAGACTTCTTCCGCACATGTCGCTCAGGCAGATAAACAAATCTTTCATGCCCGCTTTTTCTTTGTCAAAGCTTTCCAATACTTCAAGCGCCTCACCGCCGTCAAGCTTTCTTATTTTAAATTCCCTGATAATTATTTCCACTAATGCCTTTGAAAACGCCGCTTCGTCCGCAAAGTCCTCTGTCCCCATCTGCTGGAAATCAAGCGACAGCACAAGATAATCGTCTTTCAGATATTCCTCCAATGCATGAAGTGTGGTAGTCTTGCCATATTGACGTCCTCTGTTGATTACAAAATAACTTCCGTAATCCACAAATTTATCCTTTATCATTTTCAGCCTGTTATCAAGTCTCACCATATAATGTCTTGTCGGACTGCATGAGCCTGTCGTATTAAATCTGCGTTTCATTTTTCCGCCTCCTGACACATAAAACAATTTTCACTGAACCGCTGCCAGCGTTTCCTGCGTAGCTGTTCTCCTCACAAATATATCCTTTATATGCTGACTGTCCCCGCCAAAATACCCTCGTAATCCTCCAGATTTTTCTCCAAAAGCTTCGGCGTGTCAAGCCCATACGGACACCTTGACGCACATTTGCCGCAATGCAGGCATTCCTTAATCTTTGCCATCTCCTTCTGCCAGTCGGCACCAAGCCATGATGCTGAAGGTGAGCGCCTAATAAGCTGTGATGTACGCGCGCAGTTATTTATTTTTATATCCATCGGGCAAGGCATACAGTAACCGCACCCGCGGCAGAAATCGCCTGAAAGCTCCTTCAAATCCTTCTCATATGTTGCTTTCATCTCATCGTCCATGACAGGCGGATTTTCCTGGAATGATAAAAATTCCGCCAGTTCGCTCTCCCTCTGCACGCCCCATAGCGGCAGCACCTCCTCATGCTGCGCCGCAAACCAGTAGCAGAGCTTTGCGTTTGTGAGAAGTCCGCCCGCAAGCCCCTTCATGCCAAGAAACCCCATGCCCGCCTTGCCGCATTTTTTCACAAGCTCGACCTCGCGCGGCGTGGAAATGTACGCAAACGGATATTGCAGCGTCTCATACAGACCGCTCTCCACTATCTCCTCCGCAACATTAAGCAAATGCGCCGTAATACCTATGTGGCGGATTTTCCCCTGCTCCTTAGCCTTTAGCAGCGCCTCATACATGCCGTCCTCCTCGTCTGGGTGGAAACACTTCGGTACACAGTGAAGCTGGTATATGTCAATATAGTCCGTCTTTAAAGTCTTTAATGATGTGTCCAAATCCTCAACAAGCTTTTCCTTTGTCCGCGCCATTGTCTTTGTTGCGATATAGTAGCTCTCACGCTTTACGCCCGCAAGCGCCTTGCCAAGCTTTTCCTCGCTGTCGCTGTAGGCGCGCGCCGTATCGAAAAAGTTCACGCCGCCGTCAAGCGCCATATGTATAAGCTCTATAGCGCTGCTCTCGTCAATTCTCTGTATCGGCAGCGCCCCAAAGCCGTTTTTGTTTGCGATTATTCCTGTGTTTCCTAATTTTACTGTAAGCATAATTTACCTCTTTTCTGCGCTGTGCGCTTTTATGTATGCGCTCATTTTTGCGCGTATCTGTTCAAACTGCCTGTTTGTTTCGGGAAGCTCTGACTCAAAATCCATCAGCTTATTTAAAAATCCCTGTTCATATACTATCATATAACTTACTGGATATACAAGCTCATATACAAGAGAAATATGTCCGACTACATTGTCAACGGGGTTTTTCTTCAGGCTGCGCAAAACAGCGTGCTCCTCATTAAACGCCTGCATCACTTCATCGCTCACTCGGCAGTTTTTTAGCTCGCTTGTCGTGACATTGTATATTTCCTCCAACGGCACGATTATATTTACCTTCAAAATGTCTATCTTGTCCGCGTCGCGCAAAAGATCGGCGAATTTTTTCTCGCGTCTGCTGTAGCTGTCTGGGACTTTGTATGCACTGTGGCATCTGACTGTGCGCTCCAGCAGCAAATCCTCCGAAGCGTCATCTACATAGTCGCGTATTTTACCCTCCTTAAAGAGTATGTCAGCGCCAAACTCCGCGTGGTCTATGGACTGCGCATCAATAAAAGTGCCGTATCTGCGAAGCTGCTCAAATCTGCCTACGTCATGCAGCAAGCCTGTAAGCCATGCTATTTCTATTTCATCTTCATCAAAGCCTGATTCCTTTGCTATGCGCTCGCATAGCACGCATACACGGTAGGTGTGTTCTATTTTGAGTTTGATTTTCTCGTCGTTTACATCATAATTGATCACATATGCGTTAAACGCATTTAGGGCTTTTTGCCTGTCTATAATCATTTTTGTCACCTTTTTAATTCTAAATTCTCTGTATTTAACAGGAAAATTATGTCTCATCTATATACATTTCTGTTTTCATATATTGTTCATTTTTTGCATATGCATAAGCCTGTGATTTTCTGATATAATCAAATATGCTCCCGCTTATGTCTTCATTCCATACTGTTTCACTAAACATCTCATTTTCAGCGCTTGGCTTATACAATATATCCACATGCACCTGATAATACTCATCATCATTCGGAAACTGCCTGACAAGCGAAATTTGAAACGTCGGCTCGCCTGTAAATGAAAATGTCCCCGTCTCAAATAAAATCATATCCTCACCCGCTGGAATACTGCACATCTGCTCAAACACATCAACAATATTTTCCAATGGCATTTCATCTGTGATGTTATTTTTCAAAAAATCTAATAGTTCGTTCATCTGCCGCACTCCATAAATTTATCTTTTTCGCTTAACAATACCAAGACATAAACTCATACAATAATACTATACTATAATAAGGGCAGCCTATCACTTCATTTCAAAATAGACTGCCCTGCTTTCATTAATTCTTACGCTGTAATAGCATTCCCCGTATACAGCTGGTAATACTTACCCTTAGCCTCTATAAGCTCATCATGCGTGCCGCGCTCGATAATCCTGCCCTGTTCAAGCACCATGATACAGTCGCTGTTCTTGACCGTGGACAGCCTGTGCGCGATAACAAATGTTGTCCTGCCCTTCATCAGCTTATCCATGCCGTCCTGCACGATTTTCTCAGTACGCGTATCGATTGAGCTCGTCGCCTCGTCAAGAATAAGCGCAGGCGGATCCGCTATCGCCGCCCTCGCGATTGCAAGGAGCTGTCTCTGCCCTTGGCTTAAATTAGCCCCGTCGCCCGTAAGCAGCGTGTTGTACCCCTGCGGAAGCCTCTCTATGAAGTCATGCGCGTTCGCAAGCTTTGCCGCCGCGATAACCTCCTCGTCAGTCGCGTCAAGCTTTCCGTAGCGTATATTTTCCATAACTGTCGCAGTGAAAAGATGCGTATCCTGCAGAACTATGCCAAGCGAACGTCTCAAATCAGCTTTCTTTATCTTGTTTACGTTTATTGCGTCATACCTGATTTTGCCGTCCTGAATGTCGTAAAAACGGTTTATCAGGTTGGTGATAGTCGTCTTACCCGCACCCGTAGAGCCTACAAAGGCAATCTTCTGCCCAGGCTTTGCGTACATTATGATATTGTGCAGCACCATCTTGTCATCATTGTAGCCAAAGTCAACATCATCAAACTGCACCGCGCCCTCAAGTCTCTGATAAGTAGTCGTGTCGCTCGCCTTGTGGTAATGCTTCCACGCCCATATGCCTGTGTGCTTTGGTGTTTCCCTTATCTCGCCGTTTACAATCTCAGCATTTACAAGCGATACATAACCCTCGTCCATCTCGGGTTCTTCGTCAATAAGCTTAAATACCCTGTCCGCGCCCGCAAGAGCCATTACGACCGCATTAAACTGCATGCTTATCTGGTTTATAGGCATATTGAAACTCTTGTTAAATGTAAGGAAGCTTGCAAGCCCGCCAAGCGTAAGACCGCCGATTTTATTGATTGCCAATACGCCGCCGACAATCGCGCATACCACATAGCTTAAATTGCCAAGCTGCGCATTTATCGGGCCGAGCATATTCCCGTACTGGTTTGCATTGTAAGCGCTGTCAAAAAGCTCATCGTTAAGCTCGTTGAACCGCGCTATGTTTTCTTCCTCGTGGCAGAATACCTTTACAACCTTCTGCCCTTCCATCATTTCCTCGACAAAGCCGTTTACCGCGCCAAGCGCCTTCTGCTGCGCAAGGAAATACCTGCCTGACAGCCCTGTCGCTTTTTTGGTGACAAACAGCACTATGCATACCATTATAAGCGTCACTATCGTAAGCGGAACACTCAGCACTATCATGCTTATCAGCACACTCACAATCGTAATCGCGCTGTTTAAAAACTGCGGCATGCTCTGGCTTATCATCTGCCTTAATGTGTCGATATCGTTTGTGTAGCATGACATTATATCGCCATGCGCGTGCGTGTCAAAATATTTGATTGGTAATGTTTCCATTTTTGAAAACATATCGTTTCGGATATTGCGCATTGTGCCCTGGCTTACGTTAATCATTATGCGGTTATAGATATAAGCCGACAACGCGCCTACCGCATAAAAGCAGGCTACTCTCGCGATTGCGTGCGCAAGCCCCGAAAAATCGGGATTATCCATACCCAAAAGCGGCATGATATAGCTGTCAATAAGCGTCTGCGTAAACAATGTACCTTGTATATTTGCAAGCACTCCGACAAATATGCATATAACTACAATAATTACATGCGGAGTATAGTTCTTCATTACATATCCCATAAGACGCTTGAAAAGCTTTCCCGGATTTTCAATTTTTGGTCTCGGGCCTCCCCGGCGCCTTGGTCCCATTGGTCCCGGCATTATCAGTCACCTCCGTTTTCGTCAAAATCGGCATTGCCGCCTGTCTGAGATTCATATACCTCGCGGTAAATCGGACTGCTTTCAAGCAGCTCGTCATGCGTGCCGAAGGCTGAAACCTCGCCATTGTCCATTACTATTATCCTGTCCGCGTTCTGTACGCTGCTTATTCTCTGCGCGATTATAAGCTTTGTCGTGTCAGGGATTTCCTCCGCAAACGCCTTTCTTATCTTGGCATCGGTAGCCGTGTCAACCGCGCTCGTGCTGTCATCAAGGATAAGTATTTTGGGCTTTTTGAGCAATGCCCTTGCGATGCAGAGACGCTGTTTCTGTCCGCCCGAAACATTTGTGCCGCCCTGCTCTATGCGTGTATTATATTTGTCAGGCATTTTTTGTATAAATTCGTCTGCGCACGCAAGCCGGCAGGCTCTCATACATTCCTCCTCGCTTGCGTTTTTGTCGCCCCATCTGAGGTTTTCAAGGATAGTGCCGCTGAAAAGGACATTTTTCTGCAGGACTACTGAAACCTGATTTCTGAGCGACTCCATATCATATTTGCGCACATCAATGCCGCCGACCAAAAGCTGTCCCTGCGTAACGTCATACAGACGGCTTATCAGGTTTACAAGGCTCGATTTAGCGCTGCCTGTACCGCCGATAATGCCTATTGTCTCACCCGATTTGATTTCAAGATTTATGTTTTTAAGCACGGGCTTTCCTTCCTTGTGGTACGCAAAGCTTACGTTATTAAAGCTTATGCTGCCGTCATTTACTTCTGTGACTGGCTTTTCGGGATTTTCAAGGTCTGATTTTTCCGTAAGCACCTCCGCGATACGCTTTGCGCTTGCGTAGCTCATTGTGAGCATTACAAAAATCATGGAAACCATCATAAGGCTCATCAGTATATTCATGCAGTAAGCAAGCAGGCTCATCATCTCGCCTGTCGTGAGTCCGCCCGCCACTATCATCTTGGCGCCAAACCACGAAATAATCAAAATACATGTATAAACTGTCGCCTGCATAAGAGGCATATTGATTACCACAAGCTTTTCAGCTTTGAGGAACATATTGTAGATGTTGCTGTTTGCTTTTTTGAATTTGTCCGTCTCGTAATCCTCGCGCACGTATGCCTTGACTACGCGTATAGCTGATACGTTTTCCTGAACGCTTGAATTGAGCTCATCATATTTTTCAAACACCTGACGGAAATGCTTTGTCGCCCTCGGTATTATGAGTGAAAGACAGACGGCAAGAAATACGACTGCCACAAGATAAATTGAGGCAAGCCTTGCATTGATTGTAAACGCCATTATCATAGCGATTATCATTGACGCGGGCGCCCTCATTGCCATTCTCAGTATCATCTGATATGAGTTCTGCATATTGGTAACATCCGTCGTAAGCCTTGTTATAAGGCTTGATGTTGAATACTTGTCAATGTTTGAAAATGAGTATGTCTGGATATTTTCAAACATCGCTTTTCTTAGATTTCTCGCAAAACCCGTGGAAGCCCTTGCACCGTACTTTGCTCCCATAAGTCCTGCCCAGAGGCCTATCAGCGCTATCACTATCATCTGCACGCCGACCATATAAATGTGGTTCATGTTGCCCGCATTTACGCCGTCGTCAATGATAGACGCCATAAGCATTGGAATAACCATTTCCATGATAACTTCAAGTATCATGAATACAGGCGTGAGTATGGAATCTTTTTTAAATTCCTTGATTTGCGCGCCTAATACTTTCAGCATAAACTTCACCCTTTCTGATTATTGTCATCATTTACCATTTTACGCTTATAAAAAATTCAGGTCAAGACAAGTTAATTTTTTTATGAGTTTGTTTATACTTTATATATTCTTTTTTTACTAAAATTTTCTTATCTCGATTGAGTCGTCGTCGGGGGTGTTTTCCACGGATTTGATTATTACGTCGTAACCGAAGCTGTCGTTTACCTGTACGTGCACCTGTTCGCCGCTTTTGTGACCTATCAGAGCTTTGGCGACTGGAGACTCTATGCTGATTAATCCCTCGAGCGGGTTGTTTCTTATGGTGGTGACGAGCCTGTATTTTTCTGTAGTGCCATCCTCCACGAACATTACCTCGACTGTCTTGTTAAGCCCCGCCTCATCTTCGTTTGTGTCGTCTTCTATGATTATCGCGGTTTTTATCATGCGCTCTAAGTACCTGATGCGGCTTTCGTTCTGGTTTTTGAATTTTTTTGCCGCGTGGTACTCAAAATTTTCGCTCAAATCGCCCTGCGCCCTCGCTTCCTTTACCGCCTCGAGCGCCTCCTTCCTCACGACGAGCTTTCTGTGCTCGATTTCTTCTTCCATTTTTTTGATGTCGTTTTTTGTGAGTCTGTCGTTCATGATTTTTCCTCCATTTTTTCAGCATTCTTTTGCTTTTCATTCGTATTGTCTTCTTCACGGCGCAATACAAGCACCTGCGGATGCTTTACCCTTGCCTTGCCTGCCGCGCGTATTACTAAATAGATGCCGGCGCATGCCAATATGATAATCGGCAGGATTACTAACACAATTACAGGCAGGATTTCCTCGAGCCACTCCTGCATTATCCTTGCCCACGACTCGGCAAGTTCACTTGCGTAGCGTGTGACTGTGTCCTGATAGTAGATTACTTCATTTACTGTAAGATACAGCTTGCTGTAGTCAATGTCTTTTTTTAGCGCGTCAAGCGTTTTCTCGTAGCTTTCGACCTCGTAATTGATTTCCGTAAGCCTGTCCTGCACTTCCATTATTTCAGTCACAGAAACGGCTTGCGCAAGAAGTTCTTCAAGATAGCTGTATTCTGTTTTTAATGCCTGAATATGCGTGTCCAAATCAATGTACTGCGTGGTAACGTCCTCCACATACTCATTCTGGCTGAGGATAAAAACGCCGTTCTCGACAATCCTCTGCAGCTCCTGCACTTTGTCCGCTGGAACGCGCATTGTGTAGTCCATGCGCCTTACTGTGTAGGTTTTGAGCAAATCAGAGGTGTCCGCCGTGTATGTGTCCTCGCTGCGGTCCTCGATATAGCCGCCCAATGATTCGACAGCTTTTTCCACGTCATTTATGTACTTGTCGTACTCTGTGGACTCTACCCTGTAATTGTAAGTCTTGCGAAGTTTTTTATTGTCCGTAAGAGCAGCTGCGCCTGTGTCTGTTTCCGCCTCCTCTGCCACCGCTGCGTCATAGCCGTTTTCAGCGTAAGCGGCTGTGTCGACCGCGGCGGATTCTGTCATATAGTTTCCGCCCTTGCTGCTGCCTAAGCTAAAGAAATCCGACTGCGCCGCCGTATTGTAAGACGAGCTGCCGCCTCCGACAGTCTGCCTGCTGCCATATGTGAGCTTAACCGTCTCCGTAGTTGTCCGCTTTGAAAAGCCGACATAACCCAATACGCCGGCTAAACAGACCGCCAGCGCCAGTACTGCGCATAATACAAGTTTTTTTGTTTTCTTCATAAATAAATCCTCCCGCCATACATCAATATTCAATGCTTCATTTTTTATTATATATCGAAATACTATTGCGTACAACCACTATTTTATTTAATTTATCCGCCCTGCGCCCATAAAAACAAGTCGGGGACACCCATTTCTGAATGTCCCCTGCGCTAATTTCAAAATTGATATTATTTCTGCACCCTAAGTACGCTCCCGTCCACCGCGTCGATTATGCAGGCATAAATATATCTGTCTTCATTTCTAAAGCCTACGCTGTATCACATTTAAATCCCACCCAGGCAACTTTTACACTGCAACATAACTCCTCCTTCTATCCTAAAATCGTCTTTTCACATCCACATAAAATGATGCCCGCCCTGTTATTTTATAATGCGTAGCTATATATTTTTTCATTAGCAAAAACATAAAACATCCCATATATTAATAATCCTAGATTATTCACGATACAGCCATGAAAAATGCTGAAAGCCGCATAGCTACTGTGTTTTTACTTAATATTACTTTTCATCTATTAAATGAATAGAAAAAGAGCATCCATTGTGGTATA
>X301_European_Hare__coassemble_1255_pt1 | contig 14705 bp, 12 predicted proteins | sample X301_European_Hare__metabat2_low_PE_011 | metagenome-assembled genome bin X301_European_Hare
GCAGCTGCTGACAGAGCTTGTGCATGGCAGCCTCACAGACGACAACGGCACAGGTATATATAGGGAATGAAACTCCTGTAAAGACTATGAAGGACTGCAGCGTAGTGACCGCGACGTATGAGCTTGAGGAGGGCATGAAAGGCACGATAGGCATTATCGGGCCGAGGCGCATGGACTACGACAAGGTAATAAGCACCCTCAAGACGCTGAAAAGCCAGCTTGACACCATCTATAAAAAAGATGATAAAGGGTGATAAAAAATATAAAGCATTGAGAAAGGGAGACGAGATATAGTGGAAGAAAAGCAGTTAGACGAAAACCAGCAGACGGAAAATTCCAAGGAGTTGGATACAGAAAAAAAAGCCAAAGACACTGACGCGACTGAAAATAATGGCTCCGCGCAAAATACCGAAAGCGCTGAAAACGAAAATAATGCAGACGCGGCAGACGGCGCGGCATCAGACGAGACGGACAATGCAGCGGAAACAGAATCTGCGGACGAGCCAGAAGGGGCGCAGGAATCAGACGGCAAAAAGAAAAAGTCCTTTTTGGGCAAGGATAAAAAATCCAATAAGCTTCAGGAAAAGGTTGATGAGCTTGAAGACAGGGTAAAGCGCCAGATGGCTGAATTTGACAATTTCAGAAAGCGCACCGAAAAAGAAAAGTCCGCAATGTTTGAGACAGGCGCAAAGAGCGTGATAGAAAAAATCCTTCCCGTAGTGGACAATTTTGAGCGCGGGCTTGCGGGGCTTAGCGAGGAGGAAATGAAGCAGCCGTTTGCCGAGGGCATGAATATGGTTTACAAGCAGCTGATGACCGAGCTTGAAAAGCTTGATGTCAAGCCGATAGAAGCAGTAGGCTGCGAGTTCAATCCCGAGCTTCACAATGCAGTAATGCAGGTGGAGAGCGAGGAGTACGAGTCGGGAGTGGTAGCGCAGGAGCTCCAAAAAGGCTACACCTACCGCGACAGCGTAGTAAGGCACAGCATGGTAGCCGTAGTACAGTGAGAAGAAATTCTAATCACTTGCGCCAAGGGGCGCTCCGCGAAGAATTTTCAAGTCTCGCATATAAAAACGAAAAAACATTAAGAAACACAAGGCAGTATAAATATGCCGCAAAATGCCAAAGCATTTAAAGTTTCTGAAATGTTTAGAAAAACGTGATTACAGCGTTTTTTATAAATAATAAATAAAGAGGTTTAATAAAGGTTTTTTAATTAATAGGAGGAAAAGAAAATGAGCAAGATTATAGGTATTGACTTAGGTACGACAAATAGCTGCGTAGCTGTTATGGAAGGCGGCAAGCCGACAGTTATAGCAAACACGGAAGGCGCAAGGACTACACCTTCAGTAGTGGCTTTCACAAAGACAGGCGAGAGGCTTGTGGGCGAGCCTGCAAAGCGTCAGGCGGTTACAAACGCTGAGAAGACAATTTCATCAATCAAGAGAGATATGGGTACAGACCGCGGCAGGACAATCGACGGCAAGAAATATTCTCCGCAGCAGATTTCAGCTATGATTCTGCAGAAATTAAAGGCTGATGCGGAAAGCTATTTAGGCGAGAAGGTAACAGAGGCTGTTATCACAGTTCCTGCATACTTTAACGACGCACAGCGCCAGGCTACGAAGGACGCAGGCAAGATCGCAGGTCTTGACGTAAAGCGTATCATCAACGAGCCGACAGCGGCTGCACTGGCATACGGCCTTGACAATGAAAAGGAGCAGAAGATTCTTGTATATGACCTTGGCGGCGGTACATTCGATGTTTCCATTATCGAGATTGGCGACGGCGTTATAGAGGTTCTTGCCACAAACGGCGATACGCATCTTGGCGGTGACGATTTTGACAACAAGCTCATCAACTGGATGATTTCAGAGTTCAAGAAACAGGAGGGCATTGACCTTTCAGGCGACAAGATGGCTATGCAGAGATTAAAGGAAGCTGCAGAAAAGGCAAAGAAGGAGCTCTCATCAGCTACTACTACAAACATCAACCTTCCGTTCATCACGGCTACGGCAGAAGGTCCTAAGCACTTTGACATGAACCTTACAAGGGCTAAATTTGACGAGCTTACGAATGATTTGGTTGAAAAGACGGCTATCCCTGTCCAGAACGCTTTAAAGGACGCGGGGCTTACGGCATCAGAGATAGGTCAGGTATTGCTTGTAGGCGGTTCTACGCGTATTCCCGCGGTGCAGGATAAGGTAAGACAGCTCACAGGCAAGGAGCCCAGCAAATCGCTCAATCCTGATGAATGTGTTGCTATCGGCGCTTCAATTCAGGGCGGCAAGCTTGCAGGCGATGCAGGCGCAGGCGAAATCCTCCTGCTTGATGTTACGCCGCTTTCACTTTCAATCGAGACAATGGGCGGCATAGCTACAAAGCTTATCGAGAGAAACACGACCATACCTACAAAGAAGAGCCAGATTTTCTCAACGGCTGCGGACAATCAGACAGCCGTAGATATAAACGTAGTACAGGGCGAAAGACAGTTCGCGAAGGACAACAAGTCGCTTGGACAGTTTAGGCTTGACGGAATCCCTCCCGCAAGACGCGGCGTGCCTCAGATTGAGGTTACATTCGATATCGACGCAAACGGTATCGTAAATGTATCGGCAAAAGACTTAGGCACAGGAAAGGAGCAGCACATCACTATTACGGCCGGCTCAAATATGTCAGACGAGGATATCGAGAAGGCTGTCAAGGAAGCTGCAGAGTACGAGGCTCAGGACAGAAAGCGCAAGGAAGCGATTGATGCAAGAAACGAGGCTGATTCATTTGTATTCCAGACAGAGAAGGCGCTCAACGAAGTAGGCGACAAGATCGACGCAAACGAGAAGGCGGCGCTTGAAGGCGACTTAAACGAGCTGAAATCATTCCTTGAAAGCACAAAGGATTCCGAGATGACAGAGGATCAGGTCGCAGAGTTAAAGACAAAGCAGGAGGCTCTTATGTCAAAGGCGCAGAACCTCTTTACAAAGATGTACGAGAACATGCAGGGCGCGGCGGGCGCAGCAGGCGCAGCAGGTCCTGATATGGGAGATATGGGCGGCGCGTCACAGGCATCTTCAAATGATGCGGGCGGTGATGATGTCGTAGACGGAGATTACAGAGAAGTCTAAATATATGGAAATATACAGGATTTAGAGAGGCATAGGATATTATGGCTGAGCAGAAAAGAGATTATTATGAGGTGCTGGGCGTCGACAGGGGAGCTGACGACGCCAGCATAAAAAAGGCATACAGACAGCTTGCGAAAAAGTATCATCCTGATATGAATCCCGGTGACGAGGAAGCTGAAAAGAAGTTCAAGGAAGCGTCAGAGGCTTATGCTGTTTTGAGTGATCCTGAAAAAAGGCGTCAGTATGACCAGTTCGGGCACGCTGCCTTTGAGGGCGGCGGCGCTGGCGGCTTTAGCGGCTTTGACTTTGGCGGTGCTGATTTCTCTGATATTTTCGGCGATATTTTTGGCGATTTCTTTGGCGGCGGCAGCAGAAGCTCGAGGGGCAGCAACGGACCTATGAAGGGTGCCAATCTCCGCACCAGCGTGCGCATAAGCTTCAGCGAGGCGGTTTTCGGTGTGGAGAAGGAGCTTGACTTAAATCTCAAGGATACCTGTAAGACTTGTAACGGCACAGGCGCAAAGCCCGGTACTTCGCCTGAGACGTGCCGCCGCTGCGGCGGGTGCGGGCAGGTAGTGACACAGCATCAGACGCCTTTTGGCACGATACGCAATTCACAGGTATGCCCTGACTGCAACGGCACAGGCAAGACGATAAAGGATAAGTGTCCTGACTGTCACGGCACTGGATATATTTCGGGCAGAAAGAAAATACAGGTATCTATTCCTGCGGGCATTGACAACGGGCAGAGCGTGCGCATACGGGATAAGGGAGAGCCGGGAGTGAACGGCGGACCGAGAGGAGATTTGCTTGTTGAGGTTGTAGTTGACAGGCATCCGATTTTCCAGCGTCAGGATATGAACATATTTTCCACTGTGCCGATGTCGTTTGCGGTGGCGGCGCTTGGCGGCGAGATACTGATAGATACGGTTGACGGCAAGGTAGTGTATGATGTGAAGGCGGGGACGCAGACGGATACGCGTGTGAGACTGCGCGGTAAGGGTGTGCCGTCGCTTAGGAATAAGGAAGTGCGCGGAGACCATTATGTCACGCTTGTCGTGCAGGTGCCTGATAAGCTTTCAAATGAGGCGAGGGATTTGCTCCGCCAGTTTGATGGTGAGACGGGGAATACGCTTGAGGCTGTGAAGAATATGGAGAATGGCGACGGTAGTGATGCCGGGGATGATAAGAAGAAGAAGAAGCGGAAGTTTTTATAATATGTAGAGATTGGACATCTGAAATGGCTTTTGGATAGAGAGCAAAAAGAAGTTCATGTTAATATTTTATACGATAAGGACATTTATCTAAACGAATTTTAGGGAAATGTCCTTTTTGTTACATAAACCATATTTATTCTCCTCGTGACAACACGTTTCAAATATGCTATACTTTTTACATACCCAAACCTTTCTTTCAACAAAAATACATACTCACCATAAGACTCAACAACTACAAATAAATAGAAATTTCACAACAACAGCCAGTCAAAACCAGAAACCAGAAACCAAAAATGGAGGGATTAACATGATCTACACCGAATTTAAAGGCAAAAAACTATCCGCATTAGGAATGGGCAACATGCGCCTTCCCGTACTTGACGGCGACGACGGGAAAATCGACGTCAAGGCAGCAGAGGAGATGCTCGACTATGCCATGAAATCAGGTATAAATTACTACGACACGGCATACGGCTACCACAACGGCAATTCCGAAAAAGTAGTCGGACAGCTGCTAAAAAAATATCCGCGTGACAGCTTTTACCTCGCGTCAAAATTCCCAGGATACGACCTCGCAAATATGCCAAAGGTAAAAGAAATATTCGAGGAGCAGCTGCAAAAGTGCCAGGTTGAATACTTTGATTTTTACCTGTTCCACAATGTCTGCGAGATGAACATAGACTATTACCTTGATCCCAAATACGGAATTTACGAATACCTGTTAGAGCAGAAGAAAAACGGCCGTATCAGGCATCTGGGCTTTTCGGCGCACGGCAATGTCAGCTGTATGACGCGCTTCTTGGACGCGTACGGTGAAAATATGGAGTTCTGCCAGATAGAGCTCAACTATTTTGACTATAAATTCCAGGATGCCAAGGGAAAGGCGGAGCTTTTAAACAAGCGCGGCATACCCGTCTGGGTAATGGAGCCGGTCCGCGGAGGGCAGCTTGCGTCGCTTTCAGACGAATTTGAGGCGAAACTAAAGGCGGCAAGACCTGATGAAAAAATTCCCGCCTGGGCGTTCAGGTTTATACAATCCATTCCGAATGTAGCCGTCACTCTGTCAGGAATGTCAAATATGCAGCAGCTTAGGGACAATATTGTTACATACGAGGAAAAGAAGCCGCTCAGCGGAATGGAAATGGAGCTTATCCTTGGCATTGCAGACGACATGATAGCCAAAACCACAGTTCCCTGCACAGGCTGCCATTACTGCGTAAGCCACTGTCCCCAAAAGCTTGACATACCTTTCCTGTTAAAGCTGTACAATGAAGCCGTGGTGGCAGGCTCAGGAGATTTTATCGCCCCGATGGCGCTTGCATCGGTTGATGCCGACAAACAGCCCGAGTGCTGCATAGGCTGCCACAGCTGCTCAAAGGTATGCCCGCAGTCAATACGTATTCCTGAGACGTTGCACAGCTTTGCGGAAAAAATGGGAAGGGCGTAAGCAGGAGGAGGAACAAAAAATGCAGGAGCTTCCTGTCATAGACAACATAGATGCGGCGGAGGGAATAAAAAACTGCGGCACGCAAAAGCTTTTCTTTGATTTGCTCAGGGATTTTTACAAGCTGATAGATTCAAAGACTGAAAAATTGAAAAGCTGCCTTGCAAGCGGAAAAATCCGTGAATACACCATAGAAGTCCACGCGCTGAAAAACACCGCAAGAATGGTCGGCGCGACAGAGCTCTCGTCGCTTTTTTACCAGCTTGAGATGCTCGGAAAGGCGGGCAATAAGGAGGAGCTGCTAAGGCTCACGCCGCGCACGCTGGAGCTTTACCAGAGCTATAAGCCGATTTTGGCAGAATACGCGCAGAGCGGCGACGGCGGCAAACAGGCCGTTTCCACGGAGCTTATGCAGGAAACCCTGATGCGCCTGCATGATTCGATAGATGCCTTCGATATGGATGAAGCGGACGAGGCGATGAGGGAGCTTGAGACATACGCGTTTCCAGATGATATGCGCACAATGCTCGAGCAGCTTGATATTTTTATGGCGGATGTGGCGATGGAGGAAATCCTTGAGCTTACGGAAAATATGTGCGACAGACTCGAGGAAAAGAAGCTGGAGGGCGATGACGCTGACAAACCGCTTATCATGGTGGTTGATGATGACGCAGTCAACGTTCACGCGGTGACAGGCATGCTAAACGAGCACTACCGCGTAATGTCCGCGATGTCTGGAAAGGAAGCGCTAAAGCGCCTCAAAAAACGCCAGCCGATGCTTATCCTGCTTGATGTCCATATGCCCGATATGAGCGGCATAGAGTTGATCCACAAACTGAAATCCACCGACGAATACAGGGACATTCCAGTGATATTCCTGACCTCGGACATAGACGAGGACACAGAGCTGCAGGGCTTCAGGGAAGGGGCAGCCGACTTTATAAGAAAGCCCTTTAGAAAAGACGTGGCGCGTCAGAGAATAGGCAGAATAATAGAGCTTGAATACCTTAAAAAGAACCTGCGCAGCGAGGTCGAGAAGCAGACGGCAGTAGCCGAGGAAAGGCGCCGCAAGGTTGAGCGCATGTCGCTGCAGATGGTTCAGGCGCTTGCAAACACAATCGACGCAAAGGACTCCTATACAAACGGACATTCCACGCGCGTGGCGAAATATTCCGTCATGCTTGCGCAAAGAATGGGCTATACAGGCGATGCGCTGGAGCGCCTAAGATATGCCGCCCTTCTTCATGACATAGGCAAAATCGGCGTGCCAAAGGAAATAATAAACAAGCCCTCAAAGCTCACAGACGAGGAATATGCGGTAATAAAGACGCACCCTGTAATCGGCTCGAATATCTTAAAGGAAATAACGGAAATTCCCGATATTTCCATAGGCGCAAGATGGCATCATGAAAGGTATGACGGCAAAGGCTACCCCGACGGCCTTAAAGGCGAGGAAATCCCCGAGCTTGCAAGGATTATAGGAGTTGCCGACGCTTACGACGCTATGACCTCAAAGCGCAGCTACCGCGGTGTAATAGCCCAGGAAAAGGTTTTGGGCGAGGTCGAGCGCTGCAGGGGGACACAGTTTGATCCCAAAATAGCGGACATCATGCTTGAGCTTATAAAAGAGGATAAAAATTACACAATGCACGAATAAAATTTTGCTAAAAATAGTGATTTTTCACCAAAAATATGATATAATAAGCATAAGTTTATCAGCCATAGCCGCAAAGCTGTCGGCTATGGCTTACGCATAAAAATATACTGGGAGGGTTAGCCATGGAAATCTATGATTTTACTGTAAAGACGCGCGACGGCAGGGATATTTCCCTTTCTGATTATAAGGGAAAGGTTCTTCTTATTGTAAACACGGCTACAGGCTGCGGTTTCACGCCGCATTACAAAGAGCTGCAGGCGCTTTATACGCAATATCATAATGAGGGCTTTGAGATACTTGACTTTCCATGCAACCAGTTCGGCGAGCAGGCGCCTGGCACGGACGAGGAAATCCATTCTTTCTGCACAAAAAGATACGGCATCACGTTTCCGCAGTTTTCAAAAGTAGAAGTAAACGGTCCGGGCGCGATCCCCCTGTACAAATGGCTTGTTGACAACACGGCGTTTGTCGGCTTTGACACAGGCACCCCAATGGGCGCGATGCTGAGCCAGCTTGTCAAAAAGCAGGACAGGCGCTACAAAAGCAACAGCTCCATCAAATGGAATTTCACAAAATTCCTTATAGACAGGAACGGCAACATTATCGCGCGTTTCGAGCCGACAGCCTCTATGGCGAAGGTGCGGGAAAAGTTAAGGGATATAATAGGATAGCGTAATGGCTGCTTATATGGCATAAATATGAACTGGGGCGGAAGGATGCGATGAAAAGGAACACTATAAAAAAATTTGGTTTTGCTTTCTTGGTAAATTTTCTTTTATTCTTTATGCTGTTGATTTTTGGGCCGTCTGAGATTTTTTTCTCAAATGTCACCGAATTTGACTTTGTATATGGTGAATTTGCAGGATATATGACATTGTTTGCCACAGCAGGCGCGGTTATTTTTTCCCTGGTGTTTTCTCTGCTGCCAGATAAGGCGTACAGGCTGGCAGTGTCTGTTATATCTGCTGTTTCAGTTGGCGGGTATATTCAGGTTATGTTTTTGAACAAAAATTTGGATTTGCTTGGCGTAAACCCCGAAGGATATAAAATAAGCATGGGAAAATCTATGGGCAATCTTGTTATTTGGCTTGTTATAATGCTCGGCGTTCTCATTTTGGCATTTCGCAAATTGGAGCTTTGGAAAAAGGCAGTTATGTATCTGTCTGTTTTTCTTTTGCTTATACAGGCGGTTGCGTTGATTTCGCTGACTGTATCGGCAAAAGAGGAGGCATATGCCTATCAGGAGGGAAGCTGGCATCTTTCGGGTGAGAATCAGTATATGGTTTCTGCAAATAAAAATATAATCGTCATAATATTGGACTATTTCAGCAATCAGTATGTTGAGCCTATGCTTGCCGAGTATCCCGGTTCTGTGGATTTCCTGCATGATTTTACGTACTACAGCAATATGGATTGCGTTTATTTTGGCACATTTCCCTCACTTCCGCATATGCTTACGGGGCAGGAGGTTGACATGTCTGTCGGAGTTAATGAATGGTGCAGAAATATTTGGGACAATGAAAGCACGAACAAATTTTATGATATGCTTTCTGAAAATAACTTCGTGGCAAATGTATATACTCCTGACACCAATATTTTATGCGGTCTCAATTCGGCGGAGCTTTTAGACGGCAAGCTGTCAAACGTGGTAAATTCTTCGGAGGAGATAGACATTTTTTACAAGCTGCTGTTTAAAACTATGGCTAAGATGTCAGCTTACCGTATGTTCCCTGATATTGCAAAACCGTATTTTTATGCAAACATTGATGAATACTCTAAAATCGTAGAGGTCAAGGAGAACAGGATAAATCATGAAAATTATGATTTCTATGAGGGGCTTATAGAGAAAAAGCTTTCTGTGGATAAGGCTTCAAATTATTATATTGTGCAGCACCTTATGGGACCGCATCTTTACACGACTGATGAGGAGGGAAATTATAAAGAGGATTCGACTATGGAGGAAACAGCAAAGGGCTGTATGGTAATTGTGGAGGAGTATCTCAATCAGCTAAAGGATTTAGGAGTATACGACGATGCCACTGTAATTGTGACAGCAGATCATGGCGGACCATACGATTCACAGGTGATATTTTATATGAAGGAGCCGCAGGAAAGGCATGACGCGTCGCCAGTCAATGCAGCCCCGGTTTCCTTCAATGAGTTTCTGCCGACTATTGCTGAGACGGCGGGAGCTGACTACACCGAGTATGGTAAGTCTGTCCACGATTATAAAGAGGGTGAGGAGAGAAGCAGGACTGTGTGGCTTCGCATGTACAGTGATGATTATCCCGATGTTATGTGCTATACTGGCGATAAGGCGGGCGAAACTAATGTGTATTTTGGATATACATATACTGGAGATATAACTGACCTGTTAAAACAGACGGAAATAGGACCAAGCAAGATTGTCCCAATAGTAGATTCTTATTTTTAGGCTGGACATAGCTGTTGGAGGGTGATATAATACCAATTATTGTATATTAATGGAGGATAGAAATTATGAAAAAAACAGTCACAAAAATATTTTCGTTTCTTTACTTTTTTACCTGCTTTCATGCGCTTTTCACCGTGCCCGTCTATGCGTACATTGATCCTTCGGCAGTGACGTACATCATTCAGGGCGTAGCGGGAGTGCTGATTGCACTTGGTGCCGCGCTTACGATTTTCAGGCATAAGATTTTCAGCTTTTTTAATAGAAAGAAATCTGGAAATGAAGAAGAAGAAAAAATCGAATTTAAGGACACAGAGGATTAAAAAATATGGGTGCTGCAGTTGACGCGATAGTAAACGGCTTAGTATGGCTTATAAACGCCTGCTATGCCGTATGCCATAATTACTGGATTGCGATTTTTATATTTACTTTTCTGACAAAGGTTATCCTGCTTCCCCTTTCCATTTGGGTGCAGAAAAATTCCATCAAGACAGTCCGGATGCAGCCTGAGATGAACCACATAAAGGCGGCGTATATGGGCAATCAGGAGATGATTTCCGAGGAGCAGTACAAGCTTTTTAAGCGGGAGAAGTACAGCCCGTTTGTGGACTTGATACCGCTGTTCGTACAGCTTGCGCTGCTGATGGGCGTCGTGGAGGCGGTAAAGCGCGGGACAACCTTAAACGCCGTGCCTATACAAACGATGGGGCTTACGCTGCTCGTGCCTGTGATTGCGGCAGTGTCGGCCTTTTTGATGTGCTATGTGCAGAACAAAATAAATGTCCTGCAGGCAGAGCAGGGCGCGCTAAACCAGTACGGCACTATGATATTTTCCGTAGGGCTTTCGCTGTATCTTGGCTTTTTCGTATCAATAGGAGTAGGAATATATTGGAGCTACAGCAACCTGCTTTCCATACTTCAGCTTGTGCTTTTAAACATATGGATAAATCCGAAAAATTATATAGATTATGACGCCCTGGAAAAAAGCAAGGAGGAGCTGAAACAGGCGAAACAGTTTATGGCGCCTAAAAAGAAGGAGGACAGGAAAAATCCGTACCGCAAAAAGGAAAAAGCGGATTATAAACGCTTCTTTTCCTCCGGCAGAAAGCGCGTAGTCTTCTATTCGGAGAAAAACGGCTTTTATAAATATTACAAGAATATAATAGAGGAGATAATACGCAGGACCAATATCGTGGTGCATTATATCACAAGCGATCCGCTTGACGAAGTCTTTAGCCTGGAGAGCGAGCAGTTCAAGCCATATTACATTGGCGAGAACCGTTTGATTGTGCTGATGATGAAGCTTGAAGCCGACATCTGCGTGATGACCACGCCCGATTTGGAGAATTTTCAGCTAAAGCGTTCATATGTGAAAAAAGACATTGAGTATATCTATGTGCCGCATGATGTGAACAGCTCTAATCTCACATTTCATAAAAATGCCCTCGATCATTTTGACACCATTTTCACATCAGGCATACGCAATAAGCAGGAGATAGCAGAGCGCGAGGAAAAGTATGCCCTGCCTAAGAAAAACCTCATAGAATGGGGCTCAAGCGTCATTGACAATATGTCAAAGGCATATGCAGAGATGGAAAAAGAGAGTAATGGCAAAAAGACGGTTTTGATAGCTCCTTCGTGGCAGAAGGACAATATAATGGACTCCTGCATAGAGGATATTCTGGATAATTTAAAGGGCGAAGGATATAATATCGTCGTGCGCCCCCACCCCCAGTATGTGCGCCATTTTGAGGAACGCATTGATGCGCTGCATAACAAATACAGTCAGTACGGCATTGAAGTGCAGAAAGACTTTTCTTCAAACAAGGTGGTTTATACGGCTGATGTGCTGATAACAGACTGGTCAAGCATTGCGTTTGAGTATGCGTTTTCAACGCTTAAGCCCGTGCTGTTTATCAACACGCCTATGAAGGTCATCAATCCCGACTATAAGGAGCTTTCTACCGTACCTGTGGATTTGGAGCTGCGTGACAAGGTGGGAATTTCACTTGAGAAAAAAGAGATAGGCAAGGTCGGCAAGGCTGTCGGGAGGCTACTCAACGATTATCAGTTCTCAACAGAGGAAATGGCAAAGCTGAGAGACTTTTACATTTACAACGTGGGAAACAGCGGCAAGGCTGGCGCTAAGTATATTATAGACCGGCTTGTATCAAAACATTAAGGAATGGAGATTTTTATGGTAAAAAGAAACGTATTATTAAATCCAGGTCCTGCGACAACTACAGATACCGTAAAGATGGCGCAGGTTGTGCCGGATATCTGTCCCAGGGAAAAAGAGTTTGTGGCGGTTATGCGCGAGGTTGAAGATGGTCTTTTGAAAATCGTGCATGCCGATCCCTCTGTGTACGCGGCTGTCCTCTTTTGCGGCTCAGGCACAATAAATATGGATATCTGCCTCAATTCCCTGCTGCCGAAGGACAAGAAAGTTTTGATACTCAACAACGGCGCATACAGCAGCAGGGCTGTGGAGATATGCGGATATTACGGACTTGCGCATATAAACCTTAAGCTTCCGCTCAATCAGCCTATGGATTTGGAGGCAGTTGAAAAGGCATTGCAGGAAAATCCAGATGTCGCGCTCGTCTACACCACACACAACGAAACAGGCACAGGGCTTTTAAACCCTATCCGCGAGATAGGCGCGATAGCACATAAGCACCACGCCGTATTTGCGGTGGACACGACCTCTACCTATGCCATGCGCCCCATAGATATGCAAAAGGACAACATTGACTTCTGCATGGCATCGGCGCAGAAGGGAATAATGGCAATGACAGGCCTTTCCTTCATAATAGGGAATAAAGCTGTAATAGAGGCATCAGCCGAGTACCCCAAGCGTTCATATTACTGTAATCTTTATATGCAGTATGAATATGCAAAGGAGCACGGCGAGATGCACTTTACCCCGCCAGTACAGGTGGTTTATGCGGCAAGGCAGGCTTTGAAGGAATATTTTGCAGAGGGCGAGGCGGCAAAATGGGAGCGCCACCTTGGAGTATTCAATGCCATCTGTGACGGGCTGGCAAGGCTGGGCTTTCGCACCTATATCCCCAAGGAATACTCGTCAGGGCTTGTTGCGGCGGCGCTCTATCCCGATGATGAAAACTGGGATTTTGTCAAAATCCACGACTATTGCTACGAGAGAGGCTTTACGATATATCCCGGCAAGGTCGAAAAAATGGGAATGTTCCGCCTCTGCGCGTTGGGAGCGATAACAGCCAAGGACATTGAGGACTTTTTTGCGGTTTTTGAGGAAGCGTTAAAAAAATATAATATTGCAACGCCTGTAAAATATAATTAGATAATGAGTATTGGTGTTTTCACGCGGCAGCCTGTGCTGTGATGCTGCAATGGCTCTGACGGCAGATGAAAAATCACATTTGCGGATTTTTCACTGTCTTGTCCTGTCGTGTAAACGCTGGGAATGGAGATTGATATGAGGAAAATTTACACTTGCTTTTGCACAGATGTTATCCATGAGGGACACTTGAACATATTAAACGAGGCAAAGAAATACGGTCAGGTTATCGTAGGCGTGCTGGCAGACGAGGCAATGGTGCGCTACAACCGTTTCCCGACAATTTCACTTGAAGAGCGTATAGATATCGTAAAGGCTACAGGGCTTGCGGACAAGGTGATGATACAGCAGGATATCATGTATGACGCTGTCTTGAATGAGCTAAAGCCCGATTATGTCATCCACGGCGACAACTGGCAGAACGGACCCGAGAGCGCAATCAGGGAAAATGTAGTAAGCAACCTCAAAAAATACGGCGGACAGCTCATAGAAGTGCCATATACATACAATGAAAAGGTCAAAAAGATTGACGACCGCATGAAGGAAAAGCTTGCGATGCCCGAATTTAGACGTAAACGCCTGCGCCAGCTGATAAAGCTGCGTCCTATCGTAAAAACGCTTGAAGTACATTCAGGTCTGACAGGCTTGATTGCCGAAAAAACTATCGTGGAGAGCAACGGAGAGCTCGACCAGTTTGACGCCATGTGGATTTCAAGCCTGTGTGACTCGACCGCAAAAGGCAAGCCCGACATAGAGCTCGTCGATATGTCCTCGCGAATCCGCACCATCGACGACGTAATGGACGTGACAACCAAGCCCATTATCCTCGACGGCGACACAGGCGGTCTGGTAGAGCATTTTGTGTACAACGTGCGCACACTGGAACGCATGGGCGTATCAGCGGTAATAATAGAGGACAAGACAGGACTCAAAAAGAACTCCCTGTTTGGCACAGAGGTAGAGCAGACACAAGACACAATAGAAAACTTCTGCGCAAAGATAAGGGCAGGCAAACAGGCGCTCCGCACAGATGACTTTATGATTATCGCCCGCATAGAGAGCCTAATCTTGGAAAAGCCCATGAACGAGGCGCTCGAGCGTGCATTTGCTTATGTGGAGGCAGGCGCAGACGGCATAATGATACACTCGCGCAAAAAACAACCCGACGAGATTTTAGAGTTCTGCTGCCTATTCAGAGAAAAAAATAAATCCACCCCAATCGTAGTAGTACCAACATCCTTCAACAGCATCACAGAGGAGGAGCTTGCCAAAGCGGGAGTAAACATAGTAATCTACGCCAACCAGCTCACAAGAAGCGCCTTTCCCGCAATGCAGGAAACAGCAATAGAAATCCTAAAAAACCACAGGGCTCTGGAGGTAGATTCAAAATTAATGCCCTTTAAAGACATAATTCGTCTGATAGATGAATTATAAGTTATGGTTGCATATCTCACAACCTAAGAATTTAGTCAAAATATATAAAATCAGCGACGATTCGCCACGTAACTTGTTACG
>X301_European_Hare__coassemble_1268_pt1 | contig 14438 bp, 12 predicted proteins | sample X301_European_Hare__metabat2_low_PE_011 | metagenome-assembled genome bin X301_European_Hare
CTTAGAGGGATTTTGTCGCACATAAATAATCTTGGAATTGAAGATTTTTGGCGCGGCGGCGTGCATAAAAACTGCGCCGTGACTATCGTTGACGCAGAGAACGGCAAGGCTTCCATTGTTGCTGAAGGAAAGACTTATTACGGTTGATATGGTATAGAATATAAATAGTATCAGTAAAAATGCATGTTATAGTAAAAATTTGCATTGAATGTAATGGAGACAATAGGAATGCGCGTTATAGCAAAAATTTGCATTGAATGTAATGGAGTCAATAGGAACGCGTGTTATAACAAAAAATTGCAATTAATGTGCTGTTGCAAATTAAAAGGCACACGCCCACAAAGACAGTGATAAATGTGCTGCTATAAATAAAAAGGCATATTATAACTAAAATATGACGAAAGAAGGCATCTAATCATGGAGAATGAGTATAGCAAGGTAAAAGTAAATAATGAGATGGATTTTTGCTCTGTAACTGACACAGATGTCAAGGCTGCTTTGGAAAAAGCATTTATGAAGGCGAGAGTTTCATATTTCCTAAGATGGGAAAAGCCAGGCTTTTTCTCCAAAATCTTCGGCAGCGCAAAGCCCACTATAGTATTCTGCATAAACTCCGCCCAGCTGGAAACAGCCGAGGAAGTTATAAAAAGCTTAGGGGAAATGGAGTCAGAGCTGAAAATGCTGCGCACCAAATCCAATAACCGTGTCGGATTTTAGGTGAATACTTGATTAAGAATATTAATATATGCATATTCAGTATGTTGGCAAAAGAAAACAGTAGCAACACTAATACATGCATATCCAATACATCAACTAAAAACAACAAGAACATTAACATACGAACAGCCAATACACTAGCCCGAACAGGGTAATATACCCCATGAAGACCATTGGGAAGCGTCGGTACTTAGTGAATCATGCTGCAAAGAGCGCAGCACGCGTAAAAGCGTAGCTCCTTTTACAGCGCAGCTGAAATTAGTACCGCTACGCTTCACACTGAGCGAAAGCGCGTCTGAATGGGGTATATTACCCTGTTCGGGCGACCTGTAGCCAATACTTTTTTACACATAAAAAAATCCACTTGACAATTTCCAATATATTGGCTACTATTGTATAAGGAAATAATCAAAAGGCAATGACAAAGAGGAGTATTCGTAAGCCCCTTTACAGAGAAAAAAGCCCATAGGCTGTAAGGCTTTTTAAAGGAAGAAACGAAGAAGGTAGCTTCGAAGCCTGATATCTGAATACGGCGCGTATCATTAAGACTAAGGCGAATTAAGCCATATATTGGCAGCATCCGCATCACCGCCGTGGTAAGATTTCACGTTTTGCCCGCGTTACAGGGCAGGGCTTTGAATGAAGCCTGCAGAGGGAGAAATAATTTCTCCGAACAAAGGTGGTACCGCGTATTTACACGCCCTTTGCCGAGCAGTCGGCAGAGGGTGTTTTTGTTCTGCGGGCGGCCGGAATTAAGTTAGTAATTGGAGGAATTTATATGAGTAAAGAATTGGCAAAAACTTATGATCCTCACGGAATTGAGGACAGAATTTATGAAAAGTGGCTTGAAAAAAAGTATTTCCATGCAGAAGTTGACAGGAGCAAAAAACCATTTACAATCGTGATACCGCCCCCAAATATCACAGGACAGCTTCATATGGGGCATGCGCTTGACAATACCATGCAGGACATACTTATCCGCTTTAAAAGAATGCAGGGCTATAATGCGCTCTGGCAGCCAGGCACAGACCATGCAAGCATCGCGACAGAGGTAAAAATCATAGAAAAGCTCAAAGAGGAAGGCATTGATAAGCATGACCTCGGGCGCGAGAAATTCCTCGAGCGCGCGTGGGAGTGGAAAAAAGAGTATGGCGGAAGAATCATAAGCCAGCTCAAAAAGCTTGGCTCATCGTGCGACTGGGACAGAGAGCGCTTTACCATGGACGAGGGCTGCAATAAGGCTGTTACGGAAGTATTCTGTAAAATGCATGAGAAAGGCTATATTTATAAAGGCGCGAGGATAATCAACTGGTGTCCTGTATGTAACACCTCTATTTCAGATGCCGAGGTTGAGTACGAGGAGCAGGCAGGGCATTTGTGGCACATCAAATACCCGGTGATTAATGATGACGGCACGGAAACAGGAGAATACCTGACCTTTGCAACGACAAGACCTGAGACAATGCTTGGCGATACGGCGGTGGCAATCCATCCCGATGATGAACGGTATGCGCATTTGAGGGGCAAGAAGCTTCGTCTGCCGCTTATGAACCGCGAGATTCCAGTGGTTGAGGACACATATGTCGATATGGAGTTTGGTACTGGCGTCGTAAAGATTACGCCCGCGCATGACCCTAACGACTTCGAGGTAGGCAGGCGCCACAATCTGCCCATGATAAACATAATGAATGACGACGCGACTATAAATGAAAACGGCGGTAAATTTGCGGGAATGGACAGGTATGCGGCGAGAAAAGCGATTGTTGACGAGCTTGACAGCCTGGGGCTTCTTGTAAAGATTGAAGATTACAGCCATAACGTAGGCACGCATGACCGCTGCAAGACCACGATTGAGCCGCTTGTAAAGCAGCAGTGGTTTGTAAAGATGGACGAGCTTATAAAGCCTGCGGTAGAGGCGGTAAAAAACGGCGAAATAAAGCTTATTCCCGAGAGAATGGAAAAAACCTACTATAACTGGACTGATAATATCAAGGACTGGTGCATATCAAGGCAGTTGTGGTGGGGACATAGGATTCCCGCGTATTACTGTCAGGATTGCGGTGAGATAGTGGTTGCAAAGGCTATGCCCGAGACATGCCCTAAGTGCGGCAAAAATCACTTTGAGCAGGATTCCGACACGCTTGACACATGGTTTTCTTCGGCGCTGTGGCCTTTTTCAACGCTGGGCTGGCCTGAAAAGACTGAGGATTTGGAGTATTTTTACCCTACAGATGTGCTTGTGACGGGATATGACATTATTTTCTTCTGGGTAATCAGAATGATTTTCTCAGGCTATGAAAACATGGGCGAACGGCCGTTTAAGACAGTGCTTTTCCATGGACTGGTACGCGATTCGCAGGGCAGAAAGATGTCAAAGTCGCTTGGCAACGGCATCGATCCGCTTGAAATAATAGAAAAATACGGCGCAGACGCGCTTAGAATGACGCTCATTACAGGAAACGCGCCTGGAAACGATATGCGCTTTTACTATGAGAGGGTTGAGGCAAACCGCAACTTCGCAAATAAAATCTGGAACGCGTCGCGCTTTATCATGATGAATATTGAGGGTAAAGAGGTAACTGACGCGTCAGGCACGCTTGAACCCGCGGACCGCTGGATAATGTCAAAGCTCAACACGCTTGTAAAAGACGTGACCGACAATATGGAGAGCTTTGAGCTTGGCATTGCAGTACAGAAGATTTATGATTTTATCTGGGACGAGTTCTGCGACTGGTATATTGAGATGGTAAAGCCGAGGCTTTATAATTCAGATGATGCCGTATCACAGAATGCCGCGCTTTGGACATTGAAAACAGTGCTTATTGATGCGCTAAAGCTTTTGCACCCGTATATGCCGTTTATCACGGAGGAAATTTTCTGCACGCTGCAGTCCGAGGAGGAGTCGATTATGATTTCCAAGTGGCCTGAGTTTAGGGCTGACAGGAGCTTTCCGAAGGAGGAGAAGGCTGTCGAAATTATCAAGGAGGCTGTGCGCGGTATCAGAAATGTAAGGACTTCGATGAACGTCGCGCCGTCAAAAAAGGCTCATGTTTTTATAGTTTCGCAGAATGATGAGATAAGGAGCGTTTTTGAGGAGGGCAGGCTTTTCTTTGCGCCGCTTGCATATGCGTCTGAGGTGACGATACAGGGCAATAGGGACAATATCGCGGACGATGCTGTGTCGGTAGTGATCGCAAACGCCGACATATACATTCCATTTGCGGAGCTGGTGGATATCAGGCAGGAGATAGAGCGCCTTGAAAAAGAGGAAAAGCGCCTTGACGGAGAGCTTGAAAGAATAAACAAAATGCTCAACAATGACAAATTTATGTCAAAGGCGCCTGAGGCAAAAATCGCCGAGGAGAGGGAAAAATTAACAAAATATACACAAATGAGGCAACAAGTTACAGAACGACTTGCGCAATTGAGGTAAATGGTGTTAGAATATAACTATATGAGTGCTGCTTTGGTTTCTTGGAGGTGATTTGATGGTTAATGCTAAATCCTATGTAAGAATTACTGAGGATAATTCAGAGGCGTGGCTTTATCTGTGCGCGCCTGAGGACGGCTCAAACTATGAGAAGTCCGAGGTTATGCGTTATCTTCAAGTAAATAAGGTGGTGGCGGGCATAAATGAGTCGCATATTGCCGCTATGTGCAAGAAGAAAATATATGAGCGCGAGGTCAAGGTGGCTTCGAGCGAGAAAGGGCTTCCAGGCAGGGAGGGGTATTATGAATTTATGTTCAATACTGAAAAACCCAAGCCTGAGATACGAAATGACGGCTCAGTTGATTATAGGAGTATGAGCCTTGTGCAGAATGTTGACGAGGGCGAGCTTCTGGCGGTTTACCATCCTGCGGTGCAGGGAACGTCGGGGCGCGACGTCACTGGCAAATTTGAAAAGCTTAATCTTTTCAAGGAGCTGAGACCCCTCACGGGCAAGGGCATAAGCAATGAAGGCACGCCTAATGAATATTATGCGACTAAGTCTGGGAAGATAGAGTATGACGGAGATGTCCACCTTTCCATAGAGGAGGTCTATGAGGTGCACGGCGGCTGCGACCTCACAAACAATGCGCTTATTGAATTTAACGGCGATGTTATTATATACGGCAATGTCGAGGCTGGCGTCGTAATAAATGCCGGCAAGAGCCTTACTGTTGAAGGCGTGGTGGAGTCAGCGACAATCACGGCTGGCGGAATGGTCTGCCTAAAGCGCGGTATGCAGGGCGCGGGCAAAGGCTCTATCACGGCGGGCGGAGACGTGTTTACGGAGTTTCTGGAGTACACGAGAGTGAACGCTTCGGGCAGCATACAGGCAAACGTTATCCTCAATTCTAATGTTGAGGCGGGCGACATTATTACGCTCACGGGGAAGAAGGGATTGATCGCAGGCGGCAGCGTACATGCCATGAACGGCATCAACTGTATCAATGCAGGCAATCAGTCTGAAATCAAGACGAGAATACATGTCGGAGTGATGCCCGAGATGATGGAGCAGCGCATAGCCGTAAATGAGGAGTATGCCAAGGCGCATGAGGAGCTTGACGAAATAGTCGCGGGCATGGCTAAGATACTCAGGGTCAGGCAGCAGACGGGAGAGCTGAGCGAACAGCTTCAGGCGCGTTTGAATGAGCTCAGGGTGCAGAAGGACGAGGTATATGCAAAATGCATGAACATCAAGAAGCGCGTTGACAAGCTCGAAAATATGGTTTTAGCGGCACGAGACGCTAAAATAAAGGTAATCGGAAATATTTACAAGGGCGTTACCATATGCGTTGACGACCATGAAATGAATGTGAACAGGGACACAAGCTTTATGGAATATAAGGCGCAGAACGGTATTATAGTGGCAACCGTGGTAGTTGTGTAGTGTGGTATAAAAACGGTTCGCAGCAGTTTTATTTCTGCGGGCCGTTTTTTGGCTTTATTTTTATGGTATTAGTGCGGGGCAGTATGAGGGCAGACAGCTATGAGGCGGCGGAGAGATATCTTTCCGATGTGCCGAAATTTACGAGGAAAAATCCGCTGGAGCAGACGCGGGAATTTTACGATTATATACAGGGGCTGGACGGGGGCTGCTATGCCGAGGAGCACCTTGGCAGCATTGTACATATTGCGGGGACAAACGGCAAAGGTTCTGTGTGCGCGTTTATTGAGAGCGTGTGCATAGAGGCGGGAAAACGTGTAGGAATGTTTACGTCGCCGCATCTGGTGACTACGAGGGAGCGCTTTAGGATAGACGGGACAAGCATTTCCGAGGAGGAGTTTGTCAAGGCGTTTAACTGGCTTGACGGGCGGCTTTTTGAGTATAAAGCGATAAATGCGGAGTATGAGCCGAGCTATTTTGAACGGCTGTTTTTTATGGGAGTGTATGTCTTTTCAAGGGCGGGCGTGGAGTTTACGATACTTGAAACGGGACTTGGCGGACGGCTTGACACAACGAATGTGATAAGAACGCCCAAACTGTGCGTTATAACGGAGATAGGCTTTGACCATATGGAATACCTGGGCGACACGCTTGTGCAGATTGCGGGTGAGAAGGCGGGCATAATTAAGCAGGGCGTGTCTGTCGTATTCTGCGGCAGGAGAAAAGAGGTTAGCGACGTATTAAGAAGAAAAGCGTCGTCTTGCGGGGCTGTTTGTCACTGTGTGTCGGAAAAAGACTACAAAATAAATGAAATTAAGAAAAAATCCATTGATTTTTCAGTGCATAGTCGTTATTATGATTATGGTAGATTTAACGTCGGCAGCACGGCGCTTTACCAGGCGGAGAATGCCGCGCTTGCAGTCAGGGCATGCGAGCTTTTGGGATTTGACGGGAAATCGATTAAGACGGGAATAGAAAATATGAGGTGGCCGGGGCGTATGGAGGAGATACTTCCAGGCGTGTATATAGACGGCGCCCACAATGAAGACGGGATAGAGGCGTTTGCCGCTTCCGTAGAGAGCGCGGCAGACGGTTTTGGTGATAAATGTATTCTTATCTTTTCGGCGGTGAAGGATAAGGACTATGATAAGATGATAAGGCGGCTCTCGGGACTTTTGGCGGTTACGGAGTTTGTGGTTACGCACATACCTGATGAGCGCGGGGCTGATTTGGCAGAGCTTACGGATAAGTTCGGATGGTATTCAAAGAAAAAAGTCAGGGCGTTTGAAAAGCCCGAAGATGCGCTTGAATACGCGCTTTTAAGCAGGGGAGAGCGTGGGCGCGTGTATATTGTCGGCTCGCTCTATTTAGCAGGATTCATAAAGGAGCGGGTGTCCAGGTTGTGATTTTGGGAGGAAGCTTATGATAAATTTTGAGGAAGAATTAAAGAAATTTCACCCCAGTCTAGAGGTAGAGGACGCGGAGAATGCGATTTACAGTCAGGATATAACGGATATGGCGGACATACTGGTAAAGCTGATTAAGGAAGCAAACGAGGAGAACATCGAGGAATAGCAGCACGGATAGAATGGGGGAACTTAGATGATATGCTATAATTGCGGCTGTCAATTATCGGAGAAGGACTTCTGTACTAACTGTGGCGCAGATGTCGGCATATACAAGAAGATTATGTATACGGCAAACCGTTTTTACAATGACGGTCTTGAAAAGGCTAATGTGAGGGACTTGTCGGGGGCTGTTTCAAGTCTCAGGCAGTGCATAAAGCTTAATAAAAACCATATAGAGGCAAGAAACCTGATAGGGCTGATTTATTATGAGCGCGGAGAGGTGGTTGCCGCGCTGAGCGAGTGGGTTATCAGTAAAAACATCAGGGGCGAGAAAAACATTGCCGACGATTATATAGATATGCTGCAGAACAACCCAGGGCGGCTTGACACATACAATCAGACGATTAAAAAGTACAATATGGCGCTTACTTATTGTAATCAGGACAGCCTTGATTTGGCGGTCATACAGCTTAAAAAGGTTATTGCCATGAACCCGCATTTTGTGCAGGCGAGAAACCTTCTGACGCTGCTTTTCATAAACAACCAGGAATGGGACAGGGCAAAGCGTGAGGCGGAGCGTGTGCTTAAAATAGACGCAAACAACACGATGGCGCTCAGATACCTTAAAGAGATTGAGGCTATGCTGCCGACAGACGAAGAGCGCCCCGCAAAGCGCAAGAAAGAAGCGGTGGTATATAAGAGCGGCAACGACACTGTGATACAGCCTGTCAAGAAAAAAGAGACAGTCGGCTTGTCCATGCTTTTGAATGTGCTGATAGGCATAGCGATAGGCGCGGGCATAACATGGTTTCTGGTGGTGCCTGAAAAGGTTCAGCAGGAGCAGATTGCGTCAAACACAAAGCTGAATGCAGTAAACGGGCAGCTTGACGCTAAGACGGCGCAGGTGAATGAGCTTATGTCGCAGATAGACGAGCTTATGTCGGAAAAGGATTCGCTTTCCGAAAGCCTTACGGCTGCGCAGGGAAACGGCTCCGCTCTTGAAGCGAACACGGATTTGATAGAGGCGGCGCTGCTGTTTTCAAGCGAGGACAGCGATGTAATGGAGATTGCAGACAATCTGGAGCTTATAGACGCGCAGTATCTGGAAAATGACGCGACGGAGAGCTTTAAGAGCCTGTACGGCATAATCAGGGAAGGCATTGCGAAAAAGGTGTCAAAAAACAGCTATGATACAGGCTTCAGCGCATACAAGGCGGAGGAATACGATACGGCGATAACTGATTTGACAAGGTCATATGAGTACGACAATGAAAACGGAGACGCGCTTTACAATCTTGGAAACGCGTACTACAAGAGCGGCGATACTACTTCCGCGATTGAGATATACGAAGATGTCATTGAGAAATTTCCAAACACCGAAAAGGCGCGGAGGTCTCAGGGCTACATAGAGGAAATCAGGGGAGGCTGATATTCACGAAAGAGGGCTTTGTCCTAAAGGGACAAGTCCTTTTTTGGTGCAAAGAAATAGCTCAAAAGCTTTTATAGGGAGGACACGGATATGGATCAAAAGACGCAGGAGCTTGCTGTGATTGACAATTATTTATGCATTAAAATGCCGAGGGAGGTTGACCACCACGGGGCGGCGGGCATAAGGGAAAGCGCGGACAGGCTTATACTTGACGATAATGTTAAAAACATTGTTTTTGACTTTGAGAATACTACGTTTATGGACAGCTCGGGGCTTGGGATAATAATAGGGCGCTACAGGAAAATTTCCTGCTTTGGGGGGAAGGTGTATGCGGTAAATACAAATGAAAGGATAAAGCGAATATTGAAGGGGGCGGGCATGGCGTCCATAATAGAGATTCTGTCGTAAATGTGACAGTGCGTAGAGGGCGCAAGCGGTATGAAAACGCGCTTAAGCTCTGCGCTGTTGAACATACGTAAAAAAAGCAGTTTGATTTGTTAGAGGAGATAAAAAGATGAATAGTGTAAAAAATGAGATTTATTTTGAGTTTGACGCGGTATCTGAGAATGAAAGCCTTGCGCGCGTGGTGATTGCGGCGTTTCTGACAAGGCTTGATCCTACTGTGGAGCAGGTTGAGGACGTCAAAACGGCGGTGTCGGAGGCTGTGACGAATGCGATAATACACGGCTACAAGGAAAAGGGCGGAAAGGTGGTTATGCAGGCGTCTATCTCCGGCGGGGGAGTGCTTGAGGTGCATATTTGTGACACGGGTGTCGGAATTGCGGACATAAAGCAGGCGATGCAGCCGCTTTTTACGACGGACGCTGACAGGGAAAGGTCGGGCATGGGCTTTTCATTTATGGAGTCGTTTATGGACAAGGTATCAGTGGAGAGCAAGCTTGGCGAAGGCACTAAGGTACATATGTGGAAGGTTTTTGACGACTGTGCGGCGGAAACGCAGCCCCTACTGCAGGCGGCGGTATGGAACAGCGACGGCAGGTTGTAGCTATGGAGGATAAGGAGCTTTTTTTGAGGGCGCAAAGGGGAGAAAAGGAGGCAAGGGATATACTTTTTAATAAAAACACGGGACTTGTCCGCCATGTGATGAAGCGCTTTTTGTCAAGGGGGCTGGAGGCGGAGGATCTTTTCCAGATAGGAGCCGTGGGGCTTTTAAAGGCGATTGACAAGTTTGACACCGATTATGGCGTGTGCTTCTCGACTTATGCCGTGCCGATGATCGTGGGCGAGGTACAGCGCTTTCTGCGTGACGACGGTCCGATAAAGGTAAGCCGCAGCATAAAGGAAAATTTAAATAAGCTTAGGGGAGTGCGCGAGCAGCTTGCGCAAAGGCTTGGCAGAGAGCCGACGATTGCGGAGCTTTCCGCCGAGTCTGGCATCAGCGCGGAGGATATTGTGCTTGCTTTTGAGTCAGGCAGGGAGGTGGAGTCGATATATAAGACGGTGTATGAGACTGACGACAGCGAGCTTTGTCTGGTGGATATGCTTGGGGAAGACGCGGAGAGCGATGATGTGCTGGACAGGCTCTTTGTGGAGGGGCTGCTTGAAGGGCTGGGAGAGAGGGAGCGCAGGCTTATTGTGCTTCGGTTTTTTGAAAACCGCACGCAGGTGCAGACGGCGAAGGAACTTGGCATGAGCCAGGTGCAGGTGAGCCGTATGGAAAAAAAAGTGCTGCTGCAGATGAGAAAAGATGCCGCGGGCTATAAAGTTTAGCTGGAAATTGTCCGATAAATAAGATATAAAATAGTAGGCATGATGCCGGGTAAATCTTTAATTCACATATTGAGAAAGGTTGGTATTAATAATGAATGGAATCAATTATAATGCATTAATGGGAAATTCAGGACTTTACTCAAATCAGTCAAGCTCAATTCTGGAGGACGCAGTCAAGAACGCGACAGCAGCAGGCGCTAAGGCTGCTGAAAAGAAGACTGACAACAGGCAGGCAAACGCGGATAAGGATACATACGAGCACAGCACGGGAGCAAATAAAGCAGGCTACAGCAGACCAAGCTATATAAGGAATAATACAAAGACAGAAACAGAGACAAAGTACAAGGCGCTTGACGCCGACGGCGTTCAGGAGGGCATAAAGCTCAGCGATAAGGCTAAGGCAGTGCTCAAAGAGCTTAAGGAGAAGTACGGCGACCAGATGGAGATTGCCGTTGCTGAATGGTCAAGCGATGATGAGCAGGACTATTATGCGAGCCTCACAGACAAGGCGTACAGCGTGCTGATTAATCCTGAACTTTTGGAGCAGATGGCAAATGACGACGAGGTTAAGCAGAAATATATGGATATCCTTGGCGGGGCGGATGATAAGTTTAACGCCTTGAAGGAAGGTCTTGGCGAGGACGCTGAGCATATCAAGGGCTTTAGCATTACGATTAACGCAGACGGTGAGGTATCGTATGCTGTAAAGCTTATGAAGGATATCGCAGAGAGCAGCAGGGCAAACGCTGAGAAGACTCAGGAGGAGCGCATAGAGGAAAGACGCGAGGAAAAGAAAAAGGCGGAAAAGGAACGGCTTGAAAAGGTAGAGGCTGAGTCGATTGAGGAGCTTATCGAGGCTGTAAAGGAGAAGCTGCACCCTGAGAATGTTGAAAAAGAAGATGAGAATGTTGAGGAGCAGGAGGCAGAGAAGGTAGTTATTTCTGAGGCTGGGATGAATTAAGAAAGCTTTGCTTTGCTGGAAATGTGAGAGAAGCAGTAGAAGGGCATCGCGCCTGTGATGAAGGGGAGCGGTGTCCTTCTTTTTGATTTATGACAATGGAAAATTTGCAGAGCGGGATTTCTATTTTCTATAGCTATGATTGGCAGCAGTTTGTTTTATGTTGTGGATTTTCCAAATGCGGAGTGGAATATTTTAGCGTTAATATTTCACTGGCGGCATGTGAAAAATATCGTCTAAGCCGCTAGTCGCGTGAGGAATATTTTCATTGTCAAAAATAAATACAGGCAGATGGTTTGTCGTGCCGTCAGTCCAGGTTAGCGCATCGTGCGGGACGTGGAGCGAAAAGCCGCTGTCGTTTTTTATGTGTTTTACGTAATCATCAATCGAAGAAAGCGGGGTGTCAAATTCCATGCCGTAGATATCGCCGCAGTCGGTGACGCCTACTGTGTGTATGTCGGAGCCTGCCGTCATGGTGATGTTGTTTTCGAGGGCATAGCGGTATGCCATGCGGTTTTGCTCATAAGGGTTTCCTGCGTTTGCGACTTCAAAGGCATCGCATTGGAAAGGGTGGACATAGACTTCGGACAGATACCCGCGCTCTCTGAACGGATGCGCCTGTACGACGAGTCCGCCGTCTGCCTTTATTTTCTGGTAATGCGTGATATGGTCCCATTCGAGCATATCGGGGTGGTTTTTGAGCCAGTCCTTGTCAAGACCGTAGACGAGAAACTCGTCGCCCCAAAAGCGCGCTTCCCATGCAAAAAATACCTGCAGCCCTTGTCTGTCGCCTTCTGCCTTGGCATCTTCGTAGCCGCGGCAGAAAAGATCTACTCTTTCCTCCCATGGAAGATTTTTGGGAATGCTGCAGTTGCCATTGAAAAAATGGTCTGTGACGATTATGCCGCTGTAGCCAAGCTCTTTATAATATGATATATATGCGGCGCCGCCGCTGCGCGCGCACTTGCTGGCGGCTGATGTGTGCAGGTGGGTTTCGTATATGTATGGCATGGGTATTCCTCTTTTCGCATTTTATGGAAAACAGTATATCATATAATGCGTGGGAAGGATAGAGGATTTGCGAAAAAACGGGATTGCAAGACGAAAAACATGGTGATATAATCAAGCGTATGGAGATAACAGGAGATTGGACTAAGGTACAAGAAAGAAAAGGCTGCATTATCGAAAAGCAGTCATATGTAAGCAATGGGACAGCTTATGCTGTAGATGGAATACATGTTATTTTAAAGCCGTCGGAGCAGGAAAGAAATGTCGCTAAGATTTTGAGTGAAAAATATGGAAAGACTGTGGAGCTTGTGCCGAGGGTTGTTTATCCTCAGGGAATGCAAACACCAGATTATCTTATTGATGGTGAACGGTTTGATTTGAAATCACCGATTGGAAGCGGAAAACAGCTTCTCTATAATATGGTGGTTAGAAAAAGAAGGCAATCCTCAAATTTTATTTTTGATATTACTGAATGTCCACTGTCAAATGATGAAATTAGGCAACAGGCAATGGCATTATATTATTCAAGACATACAAGGTTTATTGATAAGATTGTAATAATGCGCAGCGGAGAAATACTAAATGTATATAGCAGACAATAAGAAAGGCCATTTTCCCGCCCGGTCAACCGATTAAGAATCGGGACAATGGGGGCAGGAAATGACCTTTGCTTAATTATTATATATCATATTTAAAAAAATAATGCAACTCTTTTTATATAATTAAGTATTTTAACTAAGTGTTATAATGCAGTGCATTTGGATTAAAGCCTTATTATTTGACGGGTTTAGGGCGCGAAGGAGGAAAGGCGTATGGAGCAGACACGGATGCCGCTGCTGGAAGCGGTTAATAAGCTTATTGATACGCAACCTGCGTATTTTAGAATACCTGGTCATCGCCTGGAGCGCGGGATATGCGGAGACTGGACTAGAAAGACGGGGACAGGGATATTTGCATATGATGTGACGGAAACGCCTCTTACTGATGATTTGCATTGCCCTGAAGGGGCGATAATGGAGGCGCAGGAGCTTTTGAGCAGGCTTTATGGCGCTGACAGGAGCTTTTTTTTGGTGAACGGCACTACCTGCGGGAATGAGGCTATGATAATGAGCGCGGCGTTTGCGGGGCAGAAGATAATGATTGCGAGGAATGCCCACAAATCAGCCATGATGGGACTTGTGCTTTCGGGGGCAAAACCAGTGTATGTCATGCCTGATGTGCTTTCGGACTGGGGTATTCAGGGCGGGATTTCTCCGCTGGCGGTACGCAGGACTTTTGAAAAAAATCCTGACTGTAAGGCGCTTTTTATCGTAAGCCCGAGCTATTATGGGGTGTCGAGCAGCTTAAAGGAGATAGCGGATATCTGTCATGAGTTTAATGCGCTTTTGCTTGTGGACGAAGCGCATGGAGGGCATGTGTATTTCAGCAGCCGCCTGCCTGTGGGAGCGCTTGAAGCGGGGGCGGATATGTGCGTGCAGAGCATGCATAAGGTGACGGGGGCGCTTACGCAGAGTTCTGTGCTGCATATAAAGTGCCATGCGGGGACAGAGCTTGATGTGGAAAGGGTGGTTTCCAGCCTGCAGCTTGTGCAGAGCACGAGTCCGAGTTATCTGCTTATGATTTCACTCGACTGCGCGAGAAAAGAGCTTGCGGTAAACGGAAAAGAAATGATGTCGTCAGCGCTGGAGCTTGCGGAGTATGCAAGGAATGAGATACGGAAAATAGACGGTTTTCGCTGTATGGGAGAAGAAGTGACAGGAGTGTCACAAATTGACGGGATTGACCTGACGCGCCTTGTTATCTCTGCAAAGGATATTGGGCTTACTGGTTTTGAGCTTGACGCATTGCTTTTTGAAAAGTATGATGTGAATGTGGAGCTTTCGGATTATGAAAATGCGCTTGCAATAGTGACATATGCCAATACCCGTGATGATATGGACAGGCTTATAGAGGCGTGCCGTATGATTGGCATTGAAAAAATAAAGGGCATTGGAAGGCGTAGTGGCAATAGAAGAAATGACACATATGTCACAAATATGCCGCTGCCGCCAGTTCCAGAGCAGGCGCTTACGCCAAGGGAGGCTTACTTTTCTGAAACTAAGGAGATTGAGTGGGGCAAGGCGGCAGGAAGGATTGCGGCTCAGCCGATTGCACCG
>X301_European_Hare__coassemble_1276_pt1 | contig 14334 bp, 11 predicted proteins | sample X301_European_Hare__metabat2_low_PE_011 | metagenome-assembled genome bin X301_European_Hare
GCTTTTCAGGCGCGAGGAGGTAAGCCGCCTGATTAAAAAGTGTAATGATTTCGGTGCGGGTGGCGTTTCCGTGGCAATCGGGGAGCTTGCGCCAGGGCTTATCATAGACACGGACAAAGTGCCTAAAAAATACGCAGGACTTGACGGTACGGAGCTTGCTATTTCAGAATCACAGGAGAGAATGGCGGTAGTAGTAGATCCAAAAGACGCTGATAAATTTATGGAATATGCCGCCGAAGAAAATCTGGAGGCGGTAAAGGTAGCGGAAGTCACAAAAGAGCCGCGTCTTGTGATGCTTTGGAGAGGCAAGGAGATAGTAAACCTTTCAAGGGCATTTCTCGACACAAACGGCGCGCATCAGGAGACGGGCGTATATGTAGAGACACCCGACAAGGATAAAAATTACCTTGAAAATAATGAATTTAAAGGCACGATGCGGGAAAATCTGCTTGCTGTATTAAATGATTTGAATGTCTGCTCGCAGAAGGGGCTTGTCGAAATGTTTGACGCGTCAATCGGCGCAGGCAGCGTGTTTATGCCTTATGGCGGTAAATATCAGCTCACAGAAACGCAGGCGATGGTTGCCAAGCTCCCGCTTTTAAATGGAAAGACGGACACTGTCACTATGATGGCATACGGTTTTGATCCGTATCTGTCAAGCTGGAGTCCTTACCATGGCGCGGTTTACGCAGTTACTGAATCAATGGCTAAAATTGTGGCGGCGGGCGGCGATTACTCAAAGATAAGATTTACGTTTCAGGAGTATTTCAGGCGCATGACTAGCGAGCCTTCGCGCTGGAGCCAGCCGTTTGCGGCGCTTTTGGGGGCATACTCGGCGCAGATTGGTTACGGGCTGCCGTCCATTGGCGGAAAAGATTCAATGTCGGGCACATTCAACGATATAGACGTGCCGCCGACACTCGTGTCATTTGCGGTTGATGTGGCGAAAAAGCAGGATATCATCACGCCGGAGCTTAAATGCAAGGGCGACAGGCTCGTAGTGTTTGAGCTTCCAAAGGACAGCTACGATTTGCCCGATTATAATAAGACGATGAAGATGTTTGACGCTGTTTCCAAGCTCATAAAGGAAAAAGCAGTCGTGGCGGCATATGTGCTTGATGCCAAGGGAATAGCAGCGGCAGCGGCAAAGATGGCGTTTGGCAATAAGCTGGGAGTAGAGTTTGACAGCGGGCTTAAAGCGGAGAAGTTTTTTGAAAACCAGACAGGCGGCATTATAGCGGAAATTTCTTCCGATAAGGAAAGTGCGCTTGCCGGGTGCGGCGCAGCATACGTAACAGCAGGCACAGTGCTTGGCGAAAATGACGGCTTTATATACGCTGGCGAGAACGTATCAATGGACGAGGCGCTGAAAGCGTGGACATCAAAGCTTGAAAAGGTATTCCCCACAAAGGCGTCAAAAAATACGGACACGATAGAAACAAAGCTTTACGATACCAAGGACATCTATATATGCAAAAACAAGGTGGCAAAGCCTACAGTGTTTATACCCGTATTCCCAGGGACAAACTGTGAGTACGACTCGGCAAGAGCTTTTGAACGCGTGGGTGCAAACGTGGTAACGAAGGTATTCAGAAACCTGAGCGCGTCAGACATAACATCATCCGTAGAAGAATTTGAAAAGGCAATCTCGCAGGCGCAGATTATCATGTTCCCAGGAGGATTTTCAGCTGGCGACGAGCCTGACGGAAGCGCGAAATTCTTTGCGACGGCGTTCCAAAACGCTAAGCTTAAAGAGGCTGTAAATAAGCTTTTAAATGAAAGAGACGGTCTTGCGCTTGGAATATGCAACGGTTTTCAGGCGATAATCAAGCTCGGTCTGGTGCCATACGGCGAGATAAAAGGACAGACGGACGATTCGCCGACGCTTACCTACAACACGATAAACCGCCACATATCAAAGATGGTTTACACCAAGGTGGTGACAAACAAGTCGCCTTGGCTTGCGCTTGCCGAGCTTGGCAAGACATATGTAACTCCCGCGTCACACGGCGAAGGTCGGTTTGTAGCCTCAAAAGAGTGGATAGACAGGCTCTTTGCAAACGGACAGGTCGCTACTCAGTACGCTGACTTTGACGGCAACATTTCAATGGACGAGGAGTGGAACGTAAACGGCTCGTATGCCGCTATAGAGGGCATAACTTCGCCTGACGGAAGGTGTCTTGGCAAAATGGCGCATGTAGAACGCCGCGGTGACGCAGTGGCGATGAACATCTATGGCGAGCAGGACATGAAGATATTTGAGGCAGGCGTGAAGTATTTTAAGGATTAAGTAAAGCTTGAAAAAATAAACCTTTTATGTATAATAGAAATGATGTGTTAAACATAAAAATATGAAAAACAGAGGTTTAAATAATGATTAGTGCAAACAATGTGACCTATAGAGTAGGGAAAAAGGCGTTATTTGAGGACGTGAACATCAAATTTACGGAGGGCAACTGCTACGGCTTGATCGGAGCAAACGGCGCGGGCAAATCGACATTTCTAAAAATTCTTTCGGGAAATCTCGAGACCACCAAGGGCGACGTGTCGATTACCCCAGGGCAGAGACTGTCCGTGCTCGAACAGGACCATTTTAAGTATGATGATTATACAGTCCTTGATACGGTTATCATGGGAAATGCCCGTCTTTATGAAATAATGAAAGAAAAAGACGCGATTTATGCAAAGGAGGATTTTTCAGACGAGGACGGCATACGCGCAAGCGAGCTTGAAGGCGAGTTTGCCGAGATGAACGGCTGGGAGGCGGAGTCCGACGCGGCGCAGCTTTTAAACGGGCTCGGCATAGGCACGGAGCTGCATTATTCAATGATGAGGGATTTGAACGGCAGCGAGAAGGTAAAGGTGCTGCTTGCGAAGGCGCTCTTTGGCAATCCTGACATACTTCTTCTTGACGAGCCGACAAACCATCTTGATTTAGACGCGATAGCGTGGCTTGAGGAATTTCTGATTGATTTTGAAAATACGGTTATTGTCGTGTCGCATGACCGTTATTTCCTCAATAAGGTATGCACGCAGATAGCCGACATTGACTATGGCAAAATCCAGCTCTATGCGGGCAACTATGATTTCTGGTATGAGTCGAGCCAGCTGCTTGTAAAGCAGATGAAGGAAGCAAACAAAAAGAAGGAGGAAAAAATCAAGGAGCTGCAGGAGTTTATATCGCGCTTTTCGGCAAACGCTTCAAAGTCAAAGCAGGCGACTTCGCGTAAGAGGGCGCTTGAAAAAATCGAGCTTGAAGATATTAAGCCGTCCAGCCGCAAATATCCTTATATAGATTTCAGACCTGACCGCGAGATTGGCAACGAGGTTCTGACTGTGGCAAATCTTTCAAAGACTATAAACGGCGTGAAGGTGCTTGACAATATTTCATTTATTCTCGGGCGCGAGGACAAGGTGGCGTTTGTGGGCGGGAATGAGCTTGCAAAGACTACGCTTTTCCAGATTTTGATGGGCGAGCTTGAGCCTGATGAGGGTTCGTACAAGTGGGGCGTGACGACTTCGCAGGCGTATTTTCCTAAGGATTCGACGAAGGAGTTTGACAATGATTATACGATAGCGGACTGGCTTATGGGGTATTCGCCTGTGGATGACATTACTTATGTGAGAGGGTTTCTTGGGAGGATGCTTTTTGCGGGCGAGGACGGCGTGAAGAAGGTGAGGGTGCTTTCTGGTGGAGAGAAGGTGCGCTGTCTTTTGAGCAAGATGATGATAAGCGGGGCAAATTGTCTTGTGCTTGATGAGCCTACGAATCATCTTGATATGGAGTCGATTACGGCGCTTAATAATGGGCTTATTAAGTTTCCAGGGGTGGCGTTGTTTTCGTGCCATGACCATCAGTTTGTGGAGACGACGGCGAATCGGATTATGGAGATTTTGCCTGATGGCTCAATGATTGATAAGATTACTACTTATGATGAGTATTTGGCTAGTGATGAGATGGCTAGGAAGAGGACGGCGGTTTATACGGCTGAGGCGGAGGATGAGAGTGGGGAGGATGTAGAATAAGCCTTGGCTGTGAGCATTAACTATTATGGTTAAAGACAGGCAGGTGTGGAGTCTGCCTGTTTTTAAGTGGTAAAGGGAGGAGATGCGGTGATGGGGTTTGTGGATTTGCATGTGCATTCGGTGCGTTCGGATGGGACGCTTACGCCTGCGGAGCTTGTTGATTATGCGGTGGAAAAGGGATTGGCGGCGATGGCGCTTACGGATCATGATACTGTTGATGGTATAGATGAGATACTTGAATATGCTAAGGGGAAGCCGATAGAGATAATTCCGGGGATAGAGTATTCTACGGAGTACAAGGGGCGCGACGTGCATATAGTGGGGCTTTTTATAGACCATAAGGCGCCTGAGTTTTTGGGGTATCTTGACAGGTTCAAGAAATCGCGCACTGTGAGGAATCATAAGCTTTGTGCCAACTTGCAGGGGGCGGGGATTGATATTTCGTATGAGGAGCTTATGGGGGAGTTCCCTGGCGCTGTTATTACTAGGGCGCATTATGCCAAGCTGTTGTTGAAAAAGGGGTATGTGAACAGCAGCAGGGAGGCGTTTGACAGGTATTTGGGCGACCATACGCCTTATTTTGTGCATAGGGAAAAGATTACGCCTAAGGAAGTGATAGATGTCACGATTGCGGCGGGCGGGCTGCCGATTTTGGCGCATCCGCTTTTGTATGGATTGGGGAAGGAGCAGCTGGAGGAGCTTGTAAAAATGCTGAAATCGCAGGGGCTTATGGGAATGGAGACGGTTTACAGTACGTTCCTTCCTGCTGATGAGAGGCGTATGAAAAGGCTTGCGAAGAAGTACGGGCTTTTGGAGAGCGGGGGGTCTGATTTTCACGGCTCAAATAAGCCTGGGCTTGATCTTGCGACGGGTTATGGGAAGCTTTATGTTGATGAGGAGGTTCTTGAAAAGCAGAAAAGGGCACTGAGGACAAAAATATTTTTTACGGATATGGACAATACTCTGCTGACTGCGGACAAGAAAATTTCGGACAGGACATATGATAAGCTTATGGAAATGCTTGCGGGCGGGCATCATCTGGCGTTTGCAAGCGGAAGACCTGTCAACAGCATACTTGACACGATAAAAGCGCTTGGCATTATTGACGGGTATCGAAGGCTGTCGGGAAAAGGGCGGATTGGCGGCATATATGCTACCGCATACAATGGCGCGCTTGTGTATGACTGTATTGAAGGCAGGGCGGTTGAACAGCTTGTTATTTCGATGGAAACGGCGCAGAGGATTTTTGATATGGCGGTTTCGGAAAATGTGCATATTCAGACATATACAGATACGCATATTGTGGCAAGCTGTGATGACGAGGAGCTAGAATTTTATACAAAAAATGTGGTTATGCCGTATGTGGTTGAAACGGATTTAGGGCGTGTGTTGAAAAATCCGCCTTATAAGCTTATTGCTATAGCGCTTGACGACAGGCAGAAGCTTGAACGCCTTAGGGAGAAAATAGAGGGATCGGATATAGGCAATGAGGTTATGTGCGCGTATTCAAACGCAAAATATCTTGAATTTTACAATAAGAATGCTGGGAAGGGAAATGCGCTTGTCGCGCTTTGCAGGGCGCTGAATGTGCCTGTGAGAAATTCTGTTGCGGCGGGCGATGAGGAAAATGACATTTCTATGATAAAGGCGGCGGGCGTGGGTGCGGCTGTGGCAAATGCCAATCCTGCCTTGAAGGAATGTGCCGATTATGTCACGGAAAATGACAATGAGCATGATGCGGCGGTTGAGATTATAGATAAGTTTATTTTGAGTTGATTTAGTGGAAAAGATTTATGGCTGAAAATATTTAATAGGCTTTTAGTTACTGTTTAAGTTTTTTATGCGGCATGGAGGATTATGATGGATAATAGAAAAATTGCGTTTTCACAGAGAGTTGAGCAGAACAGCAAAAATTACTTTCCAAAGGATTTATTTCCGCTTGAAGCGGCGCGGCAGTTTTTGGCGCAGATGAATAAGAGTTTCGGGCTTGAAACGCTTGTGTGCGACAGACACGGCGGCATAGTTATGATAAATGGCGGATTTGAGGGCTTTAAGCCGGACGTAGTCAACAAGCCTGGTATCAAAATCAGGGTAAAGGGCAGGACAGTGTGCCATATTTACGTAAAGCTTGACAATGTGGCAAAGGAAAATCTTGATGCGGTAAATGAGCTGCTTGGCGCATATATTAAAACATTGGAGGGCTGCAGTGAGAAGTCGTATATGGCGAGCGAGCAGGCGGTATACATAGATGAGCTGGAGCAGCAGATAGAAAAAGACGCTTATCAGGCAAAATATTCCGAGCAGAACGATCCGCTCACGGGACTTTTGAACCGCAATTATTTTATAAGCCGCATGAAGGAGCTTGCAAAACGCGAGGTAGTGCCGACGGCTGCAATCTGCGTAAACATCAATGACTGGCGGTTTTTTGACGACAATTACGGCGAGGAGGAGAGCGACCGTCTTATAGTGACTGTAGCGGATATTTTGAAAAGCGTCACAAAGGAGTGCGGCATGGAAAACGCTGTGATTGGCAGGGTTGAGGGCGACGTGTTTTATGTGCTGCTGCCGTTGATTGAAGAAGGCGAAGCGCGGGAATACTGTAATAAGCTTCAAAAAGCCTGCACTGATTTTGAAGATGAGATACTTGCCCCGAGCGTCGCCACAGGGTGCGTGATTAAGACAAACGTTGAGGAAAGCTTTAAGGAGATTTTTTCGGACGCGGAGTACGCCATGCTTGAAAACAAATTTGAGATAAAAAATTCGCCGGAATACAAAGAAAGGCTCGAAAAACACGCGAAAAAAGCATGAAGTGACGGTAAATCTAAAATAATTATTAAGTAGGATAATTTTAGAAAACGGAAGAAAATGGAAGAATTTAAGAGCAATTAAGAGAAAATAAAAGAAAATAAACGCTGGATTTGCTTGCATAACGCTAAAGAAAAAACTATTATATGTTCTGTTAGCACTCAATAGAAAAGAGTGCTAACTAAAACGGTAAAGAAAATAATTTTTATAAATCATTAAGGAGGCATTTATCATGAAGTTACAACCGTTAGGCGACAGAGTAGTATTAAAGCAGTTGGCTGCAGAAGAAACAACAAAGTCAGGTATCGTTTTACCGGGACAGAATAAAGAAAAGCCCCAGCAGGCGGAGGTTATCGCTGTAGGACCGGGCGGAATGGTTGACGGCAAAGAGGTTACAATGCAGGTTAAAGTCGGCGACAACGTTATTTTCTCCAAGTATTCAGGCACAGAGGTTAAGCTTGACGACGAGGAGTACATTATCGTAAAGCAGAATGACATTTTGGCGATAATAGCATAAAAAAGGCATTAAGAAACATTAAATCAGTATTTGATATAAGTTAAGAGTTTCATAATGTTAGAAAACGCAAGGTAAGCGTTTTTCAAGGAATGAAAATGTAAAAGATTTTTAATAATTAATTCAACACAGTAATTAAAATTTGGAGGTTTGATTATCATGGCAAAGGAAATTAAGTATGGAGCAGAGGCGCGCAAGGCATTGGAGTCCGGCGTAAACCAGCTTGCTGACACAGTCAGCGTAACACTTGGACCTAAAGGAAGAAACGTAGTTCTTGACAAATCATTCGGAGCGCCTTTAATCACAAACGACGGCGTAACGATTGCAAAGGAAATCGAGCTTGAAGACGCTTTTGAGAATATGGGCGCGCAGCTCGTAAAGGAAGTTGCTACAAAGACAAACGACGTAGCGGGCGACGGCACTACCACAGCTACAGTGCTTGCACAGGCAATGATTAACGAGGGAATGAAAAACCTTGCAGCAGGCGCAAATCCTATCGTGCTCAGAAAGGGCATGAAGAAGGCTACGGACTGCGCAGTTGATGCTATCGCGTCTATGAGCTCAAAGGTAAACGGCAAAAAGCATATCGCAAGAGTAGCGGCTATCTCAGCAGGTGATGATGAGGTAGGAAATATGGTAGCGGACGCTATGGAGAAGGTTTCCAATGACGGCGTTATCACAATCGAAGAGTCAAAGACAATGCTTACAGAGCTTGATTTGGTAGAAGGTATGCAGTTTGACCGCGGATATATTTCAGCGTATATGGCTACAGATATGGATAAGATGGAGGCAACTCTTGAGGATCCTTATATCCTTATCACAGACAAGAAGATTTCAAACATTCAGGAGATACTTCCTGTTTTGGAGCAGGTCGTACAGTCAGGCGCAAAGCTTCTGCTTATCGCTGAGGACGTAGAGGGCGAAGCTCTTACCACATTGATTGTAAATAAGCTTCGCGGCACATTCAATGTAGTAGCCGTAAAGGCTCCCGGATATGGCGACAGAAGAAAGGCTATGCTCGAGGATATCGCAATCCTTACAGGCGGTCAGGTAATCAGCGAGGAGCTTGGTCTTGACCTTAAAGAGGCTACTCTTGATCAGTGCGGACGCGCAAAGTCAGTTAAGGTTCAGAAGGAGAACACGATCATCGTTGACGGCGAGGGCGATAAGGCTGCAATCGAAGCCAGAATTTCTCAGATCAAGAAGCAGATCGAGGAGACAACATCAGACTTCGACAAGGAGAAACTTCAGGAGAGGCTTGCAAAGCTTGCTGGCGGCGTAGCTGTTATCCGCGTAGGCGCGGCTACAGAGACAGAGATGAAGGAAGCTAAGCTCCGTATGGAGGACGCTCTTAATGCTACAAGGGCAGCAGTTGAGGAAGGTATTATCGCAGGCGGCGGTTCTGCTTATATTCATGCGTCAAAAGACGTTGCAAAGCTTGTTGACTCACTTGAAGGCGACGAGAAGACGGGCGCTAAGATTGTGCTGAAGGCTCTTGAGGCTCCTATGTTCAAGATTGTCGCAAACGCAGGTCTTGAAGGCAGCGTTATCGTAAACAAGGTAAAAGAGCTTGAGACAGGCTATGGATTTGACGCTTTCAAGGAGGAATATGTCGATATGATAGAGGCAGGCATCCTTGATCCCGCAAAGGTTACAAGAAGCGCATTGCAGAACGCATGCAGCGTAGCAAGCACACTTCTTACGACAGAGTCTGTTGTGGCAAACATCAAGGAGGAAACTCCCGCAATGCCCGCAGGCGGTCCTGGAATGGGCGGCATGATGTAATAAATTTATATCGGAAATACAAAAACAGTCTTGTGCGTATATATGCGCAAGGCTGTTTTTTGTAGATTTATATGCCTGTTGTGAGCGGGGGTTGCGTAAATCAGACAAAATTAGGTGAATACAGAAATTGGTTTAATTTAATGGATTTAATAGAAGTTTGGCGGGGGTGCTGCAATATGGTAGAAAATTACGAGGCTTATCTGGGCGAGCTTAAGGGTTTTCATCTGTTTAAGGACATAGATGAGGAAGAAACTAAAAAAATGCTCAAATGTTCAAAAACAAGGGCGGGCGCATATGAGGACCAGAGCTATATTTTCAGGCAGGGAGAGACGCCGAGGCAGCTTTTTGTGCTTTTGGAGGGTGCGGTGATGATTGCCAAGGATTTTGCGTCAGGCAAGCGTGACGTGCTTTTCATAGTGGAAAAGGGAGACGTGTTTGGAGAGATGTTCCTCTTTTCGGACGCCAAAAGCTACTGGTATGATGCGATAGCGCAGGGCAATGTGCGCGTGCTTGAAATTCCGTGGTCGTTTTTCTACTGTTTCTGCAGCAACGCCTGTGAGCACCACAGAATGATAACGAGAAATATGCTCGAGATACAGTCGGAGAAAAATTTCACTATGACAAGAAAGCTGCATCTGCTGTCCGGCACGACGCTCAGGGAGCGGATTGCGCTGTGGCTTATTGATGAGGCTCAGGATAAAAATACGGTTAAGCTGTCAATGAACCGAGAGGAGCTTGCCGACTACATAGGCACGACGCGTCCGTCGCTTTCGCGGGAGCTTATGAAGCTGCAGCAGGAAAAGCTGATAGAGGTTGAAAAAAGCAGGATAAAAATTCTGGACAGGGAGGAGCTTGAAGGAGTTTATTCACGCGGGTAATAACTGGAATTTGATTATTTGGATTATTGGCTTAGTAGATATTGTAGAGACAGAAAAATTTAAAAATTTCAAAAAATGTAACAAATGTTACAGAATTTATTCCCGCAATTGAATATACTAAAATCACAAGGAACAAACAAAACATCAGAATTTCAATAATAATGATTATAGGAGGGATTTATTATGGCAGACAATAATACACAGCAGGTTGACAATCTGGTAAGTCTTTTGGACGGATATGCTACAAAGGGCGGACATCATTTGAATGTAAACGTATTGAACAGGGAAACTCTTCTTGACGCGCAAAAACATCCCGAGAATTATCCTCAGCTTACGATTCGCGTTTCAGGCTATGCCGTAAACTTTATAAAGCTTACGCCAGAACAGCAGGCTGACGTAATTTCAAGAACATTCCATGAGAGCATTTAATTAGACAAAAGCTGGGAATTGAACGCTAATGCAAGCATGGCACTTGGTTCATTGCTTGCGGAAATAAAAGCCGTAAAAGCAGGCTGCTGCTCTACAGATTGATTTCTGCAGGGCGGCAGCTTTTTATTTATGACAATGGAAAGATAGAAAAGTGCATATTTTGATAGTGTTTTGGTGGTCTAGGGATTATTAAATAACATTGATATTTTAGCATAATATATAATCTGGACAGTTGACGCTGAAAGGAAAAAGTTTATAATATATCATATCGGAAGCAGTCCTTTGTTTCCGATAAAAGGCGCGTCCTATACGCCGCAAATCTGATGATAAAGGGCAAAACTGCCTAATTAACTGTCGCTTTGGAGGATATGGATAGTATGCTGAAAAATCATAGCTGGGGTGCTGTACGTGAGGATATTGCATGGTATTGCAGGGATAATCATATATCGGATGAAGATTTCAGATTTTTGGGAATTTATGAATGGCAGAATGTTTATGAAAAGATGCTTGAACATTTTGTAGATAAAGATTATGCGAGGAAAAACGGGCTTTATTGGGCGAATACGAACGGCGGTTTCAGGAAGGACATTTCGCGCATATACTCTTTTCAGATGGGTGTTGGCGGCAATGCTTCATATGAATGGATTGAGCGGCTGCCTGTAATTGCGGGTGTGGAGAAAGTCTATCTGGCACTGGACGGTGGCAGCGGGAAATATTGGCTTGCGCAGTGCGCAACGGCGGCGGTTTCAGGAATTATTAATGAAGCGTTTATGCTGGACGATTATTATATTACGGATAAAAAATTTAACTGGCTGATTACGGAAAATCATCATGATATTGTCGCATTTATTGGAAAAGGACTTGATGTGGAAAAAATTAAAAGCGTTTGCATTAAAAGCTGAATTTTATGGCATAAATTGTTTACAGTCAATTTGAAGTCGTTCAAATCAAGGCACTGTTATTTTCATTCAATACAAAAATCCCCTAATTCACTCAATCTCTATTGTTAAAACGCGAAATTTGAAGTAATATAGGATTATCAGGTAAGCTTGCTTGGTTAAAATGCTTTAATCAAGGAAAAAGAAATGAAAAATTCAACAGTCAAGGTTAATAAAGACAAAGTCCCCAAATATGCGCGTTCAGAATTAAGATATGAGAACTCAGTATGGAATGTCCTCATTATTCTTTCGGCAGTGTGCCTGATAATCTGCATTGCAGGGACTGTCAAGGAAGCGGACCTGTATTTTAATGGCAGCTATATTGATGCCGCCTACAATGAGCGCAACAAAACAGCATCATATTTGGACACAAACCACAATTATCACATATACAATCTGGGAACAGACATATTTACTGCGCCGAAAGGCAAAGACGGACATATACGATTGTATTACAAGGCTGACTTGGACAAAGCGACATTTCTGACAAAGTGGTATATGTGGGCGCTGTATTACATAGTATTTATGACACTCATGTCAGTTGGACTATGGCGCAGGCGCAGAAACATTAATGCGTGCATACAGGCGGCGCAGTCGGAGAGGCTTATAGGAAAGGAGGGTCATCTATGAATGCAATGGTATGGCTTGCAGACTATATAAGCAAATGGTATGATGGCAGAAATGGTGGATCATCTATGAATGCAATGGTATGGCTTGCAGCTATGATAATACTGATAGTAATCGAGATTGTCACAGTCGGGCTTACCACGATATGGTTTGCGATAGGCGCGCTTGCGGCGGTGATAGTATCGTCGTTTTGCGGCAACGTATTTCTGCAGGTGATTGTATTTTTGATAGTGTCTTTGGGCATGCTGATATTTACAAGGCCGTTAGCCGTAAAATACATAAACACATCAAGAACAAAGACAAACTACGAGGGAATTATCGGCAAGGTAGTGCGCATAACCAAGGACGTGGACAACCTCAATGACACGGGAAACGCCGTTGTAAACGGTCAGGAGTGGACAGTCAAAGCCGCGGACATTAACACAAAAATACCCGCGGGAAGCCTTGCCAAGGTAGTGGACATAAAAGGCGTAAAGCTGATAGTCGAAAAATACGAGGATCAGTGAAAAAGACAGTAGACAAAATCCCAAAAAGAACATAAAATAAAAACAGACAGTACAGAATAATGCGGGGAAAAGCCCTGCATACAAAAAGGAGGAACAAATAAATGGTACCGTTTCTGATAATATTATTTGTAATCATAGTAATTCTGGCGTCAAACGTGCGCATAGTGCCGCAGGCTTACGCGTATGTAATTGAGCGCCTTGGCGGGTATGCCGCGACATGGGGAGTGGGGCTTCATTTCAAGATACCCTTCCTTGACAGAGTTGCAAAAAAAGTAAACCTAAAGGAGCAGGTAGTAGATTTCCCGCCCCAGCCCGTTATCACAAAGGATAACGTAACAATGCAGATTGACACTGTAGTGTTTTTCCAGATTACAGATCCTAAGATGTACGCATACGGCGTAGACAATCCGATTATGGCTATCGAAAAGCTGACGGCAACAACGCTCAGAAATATCATCGGCGAGATGGAGCTTGACCAGACGCTCACTTCAAGGGAAGTAATCAACACTAGCATGCGCTCAGCCCTTGATGTGGCGACAGACCCCTGGGGCATCAAGGTAAACCGAGTGGAGCTTAAAAACATCATTCCGCCCGAGGCAATAAGGAATGCGATGGAAAAGCAGATGAAGGCAGAGCGTGAAAGACGTGAGGCAATCCTTAAAGCAGAGGGCGAAAAGAAGTCCACAATCCTTGTTGCGGAAGGTCAAAAGGAGTCTGCAATCCTTGAAGCGGAGGCTGAAAAGCAGGCGGCAATCTTACGCGCCGAGGCTGAAAAGGAAAGAAGAATCCGCGAGGCGGAAGGCCAGGCGGAGGCTATCCGCGTAGTGCAGATGGCAAATGCAGAAGGTATCAAATTCCTCAGGGAAGCGGGCGCTGATGATGCCGTGCTTACGATAAAGAAGCTTGAAGCCTTTGAAAAGGCCGCAAACGGCAACGCGACAAAGATAATAATACCGTCTGAAATTCAGGGCGTGGCAGGGCTTGTAAAATCAGTGGGAGAAGTCCTGAAATAAAATGCGGCCATGGGGCTGCCAAATAACAGTGAAAATTTGGGAAGGTGCGGTTATGACAAGGATATTGATACTGGAGGACAGCGAGGAGAGCTTAAAGGCGCTCACGGCTATGGCTGAAAGCGTATCCGATAAAGTAACCGCGGTTCCCGTCAAAAGCCTGGAGGAGGCAAGATGCGCGTTAAAAGACGCTGACAGCCCATTTCAGGCTTTTTTGCTTGACATAAATCTTGACATAAATGACGACAGCGATATTTCGGGCATTACCTTTGCAAATGAGGTGCGCGCCATAAAGCAGTACGCGTTTACACCGATAGTAATGATAACATCGTTTGCCAGTATGGAGCTTAGGGCGTACAGGGAGCTGCATTGTTACCAGTATCTTGTAAAGCCTTACAGCGAGGAAGATGTGAAGGCGCTCATAGGCAGGCTGCTTTTTATGTCACAGTCGGGAGAGGTGCGGGAGCGCTTTATTATTGTAAAGAAATCGGGAATAAACTATAAGCTTTTCTGCAAGGACATAATATGCCTGAAGGCAGTGCCAAGGGGAGTGTGCTTTATGCTTTCTGACGGAGAGCTGAATATTCCCTATGTCACGATAAAACAGCTCATGGAAAAGCTGCCGAGCGAAAGCTTTGTCCAGATACATCGAATGTGCGTAATAAACGCGGATTATATTGAAAATGTGGATTTTGTAAACGGCATAATCGCCTTAAAGGGCGGCATTACAGCGGAGGTGGGCGTGACCTTTAAAAATAAGCTTAGGGAAACGCTGATTAATACCTTAACCAACATCCCTAATTACCACCATCAGCC
>X301_European_Hare__coassemble_1278_pt1 | contig 14331 bp, 12 predicted proteins | sample X301_European_Hare__metabat2_low_PE_011 | metagenome-assembled genome bin X301_European_Hare
ATACATAATTCCCTATCTGGACACATTTGCTTACAGCGGGCATAAGTTAAGATTTTTTTTCTTGCAATTTGTTTATTTAAAATGCGTCGCATGCGTGCTATAATCATATTTATGGAAAAGCTAAGACAATTATTGGACAATTATATAAAAAATAACGAAGTGATTTTAAGGGCGACAGCAAGCAACCCGCGCTACAGGGAAAAAATATCAAAGCTGAGGGTACGCCCCATATCAAATAAGGGCGCGCTTTATTATCAGGCGGAAAGCTTTATCGGGACTAAGGTTTTTCACAAAAATATTGCGTCTGGCGAGCTTGCGGAGTTTATTGCGGACATGACAGCCGCGGATTTTCGCCAGCTCGAAGTCGAAACGCCGTATCACAGCGTTGTGGCGCTCATAAGCAAAAAGGGCAGCGTAAGCATAAAGGAAAAGACAAAAAAGGATAAGGCGGACAACGCTGCGGAGGGCACAACGGGCACAACGGCAGACGGTGGGGAAAGTCTGGAAAGCAGCATTATGTCAAATCCCGCTTTCCGGCACAACAGGCAGAAGAAATACATTTTGCCGCAGGACGAGCCAATTCCGTTTCTTGTTGAGCTTGGGGTGCAGACGCCGGATGGCAGAATCATAAATTCAAAATACGACAAATTCAAGCAGATAAACCGCTGCCTTGAATTTGTCCGCGACATTCTCCCAAGCCTGCCCCAAAAGAAGAATGAGCCAATCAAAATAATAGATTTCGGCTGCGGCAAATCGTATCTTACGTTTGCAATTTATTATTACCTTAAAATAATGAACAAATATGACATAAGTGTCATAGGACTGGATTTGAAAAAAGACGTAATCGAAAACTGTCAGCGGCTTGCGGATAAATTTGGCTATGATGGGTTAAAATTCCTTGTGGGGGATATCGGCTCATATGACGGCGCTGACAGCGTGGATATGGTGGTGACGCTGCATGCGTGCGACACCGCGACCGACTACGCGCTTGCAAAGGCAGTCAAATGGAATGCATCGGTGATACTCTCGGTTCCATGCTGCCAGCATGAGCTGAACAAACAGATAAGCTGCAAAGAGCTTGCCCCGCTTTTAAAATACGGCATTATAAAGGAAAGAATGGCGGCGCTCATAACAGACGCAGTCAGGGCGAATCTCCTTGAGGAGCAGGGATATGATACGCAGCTGCTTGAATTTATAGATATGGAGCACACTCCGAAAAACATACTGATAAGGGCGGTAAAGCGCAAGGACGGCGGCGCAATAAAATATGGCAGGTCTTGCGGCGGCTCGTATGACATTTCAGAGCTTGCCGATTTCCTCAATGTGTCGCCCACACTGAAAAAGCTGCTGTCCTCGGAAAACGACAGCTGAAATATCATATATCTATTTGGACCGCTAAAGCGGCATTGGAGATTAATAATGAAAAATCTTATCAGCAAGATACTGGTGTGTACGGCAGTTTTCATACTTACGCTTTTTATAAGCAGCGGCATTTACAACAACGGCAACGAGGAGATGACGGCGGGAATGCCTGCGGCATCGCTCCCGCTGGTGCATATAAGCGCGGACGGCATTGCGTATAATTATATGTATGGGCTAAGGCAGGATATAGACGGCAGTTTTTTCAGGGATACGATAACTCCGCTTGGCGGCGGCAGGACGATAAATATTGTCATAGACAAATTCGGCAACAAAATAGACGGCATTTCCTTTGAAGTAAGGAGCATAGACGGCGCAAGGCTTGTGGAAAGCACGCAGGTCAAGGACTACCGCGAGGGCGCTGAGCAGATACGCGCCACAATCACGGTAAAGGATTTGATAGAGGCGGAAACGGAATACAACTGGATATTAATGCTTGAAACAGGCGGAGAAACTGTCAAATATTACACGCGGATAATAGACGGCAGCGGCTTGGAGGCGGGCGAAAAGCTTGCGTTTGTGCGTGATTTCCACGAAAAGACGTATGATAAGGAAAGGGCGCGCGAGCTTGCGACATACCTTGAGCCTGATTCGACAGGCGACAACACCACCTACAGCTATGTGAATATCCACTGCAGCCTGCGGCAGGTAGCATGGGGCGATTTGAAGGTGAAGGAGCTTTCAGAGCCGCGCATTGCCATAAATGAGATTGAAAAGCAGACAGCGTCAATCCATTTATATTATGTGGTCCAGACGACGGAAGGGAAAAATGTCTACAATTATAATGTGAGTGAGTTTTTCCGAATAAGATATACTCCCGACAGGACATACCTGCTTGACTACGAGCGCAGGATGAACCAGATTTTTGATCCTGACGCGGATGTCTACGCTAACAATAAGATAATGCTTGGCATAAGGGACAGCAGGATTCAGATGATGGAGAGCGACGGCGGCTCAAACCTCGCCTTTGTAAACGGAAAGCAGCTGTTCTGCTATCATTCGGCGGACAAGAAGCTTGCATACCTGTTCAGCTTTGCAGACGGGCTGGATCTGCGCACTATATATGAAAATCATGAGATAAAAATACTGAATGTAGATGAAACAGGCAACGTAAGCTTTATTGTGTACGGATACATGAACCGCGGAAGCCACGAAGGGAATATCGGCATACAGGTTTATGAGTACAATGGCATGCTGAACACGGTTGAGGAGCTTTTGTTCATACCATATGATAAAGCGTACACCATGTTAAAGGCGGATATGGAGCAGCTTTCATATCTGAACAATAAGGGCATATTATATTTATACCTTGACGGCTCTATAATCGCAGTCAGCCTGACTGAAAGAAGCTATAGCGAAATAGCTTCTGACCTGCAGCAGGGAAGCTTTCAGGTGTCTGCCAGCGACGAAATGCTTGTATGGCAGAATTCCGCCGATTCATATGACTGTACGGGACTCATACTTATGAACCTGAACACTGGAAATACGAAGGAGGTCAAGGCGCAGGGCAGTAACCGGATGCTGCCGCTCGGCTTCATAAACGAGGATTTGATATACGGGCTTGCGCATTATGAGGATATAACGGTGGATTCCACAGGCTCAATAACATTTCCAATGTATGCGGTATATATCCAGAACGAGCAGGGGACAATACTCAAAAGCTATGAGCATGAAAATGTCTATGTGACGGGCGCGGAGATAACCGATAACCTCATAACGCTTTCAAGGCTTGAAAAGAGTGAAAACGGCGCGTATAACAGCCTTCCCGACGACCAGATAGTCAACAGCACGCCCGAGGAGACAGGCTACAATACCTCTGAGCTTGTGGCGACGCAGAGCTATGAGAACATAGTGCAGCTTGTGCTGAAAAACACCTTGGACAGCAAGACGCTCAAGCATACGCTCCCGATGCAGGTTTTGTTTGAGGGCTCGCGCGAAATGGAAATAAACATTGAAAATCCGACAGGCAGGTATTATGTATATGGAAAAGACGGCATTATGGGAATCTTTACGCATGAGGCGGATGCCGTAAATCTGGCGTATTCAGTAAATGGCGTTGTTGTGGGCGAAAGGGGGGAATATATCTGGAAAAAGGCTTCACGCAGCACGCGGAACCAGATTATGGCTATCACGGAGCATGCAAGCAGCAGTGAAAGCAGCGCTCTTGCAGTGTGTCTGGAAACAATTTTAGGCTTTGCAGGCTCCACAAAAAACGTACAGCCTATGCTCGACAGCAATATGACGGTCAGGCAGATTTTAGAGGAGAATATAAATGGCATACACGTGCTGGAGCTTAGGGGAGTGAGTCTTGACGCGGCGCTTTATTATGTCAACAAGGACATTCCAGTGCTTGCGGCGCTTGAGGGCGATAAGGCGGTGCTTGTTATAGGTTTTAATGAATATAATGTCGTGCTGATGGATCCGGAGGCGGGCGCTATATACAAAATGGGCTTAAATGACGCGGCGAAATTATTCCAGGACAACGGGAACTCATTTGTGACGTATGTCACGGAGGACTGATTGAAGGAATTGGATTAATTTGTTATTTATGTTTCTTCATAACCTTTTGGGCTTTAACTCTGGGCGGCAGTAAGAGAAGTGGTAAATTCGCCTGCGGCTATGCGACAATCAGATTTTCCATTTCAGTATTCGCGGAAGCGAAGGTTGCGCGAGAGTAATAGTTAAGCGTCATAGTGATGTTGGATGTCCTATGATATACTGCAATGATTTCGGGCGCATGCCCTCATTGGCTAAATGGGTGAAGAACGTATGGCGCAATGTGTGTGACATCATTAAAGACTGCCTCTGAATTTGGGCTGAAAGCGACACAACCATATTGTAATCACGCAAACCAATAAGCACTCTGGAAATTTTTAACGTCAATATTAATGTAATTAAAGAACATATCAACACGGAATTGGCGGCAGAACATTTGCATCTGGTTAAATAATTAATATTTTATATACTTTACTTGGTTTGACAGTTCTCCTGCGAGCCAACATGAAAAAGCTGATGTACCAGCTGTTTCGGCTGCGTCAAATACAGCCTATAATGCTGACTATCTGCCACGCAGCGTTATTTGTCAATATATCTCTGTGCTCATAATCAAAAAGTATATATGCAGCCCTTGAAAGCCGTGACTGGCATTTTTCAGGTGAGTTTTCCCATACAGGATAAACAAATTCCTCAATATGCGTCATTCTCGCAAGCTGGGCTGATGAAAAACTGTCATAACCGCTCAAATAAATATGTTCCTCCGCTTCACGTTCATAAAATCTTCGCAGCGCAGCCTTGTCTGCGCCAGCATCAGCGGCAAACGCAGGTCTGCTTTTCAAATTTTCCCTCAAATACATATCGAACACAAGCAGCTGCGCATAAAGCTGTTTCCTTTCAGGAGCATAGGAAACCGCAAAATCCAAGAGCGCCTGATAGCGGTATGCGCGGGATGGCGTATTTGTCATAAACCCATTTTTCTTGTAGTAATCCGCCAGGCTTGAATACATTTCAAACGGTGAGTCAAACTCGCTTACAAGGACAGAAACAGTATGCTCAAATTGTCCGCTGTTGTAGTAAAGCTCCACCATTTCCTCCACGCCCTTCAGCCGAAGAATATCATCAAAGCCAAGCCATTTCGTATAAAGCACCTCATAAGGCGGATTAGAGCTGTATGCGATGCCGTAATCAGCCGCCGACTGCTCCATAGGCGAGCCTTTAAGCACCTTCAAAAATCCGAGCTGCAGCTGATTAGGTTTCATATCGTAAACCTCGTTAAAAGAACTGACAAATGTGTCATAATCCTCATACGGAAGCCCCGCGATTAAGTCGAGGTGCTGGTGGATATTTCCAAAGCCGCGCACGACAGACACATTATTTTTCAAAGCCAGAATGTCCGTATGGCGGCAGACTGCCCTGAGCGTATCAGGATTTGCAGACTGTACGCCTATTTCAAGCTGTATAAGCCCATTGCGCATGCCGCGCATAACCTCAAGCTGCGCGTCGGTAAGCAGGTCAGCGGCAATCTCAAAATGAAAATTTGTGACACCATTGTCATTTCCACTCAAATATTTCCATATGGAAAGCGCGTGTTCAGCATTGCAGTTGAAAGTCCTGTCGATAAACTTAACCTGCCTGACATTATTGTCAAGGAAGAACTGTAACTCTTTTTTTACCGTTTCTATATCGCGGAGGCGCACACTCTTATCTATGGAAGAAAGGCAGTACGCGCATCTGAACGGACAGCCCCTCTGCGACTCATAGTAAATAATCCTGTTCTTAAATGTGACAAGGCTGTCATAAATAAACGGAAGCCTGTTAATATCGGTGGGCGCTCTTTCTCCTGTAAATCCGCTGTTGATAAAAAGCCCCTTTATGTCGGCTAAATCAGGCGTGCCCTCAAGGTAGTGGCGCAGAAGCTCTGTAAAGGTTTCCTCGCCTTCGCCAATCATAACGCCAGTCACAGCGCCGCCGACAAGCCTGTCCGCATTATATGATGCTTCTGGTCCTCCAAGCCAGATATCCGTATCGGGGAGAAGCTTTGGCAGCTCCGCCAGGATGTCACGCACCACGCTCCAATTCCATATATAGCATGAAAAGGCTGCAATACGCGGTCTGCGCACGTATATGTCGGCAATTATTTCAGTATATGGCTGATTGATAGTATATTCAGCAATATCAATGCGGCAGCCCCGTGGTCTGCTTGCATGAGCATAATACTTGTCGGCATATGCCTTCAAGCTGTATATGGCGGGATTTGAGTGGATATATTTTGCATTTATTCCTATTAATAATACATTGATATTTTCCATAAACTAATTTTATCACATATTTGAGCCGTGCGGTAGTAAATTTGGGTTCTGCCTTTGGTTAAAAGCTTGAAAAGACCGCGGCTGCCTGTGGCGTATATGCTGAAAGCTTATTGCTTAAGGTTTATGTCTTTTGATTTTTAACGCCATAAATTTACACAGCGCATCAGTAGGAGGGAGTTTTATGAAGTTAAAGATAGACAAATTATATGAATTTATACTTCTGTTTATTATAGCGGCGTTTTTGGGGGATATTATAGAAATGATTTTCTGCCGCATTACCGACGGCGTCTGGATGAGCAGGAGCAGCGTAGTGTGGGGGGATTTCAGCATAGTATGGGGGCTTGGCGCGGCGGGGCTTACATTGTTTATGCAAAAGTACAGCAGACGTTCGCCAGCGTTTATTTTTATCGCGGGTACAATACTTGGCGGCATATATGAATATGCGTGCAGTGTATTCACGGAGCTTGTGTTTGGCGCGGTTTTCTGGGATTACAGCCATATACCGCTTAATTTTAATGGGAGGATAAATTTCCTGTTTTGCCTGTTTTGGGGAGTGGCGGCTGTTGTATGGATAAAGCTGCTTTATCCTGTCATTCTGAAAATTTTTGAAAAGCTGCCCACGCGTGCAGGGAAGACACTGGCGTGGATTTTTGCGCTGTTTATGCTTGCGGATATTGTCATATCATCAATGGCGCTTTCGCGCTGCAGCCAAAGGAGCCACGGCATAGTGCCGCAGAATTTGCTTCAGGCCGCCATTGACGAGAGCTTTGGAGATGAGAGAATGAAAAAGATTTATCCCAATGCGATTATGGTGGACTAGTTTTGGAGTATGAAAATAAATGCTTTACATCAAATAAGATGTCTGCTATAATGATACACACACGAAGGGACACAGCACGAATAAAAGGAGCGGAATATTATGACAGATAACGAATTATTGCTGGCTATTTCCAATATGATGGATAAGAAATTGGATTCAAGGCTAAAGCCAATAGAAAATGATATTAAATCATTAAAGGGTGATGTATCAGAGCTAAAGAGTGACGTATCAGGCTTAAAGAGCGATGTGTCAGAACTGAAAAATGATGTATCAGTTTTAAAAAGCAACGTATCAAATTTAAATAACGAAGTAACAACCCTAAAAGGCGAGCTGCACAATGTAAAGCTGTTTCAGGAAAATGTTATTTTGCCGCGTTTAAATACGATTGAAGCCTGCTACACAAGTACATACGACCGATATAAAAACTATGCGGAAAGAATGGAAGCCAATTTTGATGATACAGAGCTGTTAAAGAAGGTAGTCGAGGAACACAGTAAGAAGCTTCAGAAAATTTCTTAAAATCCCCCATATAAAAACTGTGACAGGTTTTTGTATGGGGTTTTCTTTTGCATCCGTTTTTTTCGTAAGAGTGTGGTGAAGGAAGTGGTACGGATTGTATTATGCAGGAAAAGAGAGATCGCACGGACGTGTTTGTTCAGCGCCCTTTGCTGTAAATATGGAAATGAGTTTTTATGATATATAATTTAATTGACATAAGCAAAATATTCTTCATCGGATTTTAAGCAGATTGAGGAAGGAATTTATAAGACAAAAAGTCCGTATGAGAACGAGGATATATTTGTCACTTCACTTTCGTTTGAAATGGAGACGGAGTGCTACGGTGAAGAAGAAGGTTCTCCCCAAGATATCAGTCAGATACCGTTTGAGGATCTTCTGGACGAGTTTAATGTGTATGTTACCGATTTTTACGACGAACTGAACGAGCAGAGTGAAACGACGTGTTATCAGGAATTTGGCTCCGATGAAATAGAGGATATCCGAAAGCTGAGGACAATCATAGGAAAACGTTTTTATGCCGTTCCATGCACAGATGAAGGAGATGACGAAGAATATCGTGTAATAATCGAATAAAAACCGATAATAACTACTGCAATCACAACTGGATAACAACGGATTAAGATAATATGCCGGATTTATCCATACGTCACAGCCGATACAAGAAATAATTCATACAATACAATTAAAAAAATGGAGGAAAAAACAATGAATCAGCAGCAGCTTAACGCCGCAAAAGAAAATATGCTTGAATGGCTGGCAAATCCGCAGGAGCTGGGAAAAGCGCCAAGCAAGCTCGAATGTGCGGGACAATTTGAGTACAGGGAAATGACCTATTATATTTTTAAGTTTAAGACAGGAATGTTTGGGAAATGGCTGCTTGGCGTAAGCGGCGGCTTTGAAGATGATGAGCTTGAGCCCTGCGGGCATACGTACAGCGAGATGCAGCCGTATAATGAGCCCTCCGCGCAGCAGGACTGCATAAAGATGATTGACAAAATCGTAGCATACTGGCAGCAGCAGGCTCAAAAGTTTTAACAAATGCATTAAACACACGCTGTCCCTTAAAAAAATTTTCCAGCCTGATGAGATTTTCTGGCGCGCTTTTTTGTCTAATGTATGCAGGACAAAAAAACAAAGGACGCTTTGGCAGCCTGCACAACACTGCTGCGCACAGGAGGTACTGCTGTAATGAAGCAGAACGAAATACAAAAACTGGCAGATCAGGCAAAAAGGCACGAGTACGACGCTTTCACGCAATTAATGCAATACTGTATGAAGGATATGTACAAGACCGCACTGGCAATCCTTATGAACGACGAGGATGCCGCAGACGCCATACAGGACACGATTCTTGCCTGCTGGGAAAAGCTGCACACGCTTAAAAAGACGCAATACTTTAAGACGTGGCTTACGCGCATACTGATTAACAAATGCTATGACATACGCAGGATACGCGCGCGCCTGACAAGCCTTGAGGACTATGACGAGCCCGCCTATGAGAACGGCTGCAATCTTGAACTGAAAGAGGCGCTTGCCGCCCTTGATGAAAAGTATAGACTCGTAATACTCTTGTTTTACGGGGAGGGCTACAGCGTCTGCGAGATTGCAAAGCTCTTGAAAATTCCCAAAAGCACGGTCACGACACGGCTGCAGCGAGGCAGGGAAAAGCTCGCGAGGTACTATGAAACGTCTATGAACGGCAGGGAGGGTTTGAGATGAGCGTAAATGAACACGGCATTTTCTCGTCGGATATAGAATTGCCTGCGATTGTGCAGAAGAAAGCGGACACTGCCTTTTCGATGATTAAAAAGAAAGGGACAGGTTCTATGGAAAATTTTGAAAGGGAAAATCTCAAAAAGAAATCAAAAAATGCGAGGACATTCAAAAAACCGACAGCGGCGGTGGCAGCCGTATGCGTATTGGCGCTTGGCGGGATAACCGCGCTTGCGGCGGGATATCATTACTGGAGCCGCAGCATGCGTGGGACACTCCAGGCAGATGAGACACAGCAGATAGAGCTGGTGCAGAGCGGCACTGCGGACATACTGGACACGCAGGACAAAGACGATGTCGGCGGCGCGCCTGCGGAAATCAAGGAAGTCACGGTAGGGGGCGTCACGGTCAAGCCCATGGAGATAATCGCGGACAGCCATTTTGCCCATATATCATTCTCAATATCAGGCTATACGCTGGGCGAGCAGGTGGAGCCCAGCTTTGAGCATATGGACGCGGAATGTGAAGGAATGGCTGCCGTAAACGCTGGCTTTTACGACGGAATTGTTTCGGACAGCAGCGGCAAGCCCGTATATGACGACGGCACGCCGATTAAGCTTGACGACAGCGGCGCGGTGATTTCGTATTATACTGACGACGACGGCACGCTCGAATACGTGATGACCTGCATATCAGCCTATGACCAGACAATTTTAGGCAAAACCATTCATGTGGAATTGGAAAACCTCGGCACGACATACCACGCAGACCATGAAACTGCGGTAAGCGGAAAATGGGAGTTTGACATTCCCGTCACTGAAAAAAATTCGGCAAAGACATACGCGCTTGGCGCATCAGTAGGCGACTCGGGCGCGACAGTGACTACAGTGGAGCTGTCCCCCATTTCCATAAAGGTAAACTATGATTTTCAAGGGAAAAAAGTGACGCAGGAGGGCTCAGATAAAAGCTACACCAATCCGCCGCTTTTCTGCGGAGTGCGCTTAAAGGACGGCACAATGCTTCCATACCTTGCGGACGGCGGCTCCAGCGGCTATACAGACGAAACAGCCGCGCATTACTACTTTATGTCAGCGTTTGACAGGGTAATCGACGTGGATAATGTAGACGCGCTGCTGTTCAGGAAAGCGGACGGCGCGCCGGAAGGTGATAATCTTTGTATATTGCCGCTTGCGTAGCTGCCAATAATCACGAACAAAACCAAAAATCTCCGCTGGTGTATGACCTGCGGAGATTTTTTTAAAATACTATGGAACACGCCGCGCTGTTATGGTACAATTAATCGGAGAAAGCACGAAAACCGTATCATTATTCATCAGATTTAAACGGAGGAAACAAATGTACCAGATAATCGACGGCAAAAAAATATCACAGGAAATAAAAGACGAGCTGAAGGAAAAAGTCACGGCGCTCAAAGCCGAGGGCAAAAGCATCTGCCTTGCGGTAATCCAGGTGGGCAGCGATCCCGCATCAAGCGTTTATGTCGGCAACAAGAAAAAAGCCTGCGCATACATAGGCATAGAGTCGCTTGCGTATGAGCTGCCCGAAGAAACCACGCAGGAGGAGCTCCTTGCGCTTGTGCGCAAACTCAACGGCGACGACAAAGTAAACGGCATACTTGTCCAGCTTCCGCTGCCAAAGCACATTGACGAGAACGCTGTAATCCAGACAATTTCCCCTGAAAAGGACGTTGACGGCTTCAATGAAAAAAACGTCGGAGCGCTCTGCGTCGGCAGCAAAGGCTTTGTGTCCTGCACGCCGCTTGGCATAATCCAGCTTTTAAAGCGTTCAGGCATAGAAATATCAGGAAAGCACTGCGTAGTTATCGGCCGCAGCAACATAGTCGGCAAGCCCATGTCCCTCCTTCTTCTGCGTGAAAACGGCACGGTCACGATATGCCATTCACGCACACAAAACCTAAAGGAGATAACGAAGCAGGCGGACATTCTTATAGCGGCAGTCGGCAAGCCGAAATTCGTGGACGAAACTTTTATCAAGGAAGGGGCGGCAGTAATCGACGTAGGAATACACCGCAATGAAAACAACAAGCTCTGCGGCGACGTGGACTTTGAAAAGGTCGCTCCGCACACGAGCGCGATAACCCCCGTGCCTGGCGGCGTAGGTCCTATGACCATAGCGATGCTTATGTATAATTGTGTGAGCAGCGTTGAATAAGGAAAATCAAATGAATGGTTCGTTTAAAATCAGCAGGTTTTTAAATGAACCATTTATATTTGCGTAAAAACAGAAACAAAAATTCAGAAAATAATCTTTTGACAAGACAATTCTTGCTTAAAATCACATATCACAGCATAAAAATCAGAAAATTCAGAAAACAATATACAAAATAACTGACATCAATTGTAGAAAACGCCAGTATTCAAAAAAATGAGAAAAACCTATTGCAATTATCTCATAAAGGTGCTAATATACAATTACAGAAACACAAGAGACACAGAAACATAAAAATAAGCTTTTGTATAAGCATTATATAGAGGCAGGTGCTATTCGGAAACTGCAAACACTTTCGATAAAGTGCAAAAGCAAAAAAGGAGGCGAGTCCCTTGGCACAGATTGAAACCTAAATCTAGCGACGATGAGATCCCTTAATTAAATATGAAAATGAGATAAATGCCAATCATTTATGAGATGAAAGCTCAGACGATATTTATCATATAAAAGTATTTTCGCCAGAGGCTTATAGATGAAGTTTATCAAGGGGCGCAGGCTTACAAAGGTAAATCTGATATAGGCGGTCGGCTGGTAAATATGAGTAGAATACAGTGGAGGGTATTTTATAAAAAGGTAAGTATTGGAGGGGCGGCAGCCGATTAAATGAAGCATAGAGGAAATTAAGCAGAGAGTTTCAGATTAAGTGGTTAGATGTTAGGGAAATGAAATGATTTGTAAGAATCAATTGGTAGAATAAAGTTCGGCTGGGTGAGGAAAAGATGAGCCGAGAAAGAGGAAAAAAAATTGGATATTGAATCACAATAGGGCGACCGTTATACCATTGTAAAAGGGGTATGACGGTCGCTCATTATTGTTGGATTGATAAATTTTTAACTATTATTTACTAATGTAATTGCAATTATATTTTTTGTGTGCTACAATAGCAAAAGCTGGAAACTCCAGCGGCAAAATTATCAACGGTACATCAAGAATGGAGGAGCATACAATGGAAAAATTTAAGCAGTTTTTGAAGCGTAAGGACATCGAGATATCAGCTAAACGTTATGGAATAGATGCGCTTGGCGCTATGGCGCAGGGTTTGTTTGCGTCGCTGCTCATAGGCACGATCATATCGACAATCGGCGAGCAGCTCGGCATAGAGCTTCTCGTGGCAATCGGAGGCTACGCCAAGGCAGTGACGGGCGAGGCGATGGCAGTCGCGATAGGTTATTCGCTGCACTGTCCGCCGCTTGTGCTGTTTTCGCTGGCAGCAGTAGGACACGCGGCAAACGCATTGGGCGGGGCGGGAGGTCCGCTTGCAGTGCTTATCATCGCGGTTATATCGGCGGAGTTTGGCAAGGCGGTTTCAAAGGAAACAAAGATTGACATAATCGTGACGCCGCTTGTCACCATAGTATTGGGCGCTTTGCTGTCAACCTTCTGCGCGCCCGCAATCGGCGCGGCGGCAAGCGCAGTCGGAGCGGCGATTATGTGGGCGACAGAGCTGCGGCCGTTCCTTATGGGCATAATAATTTCAGTGATAGTAGGCATAGCGCTCACATTGCCGATAAGCAGCGCGGCGATATGCGCGGCGCTCAGTCTTACGGGGCTTGCAGGCGGCGCGGCGCTTGCGGGATGCTGCGCGCAGATGGTAGGATTTGCCGTTATGAGCTTTAAGGAAAACGGCTGGGGCGGGCTTTTTGCGCAGGGCATAGGCACGTCAATGCTTCAGATGGGAAATATTGTGAAAAAGCCGCGCATATGGCTGCCGCCAATCATAGCCTCGGCGATAACGGGTCCCATCGCGACCTGCCTTTTCCAGTTAAAAATGAACGGGGCGGCAGTTGCGTCAGGAATGGGCACATGCGGTCTTGTAGGACAAATCGGCGTTTACACGGGCTGGGTAAACGATATGGCGTCAGGCGCAAAGAGCGCGATTACCATTTGGGACTGGGCGGGACTTATCTGCATAAGCTTTGTGCTTCCTGCCGTATTTACATACCTTATAGGCGCGGGATTCAGGAAAATCGGCTGGATAAAGGAAAATGACTTAAAGCTGGAGCTTTAATTGCCGGCAAGCTCTATATGCTGTCCTGCCTCGCACAGCGGGCGCACAAAGCCGTTGCTTATGCGGTAGGCTTCACCGTAGAGCGTGCCCTTTTCGTTATCCTTTATAAGAATATAGCTTCCGTCGGTGAGGGCGATAAACTCCCTGCCCTCGCTGTCGGCGCAGGCTATGTCGTCAATCATCTTCTGCCCGTCGAGCACCACGTCTTTAAGATAATCATAGTGGGGAATTATGTTGTAGTCGCTGAGCCCCAGTCCGACTATAAAACGCTGGTAATTCTTATCAAGGCTTTCGCCTTCAAGCTCAGGCATTGCGTAAACAAGGCTTGCGCAGTTCATTGTGCCCGCGCTTATGCCGATGATGATTCCGTCAAAATCCTCAATGCATTCGGCAAGGTGTATTTTTTTGAAAAATCTGTTCTGCGTAGGCACATGCCCTCCCGAAAGGATAATTACATCATATTTTGAAAGGTCTTCCGCAGACATTTCATCTCTGCGGTAATCGTACACGTCAAAGCCCTTCACGGGCAGTCCGCTCATATTGAAGGCGGCGGTAAATGCCTTTGCTGAGAAATCATTGCCGCTGTAATTGTCGGGCGCTGATGCGATAAAAAGCCCCCTCATACGCTCCTGCCAAAGCGCTCTGAGCTCCTCAACAAAGCCGTTTGAGCCGTCGAGAAATCCCTGTTTTTCCACTCCGTCTTCCCAGATAAGCCCTCCAGGGCTGCTTGTCAGAAATAAATTCATAATTAAGCTCCTGTTTAATAATCTATTATTTAATAGTTAATAGCTAATAGC
>X301_European_Hare__coassemble_1284_pt1 | contig 14166 bp, 13 predicted proteins | sample X301_European_Hare__metabat2_low_PE_011 | metagenome-assembled genome bin X301_European_Hare
ATCATAAGGTGCGCCTCAAAAATCTGCGCATTCTGGCTGTCTGTCTCCTCGCGCGCTTTTTGGCATAGCTCCTCCAGCTGAACGGCATCCGCGCGCTTTGCCTCATTCAGCCTTGAAAGCTCTGCCTGCGTGTCATCCACCCTGCGCCGCACTATTTTTCTTTTTTCCCTCGAATAAAAAAGCACTGTGCCGATTGCTATTCCGCCGTGAATCTTATTGCCTTTAAATATTTCCATATGTCTCCCTTTTTGCGGTTTTAATTTTCCTTGATATTTTTTGCAAGCACCGAGCAGCTTTCGCCGAGCGTGATTTTGCCGCCCTCAACCGTAGTCACGATTCCGCCAGCCTCCTCTACGATAAGAGAGGCTGCCGCATAATCCCACGGGCTTAGGCGAAGCTCGAAGAACAGCTCGGCGCGCCCTGCTGCCACGCTGCACAAATCAAGCGCCGCCGAACCGCTCCGCCTTATGTCCAGCGACTTCTTGAAGTAAGCATAGGCAAGCTCAAACGATGCCCTGTTCAGCTCCTCATAATACGGCGACGTGCCGAATATTACTATGCCGTTCTTCAGCGGATTGCCGGAAACGCTTATGCGCCTGCCGTTCAGGTACGCGCCTTTTCCCCTTTGGGCATAAAACATTTCATCCAAATACGGGTTATACACCACGCCCATATACTGCGCGCCATCTTTTGTGAGCCCTACGGATACTGCGCTTGTATGGTAATCCTTGATAAAGTTGGTCGTGCCGTCAATCGGATCTACAATAAAGGCATAGCCTTTTTCAATCGAAGCGTGAATGTCCTCCTCCTCGCCTACAAAGACTGCCTCTGGCAGAATGGCAAGGAGCTTTTCGCGCAGCTGCTCCTGCACTTTTTTGTCATATGACGTGACAAAATTGGCATGCCCCGCTTTTTCGCCTATGCTGCTTTTACTCCTGTCCGCGTTTAGGATAATGGTGTCGCAGCCGCGCACTATATCCATGATTTCATTCAATAATTTCGTGTCTTTTTCTTCCATAATAAATCCCCATTTTCTCTTATAATAAATACTTTCCCAGCTCTGCGCCCCAAGCCTCGATAAGCTGCTGCGTCTTCCACGCGGCATTGGCGGGACTGGTGGAGGGCAGCTTTAATATGGCGGGCGGCTCATTTCTGTCTTCAATGCCGCCGCAATACTTTTTGAAAAGCTCATACGCCTTTGCGCCGTTTAAAAATATCGCCTTTATGTCAGCGGCATCCAAAATGACAGATATGTCATTTTCTTTGACATTTTTAATGGAGCTGTCCGATGAGCCTATTATATCACATGATTGGATAACGTCCCACAGCGCGATATGATTTTTCAGCATAATGCGCTTTTTTTCATCTATGCTGCCGCCTATGCTTTCGCCAAGCGCTGCGGAAAGCACCTTCCAGAAACGGTTCTGCGGATGCCCGTAGTAAAATTGCTGCTGCCTTGATTTTACTGACGGCAGCGAGCCCAATATAAGTATTTTTGAGTTTTTGTCATACACAGGTCCAAACTCGTGCGTGACATGAGTGTACTCTTTATTCACGATTCCTCATTTCCGCGCCGCTCTGCAGACATATTTCCTAGCCTGCACGCAACTTTTATTTAATAAGTAATGATTTTTTGCTGATTCTCTATATGCTGTCAGGCAAATGACGGCAGAACGGAGGTCTTTTTACATAAAACCGCGCAAGACCATTGCATACATCGTCAATTTCACGGGCATAGTCCTCTCAATAACCACCACCGTTACCCATATTTATCTGATTTCCCTCGCGGGTCCTGCCGATACCTTCAACGCGGGCAGATTTAAGCTTGCCTGCATTGCTTTCTATACGCAGTACACTCTTGTGCTCGCGCTTATGTATATATATACCAGTCTTTTTTCCTCAAGGCACAGAATATACATTAAAAACGTTTTCGCAAAAGCGCTTGTGCTGTCTATGGCATATATATGCATTTTTGCGTATGTGACTGCGGCGGACTCTGTATATACGACAGAAGGCGGCGTTATCATATTTTCGCCTGTTTTTAAAATCTATCTCATTATCGGAATTTTAAACACTGTCCTGTGCATGATTAACTGCCATAAAAACCGAGCGTCTATCGCAAGCGTTTCTTACCGCTACTCATGCTTTGTCCTGCCGTTAAGCATAGTAGTGTTTATAGCGCAGCTGTTCTAGGACAGCGGATGCGCTTATGCGGCTTCAGCTGGACGGCAAAACTGTGTATCCCGATAAATTTATTCCCCTCGCCGAGCAGAACGGCTGCATACATACGCTCACCTGCATTATTCTTAACAAGGTATGCCAGCAGGTGCGCCGTCTCAGCGCCGATTATGACTTTGACGCTATAACGGTAAACTGCTCCACCACGGAATTTTCGGAGAAAAACCTGCACAGCGAACTTCTTGCAATCATACGCCGCAACAATATCCCCTGCTCAAAAATAAGGCTGGAGCTTACTGAAAGCGCAATGTTTGACGATTTCTCGACAGTCATGCACAATATTGAGATGCTGCGGCAATCGGGCGTACAATTTTATCTTGACGATTTCGGCACGGGCTATTCAAATCTTGAACGCATAATAAGCTGTCCGTTTAAGACAATCAAATTTGACAAGAGCCTGCTTTACAAATCCATGAACAGCGAGGGCATGAATGACCTCGTGGTAAGCATGGTTGACGTGTTTAAAAAACAGGGCTTTGTGCTGCTTGTCGAAGGCGTCGAGGATGATGAGCAGAACCAGTACAGCATTGACAGGGGCTTTAATTACATTCATGGTTATAAATACGCAAAGCCCGTACCGATAGACGAGCTGACAAACTATTTTACAGCCAAGCCTGCGGTATAGTATGCAAATAAAGAAAAACAATGCAATAAAACAAGCGCTGCTTTATTGGCGGCGCCTGTTTATTTTATGCCCGTTTTACTATTTATTTATTGCCTTGCGCTTTTCAAAAAATTCATCGACTGATTTCTTTATCTGCTCGGGAGGCATTGTCTTTAGCAGATACCCGTTTGGCTTTAACGCCATCACCTGCATTACGCTCTCCTTGTCGCCCTTGCTGGTGAGAAAAATGACAGGTATGTCAGAAAACTCCGTTTCCGTGCGGATCATCTGGAGCACCTGCTTGCCGTCTACTATCGGCATCTCATAATCAAGGAGGACTAAATCGGGGCGGTTTGTCGCAAGGTATTTTATCGCCATTGCGCCTGAGTTTGCAAGAATTACCTGATATTTTTCCTCAAGCCACCCCTTGACGTTTCTAAGCATCGCGCCCGAATCGTCTACTACGAGGATTTTCTTCTTGTTGTGCTTGCCGAAGGTAATTACATATGAGCATATCGCGTCCGCTACCTCGCCCACATTGATAGGGCGCTGAAATTCCTTTTGTATAAGGTGCATTGGTATGTCATTCATTATGGACTTGATTTCCTCGCCGTCGCCCGATACAAATATGGGAATATCCTCCTCAACCGCCTTATCCTTTAAATATGTAAGCCCCTGATGCTGGTCGATAAGGGTTTCATCAGCGAATATGAACATCAGGTCTATGCTTTTTTCTATCCTGCTTACGGCGTCGGGATCCGCATGAACGCCCAGCACCTCATACCCCGCCTCCTCAAGCTTGCCTTGAAGCGATACCAGCAGATAACTCTGCGTTTCCGACACAATCAATACTCTTTGCATAATTTCCTCCCATTTTTATATTTCAAAATCATTATAATTATTACAGCCATTACTGAAATTGCCACATTTGCAGTCAGGCAAGTTTTTCAAGCTCCTCAATCATCTTCTGGCTTGTCGCCATTACTTCCTCCATCGCCACGTCGGCAACAAGCGCCCGCAGCTGCTCCATAAGCGGCGAAAGCTCGGGCGGAAGCTTATATTCTTCAAGCTGCGCAAGCGCGGCATCCGCGCCGTCAAGGTCAAAGCTGTCCATCGCCGTGTTAAGCTTATCAAGCGCGGCTGCTATCTCGTCCTTTGGCACTTCCCGTTTATCCTGCTCATTTGCTTTGCCATAGGGCTCCAAAATCGGCTTATAACTCCTGTAAAGCTCCATTATCGCAGGATTTTCACGCTGTATTGTCTCTACATCCTCGGCGTTGCCGCACTGCTCCATTTTGTAGAAAAGGTCTGAAAGCTCCAGCGCGCCAATCATTCTTGCCGTGTTTTTAAGGGCATGGACTTCTATCGTGTAGTCGCGTATCATGCCGTCCGCAAGGCATTTCTCTATCTTGGTGGACTTCATGTCTATAAGCTTGTAAAAATCTCCAAGCAGGCTTGTAAACAGCTCGAGACTGCCTGAATTTTTGACGCCTTCCGCCACATTTAAGCCTTCTATCTGGGGAAGCTCGGCAGCATCTGCTGCGGGCTCCTTCACGACAGGCTCTGCCGTCTTTCTCACAAGCTCCGACGGAAGCCATGTCTTGATTTTAGCACAAATATCCTTAATTTCAATAGGTTTTGCGACAAAATCATTCATTCCTGCCTCTTTAAAGGTTTCGCGCGCGCCCACTACTGCGTTTGCCGTAAGCGCTATGATAGGCATTGTCTTTAAGTATTCATCATCAAGCGCCCTTATCCTCTGAGTGGTTTCCACGCCGTCCATCACGGGCATCATGTGGTCCATAAAGACTATGTGGTACTTCTTTGCCTGGACCATCTCAATGGCGCGTTTGCCGCTGTCCGCCGTGTCTATCTTCATTTTAAGCGGTTGCAGAAGACCTGTCGCAACCTTTAAGTTCATCTCATTGTCGTCCACTATGAGTATGTCGGCATCGGGGGCTATAAAGTTCATCTCATTATCCGCAGCGTTCAGGCTTAAGTTTGTCTCATGATTTATCGCCTGACAGAAGTTGAGTGAATAAAGCGGCTTGTTTATGACAGTCGCCTTATCGTACCTTGCGCCGCCGAGCATAGGGTTCTGGAGTATGCAAAGCTCCGCCCCGCGCGAGGTAAAATACTTTTCAATATTGTCCTTGACCTCTGCGTACACTGACGCGTCTACAAATATAAAGTCAACCGCCGCGCCGCTCTTTTCCGCATCCTTGCAGTCTATGTAGGAAAGACCGTATTCCGCGACAAGGTCTTTGAGATTATCAAGCATGGCATTGTCCGCCATAACGGCGCTTACCGTCTGCTGCTTTCCGCTTTGGGCATCGCCTGCATTGTCCTTTAACATTGCCGCCTTTTGCGCTCCTACAACACGCTGCGGTATGCTGAAATAGAAGTTGCTGCCCTTGCCGTACTCGCTTTCCACATTTATCTCGCCGCCCATAAGGTTTACGAGGCGCCTCGATATGGAAAGACCAAGCCCTGTGCCCTCTTTGTTGCGGTTCTTTCTCGTATCCACCTGCTGGAACGCCCCAAAGAGCTTATCTATATCCTCTGGCTTTATGCCCTGCCCTGTGTCCTTCACGGAAATGTCAAGCTGCACGCTGTACTCATCTGACAGTTGTGTCATTTTTATGGTAAGCTTTACGCTGCCTTCCTCCGTGAACTTGATGGCGTTGTTTGCAATATTTATGATTACCTGTCGTATTCTCAGCGAATCGCCGTACAGCTTGAGCGGCAAATCCTTGTCTATGTCAAACAAAAGCTCCACGGGCTTATCGCCTATGCGGTTGAGGAATATCATGCTAAGGTCGCTTAACATCGACATCGGCTCGTATTCGTCCTCTATGATTTCAAGCTTGCCCGACTCGATTTTTGAGAAGTCAAGTATGTCGTTTATGATAGTGAGAAGCGCCGCGCCAGAATTTTTGATATTCATAAGATACCCTCTGTCCTGGTCACTTAAGTCGCTGCGCAGCAGGATTTCCGTCATGCCGACTATGGCGTTCATAGGGGTCCTTATCTCATGGGACATATTTGAGATAAAGTCGGACTTTGCGCGGTTTGCATCCTCCGCACGCTCCTTTGCCTCCTTTAATTCGTCCATGAGCTTATACTGCTCTGTCATGTCTATAAGCATAAGGCAGAAGCCCTTCAGCGTATTTTTGTGCTCGAGCATTGTCACGCTGCGTATGTAATAGTGCTCGTTCAGTTCTAACTCTGTGCTGTCCGAATAAAACAGACCGTAATATTTTTTTGGTATATCGTCGCCCTTGTGAAGCGTTTTCAGCTCGGGGAAAAGTTCCTTGGCATACCTATTGGCGTCAAGGAAACCGTAGTCCTTGTCAACCATAAAGATAATCCTGCCTTCAAGCTGGTCAAATACGCGGCTGCGCCCGATGTCCATAACCGACAGGAAGTCGCCCTCGACCGTGCCTATTATAATCATCAGTATAGCCGCTGACGAGAATATCGGCGTTATATCAAACGGAAGCGAGACAGGCATAAATATCTTTACAAGAAGCGGAATAATGATAATCGTGCTTGCTATAATAAGGTGCGTCATGGAATGTTTTTCGCGCCCTTTTCTTATGCGGATTATTACCCTGCGGCAAATCATATAGCCTATCAGAACCATAAGCGCTATGCCTAATATGCCGTATCTCACGATATAAGCCTTTCCGTTATCCACCTCAAGATAATGAAAGCCTACATTCTTGTCCTGGCGCAGCTCAATCCTGTCAAACATTATCTCGCGTCTATCATCATTCCAAAGCACCAGCATAATCACGCTGTCAAAACCAAGCCATATGTAGCTCAATATATCAATAATCCTGTTTGCCTGAGTTTTGTCAAGCTGCATATATGCGCCTATAAAGCGTATAAAAAAGAAGTAAAACAGCACATTGCCAAGATATCCAACCTTGAACGCAAGCACCGCCTCATCATAGCTGCTTGAACGTATCAGCAGAAAATTTGCGGCATTCATGACAAGTCCGCCGACATTGGCAATCATGAGGTTGGTTGACGCTTTGTTCTGCTGCTTATTAAGCAGGACAAAAACTCCTACCAGAGGTATTATCAACCCTACAAACTGCACGACTGAAAGCACCATATTTAAAAATTGCATATGCATACTAATCCCCCATTCCTGATGCATACTATCGCCATTACGAAGCGTTTGAGCGGTTATAATCATATTAAAATTCAAAGCGTTTTAAGTTTTAATGCCTTGGATAATGGCTCTGCATTGAAATCACGCTATTATTTTACCATACGCGCCGCCATTAAGCAATACGGCGCGTATAGTTTTCAATTGGTGTTCAGCCGGCGTTCAGCAGGGCTGTTTAACAGGCGCTGGCTTTTCAATGCTTTTTCATACGGCGTTTGCCTGTGACGTAGCTTACTGTAAGCTTGAAAACCGTGGTCTGCGGCATGATTGCTTTGTTGAATTTAAAATCCTCTGCGCGGTAGTGGCTCATAAAGATTTTTAGCGCGTCGGGCTTTTGCTCGTCGGAGAGTATTTCTATCGTGCCTTGCCCGATTACGCTTTCATATTCCATTGTGCAGTTTTTTGTCTCCTCGTCAAGCACAAGGCGGTGGGCGCAGTCCATCTCAAAGCTTGCGCGGTTATCCTTTGCTATGAGGTCATATTTTGTCCCTTCATTTGCTCCGTGGAAATAGAGCTCGATTTTGCCATCGTCAGCTGTCATTCCGAAATTCAGCGGAAGTATGTAGGGATATCCGCCTGCGTCATTTAAGGCAAGGCGGCATACGTCGCATTTTTTCATTACTTCTATTATCGCGTCAGGGTCTGTTATTTCTCTGTCGTGTCTTCGCATTGATGTACTCCTTTTTTCTCTCTTATCCGCTTTCACAATTAATTTTGCGCGCATATCTGCTGCCCTTTGATAAGCGGATATGATACGGTTTGGGCGGCATCAAGGTCTTCATGGTGCATATCTACCGCCGTGATTTGGCTGTTTTCATAGGTCGTGTAGTAGTAGATGCCCTTGTCCATGTTGCAGCAGGATGTGTAAATCGTGATTTCATACTGTCCATTGCCCATATGGACACAGCCTCTTTGCTGCGCGACTGAGCCTAATATATGGAAAAACTGGCTTATACTCTCGGACTCGGAATCGCCTGAAACGGAGTTCATTTTTGTAAAAGCCACTTTTGCAAAGCGCGACGCTGACGACAAATCTCCAGGAAGTCCCATAGCGCCCATGCCGCGGCTGTATGTGTTAAGCGGAAGGTCTTTGGAGAAATTGTTGACGGGCGGCTCCGTGGAAAGGCTTATATAGTTATTCAGGTTGAAAAGCTGTATGTCAAAGGGCGGGTTGTTTGTGAGAACACCGACAGGGTTGTCATAAATTTTCAGTCCGTCCTTCATCTGCTCTACTGTCACTGAATTGACGCCATCGGAAACAATCCAGTGGAGCGGGGAAAGAGGGAGCTGGTCACTGAAATTTATGTTTACAAGATTGATTTTGGAAAGGAGGTTTTTTGCCTCATCTAAGGTTGCGCTCTGGTTTAAAATCCAAGGGATAAATTCAAATGGTGAGATGTTATCTTTGCCTTCGATTTCTTCGCCATAGTATGCGTTTTGCGGGAAGTTTAGTCCTGCCATGCCTATGCCTTTTTCGTTTACTGCGTCGTAGTAAAGGGGGTAGCCGTCTACCACGAATGCCATGCCTATCATGGCGTAGTGAGTGTCTAGCGGTTTTACTTTGCGGAATTTGAATGGGTAATTGCGCGGGGTGACTGTTACTGTCTCGTTATAGGAAAATTCGTAGTCGAGCGTGCGCCCGAAGTATCTGTCTTTTGTTTTGTAGGTTGCTGCTGTACACATTTTTGATTACCTCCGATTTTTACGGTTCAGCCTTTTTAAGCTGGCTGGCGTATTTTTTATTTTATTATTATATACCATTTTGTGTGTATTCTTCAATGATATATTTTTTTATGTTTTTATTTGTATTTTTATATTTTCTGCAGGTTTTATATTTTCTGCAGGTTTTATATTTTCTGCAGGTCGCTCAGGCAGAAAAATATATCCCATTCAGCCCCGCTTGCGCTTAGTGGAACGCGTAGCGGACACTAAGCTCAATGGCGCTGTAAAAGGAGCTACGCTTTTACACGTGCTACGTTCTTTGTAGCATAGTTCGCTAAGTGCCGACGCATTCCAAAGGGCTTCATGGGATATATTTTTCTGCCTAAGCTTGGTTGCTGGTTGTCCTTCAGTATCTTATGTTGATTGCTTTTGCTTTAATTGCCTTAAATCATATGTGGAAATTACTGACTGATTTTAGTAATATTGTGTTAGTTTGAATATAGTGTATTGGCAGCTTTTCAGTAATATATTTTCATTTTCTTATTTTTATTTGCCGCTATAGTTTAGTGTACGCATTGAATTTATTATTGCTAACACTGCTACGCCTACGTCGGCGAAGACTGCTGCCCACATGCTGGCGATGCCGAGAGCGCCCAGTATGAGGACTATTGCTTTGACTGACAGGGCGAAGACTATGTTCTGCTTTACTATGGTGAGGGTTTTTCTTGAAATTTTTACTACTTTGGCGATTTTTCTGACGTCGTCGTCCATAAGCACTATGTCTGCCGCCTCTATAGCGGCGTCTGAGCCCATGCTGCCCATTGCGAAGCCTATGTCGGCTCTTGTGAGTACGGGGGCATCGTTTATGCCGTCGCCTGCGAAGGCGAGTTTTTCTTTGCCGCGCTGTTCGTTAAGTAGTTTTTCAAGTATTGACACTTTATCTGTGGGAAGGAGTTCTGCGTGCACTTCGTCTATGCCAAGCGCGTCTGCTACTGCCTGCGCTGTTTCTTTTCTGTCGCCTGTGAGCATTACGCATTTTTTTACGCCTACTTTTTTCATGGCGCTTATGGCATCCTTTACGCCGTCTTTTATTGTGTCCGTTATCAGTATTGCGCCTGCGTATTTTTTGTCAACTGCTACGTAGCAGACTGTGCCTATGTCGTTGCAGGGGGTGACGGATATATTATTGTTTTTCATAAGCTTTTCGTTGCCGATAAGCACTTCCCTGCCGTCTACGAGCGCGCTAATGCCGTGTCCTGCTGTTTCGCTTGCGTTTTCCACTCTTTCCATGTCAAGGTCTTTTTGGTATGCTGTCCTTATGGATGCCGCTATCGGGTGATTGGAGTAACCCTCGGCAAGCGCTGCCGTTTCGATAAGCTGTCCTTCTGTTATTCCGTCTGCTGGGATAAGCTTTGACACTTTAAATTCGCCTTTAGTGAGCGTACCTGTCTTGTCAAAAACGATTGTCGTCATCTCGGAAACGGCTTCAAGATAGTTGCCGCCCTTGACAAGCACGCCGAGCCTTGATGCCGCGCCGATGCCGCCGAAAAATCCAAGCGGTACGGAAATCACAAGCGCGCAGGGGCAGGAAATTACAAGGAACGTGCAGGCTCTGTGCATCCAGTTTATCCATCCGCCGCCAAGGACAAGCGGGGGGATTAGCGCGAGCAGGACTGCCGCTACCGTGACTATGGGTGTATAGTATTTTGCAAATTTGGTGATGAAATTCTCCACCTTTGCCTTTTTAGAGCTTGCGTTTTCGACAAGCTCCAAAATCTTTGCCACTGTGGAATCATCGTATTCCTTTGTCGTGCGGATTTTGAGCGTGCCGCTGCCGTTTACGCAGCCGCTGTACACTTCGTCATTTACACATACGCGCCTCGGCACTGACTCGCCTGTGAGGGCGGCTGTGTTTAGAAGCGAATCGCCTTCCATAACTACGCCGTCCAGAGGAACTTTTTCTCCTGGTTTCACTACTATGATGCTGCCTACCTCCACATCATCGGGATCAACCTGCGTGAGCGCGCCGTTCTCCTCTATATTGGCGTACTCGGGGCATATGTCCATCATATCAGATATTGACTGGCGCGACTTGCCGACTGCATAACTCTGGAAAAGCTCACCCACCTGATAGAAAAGCATTACCGCCGCCGCCTCGGAAAATTCCTGTGCGCCGAACGCGCCGAAGGTTGCTATCATCATCAGGAAATTCTCGTCAAATACCTGCCCGTTTTTGATGTTTTTTGCCGCTTTTATGATGATGTCGTAGCCGATAATCAGATACGGCACCAGAAAGAGCGCCATCTGGAGCCATACGTTTTCAGGCAGAAATCCTGTGTGCTCTCCTGCCATCAGCGCGGCAAGCAGCACAAATGATATTATTATGCGGTACAGCATTTTCTTTTGTTTCTGTGTCATAATAGTCTCCCCCTCTTTTTTATGAAGATATATACAGCATCTGCCTTCGCAATCGCCCTATTCCTAAAAAAATCCGCGGGCTTAAGCTGTTGGCGGTCTGCCTTGCGCCCTCCCACGGATTTTTCACATATATTTACATAACAAGTCTGCAGTCAGGCTCAACCTTGGCAATCGTTGACTGTACATTTTTCATAATCTCATCAAAGCGGGCATCATCAGCTTCGATTGTCAGCTTCTGCGCAAGAAAACTGACAGTGGCGTCATTTACTCCGTCAAGCTTTTTGATAGCCTCCTCCATCTTTGCCGCGCAGTTAGCGCAGTCCAAGTCCTCAAGCTTAAATTTCTTTTTCATAGTTTTTATTCCTTTCTTATCATATTTCTTATAGATGACTGCAAAATGTGCCTGCAATTGTCCAGACAAATTTCCGCAAGCATCTAAAATTTCTTTACTTTTTATTCTTCAATATGCTCACGCCCCTGCGCTATGATGCTCCTTACGTGATTGTCTGCAAGAGAATAAAATACTGATTTTCCCTCGCGGCGGCTGCTCACAAGCTTTGACTGCTTTAGCACCTTTAGCTGGTGTGAGATTGCGGACTGTGTCATATTCAAAAGCTCCGCCAAATCACACACGCATACCTCAGCCTCAAACAGCACAAACAATATTTTGAGCCGTGTGGAGTCGCCAAACACCTTGAACAAATCCGATAAATCGCTTATCTCCTCCTCGTCGGGCATCGCCGCGTTTACCTTTTTCAAAATGTCGTGGTGTAACTCATGCGTGTCGCAATATTCAATTTCCACCTGTGTGTTTAGCCCGTCTGTCATATTGCCCCTTTCCGTGCCGCTTAAATGCCGCGCTGTATTGAAAAATATTGTTGAGTTATTGTTCATATGAATAACTGTTCATATGTTTATGATAATACTACCATATGCATTTGTCAATATGTCTATGACATTTTTTTAGCTATTTTCCAAATTTTTATCCGCTTTTTTATGAAATCCTATAAATTCCCACAGGCAAAGTCCTTCACAATGCCAAAGAACTCCCTGAACATATTGTTTGGCTGCATATATAAATTTGAGCGCGCGGCAATTCCGCAGACATTTTTTATTCCATAACGCTTTGCGATGCTGACGCCGCGGAAGACATGAAAATTGTTTGTGACTATGCCTACCCTGTCATTTTCCTTGTCAAAAAAGGCAGAGCTGAAAGCGATATTTTCTGCGGTATTCCTAGCCTTGTCCTCCATTATGATTCGCTCGGGGGCGATTCCCTTCTGCTCCAGATATTCCTTCATTCCCTGCGCTTCGCTGCAGGGCTCGTTTACGCCCTGTCCGCCTGATACAATGCAGACTGTGCTTTCATTTTCCACAAGATAATCATATGCCGCGTCAAGCCTGAATTTCAGCACGACAGATGGTCCATTTCCCTTAACCTGAGCTCCCAGTACAATTATATAGTCAAGCTCTCGCCAAGCCTTTGCATGACACCCGCTTATGACACAGCCCTCCACCGCGGCAAAAAGGATTATGCCCGCTACAATACATATCACAACCAGCTTTTGAATAATCGAAGGCAGCTTTTCCCATAAATGAAAATGCAGAAACACAGCCGCGGCAATAAAGAGCACGCCGCACGCACCCCATACCATATAAAAATGCGAGCCTGATTTTATGCCATACACCACAAGACAATAGCAAAAGCACAATATACTGCATATAATGCAAAAAATCTCCTTTATCATACCAATCTCCATATCTATGGTTTTACTATGCCACCAGCAGCTGCAATTTCTTATTAATTATTCCTTTCGTTACCCCAAAAAAACAACGCAACTGTCCCAGGACCTGTATGACTTCCTATTACAGCTCCAATTGGAAAAATTTCCACTTTTCCATCAAGCTTCTTAAATTTTTCCTCAACAAGCCTTGCAACTTCTTTTGCATCCTCCAAGCAATCAGAATGGCTAATAAAACATTTACCTGAATAATCCAAACCATCTTGGGCGTTCTGTTCCATTTTTTCAACTATGCGTTTGATTGTTTTACTTTTTGTACGCACCTTCTCACGTGGTATGAGCTTTCCTTCATAGTCCACATTTAACAAGGGGCAAATACCCATGACTGAGCCAATAAAACCTGCCGTTTTTGAAACGCGCCCTCCCTTGATATAAAATGTTAAATCGGATGAAAAAAACCAGTGATGGACATTACGCCTATGTTCAAGAGCCCATTTATACAACTCGTCTATCTCTGCGCCAGAATCGCGCATATCCGCAAGCGCATGCATAAGGAGCCCATATCCACTGGATGCGCCAAGCGAATCCACTACATATATCTTTCTGTCAGGATAATTTTCCGCAAGCATATCCCTTGCCACACACGCCGAATTATATGTTCCTGATATTCCGGTAGAAAGCGTAACATGAATAATATCTTTTCCTTCTTTTAAAGCTCCCTCAAAAAATTCAGTATATTCGCCCACACTTACCTGTGATGTTTTTGCCTCCTCGCCCTCAAGCATACGCCTATAAAGCTCATGTGGCGACACACAAGCTCCAAAATCATCAATATACTCTTGCTGGTTTAACGCAAAATGAAAACATAAGTACCTTATATCTCTTTTTGTCAGATATTCCTTTGACAAATCTGCCGTGGAACAGCAGCTTAATACATATTCACCCATAATTTACCTCCATTTGCTAATAAAACATAGACATTACAAAACATGTTCTAAGCTATATAGATTTATACGGAATATTAAAACAAAACAGTAAAACAAAAAACAGATAAAAAATTCACCTAAAATAAAATGAGCAAAACTCCTAACGCATTAGGATTCGCCCACTTTTTAAAAAGTAGCGAGAGGGGGAGTCGAACCCTCGACACTGCGGGTATGAACCGCATGCTCTAGCCAACTGAGCTATCTCGCCATACTATTTACCTAAACCTTTATTCCCTCAAAACCGAATACAGTCTGTTCAATATATTCTTTTTAACCATACTTACTTACTCTTCCTGCCTCCAGGATAAGCTTTCGGCCTATCAGCAGCATTTAGCT
>X301_European_Hare__coassemble_1295_pt1 | contig 14035 bp, 14 predicted proteins | sample X301_European_Hare__metabat2_low_PE_011 | metagenome-assembled genome bin X301_European_Hare
GTCCCAATGATTTATGGGCTGAATTTACCCTCCGTCTTTACTGCCATAAAAATTCTCCGTTCATCTTATGCCGTCTAAATGATTTATGGGTTGAATTTACAGCAAAAGCATAAGACGCTTTACAATTTCTGAGTTTATATATATTTCTGAAAAAACGCCAACCAAAAACAGTATCAGCACGATTATTATTTTTCTGATTCCTGCCGCTTTTTTGCGCCAGCCTGACTTATCTGCTGCTGCACTGCTATTGTAGGTTTTTTTGCCATTTTTATCAAATATGTCCTTAAATAATATCAGTATTGCCGAAAAATAAAAAATTCCATGCGGCATGAGCAGCAATATTGCAAAAAGCAGCCCCACGATGCCATATTGATACATTGCGGCAAATATCATCAGCCCCAGCTCAAAGCCGCACCAGCCTATAACGCCGTATGCCATAACGGGAGCAGCAAGGCTTGTCGCACATAAGAGCAATATAATAAGCTGTCCTATTCTGATGCCTGCCACATACTCAAGCAAGCCTGCCTTGTAATCAAAAAGGCTTTCAAGCTGTGAAATTTTTTGTGCGGAAATAACAGCCTCAAAGGGACTGTCGTTTTTCCCTGTGCTTCTGCATAAATAAAAGAATACCATGCCTAAGCAGAAGCCTGCCAAAAAGACAAACATTCTGCTGTCAGGCGTGGTATTGCCATAACTCAGCCTCTTGTACATATCCTCATCATATACCTTAACCTCACAAGCTTCGCTGTCTGCCGCTTCCTTTGGCGTATTTTCCTTAAACTTATTCATTGAAGGTCCCTGTCCGATTTGTCCTTGTTTAAGCTTATGAGGGATATATTTAATTTATTCTATATTTATTTTTATATGCCAAAATTGCCGCTATAGTTTTTGAGTCCTCTATTTTGCCGCTGTATATCATATCTTCAAGTTCTTCAAGAGTATATGGCTTTACGTTGACAAACTCATCATCATCAAGATGCTGATGCGTCTTTTTTAATTCAGTAGCTAAATATATGTCTATCTTTTCATTGCAGAAGGCTACTGTCGTCCTTATTGTAATCAGCTTTTCTATTTTCCCGCAGGTGTAGCCCGTTTCCTCCTCAAGTTCTCTTGCAGCTGCATCTATTGTGGGCTCGTTAGGCTCGAGACCGCCTGCCGGTATTTCAAGCGTGTATCTGTCCAAAGCGTTTCTGTATTGCGTAACCATAAGCAGCCTGCCGTCGTCTAAAACTGCTACCGCCGCTGCCGCCCCATTGTGACCTACAAAATCCCATACAGCCGTGTTGCCGTTTGGGAGCTGTACTGTGTCCTTGTAGTATTTTGTAATAGCGCCCTCGCATTGGAGCTCCCTCTTTAACCTTATTACCTTTGTGTCCATTATTGACCTCATTTCTGCGGTATTTCCGCATATTTTTTCATATTAATTTTTATTTTAAGAAAACCGCTAAAAACCGATTGACTACGGTTTCTAGCGGTTTGCATTTTGTTAATAACTATTTGGCATACTCAACTACACGAGATTCCCTGATAACATTGACCTTAATCTGTCCCGGATATTCAAGCTCTGCTTCAATCTGCTTTGAAATATCCCGAGCCATTAGTACCATATCAGAGTCATTGACCTGCTCTGGAACTACCATAACACGAATCTCTCTACCTGCCTGAATAGCAAAAGACTTATCGACACCTTTAAAATTGTTGGCTATTTCTTCTAATTGTTTTAATCTGGTTGTATATGTTTCGAGCGTTTCTCGCCTTGCACCCGGTCTTGCGGCAGAAATAGTATCCGCTGCCTGAACAAGACAAGCTATAAGCGACTGCGCCTCTACATCGCCATGATGCGACTCTACGGCATTTATAACGATTGCTGACTCCTTGTACTTCTTACATAAATCAGCGCCAAGCTGTATATGCGAACCCTCCATTTCATGGTCAACTGCCTTGCCAATGTCATGAAGAAGTCCTGCTCTTTTTGCCATACGCACATCAAGTCCCAATTCAGCGGCAAGCAAGCCTGCAAGATGGGCTACCTCAATAGAATGCTTTAATGCGTTCTGCCCATAGCTTGTTCTAAATTTCATCTTGCCAAGAAGCTTTACAAGCTCAGGATGAATGCCATGCACGCCTACCTCAAGCGTAGCCGCCTCGCCTTCCTCCTTGATCATCATTTCGACTTCTCTCTGGGCTTTCTCAACCATCTCCTCAATTCTCGCCGGGTGAATACGCCCGTCTACAATGAGCTTTTCGAGGGCAATTCTTGCGACCTCACGCCTGATGGGGTCAAAGCCTGAAAGGATAACTGCCTCCGGCGTATCATCAATAATAAGCTCTACGCCCGTAAGAGTCTCGAGAGTACGGATATTTCTTCCTTCCCTGCCTATGATCCTTCCCTTCATCTCATCATTAGGAAGCTGGACAACCGAGATAGTTGTCTCAGATACATGATCCGCAGCGCATCTCTGGATAGCTGTGACGACATATTCCTTTGCCTTCTTATCAGCCTCCTCCTTTGCCCTGGTTTCCATTTCCTTAATCATTACTGCCGTTTCGTGTTTTACTTCGTCTTCAACAATTTTTAATAAATGCTCTTTTGCCTGTTCAGAGGTTAATCCTGAAATTCGTTCAAGTTCCTGCACTCGTTCATCATTAAGTCTTGCCACAAGCTCTCTTTGCTTTGCAAGCTCTTCTTCATGTGCGATTAGGCTGGCTTCCTTTTTCTCGATAGCCTCAGCCTTTTTATCAATGCTTTCCTCTTTTTGCTGAACTCTGCGCTCATAACGCTGAGCCTCCGCTCTGCGTTCCTTGATTTCCTTGTCAAGCTCATTCTTGGTTTTAATGGATTCCTCCTTAATCTCAAGAAGTCCTTCGCGCTTTTTTGTTTCAGCTGTTTTGAGTGCTTCATCAATAATTTCTCTTGCTTTATTTTCTGCGTTTCCTATTGTAGCCTCTACATTTTTTTTGTAACGTAAAAACGCCAAAAATCCAGCTATCGCACATAATACAATAATAACTATTGCTTCTATTATTGCACCAATTATTACATTGGACGACATATGCAGGAGCACCTCCTTATTAAATTTTCATTGTACAATCTCGGGCGGATTGACCTCCCGACTGCATATTATTCAAATGCGCATTGCGCGCAAGAACTAAATGCTGATACTACAACACTACAATTCTACTCTTTATGAGATGTTATGTCAAGACTTATAACAGAATATAATATATAATAATTTCCTAAAAATTTTCAATACGATTGCCCTACTGCCCTGTAAATCTTATCCAGGGAAAAGCCTTTTCTGTATAAAAAGCCTATTATTTTCTGCTTGTCCTGCTGGGTTGTCTCGGCGCCGTCATAGTGTTTTTTTTGCAATAATTTTTTTATAAGATCTTCCTCATCGGACAGGCTGTTTTCTTCGATACAGGCTTCAAAAGCCTCATCTATGTTTTCCTTTGACACTCCTTTATTTAAGAGGTCATTCATTATCTGTCTTCTGCTCTTTGAGGCTCCTGCATATGAGATGTATGCTTTTGAATATCTGGCATCGTCTAGATAGCCATATGACTTTACATAGGCTGCCGCGCTGTCTATCGCTTCAGGTGGATATTCGCTCTGCTTTAGCTTATTTATAAGCTGGTGCTCTGTATAATCTCTGCTTTTTAGGAGGTTCAGGGCGCGCAGTGTAGCTCTTTTGGTGAGAATTTCGCTGACAAGAGTTTTGTATAGATTTTCTGAAAGCTCCTCTCCTGATTTTATGCCATATTTTTTTAGCTCGCTTTTATATAGGGCAAAGGCAGGCTGATAATCTATATACAGCCTCGCCTTTGTCTTGGACAGCTCTGTGATTTCAGTTACCAGCATATTTTATTCCTGCTCCTGCGGCTGTTCGCTCTCTGTTTCTTTTGATTTGCTCTTTTTTGAAGGCTTTTCCTCCTCAGGCTGCGCTGTCTGCGGCTGCTCAGCGCCCTGCAGACCAAAGTGTGCACGCACCTTGTTTTCTATTTCCTTGCAGACATCTGGATTGTCCTTGAGGTACTGCTTGGCGTTTTCTCTGCCTTGTCCGATTTTATTGCCCTCATACGCGTACCATGCGCCGCTCTTTACCACAATATTTACGCTTGCCGCAAGGTCAAGTATATCGCCTGTCATTGATATGCCTTCGCCAAACATAATATCAAATTCCGCTTCCTTAAAGGGAGGGGCAATCTTGTTTTTAACTACTTTAACGCGTGTCCTGTTGCCTGTCACCTCGCCGCTCTGCTTTAAGGATTCTATCCTTCTGACGTCAAGCCTGACAGAAGAATAGAATTTGAGCGCACGCCCTCCTGTCGTGGTTTCGGGATTGCCAAACATAATGCCGACCTTCTCACGAAGCTGGTTTATAAATATAACGGCACAGTTTGACTTGCTTATCACAGCTGTGAGCTTTCGCAGCGCCTGCGACATAAGCCTTGCCTGCAGACCGACGTGTGAATCGCCCATGTCGCCGTCGATCTCCGCCTTGGGTACAAGCGCAGCTACGGAGTCTATTACCACTATGTCTATAGCGCCTGACCTCACCATTGTCTCAGTGATTTCAAGCGCCTGCTCGCCATTGTCGGGCTGTGATATATACAGGTTATCTACATCAACTCCGATATTCTTGGCATATACGGGATCGAGCGCATGCTCCGCGTCAATAAAGCCCGCTATGCCGCCCCTTTTCTGCACCTCTGCAATCATATGAAGCGTAACCGTGGTCTTACCTGATGATTCCGGACCGTATATTTCTATAATCCTGCCCTTGGGTATGCCGCCAAGCCCAAGCGCGATGTCAAGGCTCAATGAGCCTGTGGGTATTGTCTCAACATTCATCTGCGCGCTCGGATCGCCAAGCTTCATGACTGCTCCCTTGCCATATTGTCTCTCTATCTGACTAAGTGCGGCGTCTAGCGCCTTTAATTTTTCTTCTCTTTCCATTTTAATCCTCCGTTTTTAGAACAAATGTTTATCTTTTAATACTATAAAACATCTGTTCGGTTTTGTCAATAATTATTTTTAAATTTTAAAAACTTTTTAAAATAATGTGGAAATACCGGGGATAATCCCAAGACTGTGCATAGTCCAATAAAGCAGCGCTGCTTACTTTATTAGGCTAACACATATCCGACATAAAAACAAGGATTAATTTTTACATTTCATTTTTATATTTCACTTTTGTCAGCAGGCGGACGGACAAGCAGCCCTGAGTTTGGAAGAAATCCCGTATCTTTTCTTATATTATATATTGATCGCTCAGAAGCTCATTCTGCCAATCCAGCATATCCGCCAGAGTAATACCCTCCAGTACATCATTGATCGCCTCGTCCAGTTTTTTCCATAAACGGTAGCTGACGCACGTTCCTTTATTTTCGCACTCTGAGCCGTTTTCACCGACACAATCCGTCGGAGCCAGATCCCCCTCGACCGCTTTTAATATCTGACCTGCCGTATAGCTTTCCGGCGGATAAGCTAAAACATATCCTCCGTGCGCACCACGGATGCTTTTTACGAGTCCTGACTTATGCAGCACTGCAATAATCTGCTCCAAATATTTTTCAGATATATCCTGCCTTTTTGCGATATCCTTGAGTCTTACCGGCTCTCCCTGATGATACATCGCCAGATCCAGCATCAGATTGATTGCATTTTTACCTCTTGTTGATATCCTCATAAAAACCTCCTTGCAGACAAAACCTTGCATAAATATTATACTATTTATATAGGAATTATCATATTATCTGTTTTCTATAGCTAATAATAGCTTTTACATATATCACAAAAAACCGAAGACAGAACTTTTTATTCCATCTCCGATTTTTGTTCGTCTTTATTTATTCCCGCGGGGTATCTGACTTCTGCACCCGTAAAGACTCATGGTTATCCATTCTGGTAAAATAATGGGAAATCTTTTCCAATGCCTCTTCCACTGAGCAAGTGACATCAAAAGCCGAGATTGCCTTCCGCTCCAGCTGTTTTTGTATGTGAAATCCAATCTTTTTGCAGACTACGCACCTGCAGTCTGATACAAGCTCCACCTTTGCAGACGCTTCCCCAGCGCCGCCGCATCCGCCTCCTGTGCCGTTTCCGCACCCGCTTTCTGCACTACAGGCACTTTCTGCACTGCAAGCGCTTTCTGCATTGCAGGCGTTTTGAAAGCTGGATTCCTGCGGTGTGCCTCTGCGGTCCGTCTTGTCATCATCAGCCGCCCTTTCCTCCAGCCTTCTGTATGCGCCGTCCTCCACTTCATAAATAAGAAATCTTTTTGCAGCGCCAAAGGTTTCATCAATCTGTATTCCATCCGAGGATGCGACCGCTATCTTATAAGACATAAAGAAACCTCCTGCTAATTAAATCTCTGCACTGCGACCGTATAAATATCCTCGATCAGCCGAATGCCGCCAGTATATCCTGCATAGAAGTCATCGAGTACTACTTTATCCTGCACTGGCCATGCTATGTTCAGGTAATTCCCCTTCAGGCTCTCAGTAAGCTCCTTTTCATAATAGCTTCCGAGAATCAGGGGATAGCCGTGGTAATTATGTTCTTTAATCTGCTCATGGATTTTATAGCTGTCCGTCTCAAAGACAGCCTCCGCCTCCAGTCCGTAATTTAATTTCTTAAACTCCTCTGTGATTGCTTCACGATACTGTTTCGGCGTATCGTCCACGATAAACTGTTTTGCGGGTACAAGTCCCAAATCATTTGCCAGAAACTTCGTGATGCCAAGGGCGTACTGCGCATCCGCGGCGACAGAAAACTGCTTATTGATTACGCGGTTTTCAAGGAAAAGGTCTGCGTAGCGTTCAATAAGATAATAGTAATAATTCTCATGCCCGTTTATGACGCTCTCCACCTTTTTTTCGTCCACGCCTGCAAATGATCCGACCTCGCGCAGAAACTTGCTTGTCTCAAACGCTCCGATTGGCAGAGTCGGATAATGCAGATACGGGATTCCCAGCTTTTTCTCCATTTTCTTCATATTGGAGAGGGAAACCCACGGAGAGACCAGAAGGTTAAATTCCGCCTTTGGGATTTTATTGATCTGCGCAATCCCGCGGTTATAGCCAAAAATCGTATTCGGCGTAAGCCCAATCTCGGCAATCAGTTTTTCCAGTTCCCTGATATTCCCAAGCCAGAATAGATCCTGATAAGGGACGTCTGCCCAAATGTTGACCAGACCTTTTTCTCTTTCATCGGCTTTTTCCAGATACTGGTCGATAATGGCATCAATCACCTGCTCATGCCCGATATAATTGTTGCCCTTAAATCCCGCTGTTGATGCGTAGATCACTGGCTTTTCGGCATCCGCAAAACGGCTCACGACTTCTCCGGTATCGTCTCCCACGATTTCTGGAATACAGCCAGTCAGCACCACATACAGATCCGCGTCGATCACCTTTAAAGCATTTTCGATCGTCGTTTCCAGCTTTTTTACGCCGCCAAACACTACATCTTTCTCATTGATGCTGGTGCAGGGGAATATATTCGGTGAAAAATATCCTGAGCTTCCAGTGGAATCCGAGAGCTTCTGTGCGCACCCGGGACCTGAATGAAGTATCGGAATCGCCCTTGTGATCGCCTGTACCGTCTGCATCGCGCCAAGAGCGCATTTATATCTTTGTTTATCCAGCAATTTTGCCATGACCCTGCGCGCCTCCATTCTTTTCGGAAGCGCTGCCTCCTTCCAAAAATTTGTCCACGTTCTGCTCATACCACCAGTCTGTATAGGGCAGCTTTACCCGCTTTGCAAGATTCTGCTCAAAGCTTCTGTTGCGCGTCGCATCCAGGATTGCATGGGCAAATTCCAGCGTGTGCTTATAGCCGAAGATCATGTACTCATCCGCCACATAGACCGCCGGAGTCCCATTTTTGATTGCCCAGACGGTAGAGCCCGGATGTCTGGAAAGATACAAATCTGGCTGATACTTATGCAGAATGCTCATCACTTCAAAATTCTGCTGGTCAGCGACGCTCGCCTCAAAGTCGATGTCATTGTCCAGCAGATATTTCATGGACGGCGGAACATCCCCGTTTTCGTATTTCTTGTCATAATGCCATGCCAGCGCCCACACAACCTCGATTCCAAGCTCATTTAATACCCTCGAAACCTCGAAGGTGTAGCCCGGTCCCATGCCGATGACCGCCCGCAGCCCTTTCAGTTCTTTTTTGACCTCCTCGATCTGCGGCAGATAAATTGCTCTCTGCTCCTTGATGTATTTTTCAATCTTTTCGCTGCGGTTTGTCACCTTTCCGATCTCGCGCAGCCATGTCTCAAAGCCTACAATGCCGCACTGGTTGATGCTGCGCACATAAGGCACGCCGTATTTTTCCTCCAATGCGTTGCCAAGGTAATTACCCAGCGTGCCGCAGATGCAGGTCGTCGCAAGGGATTCCGAGATATGCGACAGCTCCTCTACGCTCGAGTTGCAGTACAGGAAAATCGGCTCTAAGTCAAATTCACGGAACATCTCCATAATCTCCGGCCTTGCGCTCTCATAGAAATTCTTGAAATTGATCGTGTTTCTTTTCTCCTTGGGCGGCTGCACGATGGAGCTTAGTACCGCATGATCCGCAATGTCAAATCCGGTCGCCCAGATGCGTGACTTAAAGCCCTCGCAGTGAACCGCTACGATCGGCACGTCGATCTCGTCCCTTACATCATCCACCACGCTGTCGATGTCCTCTCCGATGATTCCAGTCGCGCAGGAGCTTGTCACAAAGATTGCTTTCGGCGAATACCGTTTATTGACTTCCAGTATAATCCTGCGCAGGGCTTCTGTAGAACCAAAGATTGTATCTTTTTCATTCATGTCCGTCCCTACATAGACCGTATCGTTTGTAACGCCGCGCTTTTTTGCCATGACCTTATCCAGATAATAGGCATTTGCGCTCGCCACGGAACAGCCCGCCGGTCCGTGATGGATAATCGCAATATCCCGTATGGCGGAAAGCTGCCCTAACGCACAGCTCGACAGACAGGTGCTGGACTGTGAAAAGCAGCGGGAGCAGCCCTTTAACGTGCCGCACTCGCTCTGTGATGCGAGGTCGCTCAATGAACCGATGTAGCCTGTGATAGAGCCGATTCGGTTTTCCCTTGTCGCCACATTTGAACTCCCTAAATTGATTGCCATGATTGATAACTACTCCTTTCTTTTCCTCAGACGGGAAACTCCTCGTTAAACAGGTTGGTGGACAGATAGCGAAGCCCCGTATCGGGTAGCACCGCCACGATTGTTTTCCCCTCGTTCTCTGGACGTTTTGCAAGCTCCGCCGCTGCATGGATTGCAGCTCCCGAAGACGTGCCGATTAAAATTCCATCCGTTTTTGCCACTTCTCTTGCCGCCTTGTAAGCCTGCACTGTTTCCACTTCAAATTTTTCGTCATAAATCTGTAAATCCATGGTTGACGGAACTCGCTCCGTGGGAACGCCCTCGAAGGGATGCACGCCCGTGATCTCTTCCGGTTCGGGATTTTCCTCGCTCGGCAGCGAACCTGCTCCTGGCTGGATTGCTACAATCTTAATATTCGGATTTTTTGATTTCAGATATTTTCCAGTGCCGGACACTGTTCCGCCTGTCCCGACATTTGCCACAAAAATGTCCACATTTCCATCCGTGTCCTCCCAGATCTCCGGTCCGGTCGTCGCTTCATGTATGGCTGGGTTTGCTGGATTTGCCGTCTGATCAACAAAGAAAATATCCTTTTCTTTGGACAAGACTTCTTCTTTCGGCGCCTTTATGGCAGCAACGAAATCCCCGCCCGTCTCATCTAATGCCTTTGCTACCGCTGGTTCTTCGGACAGCTTGATTGTCTCGCCGCCAAATGCCTTGATTACCTGATACCGCTCGCGGCTTACCTGATCCTGAATATAAACGCGGAATTTATACCCCTTTGTCGCGGCAATCGCCGCAAGACCAATTCCGGTATTTCCACTCGTCGTTTCCACAATCGTATAACCAGGCTTCAGCAGTCCTCTTTTTTCCGCATCTTCCACCATCGCAAGGGCAATCCTGTCCTTAACGCTCTGGTTTGGATTGTAATACTCAAGCTTAACTAAAATCCTTGCCTTAATGTCATGCTTTTTCTCATAATTTTTAATCTCCAGAAGCGGTGTCCTTCCGACAAGCTCTGTGATCGATCCATAAATCTTTGCCATATGTACACACTCCTCCTTAGATGTGATAATCGTCCGCCGAGTCCATAAGACCAAACTCCAGCAGAATTTCTTCAAGCCGCTCCTGCGTCATCGGCGTGGGAATATCAAACTTGGTGTTGTCAATGACCGCCTGCGCAAGATTGCGGTATTCCTGCGCCTGATTGGAATCCGGCTTATACTCAATGACCGTCTTCTTGTTAATCTCCGCACGCTGCACGATATTGTCGCGCGGCACAAAGTACAAAAGCTGTGTGCCAAGCTCTTTGGAAAATGCCCGCAAAAGATCTAATTCCCGATCGACATTACGGCTGTTGCAGATGATGCCGCCAAGCCTTACGCCTCCGGTCTTTGCGTAACGCTTAATACCCTTTGCGATGTTGTTTGCCGCATACAGGGCCATCATCTCGCCGCTTGCGACAATATAGATTTCCTTTGCTTTTCCCTCTCGAATCGGCATCGCAAAACCGCCGCAGACGACGTCGCCTAATACATCGTAAAACACATAATCCAAATCATCCGTGTACGCGCCTAAATTTTCCAGCATATTGATGGAAGTGATAATCCCTCGTCCTGCGCAGCCTACGCCCGGCTCTGGCCCGCCTGATTCCACGCATTTCGTTCCGCCGTACCCTTCCCGCATAATCCGAGAAAGCTCGATATCCTCTCCCTCATCCCTTATCGTGTCCAAAACCGTCTTCTGTGCCAGACCGCCGAGCAGAAGCCTTGTGGAATCCGCCTTCGGATCGCAGCCTACCACCATGACCTTTTTCCCATGTTCGACCAATCCTGCCGTAAGATTCTGCGTGGTAGTCGATTTCCCGATCCCGCCTTTTCCGTAAATTGCAATCTGTCTTAACTCTGCCATTGTTTCTCTTTCCTTTCCATTTAATATATTTTTGCTGTCTTATTTAAAATAAATGCTGCAGCTGCTCATATACCGCCAGTTTATCGAGCGATTCCCCGATCATTCCTGGCAGCTCCATTGGCGTCACGCCGGACTGCTCCATTCTGTTGGCGGCGCCTATACCTATCCTGCTGACTAAGATGTATTTGCAGTCTTTGAATCTGTCAATGCTGCTGCAAAGTTTTTCCTCATCGTGATTTCCACCGTCACATACTGGCGTGACCGTCCTTGTTTCAAGGAATCTGTAATTGCCCTTTCCTGTCACTTCGTATATATAAAAAATATCTGCCCTTCCAAAATGCTGGTTTATGACAATCCCATCGCTGGATGCCGCAGCTACCCGATACCCCGCTGTTTTAGGCTGCCCTTCCGCTAAATTCGCTGATGATGTTTTAGCCATGCGAAAATGTCTCCTTGCTTTGTAATCTTCTCTGGTAAATCTGATCGCCGTACTCCGATTTTCCCGGAACTCCGACCGCATCCGCCCTGCAGTGCTGGCAATGCCTGAACACATCTATATACTTAGAAGCTCTCGTCCTTGCCTCGTCAATCTGTGAACAATCCGGAGCTTTCCGGTCTGCCAGCTCATGCTGCGGAATCAGGGGAATGATATTGTAAATGCTTGCACCCGCTTCTTTTACGGTTTTTGCTATTTCCTCGATATGTTCCCCGTTTATTTCCGGGACAAGCACTGTATTGATCTTAATTGTGATACCAGCCGCCGCTACTTTTCTGATACCCTTTAACTGATTTTCTATGAGGATTTTTGCCCCTTCTATGCCTTCATATTTTCTTCCGTGGTAAACAATATATTTATTCAGCTCTGCGAGGATTTTGGGATTCACGGCATTTACGGTAACGGTCAGGGAATCGATCCCGATGTCAATCACTTCATCCGCTTTTTCATAGAGGAGCAGCCCGTTTGTGCTCATACATTTGATGAGCTTAGGAAACTTTTCTTTTATCCTGCGAAACGTCTCCAATGCATAATCCGTGGCCAGCGTATCTCCCGGTCCCGCAATGCCTGCAACAGTAATCTCTGGACAGATTGCCAATGCCTTTTCCAGAACCTCTATGCTTTCCTCCGGCGTGATGACTTTTGATGTCACTCCGGGCCGTTCTTCCACGTCATTGACTGCCCGATCGCAAAAACGGCAGGCAATATTGCACCCTGGACTGACTGGAAGATGAATCCGCCCTACATTGTTTTTGTAACCGCCAAAACACGGATGGGAGTTCTGCAGCTCCTTATATGTATTGCTCATAGTGTGCCCTCTTTATTCATACTTGCCTAATAGGTTTTGTAGGTTTTTGTTTCATGCTACATATTATACTTTTTCACTTTTATCACGTCAATAGATTTTCCTGATTAAGGTGATAGATTATTCTTTTCACACATCATAAATATTGCCTATAGCTATATTACTTTTCTGATTCTTTCCAGCGCTTCCGACAGCACACTTCTGGGGCAGGCAACATTAATCCTTTGGAATCCCCTGCCGCTCTCGCCAAAGATCCTTCCGCTGTCCAGCCACAGCTTTGCCTGATACACAATCTGCTCATCCAGCTCCTCTGCGGAAAGCCCGGTTTCCCTGAAATCAAGCCACACAAGGTACGTTCCTTCATGTTCTGTCATGCGCACGCCGGGAAGCTTTTCCTCCACATATTTTTTGGTAAATGCGATATTATCCGCCACATAGGAATGCATTGCCTGATACCACTCCTCCCCCTTACTGTATGCGGCTTCGCATGCGACAAGTCCCATCACGCCAAGCTGGCTTATGCCTGCCGCATCCAATTCTTTACGGAATTTATGCCGCAGCTTTGGGTTAGGAATAAAAATGTTGGACAGCAGCATACCGGCAAGGTTAAACGTCTTGCTTGGCGATGTGCATACAATACTGATGTCCTCATATTCTTTTTTCAAATTTGCAAAGACAATATGCTCTCCATGAAATACAAAGTCATGATGAATCTCGTCGCTGACGACGATCACATGATGCTTTACGCAGATATCTCCAAGCCTTGTCAGCTCCTCCCTCGTCCACACTCTTCCCACAGGATTATGTGGGCTGCACAGGAAAAACAGTTTTATCTTTTCCTCAACAATCTTTTTTTCAAAATCGTCAAAGTCAATATGATAACGGTTATCCTCTCCCAGAACTAATGTATTGCTCACCACTTTTCTTCCATTGTCTTCTATCACTTCCGAAAACGGGTAATAGACTGGCATCTGGATCAGCACGCCGTCCCCTCGGTCTGTATACGCTTTGACCGCCATGGCAAGCGCAAATACGACTCCCGGCGTCTTTACCAGCCATCTTTCCTGAACGTCCCAGTCATGATGTTTTTTCATCCATGCGCTCACGATATCAAAATACGGCTTCTGCACCTCGCTGTACCCAAAAATTCCATGCCTTGACCGCTCCACAAGCGCATCCTCGATATAGGAAGAAGTCTTAAAATCCATGTCCGCCACCCAAAGCGGCAGCACATCCTCCGGCTTCCCACGCCTTTTCGCAAAATCATATTTCAGGCTTTTCGTGCCTTTCCTGTCTGTCACACTGTCAAAATCAAGATTTCTTTCAGCCATACAATTCACCTTCTGTCTCTCTAAATACGTTGTCTAGTTCTTCCAGCAGATCCTTTACATCCTCAATTCCGACCGAAAGCCTGAGCGTGCTTTCCGTGATGCCGTTTCTTTCTCGAACCTCTTTCGGCACGTCCGCATGTGTCTGTGTCGTCGGATATGTAATCAGCGTTTCTACGCCTCCAAGACTTTCCGCAAACTTGATCATGCGGACTTTTTCCAAAACCGCCAAGGCAAATTCTTTACTTTCAAGCTGGAAAGTAATCATCGCGCCAAATCCTCTTGCCTGCTTTTTCATCGTCTCATATCCTGGATGTGCGGGAAGTCCCGGATAGATCACTTTGGTAACAGCTTTCTGCTCCT
>X301_European_Hare__coassemble_1320_pt1 | contig 13609 bp, 15 predicted proteins | sample X301_European_Hare__metabat2_low_PE_011 | metagenome-assembled genome bin X301_European_Hare
GAATAAAGGTGGTGAACGCAATGGTAGAGCTCGACCAGATGAAACAGGAGCTGCAGACCTACGAAAGTCCATTAGCGGAAGTGAGGGATTCACTTTGACCTCGCTAATAAAGAAAAGCGAATAGAAGAATTAGAGCGTGAAATGGAGGCTCCTGGATTTTGGGACGATCCAGACCGCTCAAACAAACAGATGCGCGAGTTAAAGCAGTTAAAAAGCGCAGTAGACGAGTGCAATGGCTTAAAATCACAATACGAGGATATAGAAACCCTCATAGAAATGGGCTACGAAGCAAATGATGCCGAAATGATTCCCGAAATACGCGAGGAGCTTGACCATTTCATAGAGGAATTTGAGGCTTTACGCATAAGCACGCTCTTGTCCGATGAATACGACAAATGCAATGCAATACTAAAGCTAAACGCAGGCGCAGGCGGCACAGAAAGCTGTGACTGGGCAGGCATGCTGTACCGCATGTACACAAGATGGGCGGAGCGCAAAGGCTTTACAATAGACGTGCTCGACTTTTTAGACGGCGACGAGGCAGGCATAAAATCCATAACCTTTCAGGTAAACGGCGAAAACGCCTACGGCTATCTAAAATCCGAAAAAGGCGTACACCGCCTAGTGAGGATATCTCCTTTCAACGCTCAGGGAAAGCGCCAGACCTCATTCGTATCGCTTGACGTAATGCCCGACATAGAGGAGGATTTAGACGTTGAAATAAACGACGACGATTTGCGCATAGACACTTACCGAAGCAGCGGCGCAGGCGGACAGCACATAAACAAGACCTCATCAGCAGTCCGCATCACCCACATCCCCACAGGCACAGTAGTCCAATGCCAGAACGAGCGCTCACAGTTCCAAAACAAGGACAAAGCAATGCAAATGCTGAAGGCAAAGCTCTATCTGCTGAAGCAGGAGGCAAACGCCGAAAAACTTTCCGACATACGCGGCGAAGTGAAGGAAATCGGCTGGGGCAACCAAATCCGCTCATACGTAATGCAGCCTTATACCTTAGTAAAAGACCATAGAACCGACTTTGAAACCGGCAACGTAGACGCCGTAATGGACGGAGCCATAGACGGATTTATCAATGCTTACCTAAAATGGAAAAACGCAAAATCCAAATAAATAAATACACTTCATTTGTTCATTTAGCACCATACAAACATACAAGCAAGCATCATAAGGCTATCCAAAAAACAGCCCGAATATAAATATACACCCCATGAAGACCATTGGAGAGCGTCGGCACTTAGCGAAACAAGCATTAAAAGCGAAGCTCCTTTTAATGCGCCGTTGAGCTTAGTGTCCGCTACGCTCTCCACCGAGCGCAAGCGCGTCTGAATGGGGTGTATATTTATATTCGGGCGTCAAAGCAGCCACTTATCATTAATCTTTACTTACTTTATTTCAATCCCTACGCATAGAAATCAAATCCAAATAAAAATTCGTCGAAGTCATAGACATATAAGGCATAACCCACAAAAGCGCAATCCCGCACGTAATGCTGCTAAGCAGAATAATCGGCAAAAAACTTGCCACCAGCAAAAAATACCGCACCTTATTCCCCTTCATAATAGCCACACTCTTCCGAAGAATTTCCCCAGCGGACAAATTCGGAAAATCAAGCACCATATAATAAACAGGGAAAAACGCCAGCGTCACAACAAAGTAAACCAGCATACAAAGCACCACCACAGCATAAAAGGAAGTAACCGCGCTGTAAGCCGCCATAAGCTGCTTCGTATCATTAAGCTCCAAATAATCAATCAAAACCAAATCCCTCTGCATAATATCGCATGGAATCATACAAATCGCCTGAATAACCGCCAAAACCGCGCCAATCTTAATACTCTTGTCAGGATTATTTTTAAAAGCATAAAATAAATCGGAAATCCTGCACTCCATATTGCAGGCGGCGTGAAGATGCAGCAGGCACAAACCCGTCTGCAGCACAGCCGAAATCAGCTGCACCATAAAAGTCACCACATAATTCAGTATATACATCACAGGCGAAGACGTCGGAATAATCGCCGCGACAATATATGAAGCCGCATAAGTAATCAAATTCGACAAAACCATAGCTCCGATAAGCACGCCAGTCCGCCCGCCCATCTGCATACGCGCAAGCCGTTTAAGCTCCGCGTAACTCTTGTAATTTTCCATAAATAAAACCTCCCGTGAAAAGCTATTAATAATAATACCACCTTTGAAATAATAACACAAGACAAAAAGCCTTGAATAAAACCTGTCTTTGGAATATAATAAATAAGTTAGAAAAATACCGAAAAGAGGGAAACACTTATTTATGGACATTATACTCAAATTAAAAGAAGAATTAAACGTGGAAAAATGGCAGGTAGAGGCAGCAGTAAAACTTATAGATGAAGGCAACACCATACCGTTTATCTCACGATACCGCAAGGAAGTAACAGGCTCTCTTAACGACGAAGTGCTGCGAAACCTGAACGAGCGTCTGGGGTATCTTAGAAACCTTGAAGAAAAGAAGCAGCAGGTGCTCGGCAGCATAGAAGAACAGGGCAAGCTCACAGACGAGTTAAAGGAAAAAATTCTTGCCGCTGAAACAATGGTAGCGGTAGATGATTTATACCTTCCATACCGCCCCAAAAGAAAGACAAGGGCAAGCGTTGCCAAAGAGCGCGGTCTTGACGGCCTTGCAGACATAATCCTTGCGCAGACCACGCAAAAAAGCCTCATAGAGGAAGCCGAGAGCTACGTCAATCCCGAAAAGGAAGTAAAAAACGTAAAAGAGGCAATCCAGGGCGCGATGGACATCATAGCCGAGTCAATTTCCGACAACGCCGATTACAGAGCGTACATACGCGAGGCAACCTTTGAGGAGGGTAAAATCACAAGCCAGGCAAAAGACGAGAAAGCCCAAAGCGTATATGAAATGTACTACGCATTCGAGGAGGCAGTAAACAAAGTAGCAGGACACAGAGTATTGGCATTAAACAGGGGCGAAAACGAAAAAGTCCTCACAGTAAAAATAGAAGCGCCCGAGGAGCGCATCATCCGCTACCTTGAAACAAAAATAATAACAAGCGACAACGAAAACACCACGCCCGCATTAAAGGAGACGATTCTTGACAGCTACCAGCGCCTCATCGCCCCCGCAATCGAGCGCGATATCAGAAATGAGCTCACGGAAAAGGCGGAGGACGGCGCAATAGCAGTATTCGGCAAAAATTTAGAGCAGCTCCTTATGCAGCCGCCAATCACAGGCAAAGTAGTCTTAGGCTGGGATCCTGCATTCAGGACAGGCTGCAAGCTTGCCGTAGTCGATGCCACAGGCAAGGTGCTTGACACCAAGGTAATTTACCCCACAGCGCCCCAGAACAAGGTCGAGGAATCAAAAAAGGAGCTTAAAAAGCTCATAGAAAAATATAACGTAAGCCTTATATCAGTAGGCAACGGCACAGCCTCACGCGAATCCGAGCAGGTAATAGTAGAGCTCATAAAAGAACTGGACAGGCCAGTCCAGTACGTTATAGTAAACGAGGCGGGCGCGTCGGTATACTCTGCCAGCAAGCTTGCCACGGAGGAGTTCCCCAATTTTGACGTAGGACAGCGCAGCGCCGCATCAATCGCAAGGCGCCTTCAGGATCCGCTTGCCGAGCTGGTAAAAATCGATCCAAAGTCAATAGGCGTAGGTCAGTACCAGCACGATATGAACCAGAAAAAGCTAAGCGACGCCCTAAATGGAGTTGTAGAGGATTCCGTAAACAAAGTAGGCGTAGACCTTAACACGGCATCAACCTCACTTTTGGAATACATTTCAGGCATAAACAAGACAATCGCCAAAAATATAGTTGACTACCGCGAGCAGAACGGCAGATTTGTCAACAGAAAACAGCTCCTGAAAGTAGCAAAGCTAGGCCCCAAGGCATACGAACAATGCGCAGGCTTTATGCGCATATCAGACGGCGACAATCCGCTTGACGCCACAAGCGTACACCCCGAGTCCTATGACGCTGCCTTAAAGCTTTTGGAAAAACTGGGCATTTCTATGGAAGAATTAAAGGAAATACAAAAAAGGTCAGCGCAGGCAAAAACGCAAAAGCCCCAAAAGCCAAAGAACGACAGCAAAAATAAAAAGAACAGCAAAGGCATAGTAATCAAAAACACAAACACAGCAATGGGCAAAGCCTTGGCAGTGGCAATGGGCGGAGCAGTCCTTGAAGCTCAGACGACGGACAAAAACGACACTAGTGTCACAAATGACACAAATGACACCAATGTCACAAACGGACAAGCCGCAGGCAGCCTTGAAAAACGCGTGAAGGACAAGAAAAAAATGGCTCAGGAGCTTGGCATAGGCGAAATCACCCTCATCGACATACTAAAGGAGCTTGAAAAGCCCGCCCGCGATCCAAGAGCGGATATGCCCGCCCCGATACTTAGAAGCGACGTGCTGGATATGAAGGATTTAAAGCAGGGAATGATATTAAAGGGCACAGTCAGAAACGTAATCGACTTTGGCGCGTTTGTTGACATAGGCGTGCATCAGGACGGACTTGTCCACATATCGCAGATGACGGACAAGTACATCAAGCACCCTCTTGAAGCGGTAAGCGTAGGCGATATAGTAGACGTCAAGGTGCTTGACGTAGACCTTGGCAAAAAACGCATATCACTCACAATGAAGTTAAATGACAAATAAAATCCAAACAGCAACGCATCAAAAAACGCAGAAAGGCAGGAGCCTCAGATGGAAATAGAATTTGACGTAAAAGTAACAGCGTCTGCACTTTATGATTACCTTTTATACCATACCTTCAAAAGCGCTTCAGGAATGCTGGGTACAATTGTCGGCGCTCTTATGATAGTAGTTTTTGCCGCGACAAAATATCCGATATATCTGATTGCAGGCGTAGTCCTTATACTATACCTGCCCTGCACCCTGTTTGTCAGGGCAAACCGACAAGCACAGAACAACCCCGCGTTTAAAAAGCCGCTTCATTACAAAATGACAGACGAAGGCATAAGCGTAGCGCAGGGCGAAAATGAGGAAAGCCAAAGCTGGGAAAGCTGCGTAAAGGCAGTGTCAACCAACAAAAGCATAATCCTCTACACCTCAAAATCAACCGCCTCAATCTTTCCAAAAAATGATTTAGGCGAAAAAAAAGACGCGGTAATACAAATGATTTCAACCCATATGCCGCCTAAAAAGGTAAAAATAAAATAAAAGCGTGAGAAGAAATTCTAATCACTCACAGCAATGGCTGTTTCGTGAAGAATTTCTAAATCTCACGCGGAAAAACGCAAAGGCAGCGTTTTTCACGATTTTGATGTTTAAATGGAGATTGAAATGAAAGTAATAGAAACTTACAGTTCAGAGGAGACTTTTGAAGCAGGCAGGGCGATTGGGAGGGCAGCAAAGGCAGGCGACATCTACACCTTAGACGGTGATTTAGGCGCAGGAAAGACAGTGTTTACAAAAGGAGTAGCCGCAGGACTTTCCATAAAGGAGCACGTAAACAGCCCCACATTTACCATAATCCAGCAGTACGACACAGGCAGGCTTCCGCTGTATCATTTTGACGTTTACCGCATAGGTGATATAGAGGAAATGGACGAGATAGGCTACGAGGATTATTTTTATGGAAACGGCGTCTGCATTATAGAGTGGGCGCATCTGATAAATGAGATCATTCCAGAAAACGCCGCGCGCATAACCATAGAAAAAAATCCCGAAAAGGGCTTTGATTACCGCAAAATTACGATTTATTAGATTTGGAGGCTATATGAAAATTCTTGCACTTGACAGCTCAGGCTTAGTCGCGTCTGCAGCGGTCATAGACAACGGGCTCACGATCGCGGAATATTCCGTAAACTATAAAAAGACACATTCCCAAACCCTGCTCCCAATGCTTGACGAAATCAAAAAAATGACAGAGCTGGACCTGTCAACATTGGATGCAGTAGCCATAGCCGCAGGTCCAGGCTCATTTACAGGGCTTAGGATAGGCTCAGCGACGGCAAAAGGACTTGCCCTCGCGCTGAATATCCCAATCATACCCGTACCCACGCTCGACGCTCTCGCATATAATTTATACGGGAGCGATAAGCTCATATGCCCTCTTATGGACGCCCGCAGAAATCAGGTGTACACAGGCTTATACGAATTTAAAGACAGCAGGCTCTGCATCCTTGAAAAGCAGTGCGCGGTGGACATAGCAGAAATATCAGAAAAAATAAACGCCCTAAACCGCGAAACAATATTTTTAGGCGACGGCAGCGCAGTATACGCCGAAAAATTAAATGACCTAATAAAAGTCAAATTCACCTTCGCCCCCGCAAGCTGCAACAGACAGCGCGCGGCGTGCGTAGGCGCATTGGGCGAGGAGCTTTTCAAAAACGGCATAAGCCAGACCGCCGCCGAACACGCCCCCGAATATCTAAGGCTGTCACAGGCAGAAAGGGAACGGCTTGGGTGACAAAGCCAAGGTAACGCTTATGAAATACAAAATGCGCCTTATGCAGGAGGCAGACCTCGACGCAGTCACGCGTTTAGAGGCAAGCTGCTTTTCCATGCCGTGGACATACAGTGACTTCAAAGACATACTCACAAATCCCAACAGAATTTACCTGCTCGCCGAGCTTGAAAGTGAAAATGTGCCGCAAAAAAATATAATCGGAGGCTGCGTTTTGACCGATATAATAGGTGAAGGGGAAATTTCAAACGTCGCAGTGTCTAAAGCTTGCAGAGGCAGCCACATAGCGCAGAATCTTCTCACAAAACTGATGGAAATCGGCGCAGAGCAGCAAAACATCACAGCCTTCACGCTTGAAGTAAGGAGCAGAAACACCCCAGCGATAAATTTATACAAAAAGCTGGGATTTAAAAGCGAAGGCATAAGACCGAATTTTTATGATAAACCCAAAGACGACGCCATAATAATGTGGAAAAGGAATAACAACAAATAAACGAAAGGCGGTTGATTAAGATACTGGACATATGTTTACTTGGCACAGGCGGAATGATGCCCCTGCCCTACAGGTGGCTTACCTCGCTCATGGCAAGATACAACGGCACAGGCATATTGATAGATTGCGGCGAGGGCACCCAGATAGCCATGAAGGAAAAAGGCTGGAGCCCCAAGCCCATTGACATAATGTGCTTTACCCACTATCACGCAGACCACATATCAGGGCTCCCTGGCATGCTCCTCACCATGGGCAACGCAGAAAAAACAACCCCGCTTTTGATGATAGGTCCCAAAGGGCTTACCCGCGTGGTGAATGCGCTCAGGGCAGTAGCCCCAGAGCTTCCCTTTGAGCTTGAATTTATGGAAATAACAGAGCCAAAGCAGACATTTGAATTTGACGGCTTCAAAATAGAAGCCTTCCGCGTAAACCATAACGTAATCTGCTACGGCTACAGCATTATAATAGAGAGAAAAGGCAAATTTCAGCTTGACAAAGCGCTTTCACTTGGCATAGACAGGCGGTTCTGGAACCGCCTGCAAAAAGGCGAAACCTTGGAAATAGACGGCAAAATCTACACGCCCAATATGGTACTCGGCACTCCCAGAAAAGGGATAAAAGTCACCTACTGTACAGATTCCCGCCCCACAGACAGCATAGCTCAAAACGCACAAAACGCCGATTTATTTATATGCGAAGGAATGTACGGTGAGCCCGACAAGCAGGAAAAAGCGAAGGAATACAAGCACATGACTTTTTACGAGGCGGCAGAGCTTGCGCGTCAGGCAGACGTATCAAAGCTTTGGCTCACCCACTATTCACCGTCGCTTTCACACCCCGAAGACTACAAAAACGAAGTCCGCGCTATATTTACCAATACTCACATAGCGCGTGACGGCTGGAGCGAGGAGCTTTCATTCGAGGACGAGGAAGGCTAGCAGTAAAATCCGAAAGGAGGAAAGATTATGTCAAAAGTAAAAACAGCCATTGTAATAGTAATAGCCATAGCGCTTATCGGAGGATATTATTTTTATCTGTCAAATAAAAACCAAAAGGAAGACGAGCTTACAGTCACGGCAGTCCAGAATGTGATAATGCGCGATTTGGAGACAAACTATCCCCCCACGCCCAAGGAAGTAGTAAAATACTACAGCGAGCTTGCCAAATGCCTGTATAACGAGCAGTACACAGACGAGCAGCTTACGCAGATGGCGGATAAGCTTCTTGACATATATGATGATGAGCTTGCGCAAAATAACCCGCGCGAGCAGTACATCAAAGATTTGGAAAAGGAAGTTGAAGGCTTTAAGTCGGAGGGCAATTCGATAGTTTCCTATACACCGTCGTCATCTACAGATGTGGAAAAGTACGTGCATGAGGGCAGGGAATGTGCTGCCCTGTACTGTATTTACACAATAAAAAACGGCACGCGTACCACTTCATCGCAGCAGGAGTTCATTCTCCGCCAAGACACGCAGACAGGGCATTGGAAAATTTTAGGATTCAGCGTAACAAACCCCGCAAAATAGACAAAAGCTTATAGCATAAGGCGGCGCAATAAAAATCAGCCCCAACGAAAGGAAAGTATGTATAAAAATAATGATGTCCTCATACTGGCTATAGAAAGTTCCTGTGACGAAACAGCAGCGGCAGTCGTAAAAAATGGGCGCGAGGTTCTCTCAAACATTATTTTCTCACAGATAGACCTTCACACCATTTACGGCGGCGTAGTGCCGGAAATAGCCTCTCGAAAGCATATAGAAAAAATAAATCAGGTAATAGAGGAAGCGCTTGACAAAGCGGGCGTCACGCTTAACGACATCACGGCTGTTGCCGTCACCTATGGACCGGGTTTAGTCGGCGCGCTCTTAGTCGGCGTATCAGCGGCAAAGGCGATAAGCTTTGCCACAGGCAAGCCTCTTATCGGCGTACACCACATAGAAGGCCACATCAGCGCCAACTTTATAGAAAACAAAAATCTTGAGCCGCCCTTTGTCTGCCTTGTGGTATCAGGCGGTCATACTCATCTCATAATAGTAAGAGACTATGGCGAATACGAAATTTTAGGATATACAAGAGACGACGCCGCAGGTGAGGCGTTTGACAAGGTAGCACGCGCTATCGGTCTGGGCTATCCCGGAGGTCCCAAAATAGACAAGCTTTCAAAAGAAGGAAATGCCGACGCGATAAAATTTCCGCGCGCAAAGGTGGACAGTTCCGAGTATGATTTCAGCTTCAGCGGGCTAAAATCAGCCGTACTAAACTACCTTAATTCATGTGAAATGAAAAATATAGAAGTAAATACAGCAGACGTAGCCGCCTCCTTCCAAAAGGCGGTTATAGATGTGCTTGTGGAGCATTCACTTGCCGCAGTCAGACAATGCGGCTTTACGAAATTTGCCATAGCAGGCGGCGTAGCGTCAAACTCCACGCTGAGAGCAGTATTTGAACAGGAATGTAAAAAAAGGCATATCGAATTTTTCCACCCGTCTCCTATACTCTGCACGGACAATGCCGCAATGATAGGCGCAGCGGGCTACTACGAATATATAAAGGGCGTGCGCAGCGGTTACGACCTTAACGCAGTCCCCAATCTAAGACTTGGAGAAAGATAAATGAAAACCACAGCAATAGTCCTGGCAGCAGGACAGGGCAGACGCATGAAAAGCGCCACTCACAAGCAGTATCTTCTAATAAAAGGCAAGCCTGTTTTGTACTATTCCCTGAAAGTGTTTGAGGAAAGCTTCATAGACAACATAGTGCTCGTGACAGGCAAAGGCGAGCAGGAATTTTGCCAAAAAGAAATAATCGAAAAATACAATTTAAAAAAAATAACCGCCATAACAGAAGGCGGCTTAGAACGCTATCATTCCGTAGCATACGGTCTGCGCACAATTAAATGGGAATGTGATTATGTATTTATCCATGACGGCGCGCGCCCATTCGTAGATAATGAAATGCTTATGCGCGCTCTAAATGAAGTGCAGGCTTCAGGCGCCTGCGTGACAGGCATGCCCGTAAAGGATACAGTAAAAATCGCCGATGAAAGCCAATATATCGCAAGCACTCCGCCGCGTTCGCTTGTGTGGCAGATACAAACCCCCCAGGTATTTGAAAAAAAATTAATTACAGACGCATACGAAAAGCTTCTGTCAAATGAAAATAAGCTTATAGCAGACGGTATAGGCATCACAGATGACGCAATGACAGTAGAATATTTTTTCAACAAAAAAATAAAGCTTGTGGAAGGCTCCTACCGAAATATAAAAATTACAACACCCGAGGATTTGGAAATAGCTAGGATTTTTATTGATGCATAATACTCAAAACCTTGGCCTGATAGTGATAAGGAACTAATCAAACTTCAACTGCGGCTGACGGTTTTGGGTGCATATGAGAATCGCCCGTCAGATTCCCAAACAGGATTCGGACGGGCGGTTTTGCATGACAATCCATATTTCACTTAGCCAAAAGCATAATGATAGCGATGATAGCGTTCAAAGTCCTAAGGGCTTTACTTTGCTCGTTGCATACCCTGTGGTTAATCATGTTCTCCTGATTCTTTTTTATGCCTGTTCCATGATCCAATGCGGTAAAAATAGATGGAGCAGATCGCTGCTACAGACCAGCCGCATGGCCACGCACACCAAATTCCAGTAGACTCCAGAGGTGTCTGTGCCAAGATAATAGCTAAAGCGACACGGAGAATCAGGTCAGCAAAGGTGGCTGCCATAAACTTTTTCATCTGTTCGGCTCCACGGAGAATGCCGTCTGCCACCAGCTTTGCAGAAATTACAAAATAGAATGGGGAGAGAATACGCAGAAATGTACTGCCTACTCTAAGGGCTGTCGCTGTAGGTTCATCCAGGAACAGATACAGAAGGGATCTCCCCGCGAAGAAGTATAGCAGAAACAGCGGCAGACTTAACAGCCATACGAGCTTCACGCCAGCGCGGAATCCCTCTTTTACTCTTGGCAATTTCTGAGCGCCAATATTCTGTGCGGTATAATTGGAGATGCCGTTGCCCAGTGTTGTAAACGATGTTATGACAAGGTTATTCAGCTTGACTGCCGCGGAATATCCGGCCATAACGCTGGTGCCGAAACCGTTGATAACGCCTTGAATGATAATGTTTCCCACAGAGATAAAACTCTGCTGCAAAATACTTGGAACCGCAATAACAGTAAGCTTCTTCAAAATAGGAAATGAGAACCATCCGGAATTTCCCTGTACCTATATTTTCTTCAAACGCAAGAGCACTACAGTCATTGCCAGCACACAACTGATTCCCTGACAGATAAAAGTAGCCCAGGCAACACCGCCTACTCCCATATCAAAGGCGGTAACAAAAAGGATGTCTGCTCCTATATTTGCGGTGGAGGAGGCTGCCAGGAAAACAAACGGGGTGTGAGAATCGCCCAAGGCAGAAAAGATGCCGTTGGCAATGTTATAAAAGAACACAAAAGGCAGCCCCATAATGTAAATGTCCAAGTATAGCTTGGAATCGGCAAATGCTTCGGCTGGGGTATGGATCAAATGGAGCAGCGTTTCACAGCCTATCATACCTCCGATCATCAAAATTCCGCAGATTACCGCACTTGCAACACAGGCGGTTGATACGGCAGTTTTCATTTGACCATAGTCTCTTGCTCCAAAAAATTGCGATACAATAACTGAGCAGCCAATATTGCATCCAAAGGCGAAAGCAATAAAAATCAGCGTAACTTCATAACTGTTCCCCACAGAAGCAAGGGCGGTTTCTCCAATGAATTTGCCTGCGACTAAACTGTCGGCAATATTGTACAGCTGCTGAAAAATAATACTGCCAAACAGCGGAAAGCAAAACCGCCATAGAACAGTTTCCGGTCTTCCGACTGTCAAATCTTTGTTCATAATGATATACTCCTCCTTTTGCTGAAATCGTATTGACTCCAGACTGCATATCGATTATAATACTCGCACAGACATATGTAAAATATCAATATTTTAATGCATATATATCAAATTAATATGGTGAAGGATATGAATCTCAGTTATGACAATTATCGAATTTTTTATTATGTCGCCAAATATCAAGGGTTTACTCATGCGGCTCTCGTCTTGGGTAACAGTCAGCCCAACATTACTCGAACGATTAAAAATCTGGAGCAGGCATTGGGATGCAAACTATTCGTTCGTTCAAATCATGGAGTTCAGTTGACGCCTGAAGGCGAAAAGCTGTACGCCCACGTTTCCTTGGCGTTTCAGCATATCCAAGCCGGGGAGGCCGAGCTTGTGGCAAATCAAAGTCTGGAAAGCGGTGTTGTGACGATTGCTGCCAGCGAAATTGCCCTACACTATTGCTTGTTGCCTATACTAAAAGTTTATCGCACAATGTATCCGGGCGTTCGCATTCGAGTATTCAACAACTCCAGTCCCCAGGCTGTTGAAGTGCTGAAAAACGGATTGGCTGATTTTGCCGTAGTAACAGCGTCACACGATTTTCCTAAAACGGTGCATTGCCATAGAATTATGGATGCACAGGAAATACCTATCGCCGGAAGCCCGTTCTCTTTTTTACGGGAGAAATCACTGACGTTAAAAGAATTAGCATGTTATCCCTTAGTTGGCCTTGCGCCAAATACTTCGACCTTCGATTTTTATAGCCAGTTGTTCGGAACACAGGGATTGATATTCCAGCCGGATGTGGAGGTAGCCACAGCAGACCAAATTCTCCCAATGATAAAAAACGGTCTGGGGATTGGGTTTGCGCCAATGGCTTTTGCTCAAGACGATATTCTGTCGGGGAACGTGTTTGTACTCCAACTGAACGAGACAATTCCTGCTCGCCCAATCTATTTCCTGAAACAGACAGACCAACCACTAAGCCTTGCGGCGAAAGAATTGGAAACGATGATCGTGAACAAATCATAATGCTGGTATTCATAAATGTCCTGATAGCCGAAAACAGTATGCCATGCTGTGCTGGAGCGTATCCGTACCGTCAATGAGTATATCTGGGAGGATGCCGAGAAATTCCAGGAGGAATGGATCCAATGCCGCCGCGCCGATCAGGAGCGGGGCATCCGGGAGGATAAGAAGCGGCTGGCGCAGGCGATTGTGAACGAGTATATCAAGAAGATTATCGTATTTCCCTCGGACAAGTCCAGCGGCAAGCGCAGGCAGAAGATAAAGATTTACTTCAACTTGCCGGACGAGGTTGAAATCCCCGCTCTTGAGCAGTCTGTCACCCTTAAACAGACCTACGGACGCAGAAAGACGGCGTGACACATCGTCACGCCGCCCTCTGCGGCAAAATAGTTGCTTATCACTATTAGCCCTTATATTTAAGGACTTTTTTGATACAGAAAATATATCCGAGAAAAAAGTTGGAAAAATTTAAAAAAAGTTGTTGACAAAATATCAGTGGTTGTCTATAATAAATTTTGCGCTGTTGATGAAAGCAAAGTTACACAGTAGCTGTAGAAGTTAATAATAGTTATGGAGAGGTATCGAAGTGGTCATAACGAGGCGGTCTTGAAAACCGTTTGTCCGCAAGGGCGCGTGGGTTCGAATCCCACCCTCTCCGTTTTTATTTCTACCTATGCAGAAATAAAAGCACCTTGACAAATAAACAGTAATGCAGACCTGAAAATTCTAAGAGAAAAGAAA
>X301_European_Hare__coassemble_1331_pt1 | contig 13477 bp, 12 predicted proteins | sample X301_European_Hare__metabat2_low_PE_011 | metagenome-assembled genome bin X301_European_Hare
CTATATATGGCGGCGGAAAGGTAGTTGAAATATTGATTTAATCAGTGTTTCCTTAGCTTTTTACTTTTCTCTCTAATACCTAATTATGTTGACAGCATTCATGGATACATTGCAGACTTTATTAAAGTTAGAAATCTTGATATTTTTTCTGGAGTAGCAGCGGGCATAATGGTTTCCTGCCTAATCGGGATTGCTGTCATAACATATCCTCTTAAAAATGCAGTTAAACAGCCCGCCGATGATAAGGCTGGCGATTTAAAAGTTTGGTATTGGCTGCGTTTTGCGCTGCTTGCAGCGTGGATATTGTTAAACATTTGGGTAGTAATGTTAAACCGCGTGTGGTAATATGTAGAATTTTTGTATACGCACACATATACTAATATGATATATAAAAAAGGATATGCTTAAAGCCAACTACTACTTTAAGTATATCCTTTTTATTCATAACAATAAAAAACTCACACAACAAACACGTTTTCTATTATTTGATAACCTGCCGCAAAATTGCCTATATTGTATAAACAATTCATCAGGCTATCTTAAAATACAGTTTAATTTACTTATTTAACAAGCGCCAGCGTCTGCCTTGCGATTGAAAGCTCCTCGTTTGTAGGAATACACATCAGCGCAACCTTGCTGCCGTCTTTAGAGATAATTTTCTCCTCGCCGCGCATATTGTTCTTGTCCAAATCTATTTCCGTGCCAAGATAGCCTAAGTACTTCGCGATCTCAACGCGGCCCGAAATGTTATTCTCGCCTACGCCCGCCGTAAACGCGACAGCGTCAACGCCATTCATAGCCGCCGTGTAAGCGCCGATGTATTTCGCCACTCTGTAATAGAAGGCGTCAAGAGTAACTCTCGCAAGCTTGTTGCCGTCGTTTGCCGCCGCCTCGATATCCCTGAAATCGCTTGAAACCTTTGAAAGTCCAAGCACGCCTGATTTCTTGTTCAAAATATTGTTCATCTCGGCAGGAGTGAGGTTTTCCTTCTGGCAGATAAAATCGCAAATAGCGGGATCGATATCGCCCGAGCGCGTACCCATGATAAGTCCCTCGAGCGGCGTAAGCCCCATGCTCGTATCAACGCACTTGCCATGGTCTACCGCTGAAATAGAACCGCCGTTTCCTAAATGGCAAACGATAATCTTCAAATCCTCCCTTGTCTTGCCAAGCAGCTTAGCCGCCCTGTCAGATACATAATCGTGGCTCGTGCCGTGGAAGCCGTAGCGGCGAACCTTGTACTTCTCATAATATTCATACGGCAGCCCGTAAAGATATGCCTTCTCGGGCATTGTCTGGTGAAAAGCAGTATCAAATACCGCAACCATAGGCACATTCGGCATAATCTCCTTACATGAATTGATGCCGATAAGGTTTGCGGGATTGTGGAGCGGCGCCAAATCGTTGCACTCCTCGATTGCCTTCATAACCTCGTCATTGATAACCACTGATGAGGCGAATTTCTCGCCGCCGTGAACTACGCGGTGCCCTACGGCGCCGATTTCGTCAAGCGACTTGATAACGCCGTGTGATGCGTCTGTCAAAGCGTCAATCACAAGCTTAACAGCTACAGTGTGGTTTGGCATAGGAGTCTCGATTTTTACCTTGTCCTTGCCCGCGGGCTGGTGAGTGAGCACGCTCCCGTCAATGCCGATTCTCTCGCAAAGCCCCTTTGCAAGAACAGCCTCAGAGCTGCTGTCGATAAGCTGATACTTTAGTGACGAGCTTCCGCAGTTGATAACCAGAATGTTCATAAAATAATACCTCCAATATATTTATTTGATTTCTTAAAATACCCTATAAAATAGTTTACTACTATTTCCACAAAAACAAAAGCATTTAATTAAAATTTTTTATCACTTTTTCATATGCGCATTTATCCAGTCAAGCACATCGGCATAAACCGTGTCCTTATCCAGCTCATTCAAAATCTCGTGCCTGTCGTCAGGATAAAGCTTCATGCTCACGTCTTCAATCCCCGCCGCCTTGTATGACGCGTATACCTTTTTAACACCCTTGCCGTAATTGCCCACAGGATCGGCATCGCCCGCAATCAAAAAGATGGGAAGCTCCTTGGAAATCCTGTCTATATTCCCCTTGTCCTGAACATACGCCAGCACCTCGAACAATGTCCTGTAGCCGTTTACGGTAAAATCATAGGTACAGTATTTATTTGAAAGGTAATTGTCCACGACATCGCTGTCACGCGTGAGCCAGTCGTTTGATGTGCGCGGCTGGGCTATGCGTCTTTGATAACCGCTAAACGCCGCGCGTTTGAGCATCCTTGAACGGAATCTGTCGCTGAAAAACAGCTTTGACACTCCCGATATCACCATTCCCGATACAAGCACAAGCGGATTCTGCACTCCCGTGCCGCATATAATCGCGCCGTCTAACGCGTCATGGTATGTCATTATATATCTTCTCGCCATAAACGAGCCCATGCTGTGCCCAAACAGGAAATACGGCACTCCAGGATATCTCTTTTTTGCGCATTTTGTCACCCTGTAAAGGTCTGCAACAACCGTCGCGCTCATATTATCGGGGCAGAAATACCCCAAATCCGTATCATTCCCCGCCGACAGGCCATGTCCTAAATGGTCGTTTCCGACTACCGCTATTTCGTTTTTATTCAAAAATTTTGCAAAATCGTCATATCTGTCAATCATCTCAATCATGCCATGCGAAATCTGCACTACCGCCTTTATCTCCCCCTCAGGCTCCCACAGTGCTACGTGGAGCTTATGCACCCCGTCCTTTGATGGCAGTCTAAAATCCTTTTTTCCCATTTGCCGCTTATTCCTCCTTTTACTTTGCCTTGCAGCTTAAACACAGCCGCAGACCGCGTATTTTACTTAAATTCCGCAGCACCCTAAAGCTCAATTTACGTCATGCTGCACAAAATTATACTATCATACCTGACCTTTCATTTCAATAATCCACAAATAATTTATTAAAATTTTATTAAATTTATGCTATTCCAGCAAATTCCAGCGATTTCAGCAATTAAAAATTTTTGTATACAAATACTTGGTAATTGTGTTATCATTATATGGGATAGTTTCAATCAACCTTTACGGTTTATTATATAAACGAGGTGTATTTTTATGTATAAGCTTGCTCCACAGTCGCTTAAACCTGGCATGGTGACTTACGAGGATATATATTCCCCGTCGCGCCAGCTTTTGATTAAGGCAAACACTTCCCTTTCAGAGGAGAAGATACGTCTTCTGGGGGAATACAATTTTGAGTATATTCTGCTGTCAGAACCTGATGAGGTGGATATGACGCACTACAAGCAGCTCCATTCCAATCAGCATTTCCAGCGCTTCAACGATAATTACGCGCTGTCGCTCAATTCCTTTATGAATCTGATGCGCGTGCTTGACACGGGACTCGACTTAAATCTCACAAAGCTGCTGACCCTGCGCGATGACATTATGGGCTCCGTAATGAATGGCGAACAGCTGCTTGATTACCTCTACAATATGATGCCAAATGAAAATGAGATTACATACAACCACTGCTTTAACTGCGGGCTTTTGTGCTACGTGTTCGGCCAGTGGCTCGGAATGGGCAGTGACGATTTGGATTTGCTCACCATATCAGGCTTTCTGTTCGACATCGGCAAGACAAAAATTTCAGACGAGCTGCTCTGGAAGCCCGACAAGCTTACGCCCGAGGAGTTTATCCAGATGCAGCACCACATACATCTCGGCTACGAGCTCCTCAAAAACAGGAAACTCCCCCCGCATGTTATCAGCGTGATGATTATGCACCACGAGCGCTGCGACGGCAGCGGTTATCCCGCCAGGATTAACGCATCACGCATCGATCCGTTCGCGCTTATCGCCGCTATTGTTGATACATATGAGGCGATGACTCACCCGAGGGCCCAGCGCGTGGCGCTTACGCCATTTCAGGCAATCCGCGTATTTGAGCAGCAGGGTTTTGAAAAATACGGTAACGCCATAAAGCCGATACTTACCCGCATAGCAAATATGTATGTTGACAGGCGCATCTGCCTTACAGGAAACATCAACGGCAGAATAACGCAGATAAACGAGGAAAATCTGTCAAGGCCCATAGTATTTACGGGCAGCGCGTACCACGATCTGCGCACGACGCCCTATACGGAAATCATACGCATGATGTAACAGATGCCCCGCGTGATATACAATAAAAATGCTCTCCGCGAATTTCCATTGCCATAAATAAAACACTCATCAGGCTGCCAATCACCTAATGAGTGTTTTTATTATTTCTGATTCTTAAAAATATCGGCTATTTTCCCGTCAAGCTCCTCTGCCGAAAGGTTCTTTGCCTCCTCAAGCACATTGTAAACCGCTTTCTTTACGTCTTCAACCGTTTCTTCGTCAAGCTCATAGCTGTCCACATAGCCCTGTATGGATTTTTCAATCTCCTCCGTTCGCTCCTTATCTATGCCAAGCGCATCAGAAAGGTCGTCATTCTTGAAAAAATCCACAACCTCAGCTTTGAACGCCTCCTTCACCCCGTCTTTTACAGCCTGAGTGTCTATCGGAAGGCCGTCCGCCGCAATACCCGCCTGGCAGCCTCCAAGCAGCAATGATGCGGCTAACGCTGTAAATATAATTTTTGGATGTCTCATCTTTTCCTCCCTATGGTGCTGTCACACTACATAAAAAACGCCTTTTTACGTTTACTACTGCGCAGATGCCTCTGCCTGCCCTGTCATTTTTCGCTCAGCCTTTATTTTGGTAATATTGTCTATCACGCCTCGGTCTATAATCTTTTTATTCTCCGCTATATTAACTGGCTTGTCAGGCCACGGCATTGACTTTAAGCCGCGCGTGGTCGTCTTTATCCTGAGATAATTTTTTCCGTCTTCTACAAACTTGATTATGGAAATATTTTTCCATGCGTAAAACTCAAACGGCGCAACCTCCACGCGTATCTCCTTTGACGAGCCCTTCAATTCAAAATTAATCAGCTTTTTATCAACATGGACAGGCAGCGCGTATATATATTTGTTGTCCGTGGTCTGGATTATTGTCGTCTGAAATACCGCGGACTTACCCTCCTTGCTCACCCTGATTGATGCCGCGGCAGGTATCGGAATATTTTCAACTTGCATTTTAATCCCCCATTCTTGATGCACCTGCGGACTTGTGTCCTAAACACAATTCCGCGTGTGAAAAAATCTATTTTTCACACCATCTCTCATTATTTATCATCTTTTTTATCTCTGTCTTCTACATAAGCTATTATATTCTGCCGATTTTACATTGTCAAGTCGCTTAGCAGGCGCATAAAGGCATAATTTATGAATTTTTGTGAAAATGGCGTTTAAGCTATTTATTTTTTTTTCAGTTTATGATAAATTAGTTCAGTGGGCAATTTACTTGAAAATTAAGCAGCTGCCAAAACTCGGCGCGGCTGTATAAAAAGGAGTTGGATTACAATGTCAAAAAAAACTGATGAAAATAATACCATGAGCAAAAGCAAGGCAAAGCGCGAGGCGCGCAAAAAGCAGGTCGCAAAAAGCAGGCGCAAAAAGCTTATCTGGAAAATTATAGGCATTGCCGCCGCAGTCGTCATCATTGCCGCTATAGCAATTGCCATCGGCAGCAAGGCGTATCTGGCAATTATCCGCACCAAGCCAAACTCTGATATGAGCGCGGGAATTACTGCGGAGGGCAAAATTGAGGGCGTAGACGCCGCATCGCTTGTAGAGCTTGCCGACTACGAAAATATCTCCGTGCCCGCCGACGAGGTTGCGGCAACGGCGGAGGAGGTTGATGCGGAAATCAACTCAACACTTGAAGGATATACCGAGCTTAGCGCTGACGAAAGTATTTCCGTGGCAGACGGCGATCAGGTAAGCATTGACTATGTGGGCACAATTGACGGCGTTGAATTTGATGGCGGCAGCGCGGAGGATTATTCACTCACTATCGGTTCAGGCGCATTTATAGATGATTTCGAGCAGCAGCTTATCGGTCATAATGTCGGCGAGGAGGTTATGGTCGAAGCCACTTTCCCTGACGACTACAGTAACGCTGACCTTGCGGGCAAAGACGCAAGCTTTGACGTGACGATAAAGGGTGTCATGGTTACACCTGAGCTTACAGACGAATTTGTAGCTGAAAAGCTTTCTGAAACAGAAGGCGTGTCCACAGCGGAGGAATACCGCGCAAAGGTGGAGAATGATTTTTATGAGGAGCACCTTGAAGATTATCTGACAAATTATATTATGGATAACTCAACAATTAAATCTTATCCTAAAAAGTATATAAATACGCTGAAATCAATACTTAAATATGACGACACGGCGATGCTTGAATATTACAACCAGATTTTTGCCTCCTACGGCACGACCTATGAAAACGTTTGGGACACCCGCGGCGAAGACATAGACGACGAGTTCTCATATGAAAAAGAGCTGACTGAGCGCGCAAAAGAAAGTGCAAAGAGCGCCATCGTTTATCAGACAATCTTTGAGAAGGCTGGACTTTCCATTGATATGGATGCGGCTATCGCTGAAATGACAGAGGAAAACGGCGAGGATTATGTAACAAATATCAAAAACACATATGGGGACAACTATATGGCGCAGGCGGAGATAAAGAATGTGGTTATTGAATATTTGATGGATTTATATAAGTAAAATTTTAGGTATTTAGCTGATTATTAATGGGTTTATTAAATAGGGCGGCTGTCACGCTAAGAATTTGATGTTTTACTTAGCGCGGCAGCTTTATTTAAAACCAAGATTTACCAGTCAAGCTCAAAAGCCGAAAAGGCGTCTTTTTGCTCAAAGCTTTCGCTTTTATAGCGCAAAAGATATGCCTTTATCTCCGCATTTACGTTTTCCATATCGGCAAGCAGGGCATCAAAATTTTCTTCATTTACGCAGCCTGCGTCGGCAAACAATTTATAATAGTCAATATCGTCCTTATGTTCTTCTATTATTATATCCCACGCCTCGGGAGTGTCTGTGCCTTTGGTGTGATCCTTTAGGTACTGTTTCAGCTCTCCCTGCACTGTTTCTGAGATTTTATATGGATGGAGCAGCCTGAAATAAACTATGCGGAGCTTCATCTTGCGCTTTTCGACAGGATATGATTTTATGTCATAATCCTTTCCCTCATAATCCTCCTCGCCGCAGGTCCAAAGCTCCTCAAAACCGTCTAAATCATCAAGCCGTATAAGCTTAATAAGCTTTTCGTCCCACCGCTCTACCCATGCGTCAGCTCCCACCTCCGACGGGCTGAACAAAAAATAATCATGCAGCACTGTCACTCCCATGGCAAGCATACGCCATATGCCCAGCTCTTGATAATGCTCCACCTCAGAAATGTCAAAGCAGATTTCCTTTAGCCGCTTGCAGCCGAGAAAAAGCTCCTTTCCGTGCGTTTTCAAGTATTCGGGAAGTGAAATACTTTTCAGCGCCTCCGCATGCGCAAACGCCCAATCGCCTATCTGTGTGACTGTGCTCGGCACAATTATCTCTTTAAGCGTTTTGCAGCTAAGAAACGCCTTTCGACCTATCTCTGTGACAGGCGCATTGTCTATGCTGCAAGGTATTGAAAGGCTCTGAGCTGTGCCGCTGTACTTCTCAATCATAATGCTGTTGTCTTTTTTATGATTGTAACTTATAGCGCCGTTTTCCATGGAATAAATTAATTTTTCTGGCATTTTTTTACTTCCTCTTGGCTATAACGCCTTCACTAATTTTTTTAGCATATTTTCTCAATATGACTTTTTTCATTTTAACAGCTATTAGCGTTTTCTTTTCTCATAAAATATTTGTATCCTTCATAACATATGCGGCTGTTAAATGGATATCATTTCTCCCCCTGCCGCATTAAAAGTTTGATATTAGCAATTCCTTTATTCTTCCACGGGCTTCACTATTACAGTTAATCATTCGGGCAGCCTCGACGCGCCTGATTTTATGGATAGAATAAATATTATCAAAGAAGTCGTCCTCCGCGTTTGAGTTTTTCGGATCGGAATTGCTGATTACAACTTTTGCGCCCTTTCCATGCATATCATCAACAAATTTTGCAAGCTCAATCTGTTTTTCATCATTAAACAGATTTTCGGTATATGCAGTAAAGCTTGCCGTGGCTGTGAGCGGTCTATAGGGCGGATCAAAATAAACAAATGTGTTTTCGTCAATAAAATCTGCGGATTTTTTATAGTCTTCACATACAATAGTAACTCCCCTCAGCTTTTCTGACACGGCGCGAAGATTTTCTTCATCGCAAATCAGAGGATTTTTGTATGAACCCATGGGAACATTAAACATTCCCTTTTTATTTACCCTGAACAGACCATTAAAACAGGTTTTATTCAAAAATATCATCAGCGCAGCTTTTTCAGCATTTATACGCTTATCGCTATTTATCTTCAGCTCATTAAAGCGTTCGCGTTTTTTCGAATAATAAGCCTTGCGCCCTGCATTATCCAGCGGAATAAAAGCGTTTTGCATTTCATAAAGCATCTTTGTCAAATCATCAATATCATCACGGATAACGCAATAGGTATTGATAAGCTCGGCATTTATGTCGCCAATGTAGACTGCGTCCAAACTATACTTATTGAGAATGTCAAATAAAACTGCCCCGCCTCCGACAAACGGCTCAGCATATTTGGTAATCTTTTCATCGGCAAATGGATAATATTTTTCGATTTCATGAAGAAGCTGCCCTTTGCCGCCAGCCCATTTCAGAAACGGCTTTACCACTTTGCCATCACTCCTATTATTAAATTGAGAAAACTTCCATTTACTGTCACTTTCTATTATAGGCATAAATTTTATAGTTCCTTCTCTCTACTAATATCATCGTTCATGTCCTACAACTCCAGCCGTTCTATTTCTTGAAGTATGTCGTCTTGGCGCTCGTGGATCATCAGGTCCTCGTTGTGCTTTTGGTAGTCGGGGCTGCCGTATATGCCTATAAAACGCGAACTGTACGCGTTTATTGTGAGCTCTGTGACAAGCACTGTCATCTCGTTGCCGTCCATAAAGGCTATCTCACTGAAGGAAAATACATTGTGCAGGCGCGATTGTATTTTGGCGTTGTCCTGTTTCATAAATGACACCGCGTTGTCAAATGCAGCTTTAAGAAGCTGAAGATTGGAGGCATCGTCTTTGTTTTCCAGCCGCAACTGCTTTTCCCTTTCTTCCCAGAAACGCAATATTGCGCGGTTTTTACGCTTTTCCTCGGCTGAAAGGGAGCCCGCCGTGGATTTTGACGCGATAAGGCGGTTTCTGGCGTCTATCTGCTTCTGCACCAGCGAAAGCACGCTCGCACCCGTCTTTTCATTCGCCGCTTTTAACGCTTTCATGCCATGCATTATATCCGTAAGCATATCCGACTGTTCAAGGTTTTCGCGCATTTCATTTTCAAGCTTGTCAAGTATCATTCCAAGCAGGGAAAGGCGCTCGTCAAACTTGGCGATACGCGCGCGCTCCACTGCCTGCGCCGAGCTTGTGCCGTCAAGAATTTCCTCAATCTTATAATCCTTTTTGTATTTATTGTACAATTCATAAAATGCTGTAAATTCCTTAACTATTTTTTCATTGTGGAGATATTGACCTATAAGCGTTTCGTCTACTTTTATCCCTTCCTCCTCGCACAAAAGCAGCGTCGCCGACAAGTCTTCCCAGCCGCGCGCCGTGACATACGACTTTCCGCCAACGGTCGTTTCCACACGGTAGAAGTCGGATTTTTTCATGTCGAGGTAAGTAGTAACGGCATTGTGTATGCCTTGCTTTAGCGCGTATTCCTTCCATGTCGCATAATCAGCCTCAACCTCAATTAGCTTCATTCTGTCCATTGTCACCACGTCAAACTCACGGACAGATTTGTTGTACTCCGGAGGATTGCCTGCCGTAATAATTACCCAACCATCGGGGACGCTGTGCTTTCCAAAGACCTTGTACTGCAGAAACTGAAGCATTGACGGCGCAAGCGTCTCTGACACACAGTTTATTTCATCAAGGAAAAGTATGCCTTCCTCAATGCCCGAGCTCTCCATAACCTCATATATTGAGGCAATTATCTCGCTCATGGTGTACTCGGAAATGTCAAATTCCTTCCCTTTATAGCTTCTATGCGAGATAAACGGAAGCCCCAACGCGGACTGTCTTGTGTGGTGCGTCATTGAATACGACACAAGAGCGATGCCAAGCTCCTGCGCTACCTGTTCCATTATAGCGGTCTTGCCTATGCCTGGTGAACCCAATAGAAATATCGGGCGCTGCCGCACAACGGGTATGCGGTAATCGCCAAATTCATCTTTTTTCAGATACAGCTTAATTGAATTTTTTATATGCTCTTTCGCCTGTTTTATATTCATAATTCCTCCCACTCAATAATCACTCGGCAGCACTACCTTTATCGCCCATGGCGGTATTTCCGGCTTGTCAAACTCATCATCAAGAAACACAAACGCTACATCATAATTATAAGGCGGCTTATGCTCCGGAAACACACCATAGCCGTCGGTAAAGTATATCAGCCCCTTAAGGTTTTCAAACTCGCCGCCTTCAATCGCATTGTCAACATACTCAAATACGGGGCAAAAATCCGTCGCGCCAAACCCTTCAAGCTGCCCCTCCTTCATAAAGCTCTCAAATTCATCATCATTTGTTATCTTTGTGTCTTTTTGCACCTCTGAATCGCACTGAATTATATGGATATTTACCTTGCGAAAAAAATTCTCGCTGCTCTTTAATATGTTGTAGGTTTTGTTTAAAAAGGTCTGCACAATAGCCCCGCGACATGAACCTGACGTGTCAATCGCTATCACAAACTCCTTTATCTTATTTACGTCTTTGTATTCCAGCGGCTCCACCAGCGGCAGATTGCCGTAAAGCGATAAGCCATAGGTATAATAGACATAGTCAAACTCATCGTCATTTATGCGTATATCCTCGCCTGACACGCAAAACCGCCGCAGGAAATCATCATAATCATATTCCTCCTTTGTCGCCTCTTCAAGATTTTGAAGCATTCCCTTGTTGTTCTGCTTGTCCTGTGAAAATCCTTTCAGCTCCGCCTTTATCCGCTCGCTTATCTTTTTCCATTGCGCCTGAGTAATTTCAAGCCGCTCCGTGTCAGCCGATTTCCAGCTTTCATGGGCGTCGCACTTAAAAAGCCGCTGCAGGTCAAAAAGCTCCGAACTTTCTGGTCTATCGTTTTTCAGACGTTTATATATCTTTTCCGCCGTGAGAGCTCCCAGCTTCTGCTGCCACTCATCAAGCACCATTCTGCGCGTCTTGTCTATAGGAAGCTCCGCCCCCGATATGCCAAGGCTCATTGCCACACTTTCAGCCGCCATATCCGCAGCTATATCCCAAAGCTCCTGTTCTACACGGTCGTATCGGTAGGCATGGCTGAAAATGCAGTGGAGTATTATATGGAGATACAGCCTTAGTATATTGTTTGGATTTTTCTTATACTGGTTTAACACGTATGCCGAATCGTAACATATCGCCGTGCCGCCGTCTGGAGCGGGCTCAAAATATACCTCGTCAGCTCCGAAGCGCGCCGTCAGGCTTATTCCAAGCAGCGCAGTATCTAAAAATCTCATATTCACCAAAATCCTATCCCGTGACAGCCGCCATATTTTCGCGGCTATTTCGTCCGCCTTCTGCTGCCTTTCAGAAATTTGCGCCATACTCTCATCTATGCCTCCGTTTTGCGGTTTTTTTGTCCCTGCGTTTTACAGATTTAAAAAGTCTTCGCTGCATGCCTTGCGGATTATCGCCTCCGCGTCAGCCCCGTCCTCGTCAAGCCCCTGCGCGCTGATAAAGTGCGTATGCTTTACCCCGTAAAGGCGGCAAAGCGCGTCAGCGTACTGAAAACCAAAATTAAAGTCACCTATCGCACCGCCGCTTGTCGTGACATAGTACATATCAGCCGCGGATGATAAGCCGACAGCCTTACCGTCATCATCATATTTAAAAGTAATACCCACCACGCTTGCCGCCTCAAAAAACACCTTTAATACCGATGGAAAAGACATATCCCAATATGGCGCGGCAATTACAAGCATATCGGCATTGGCTACGGCATTGGCATAATCAAACATTGTATCTGTCAGACATCCTTGCGCCAACAGATCATCACGCCGCAAAAGTCTCTCATAGTTGAGTGGAAGAAGGTTCTCCGTGGACAGGCGTATTTCTTCGATTTTAAAAGAAAAGTCACTGCTGTTTTCCTCGCTTATGCGCTCTAAAAGCTTTTCCGCAAGCGCAAGTGTCCGCGAATCCTTTCCGCGTATGCAGGCATTTATAAACAATAATGTGGACATTTTCTGATGCTCCTTATTGCTTTTGATATTTTATACAGGCATTAAATATCGGTACAATATCCGCCATCTTTTTATATGCCATATCCGACGGATGCAGATGGTCGCCGCTGTCGTATTCGGGCTTGAAGGCGGCAGGATTTTCCGCGTCGCGAAGCGCCTCGTCAAAGTCAATGCAGCCGTCAATCTCCGATGTTGACCTAATCCAGTCATTTACCTCATTTCTTAAATCGTTCCTGAAGGGCTCGTAAGTCCGCCAGCCATAGATTGGCAAGAGCGTACCCATATATACTCTTAAATTTGACTCCCTCGCCCAGCGTATGTATCTTTGCAGCCCTTCTATCAGCTCTCCCGCCGTCGGCAAATCACTCCATGGTCTAAACGGATTGACCTCCACGCCTACAGGATGAATAATGTCATTTATCCCATGCTGGATTATAACTGTGTCCGCGCCGCTCACCTTTATCTCCCGTGGGAAACGCGTTTCTCCCTTTAAGCCGTATGAGTCATATGTAATATTGTCATACTGGCGTAAAATCCTTGTCCCGCTCGCCGCCTTTCTCACTATCGCGGTATTCGTTATATTCTCCTCCAAAAGCCGCAGCGCTAAATAATCAGGCCACGCCTGTGACGTGATGGAATCGCCGTAGCAGATTATAGCATGATTTTGGTCGGAGGTATAAATCTCAACATCACTTAAAAAATAAAACCAGTTTGTGTTGCGCGTATAATCAAGCGGCAGCTCACTGCTGAGCGCATAATCGCCTACGGAATAAAAACCCTTTGAAAGCGGTCCCGTAATAAGCACGGCTGAGCGCATATTTGTGAAATCCCCTAAATAAAAACTGACGCTTATGTCATTTCCGCGTTTTACATCAAAGCATATCTCATCACTTACCGCCGTTTTACCTGCGGGTATCTCAACGCTTGTCTTTCCCCCAAACGTGACTGGCACGCTGCTCTCACCGTAAATTGCCCGTCCGCCATTTTCGCGCGCATTTGCGACAAATATTCGGCTGATGGTTACTTTTTCCGTGCCGCAGAAATTATCAAGCGTGATTTTCAATTTGTCGCCGTCAAACATCGGGCGAATCGGATATCTCAGGGTTAGGTCTTTCGCGTAGTTCTCGGGCTTTCTATCGGCTATCGAAATGGCATTGCCCCATGT
>X301_European_Hare__coassemble_1344_pt1 | contig 13284 bp, 12 predicted proteins | sample X301_European_Hare__metabat2_low_PE_011 | metagenome-assembled genome bin X301_European_Hare
ACCAGAGGTGGTATGTGCGCTCTCCGAGGGCTCCTGCGGAGGGCGGTGCGCCAAGAACAGGCGCACATGGGGGAGCTACAATCCCCCATCGGGGCGAAAGAGCCGCCCCTGCCCCAAAGCGAAGCCATGCTTCGCTTTGTGTACATTTGCGTTCGGGCAAAGGCTAAAGGGCAGCCTTTACCCGCCCACAAAGTCTATGAGTGCGTCCCACTACCCTGTCGGCAGAATGTAGGTGTTGCGTATGGCTAATGTCACGAAACAGGCAAGCACACGCTTTTCCATCGTCAAGCGGAGCAAGGGGCAGTCAGCAGTTGAGAAAGCGTCCTATATCAGCGGGAGTATTCTTGTCAGCGAGTTTGACGGGCAGACCTACCGCCCGAAATACCATGGGGATTTAGTCCACAGTGAAATCAACTGCCAACGCTTTAGAGCGCAATGGTATACAGACCGAGAGGGGAAACGTCAATAGGGAAATCATCAAGCATAACATGATGTTGGAACAGGCAAAGGCAACATTTGAACTTGCCAAGCAGGAAGTACAGAGCATACAGTATGCCAAGATTAGAAATGCGGCAGTCAGCATGAAAAATGAGGTCATGGAAATGATTGCAAAAGTGAGGGAACGCAAAGGCAGACTTGATTTGTCGATTGTCAGCGGAAAGCACCTAAGAAAAATCTCCAACAGAACCGCCTTGCAGTCAGCCGACAATGCAGAGAAGTTTATCACCACAAGGAAGATAGACAGCTTTGAGAGTCTTGCCAAATTTACAGCAGATACGGAACAGAAATATGGACAGCTTGACAGCGTGCATTTATCAAAGGGGCAGAAATTAAGCCGACTAAAGGAACTGTCAAAAATGTATGCCCTCTATGAGCCATACCGCACCACCTACAAAGAGAGCCAGTCACTAAAAGGAATTGCAAAAATGAAGTTTGACAAGGAGCATAAAGAGAGTCTTGCCAAATATCCCGAAATGCGTGAGCGTTTGCAGAACCTTGAGCGGGAGCTTCAGAATGAGAGCCGACAACATAACAGACAACAGAGCAAGGCAAAGAGGAGGGAGAAAGAAATTTAATGTGAATTTTATTGTAAACACGAACATTTTTCTGTATAATTAAGGTGTGGCAAGAGTAAGCTATATTATCTTCTATCACAGATTTTAAGAAACAGAGGTGATAAGATGCAGGACGATACAAAGCAGACACAGGAGGCTAATGGGACACGTCCCATGGCAAAGCGCACCGCAAAAAACAGCGTATTCCTTGACCTTTTTCAAAATAAGAGTTATCTGTTAAAGTTGTATAAAACACTCCACCCAGAGGACACCACAGCGACAGAGGACTCTTTGACTGATGTAACGATAGAAAATGTGTTGACCGACAATCTGTACAATGACTTAGGCTTTATTGCCAATAATAAGCTGATGATCCTCATAGAAGCACAGTCAACATGGACAATGAATATTTTAGTAAGGGTTTTGCTTTATTTGGCGCAAAGCTATCATGAATATTTTCAAAGAACCAGCCAAAACTATTACAAAAGCAGGAAAGTGAAAATGCCAAAGCCCGAACTTTATGTGATTTTTACAGGAAACAAAGGGCGAAAACCCGATAAAATATCTTTGTCAAAAGAATTTTTCGAGGGTGCAGATATTGATATTGAAGTAAAAGCAAAAGTTATTTATGAAAGCGATACAGATGACATCATCAATCAGTACATTATTTTCTGCAAAGTTTTTAACGAGCAGACAAAACAGTATGGAATGACGCAAAAAGCGGTTACGGAAACCATTCGCATATGCAAAGATAGGAATGTTTTAAAGGAATATTTGCTTGAAAGAGAAAAGGAGGTTGTGACGATTATGATGAGTTTGTTTGATGAAGAACAGATAATGAAATCATTTATCAGAAGTGAAAGGCATGATGCAGACAGGGAAACAGCAGAAAGAATGATAAAAATGGGAAAACTATCACTTGATGAAATTGCGCTATGTGTTCCCTCATTATCATTAGACGAATTAAGGGAACTTGAAGCAGAGGTTATGCAATTAGTATAATCAATCATATCAATCAAAATCAAATATAGTAACAGCGTTAGAGCATATAGAAATTGCGAATCTATATGCTCTGTTTTTTTGCCATTAAGGAGGAACAATGGGCGACAACATTCAAACCACTACCACAGGGCAGACAACGCCCTGTTTACAACAAAAGATTGACAAGACAAGGTATTTAGTTGAGGTACATTTTTCAGATACCAGTACCCAAAACGTGGAGGATAAGCTAAAGCGCGTCATTCTGCATGATTTAAAGCATGGAAAACAAGGGAAATTCAAGAAAAAGTGATGAAAAATGATGAATATGTACTTGACAAGTTGCAACAGAGCAGCAAATTGACATTTCCTATGACCTTGTAGGAATACTCCCCATGTCTTTACTGGAAAGCCTGCAAAACGGAGAAACGGCATAGTCCGCAAGCTACGCCGTTTTCCGAAAACAATCTTATGCTGTTTTATGAGTGCCGCCCTAAATGCTCTTTTTTTATTATATTTCATCCAGCCATCGGCGGCTGCGCGGGGACAAAATCCTCAAATATAAACAAGTCAAAGCTCTTTGACACCTTCTGCAGCTCCTCCTGCGAGCGGACTGTCCACGCAACGCTTAAGCTTTTATAGAGGCGGCGGCATATGTTTCTTGAAAGCTCATTCTTGTGCTTGCAGTTGTACGCCACAAAATCGGGCGCGGCATAGCAGTTGCCGATTAAATGCGACAGCAGGAAATACGGAATACTGATGCGCTTTTCCCTTGTAAAATCCTCGGAAAGCTGTCCGCGCACTATGTTCGGTCTGTGCTTGCGGTACCAGCGCACGGCAAGCGGGTGAAACGATTCAATACAGTAAATCCCGTTATAATCAGCCAAAATCCTGTCGCATATGCCGCACAGGCGGGAGGCGTTTTTCTCCACCTTATATTCGATAATCAGCGGCACTCTGCCGTCAACCATATCAAGTATATCCTTCAGCCTTGGGATTTTTTCGTCAGTGCCGAGAAGTCTGAATTGCTGCAGCTCGTCAAAAGTGTAATCCCTCAAATACCCCTTAACTCCGCACATGCGCCAGAGAGAGTCGTCGTGGAATACGACAGGGATATTGTCCTTAGTCAAATGCACGTCAAATTCAATGCCGTAGCCCAAATCAGCCGCCCGTTTTATCGCCGCGAAAGAATTTTCGGGATAAGGCGTCATATTGTGCAGCCCCCTATGTGCGTACATATGCCCGTAAAACGGCTTGTAATCAGGTCTGCCGTACACGCGCGGCATAATGGAAATCAAATAAAGCATAACAGTCACACAGCAGAAAATTAAAAAAATTGATACAAAAAACACTAAAATCAGGACCTTTCAAAGCTTAAATGTATTTGCCTATAAAATCAAAAACGCGTCTGTAATATTCGTCAGTGTCATAAAAAGCGCTGCAGCAGTGCTCGGCGCCTGCCACCGTGTATTTATCCTTGGGGGCGCTGCACGCCTCAAAAAGCGGCTCCTGCATTGAGCACGGCACGAAGTCATCGCCCGTACCATGGATAAAAAGCGTGGGTGTATGCGACTTGGCAACCTGTTTAAGCGCCGATGCCTCGCGGAAGCTGTAGTCAGCCTTGCGCTGTGAAAGCATCGAGGCGGTATTTAAGATAGGAAACTTTGGGAGACCGAAACGCGCGTCAAGCTCCGAACCGAGTATATCGTTTACGGAGGTGTAGCCGCTGTCCTCAATGATAACCTTTACGTTTGGAGGGAGCGCCTCCTCGCCCGAAACCATCATGACAGCCGCAGCGCCCATAGACTCGCCGTGCAGCACTATTTTGGCATCTGAATTGAGCGACAAAATATAATCAATCCAGCTTAGTATATCCTTGCGGTCAAGCCAGCCCATTCCTATATAGTCGCCCTCGCTGCTGCCGCACCCGCGCAGATCGGGCAGCAGCACATTGTAGCCCTTCTGCCAGTAATGGTATGCGTAGTGGTACATGGCGGAGGCGTCAGCCTTGTAGCCGTGGACAAGGATTACATACAGGCTGCTTGAAGGCTCCTTGGAAAAAAGCACAGCGTTGAGCATAAGACCGTCGTGCGAGGTAATCATAATATATGAATTGGGAACCGTGTCAAACCAAGCCTTTCCCATAGCGCGCTCAAGGTCGTGCGCAGCCCTTGCGGAGGCATCTTTTATGTAATATTCCTCCTCGCCGTCTGTCTTTTCGGCTTTCTTCTTTACCTTGCGGTTATTGCTTGCGCTGTTGCGCGAGGTGGTGTATTTTAACAGATAATGGCTCAATGCGACGTCGCATGCGGCAGCTGCCGATACCACAATGCCAAGTCCCGCCATAATATTGCGTTTTTTCATATTCCTCCATTCTACCGCTTTGCCCTAAACGGTGAAAATTATTATTTTGGCGCGCATATGCGCATCTGTGTCTATTTTACCACTAAATACTATGCGTAAACATAAAAAAATGATAAAAAATTAAAAATTGGTTATTTTCACTAATTATTAAGTTAAAATTGCGCTGTTGTACTTTGGACAATTTTAGTATAATATAATATGTAGTGGCAGTATCGGTTTTGAATGGTTTTATAATGATAGGAATGAGGAAATTTATGAAAAAGAAAATAATAGCGGTGTTCCTTGCGGCGCTTACGGCTTTTCAGCTCACAGGCTGCACGCAGCTTATTACAAGGCAGATAATGGAAAAACAGCCTGACTCTGACAGCGCAGTCGGCGCAGTTGAGGAAGGCGGAGAGCAGGACACTGAAGGCAGCACGGCGGAGGACGGAAAACAGGACAGCGCAGTCGGCATTACGGAGGAGGGCGCGTCTGGCGGGGAAAGCTCAAACGAGGTCAGATACCAGGACGATTACTATGAGTATGTAAATGAAAACATACTGAACGAAATAGAGCTTGGCGCTACTGACGCGCACTGGGACTGGTTCAGCGAGCTCAGCGCGTATGTTAGCGAGGAAATGTCGGACATTACAAGAGATTTGGTAAATGACGAAAATGTTTACCCCAAAGGCAGCAGCGAGCAGAAAATAAAGGACTTATACGAGTGCGTTTCAAACATTGAAAACAGGAACAAGACAGGGCTTGGCGGGCTGCAGGAGTATATGGACGCAATCCGCAGCGCCAAGACGATAGACGAGTATGTGATGGCGCTTGCAAAGCTAAGCGGCGATTACGGTTTCAGCAGCATTATCGGGGGCTACACGGTAATGCAGGACAGGGCGGATTCGAGCAAATACGCCGTATATATGATGTATGCCGACACCCTGATAGGAAAGGAATACATCGAAAACCAAAACGCGGGCGAATATGTTGATTTGTACCTTGATTACATATGCGATATGCTCACGGAGTTTGGAATGAGCGGCAGCGAGGCGGCAAAGAGCGCTGATGATATAGAGACGCTCCTGCGCGACATATGCGCATCAACTCTTTCCGCGGAGCAGCTCTACGATCCCGCCATAACCTATAATACATATACAAAAGAGCAGCTGCAGAAGCTTTACACAAATGTAGACGTAGACGATATGCTCAGGGCGCTGAGGATTGACGGGCAGGATAAATATATAGTGATGGACGTGGGGCAGGCGGAAAAGATAAACTCCCTGCTCGTCGAGGAGAACCTGCAGGCATTAAAGGACTATTCAACCTTTGTGCTGCTGAATGATACGGCTGAGTATTCGTCGCAGAATTACGCAAGGCTCAAGGAGGACATGGACAACGCGCTTTACGGCATAACGCAGCGCTGGGACGAGGAGCGCGTGTATATGAACATGACGCAGGATCTGCTCCCTTGGGATTTCGGCGAAATATATGTTGACAGGCATTTTTCCGAAAAGGATAAGAAAAATGTGGAGGATATGATAGAGCTTATCCTTGACGAATACGAGGACATCATTATGCGCCAGACGTGGCTCAGCGACGCTACAAAGCGTAAGGCTGTCAGAAAGCTTGAGACAATGCAGGTGAAAATAGGTTATCCTGACGAGTGGCCGGCAGCCAAGGACATGATGCAGGTAGTGCCCGTATCGGAGGGCGGCAGCCTTATGTCAAATATGCTCACAAGCATGCAGGTCGCAATTGACGACAGCTTAAGCCGTCTTGGCGAGGAGGTTGACAGAAGCGAATGGAACGTAACTCCGCAGACTATAAACGCGTACTATTCGCCGCAGAACAATGAGATAGTATTCCCGGCGGCGATTTTGCAGAACCCGTTCTATTCAGGCAGAAGAAGCGATGCCGCAAACCTCGGCGGCATAGGCTACATAATCGCCCATGAGGTAAGCCATGCATTTGATTCGAGCGGCTCCCTCTATGATGAGTACGGCAATTACAATGTATGGTGGACAGATGAGGAGAGGGAGGAATACGAAAGGCTTACGCAGTCCATAATCGACTATTACAACGGCTACGAGATTATGGGCATAGCCGTAGACGGCGAGCTTACGCTTATGGAAAATATAGCGGATCTTGGGGCTGTTACGTGCATAGCCGCAATCATAGGCGATGATGGTGACGCTCTTGACGAAGCCTTTGGGCAGATGGCGTACAACTGGGCGAGCGAGGATACGGCAAGCTATATGATGTACCTGATAAATACGGACACGCACGCGCCAAACAAAATAAGGGTAAATGCGGTGCTGAGCTCATGCGACGCGTTTTATGAGATTTATGATATAAGCGAGAGCGACGGAATGTACGTCGCGCCAGAGGACAGGGTTGGCATTTGGAGATAAAAGAGGGATATAGAATATGAAAAAAATAAACATAAAAATGCTTGCGGCGGCGGTTCTGGCGGCAGGCGTTATGGCATCAGGCATAGCCGCCGGCTCATATGCGGGGGCAGATGTCGCAAACGCGGCGGAATTTACGGTTGAGGAAAAAAAGGCAGTGCTCTATACAAACGGAAACACAAAGGTATATGAAAAGCCTGACATAAATTCAACAGTCGTGACGACAATTGCGGGAGGGCTGCCTATAGATGTCACAGGGATTACATCAAACGGGTGGTTCAGGGTAAATCTTGAGGGAACGTATTACATACCAGGGAACGGTCTTGTGGAAAACGCCGTGACGGGAGCGTCAAATATAACGTCAAGCGACTTAAAGCAGCTCACGAAGGGCACGTTTTCATTTTACAAAAATCCGCAGCTGAGTGATTTTGACGCTGATGATATTGAAGACATGGACGAAAACACATACATAAAATATATGGACTCATTCCTGATGGGCTATGCCATAATAGACAACTGCATACTTCGGGACACGGGCGAAACGCTGAAAACCGTGTACACAAGGGAGTCAAAAAAAGATGCCTCCATAGCGGCGCTTACAATGCAGGCATATCTGATAAATTACAGAAACAAATATTTCAGCGACAGCATGACAGGACCGTTTAGGAGTGAAAAGGATTTAAAGCTCGCCCTCAACCGCGCGATACGGTATGATATAAAGAACTTCGGCAGCGTATATAGAAATGCCTCAATCGGCAGCAATGAAGACAAGATGAAGGACTTTATGGAGGATGTCATTGACGACATGAAGGCGGAGCAGGGAGTGGCGTTTACGTGCAAAATGGAATACGGCGCATACAAGGAATCGGACGGCAGCGAGTCTAAAGGTTGGATAATCAGTTTTACAAAGAAAGATTAATCAATGGCGTGGCGCAAAGCGCGGCTTAGTGATTAATCAGTGATAATTGGAGGCTTAATGGCGAATATAGAGCACACCGTTACTGTTGACAGCGAAGGGTATTTTTACTGCAGGGCAGTGGAAAGCAGGCTTAGTTACAGGGAAAACCAGCAGGTTTGCGGCAAAGGCTGCCCCTGCTTTGTGGAGGCGGCAGAGGCAAGGGTTGTATGCCAGTATGAGGAGGAGGAAAATCCCCCGCTTTTTCCGCATGTTTCAAGACTTGACGAGAGTCTTTACAAGGCTTACGCTTATGCTGCAAGGGCGCACAAGGGACAGCTTAGGAAGGGGACAAAAATCCCGTATTTCAGCCACATAATCACTACCATGAATTATGCCATGGAATTGACCGACAACCTGAATGTGCTGATAGCGACGATACTTCATGACACTGTGGAGGACACGCCCGTGACAATAGAGGACATACGCCATGAGTTTGGAAAGCGCGTGGCTTTTTTGGTGGAGGCGGAGACAGAGGACAAGCGCCGCGACAAACCCGCGAGCGAGACATGGGAGATACGAAAGCAGGAAACCATAGAGCATTTAAAGGATATGCCGCGCGACGTAAAGATTATCGCCCTTGCGGACAAGACGGCAAATGCCGAGTCGCTTGTGAGGGAGTACAGGCTTGTGGGTGATAAGCTCTGGGAAAAGTTCAACCAGACAGACAAGCAGATGCAGGAGTGGTATTTCAAAAAATGCGCTGAGGCATTGGAGGAGTTTTCTGGCACAAATGTCATGAAAACGTATCTCAGCTATATAGATGAACTGTTTGAATAAAAGGCGGCTTGGAAAAGCAGCTTATGTAAATTTTTGCAGAAGGAGAGCAGCAATGGCAGAGGCGGCAGTTACGATAAAAAAGGGAGAGGGCAGAAGCTTGAAGGCAGGCGGGCTCTGGATTTATGACAACGAGATTGAGCGCGTGGAGGGCGAATTTGAAAACGGCGATATTGTCGCCGTGCATGACTTTGACGGATATATGCTCGGCAGGGGATTTATAAATGAAAATTCAAAAATCCGCATACGGATGATGACGCGGGACAAGGAGCAGCGCATAGACGCGGATTTTCTGGAGAAACGCATACGGGCAGCTTGGGAGTACCGCAAAAAGACGGTTGACACATCAAGCTGCCGTATCATTTTTGGAGAGGCGGATTTTTTGCCCGGGCTTGTGGTGGACAAGTTTAGCGACGTATTGGTAGTGGAGTCGCTTGCGCTTGGAATTGACAGGATGAAAAACGAGATAATCTCAATACTAAAGCGCGTGCTCGCAGATGACGGAATAAATATCCGCGGCGTATATGAGAGAAGCGACGCGAAAGTGCGCCTTCAGGAGGGAATGGAGCGTTTTAAGGGCTTTATCGGAGACGAGTTTGACACAAATGTTGAAATTATGGAAAACGGCGTCAGATATATAGTAGACGTAAAAGACGGTCAGAAAACAGGCTTTTTTCTCGACCAGAAATATAACAGGCTTGCCGTGCAAAGATTATGCAAAGACGCGAAAGTGCTGGATTGTTTTACGCACACGGGCTCGTTTGCGCTTAATGCGGGAATAGCGGGGGCAAAGAGCGTGCTGGGAGTCGACGCGTCTGAGCTTGCGGTAAATCAGGCGCGCGAAAATGCAAGGCTGAACGGGCTTGAAAAGACAGTTGAATTTGTCTGTGAAGACGTATTTGACTTTCTGCCAAAGCTTGAGGCTGCGGGGGAGCGCTTTGACGTGGTGATTCTCGATCCGCCCGCGTTTGCAAAGTCGCGCAATTCCGTAAAAAATGCGGTAAAGGGCTACCGCGAGATAAACCTGCGCGGCATGAAGCTTGTAAAGGACGGCGGATTTCTTACGACCTGTTCATGTTCGCATTTTATGGATTACGAGCTTTTTACGCAGACAATAGCGCAGGCAGCGAAGAATGTCCACTGCCGCCTGCGTCAGGTGGAGTACAGGACACAGTCCGCCGACCACCCGATACTGTGGAGCGCGGACGAGTCGTATTATTTGAAGTTTTATATTTTTCAGGTGATATGGGAGAGGTGACGCCGATTGTGACGGATATGGATATGCAGTACCCGCTCTCTGACGGCGCAGATGTAGACGTGGAGGCGGGCATTAAGCTTATCAGGCATCTTGGGAAGGAGAGGCTGGATATTCCAGTCATCATCTGCTCCAGCGGAGACTATTCGGCTCTGGAGGACGAGCCCCTTGTGCCTGGCGCAGTTTTGTACGGAATTAACTACGACATCAATATGCCGTTTAAGAAGCTGATTGACAAATTAAAGTAAAGAAAGCGCACGGACAGCTGCGCGGAAATGAGGTAAGCAATGGCGGATATGCAAAAATGCCCGTATGTGAACAGATGCGGCGGCTGCCACATCGGCAGGGAAAGCTATGAGGAGGAGCTTGCGGGCAAGCAGAAGTGGATTGAGGAAAACATCGGAAAATATTGCAAGGTGAACGGCATATTGGGCATGTACTATCCTTATTATTATAGGAACAAGGTTCACGCTGTTTTTGGACATGCCAAGGACGGGATAGTTGCAGGAATGTATGAGGAGGGCACGCACGATATAGTCCCTGTAAAGAACTGTCTTATAGAGGACAAGCAGGCGGCGGCTATTATTGAAACGGCGACGCAGCTTATAAATTCCTTTAAAATATGGGCTTACAATGAGGACACAGGGCGCGGCGTGATGCGTCATATACTGATACGTAAGGGAATGTCCACAAAGCAGATAATGGTGGTGATTGTGACGGCAGGTCCTGAATTTCCGCACAAAAACAATTTTGTTGACGAGCTTAGGAAACGCCACCCAGAGATAACCACGATAGTCCAGAACATAAACGGGCAGGACACGACAATGGTGCTTGGCGGGAAAAATAAGCCGCTCTATGGCGACGGCTATATAGAGGACGTGCTGTGCGGGCTGCGTTTTAGGATATCGCCGAACTCATTTTACCAGATAAACTCGGCGCAGACACAGGCGCTTTACAAAAAAGCGATACAGGCGGCGGAGCTGACGGGAAAGGAAACGGTCATTGACGCGTATTGCGGCATCGGCACGATTGGCATGGCTATGGCATCAAAGGCGGGCAAGGTTATAGGCGTGGAGCTTAACGCCCAGGCTGTAAAGGATGCCAAGGCGAACGCGAAACGAAACAATATAAATAATATACATTTTGTCAATGCCGATGCCACAGAATATATGACACAGATGTCAGAAAACAGCCAGCGCGCAGATGTGGTTGTCCTTGATCCCCCAAGGAGCGGCACTACGGAGGAGTTTGCCAAAGCCGTGGCGCTGGTAAAGCCGTTGAGGGTGGTGTATGTGTCATGCAATCCTGAGACGCTTGGGCGTGACCTTGAATACTTTAAGAAGGCAGGGTATAGGGCGAAAGAGGCTTGGGGGGTGGATATGTTTCCGTTTACGGGGAATGTGGAAACGGTTGTTTGCTTGTTCTGGCAAAAGTCGGGGGATTAACTTTTAGCCTTAATTGGTTACTCATTATATTTAGGAGGTTTTTGGTAATGCTTGATAAAACCAACGCCAACATTGGCTTTGAAAAACAATTGTGGGATGCTGCCTGTGTTCTGTGGGGACATATTCCTGCGGCAGAATACAGAAAGGTAATTATTGGACTTATTTTTCTGCGCTACATTTCTGCTGCCTTTGATAAGAGATATCAGGAGCTTGTCGCGGAGGGTGACGGCTTCGAAGACGACCGCGATGCTTATACGATGGAAAATGTATTCTTCGTACCAGAAGAGGCAAGGTGGAGCACGATTGCAGCCGCAGCGCATACTCCGGAAATCGGAACGGTTATCGATACGGCTATGAGAGCTATTGAAGCCGAGAATAAGACATTGAAGAATGTTCTTCCGAAGAATTACGCCAGCCCGGACCTCGATAAGCGAGTGCTCGGTGATGTAGTCGACATCTTCTCGAACAATATCGATATGAGTGGCACGGAAGAGAGCGAAGATCTGCTGGGTCGTACTTATGAATACTGTATTGCGCAGTTCGCAGAAAAGGAAGGCGTAGGCGGTGGTGAATTCTATACACCGTCCAGCGTGGTTAAGACGCTCGTTTCAATCCTGCGTCCATTTGATAATTGCCGTGTGTATGATTGCTGTTGCGGTTCTGGCGGTATGTTCGTTCAAAGCGCTAAGTTCATTCAGGCACATTCCGGTAAGCGTGGAGCCATTTCCGTTTACGGGCAGGAAGCCAATGCGGATACGTGGAAGATGGCCAAGATGAACATGGCAATCCGTGGCATTGACGCCGACTTTGGTCCTTATCAGGCAGATACCTTTACGAATGACCTGCATCCAACATTGAAGGCAGACTTCATTCTGGCAAATCCGCCGTTCAACTATCATCCTTGGAATCAAGAAAAGTTGCTGGAAGATGTCCGCTGGAAATACGGTACTCCTCCCGCGGGTAACGCAAACTATGCATGGATTCAGCATATGATCCATCACCTCGCACCGACCGGGAAAATCGGTCTTGTACTTGCAAACGGAGCGCTTTCCACACAGTCCAGCGGCGAGGGTGAAATTCGTAAAAGAATTATAGAAGACGATTTGATCGAAGGCATCATCGCAATGCCGACGCAGCTCTTTTATAGCGTAACCATTCCTGTTACTCTATGGTTCATCACGAAAGGCAAACGACAGAAAGGTAAGACTCTTTTTATTGATGCCCGTAAAATGGGTCATATGGTAGACCGCAAGCATAGAGACTTTACAGAAGAAGATATTCAGAAACTGGCGGATACTTTCGAGGCATTCCAGGAAGGAACGCTTGAGGATGTGAAGGGCTTTTGCTCTGTTGCTACCTTACAGGATATTGCGAAGCAGGATTATATTTTAACGCCAGGACGTTATGTCGGCATTGAGGAACAGGAGGACGACGGTGAGCCGTTTGAAGAGAAAATGGCGAAACTAACCTCAGAGTTGTCTGACATGTTTAAAAAGTCCCATGAACTGGAGGACGAGATTAGGAGAAAATTGGGGGCGATTGGGTATGAAATATAAACTATCTGAAGTAATGGATATCATAGGCGGCGGCACTCCCAAAACGTCAATTCCAGAGTATTGGGGTGGCTCTATTCCGTGGCTTTCTGTAAAGGATTTTAATAACAGTAACAGGTATGTTTATTCGGCAGAAAAGAGCATAACCGAAGAGGGCCTTAATCACAGTTCAACTACTCTACTTCAAAAAGACGATACTATTATCTCGGCCCGTGGAACTGTGGGCGAAATGGCGATGATTCCTTTTCCGATGGCTTTCAATCAATCTTGTTATGGATTAAGGGCAAGGGCGGATATTGTTGATAGCACTTTTCTTTATTACCTTGTGAAATATAACGTACGGGTATTGAAGAAGAACACACATGGGTCTGTTTTTGACACAATTACAAGAGACACCTTTGCGGGTATTGAAGTAGAGGTGCCCGATATGGAATCACAGTTGAAAATAGGAGGTATTCTGGCAGAATTAGATGATAAGCAAGAGCTTAATAAGAAGATAAACGATAATTTAG
>X301_European_Hare__coassemble_1350_pt1 | contig 13228 bp, 10 predicted proteins | sample X301_European_Hare__metabat2_low_PE_011 | metagenome-assembled genome bin X301_European_Hare
GTATAAAAAAGGCGAGGAGGTCATCGCCTACCTCGAAAAGAACCATAAGCGCGGCATTGTGCTTGCGGGACGCCCGTACCACATTGATCCTGAAATTAATCACGGAATACCTGAGCTAATCACGTCTTATGGCATTGCCGTATTGACAGAGGACTCAGTTTCGCACCTTGCAAAGCCAGAGCGCCCGCTTATCGTGTCCGACCAGTGGATGTACCACTCAAGGCTTTACGCCGCCGCAAGCTATGTCAAGACGCGCGACGATTTAGATTTAATACAGCTTAATTCTTTCGGCTGCGGGCTTGACGCTGTCACGACCGACCAAGTCAACGATATTTTGAGCGGCTCGGGTAAGATTTACACATGCCTTAAAATTGACGAGGTAAACAACCTCGGCGCGGCGCGCATAAGAATACGCTCTCTGCTGTCCGCTATCCGCGTAAAGGAGCAAAGACATCAGGAGCGCACCATAAATTCAAGCAAAATGAACAGAGTGCTTTTCACAAAGGAAATGCGCAAAAATTACACAATTTTATGCCCGCAGATGTCGCCGATTCACTTTGACCTGCTGGAGCCCACCTTCAGGCGCTGTGGCTACAATCTAGTCGTGCTAAACAACGACAACCACAACAGCGTTGATGTAGGTCTCAAATACGTAAACAACGACGCCTGCTACCCTTCGCTTCTGGTAGTCGGGCAGATTATGGAAGCTGTGCTTTCGGGAAAATACGACACTGACAGGCTTGCCGTAGTAATGTCGCAGACAGGCGGCGGCTGCCGCGCTACAAACTATATCGGCTTTATACGCCGCGCGCTCGCCAAGGCAGGCTACGGACATATTCCAGTCATTTCAATAAACCTGTCAAAGCTTGAAAGCAACCCTGGCTTTAAGCTCACTCCTATGCTGCTGCTGCGCGCCATATACGCCGTAAACTTCGGCGACATATTTATGCGCTGCGTATATAGGATGCGCCCATATGAAGCAGAAAAAGGCGCGGTAGACAGAGTACATAAAAAATGGATTGATAAATGCTGCGAATTTCTCGGACGCAAATATCTGTCATTCTCTGTTTACAAAAAAATGTGCGGGGAAATGATTGCGGAGTTTGACTCAATACCTACGCTTGATATAAAGAAGCCGCGCGTCGGCGTCGTCGGGGAAATACTTGTGAAGTTCTCTCCCGCCGCCAACAACCACCTTGTGGAGCTATTGGAGCACGAGGGCGCGGAGGCTGTAGTTCCCGACCTGATGGATTTTATGTTCTATTGCTTTTACAATCAGCTGTACAAAGCGGAAAACCTCGGCACAAGCAAAAAAGGCGCTGAAATAAGCAGACTCGGCATAAAGGCAATCCAAATGCTCAGAAAGCCTATGAGCGAGGCATTTGCCGCAAGCAGACACTTTACGCCGCCCGCCGACATTTACGAAACAGCCAAAAACGCCGCCGAAATCGTATCACTCGGCAACCAGACAGGCGAAGGCTGGTTCCTGACAGGCGAAATGCTGGAGCTCATACATAACGATACGCCGAATATCATATGCACACAGCCCTTCGGCTGCCTGCCAAATCACGTAGTCGGCAAAGGAGTCATCAAGGAGTTGAGAAAGCGCCACCCCGAGGCAAACATAGTCGCCATAGACTACGATCCAGGCGCATCAGAGGTAAACCAGCTTAACCGCATAAAGCTTATGCTGTCTACCGCACAGAAAAACCTAAATAAGGCAATTGCAGTAGAAAAGGACGCAGCGCAGGAAACCGCTGCCAAGTCCGCAAACGAAAACGCGCACATAGGCGAAAACTCACGTACATCTAACACCACTGATATCGCAAAACAGCGCGCAAACAAAGCCCGCAACGCTGCCGCCGCCAAAAACGCCGAGCAGAAAAAGCAGCATTCAAAAGATAATGCCGCCAACAAGTCGGCATAATCCAACACCACAATAAATAAATGCAAAAAATAACATCTGAAATGCATCTCTTAACAACCCAACATAGTCAAACACCCGCAGCGCATAGCTGCGGGGCATTTGACCTACACAACCAAGGCTCATTACATATATAAAAATCCCCATTCCCTATCCGCGAAACCAACTTCTTGTGGCTTCCCAGAAAGGAAACAAGGATTTTTAATTTTTGCCAATAACCAGAGCCAGCCTGATATAATGTCTGCAAGCCATTAGTGGAAATGCGCAATTTTCTTATGCAATGCTCAATACCGAGTGGTAAAATTGGCACGGATGCCGATTTTAGTCGGGCGGCGACACGGACGTCGCCTCCCGACGACCACGACCTCATTAATACACCTACACGCATTGCATTAGAAAATTTCGCATTCCCACTACAGGCGCAGCAGACATTATATCTGGCTGGCTCGTCCTCATTCACTTTCCACTCCCACATTCAAACATAAAAAACACCTCGGAACCAGCCAAACACCGACTGCCCCGAGGCACATTTTGTTTATCCCTAATCTTTTTAACTAAATCGCCACAATACCCTATAATCACACATAAATAACCACTATTTCTTACCTTACAGCTCACAATTATTAACAGTCCTGGGGAACGGAATAACATCCCTGATATTCCCCATCCCCGTCAGATACATCACGCACCTCTCAAACCCAAGCCCAAAGCCCGCATGCCGTGCGCTGCCATACCTTCTAAGGTCAAGATAAAAATCATAATCCTCCGCCTTCAAGCCGCACTCCGCCATTCTCTTTTCAAGCACCTCAAGCTTATCCTCTCTCTGGCTGCCCCCGATAATCTCACCGATACCAGGCACAAGACAATCCATAGCCGCCACAGTCTTCCCATCATCATTAAGCTTCATATAAAACGCCTTAATCTCCTTAGGATAATCCGTCACAAACACAGGACGCCCAAAAAGCTTTTCAGTAAGATACCTCTCATGCTCCGTCTGCAAATCACACCCCCAGGATACCTTGTACTCAAACTCATCATTATGCTTTGAAAGCTCCTCTATCGCGTCAGTATATGTTATATGCCCAAACTCAGATCCCGCTACATGCTTCAACCTCTCAATCAGCCCCTTGTCCACAAACTGGTTAAAGAACGCCATCTCCTCAGGCGCATTTTCAAGCACGTAATTGATAATGTATTTAAGCATGCCCTCCGCAAGCATCATATCATCCTTCAAATCAGCAAACGCAATCTCAGGCTCTATCATCCAAAACTCCGCCGCGTGGCGCGTAGTATTGGAATTTTCCGCGCGGAAAGTAGGTCCGAAAGTATATATGTTCTTAAACGCCATGGCATATGTCTCACCGTTGAGCTGCCCGCTTACCGTGAGATTAGTCGGCTTGTTGAAAAAGTCCTTTGCATAGTCAACCTTGCCGTCAGCCGTCGTCGGAATATCTGCCAAATCAAGCGTCGTCACCTGAAACATCTCGCCCGCGCCCTCACAGTCGCTTCCCGTTATCAGCGGCGTATGGACATACACAAAATCCCTCTCCTGGAAAAACTTGTGTATCGCATACGCGCACAAAGAGCGCACCCTGAAAACCGCCTGAAACGTGTTTGTACGCGGTCTTAAATGCGATATGGTCCTAAGATACTCAAAGCTGTGGCGCTTTTTCTGCAAAGGATAATCAGGCGTGGAGTCGCCCTCTATCTCCACTCCCGTTGCCTGCAGCTCAAACGGCTGCTTTGCCTCAGGCGTAAGCGTCACAATGCCCGTCGCAATTATCGCCGCGCCTACGTTCAGCCTTGAAATATCGGCGAAATTACCCAGCTTATCGCTGTACACCACCTGCAGCGGCTCAAAAAACGTGCCGTCATTCACCACCAGAAAACCAAAAGTCTTTGAGTCCCTCTTGCTCCTAAGCCAGCCGCCGATTGTAACCTCCTTGTCCGCATATTCCTTGTAATTGTGGTATAGCTCTCGTATGTTTATCATTTTTTCCTCCATATTTTTATTATTTTAATATAAAAAAGTCCTCTCACTTGCTTTCCATTATACCTTATCAAAGGCTATGTACGCAATTGTGTTTGGACTTTTTCTTAAAATATTTTTGTAAATTTTTACAGTCTCTCCGAAATGCCATTTACTGCGCGTTCTGCATCTGGGCAACCTGTATAAGCTCGGATATTTCCATTCCCGACTGTTCTACAGCCGTGCGAAGCTCATTCAGCTCCTCCATCTTCTGCATTTCCAGAAGCTCGTTCAACTCGTCGCGCTCCTTCTTCATTCTCAGCGAAAGCGCGTCAATCAGCTCCTCCTTCTGCGCAATCTTTTCCTGTAAAGATTTTTTGACTCCTCGTGCCATTTCTGCCTCCTTGTCCATTATATTTTTGTTGAGTAAATGTTTTGTACTATATTATATGGACAAGAATGGAAAAATATTCATACTTTTTCAGTTTATATAAAAAGTATTTTTGCACTTTAACAAGAGCACTCTATATAATTCATAAATACTCCTTTTAGATACTCCAACCATATTTCCAATAGCTTCCTCAACAGCCGCATTTAATGTTTTTCCATGCTCCATCGCATACACAGCAATATTCCGATGAAGTTCAGGACTAATCCGTACATTAAAAGTGCCTTTATATGGTTGTTCTGGCTCGATATTACGTTCCCTACAATCATTCAGGTACGCATCTATTACCTCTTGAAAATCCTGCTCAAGTTCTTTGACCGAATTTCCTTCATACGACAGCAAAGACTTTATTCCAATTACTTTTCCAAAAAGGCAGCCGTCTTCTTTGGAATATTCTACTGTCCCATTATAATTCCGGTATGATAAAAAGATTACTCATAATAAACCATCCTTTCGCAATTTCTCTATTATCTGGTCTAATACAGCCATATACTACCTCTAAATCGCCATAACTGAAAAAGATGGCTCGGGAATTTCTCGCCCTAACATATTTGCCGTCTCAATCCATTCTTGAATGATAACTTTCGCGTTTTTAACTGCTTCATCAGGCGTCTTGCCATCTGCCATACAGCCTAGTAAATCTGGTACAGAAACAAGATAGGCATTGTCTTCTTCCGAAAAAGAAATAATCATTGAATAGTTTGGCATATTTGCTTCCTCCATTATAGCCCATATTTATTAAACATCAATCTTATATACCTTCTATATTATTTTAATAGGTGATTTTGTGTTTGTGCCACACCACCGTACATGCCGTTCGGCATACGGCGGTTCAACATGGGTTGCTGCCATTTCACGGACGGCTATGGGCAAGGCTGACGTTAAGTTCGCATAATTACTGGGATATTCTTCCTGTACAAGCAGCTTCATGGAAAGGCGGGCATGCTGGTTCAGCCCCAGTGTCAGGCGGAATTCCTCTACTTCTAAAAGACCTTCGGCGCAAGCTCTATCTACAGTTCTTTATATGTAATAACAGCCATTTTTCGATTGCTCTTGATTATTGTATTTAGTTTTCAAGAATAGAAATCAACTCCGTTTCAAAATTCGGATTTTTGATTTTCTGAAAGTGTCCGCCAAATTGTTCAAATTCGATATATTCACTTCCCAATATTCGTATATACAAATACGTTTTTCCGTTATCGTGCCAATCTGCTAATATCGTATAGGCTTTATCTGGCAGTACGCCAGTAATGGTGGAAGAAAGCCGCCGTGTATATGAATTTTCTTTCAGCAGATTTTTGAGAAGCTCTATCTGACTGGCTTCTAAATTGTATTCCTGAATCTCGCCACGACCGCCATTATCGTTAACCGTGACCGTAACGGAACATTCATCAGAAAGTCTGTTTACATTTCTTATTTCTCTGCCACTAATATGGAAAAAGGAATAAATGAAACCGAATATTACTGCCACAACAATAATCGGTATTATTTTTTTTAATCTTTTCATTTTATTTGTTCTCTCACATAAATTCACTTCCAAGCATGATCGTACCATACTTACCGCAAAAATCAATACATGTATTACTGCTACTCTGCCTATTCCTGAAGGCAGCTTAATTCGGCAATACATACTGGCACTTGGCTTAAAACCACATACTAATTTCTTTGTCCATCGTTACATTCTATAACGCCCGTTGCTACGCTGTCAATATCGCTATTTAATTTATCAAAATTCTCAATAAAAAATACTTTTATTGTACCACAAAATTAAATTTTAATACTTCTAAGAACAAATATTAAAACTCAAAATTAGGGCTAAATATTAACTATATAAAGGCTTTTTCTCACTAATTTTACCACACCATTTTTTGATTTTTACTACACCATTACTACACCAATTCACCGTAAAATGATATAAATTTATGAAGTTTTACGTAAAACCAAATTCCCTTCAATATCACATAAAACCTTGACTTTTCAACAATTTCCTACCACTCATACGGCGTATTCTGGTACACATAATAGTCAATCCAATTGGTATAAAGATTATTGCTATGCGACCTCCACTGCAGATGAGGCTTCTGCGTCGCGTCGTCGTTTGGATAATAGTTTCTCGGCATATGTATCGGAAGCCCCTTTGCCAAATCGCGCTTATACTCCGCATCAAGCGTGTATCTGTCATATTCGGGATGCCCGTTTACAAAAATCTTCTTCCCGTTTTCCGCGTATGCCAAAAATACTCCCGCCTCCTCGGACTCGGCAAGCACGGTAATTTCTGGACAATTATGTATGTCCGCGGCAGGCGTTTCCGTGTGGCGGCTGTGCGGCGCTAAGAAGTAATCGTCAAAGCCGCGCACAAGTGGCACTTTCCTGTTCTGCACTTTATGATTGTACAGGCCGAAAAGCTTTTCCGGCAGCAGACGTTTCTGAATACCGTAATAATGGTAAAAACCCGCCTGCGCCCCCCAGCAGATATGGAGCGTGGAAGTAACCTTCTCGTCAGCCCAGTCCATAATCGCGCAAAGCTCGTCCCAGTAATCAACCTCCTCAAAGGCAATATCCTCAACTGGCGCGCCCGTGATAATCATGCCGTCGAAACGCTTATATTTTATATCCTCAAATGTCGTGTAAAAACGGTTCAAATGGTTGGCGGAAGTATTGAGCGACACATGGCTTTTAACCATTAAAAATGTCACGTCAACCTGCAGCGGCGTATTTGAAAGCGCGCGCAGAAGCTGCAGCTCCGTGTCCTGCTTTACGGGCATAAGATTGAGTATGCACACCTGCAGCGGGCGGATATCCTGATGTATCGCCCTGTTTTCGTCCATCACGAATATATTTTCATTTTCAAGAATTTCCTTTGCAGGCAGCGCATTTTGTACTTTTATAGGCATATCAACTGTTCTCCTTTACATCTATTTCCAAATATTCCCTCATAAAGCTCTCCTCCGTGACAATCGGAATGCCAAGCTCCTTCGCCTTTTTGTTCTTTGAGGAATTTGACGCTATATCGTTGTTAATCAGGCAGACTGTCTTGGAAGTAACGCTGCCTGTGACCTTGCCTCCCCTGCTTTCGATTAAATCCTTCAGCTCATTTCTGCTGCCGAAATGCACAAGACTCCCAGTGACTACAAACGCTTTGCCTTCAAGCGTCTGTTCGCCGCTGCTTTCCTCCTTGACAATGTTTACTTCTTTCAAAAGCCTGTCAAGCCGCTCGTTGTTCTGCGGCACGGCAAAATAATCGACAAACGCCTTGCCTATCACTTCCCCGATGCCGTCTATCTCGCTAAGCTCCTCAACATCAGCGTGCCTCATATTATCAAGCTCATAGTCGTAATGCCTGCATATAACCTTGGCGTTTGCTAGTCCTATGTTGGCTATCCCAAGGCTGTAGATAAGCTTAGGCAGCGTCACGTCCTTTGCCGCGTTTATGCTCTCCATAAGGCGCTGGTACGATTTTTCGCCAAAGCCCTCCATTGCCACAATATCATCATAATGCTTATCAAGATGAAAAATATCACTGTATTCGTGAATAAAGCCCTTTGCTATAAATTTTTCAAGCGTCGCTTCGGATAAGCCGTCTATATTGAGCGCGTCGCGGCTTACAAAAAGGGTAAACGACTTTATTTTTTTTGCCTCGCAATTCGGATTTACGCAATATAACGACTGCACGTCATTTACTGCTTTTACCTGCGTTTCGCCGCCGCATACGGGACAGATTTTTGGTATTTCTACATTATCACTTTTCGTCAGGTTCTCCGCAATCTGCGGAATTATCATATTCGCCTTATATACCGTAATCCTGTCGCCAATTCCAAGCTTTAACCCGCGCAGAATGCTGATGTTGTGGACAGACGCGCGGCTTACCGTAGTGCCTTCAAGCTCGACTGGCTCAAATACCGCGACTGGATTGATAAGCCCTGTACGGCTTGGGCTCCATTCTATCTCGCGAAGCGTCGTTTCCTGCATCTCGTCAGCCCATTTAAACGCAATCGAATCCCGCGGGAATTTTGCCGTGCGCCCCAATGAACGCCCATATTCTATGTCATCATAAATAAGCACTAAGCCGTCGGAGGGCACGTCATAGGTCTTGATTTTTTCCTCATACTGCGCTACGGCGTCAACGATATTTTCAGGATTAACCCTTACATATTCTACCACGTCAAAGCCCTGCTGCCTTAAAAATTCAAACTGCTTTTCCCTTGAATTTTGGAAATCCACGCCCTCAGCGCGCACAAGCGAAAAGGCGTAAAACTGTACGTTTCTCTCTGCCGTTATCTGGTTGTTAAGCTGCCGCACTGAGCCTGAACAGAGGTTGCGCGGATTTTTGTATTTTGCCTCGATATCCTCAATTCGGCTGTTTATTTCCTCAAAATCCCTGTAAGTGATAACAGCCTCCCCGCGCAGTATAAGCTCGCCCTGATGCCTGATGCGCAGCGGAATGTTTTTAAATACCTTTGCATTGTTTGTGATAACCTCGCCTACCTCACCGTTTCCACGCGTAACCGCCTTCTGCAGCTCACCATTCTGATAGGTAAGCACTATAGTCAGCCCGTCAAGTTTCCAGCTAAGAAGTCCCTCCCTGCCGTTCAGCCATTCCGCAAGCGCCTCCCTGTCCTTTGTCTTGTCAAGCGACAGCATCGGAGCCTCGTGCGCCTCTTTGGGCAAATCGTCAACTGCCTCATAGCCCACGCTGACAGTCGGGCTGCCCGTAAGCACCATTCCCGTTTTCTTTTCAAGCGCGGCAAGCTCGTCATAAAGCGCATCATATTCAAGATTGCTCATAATCTCCGTGTCCTCTGAATAGTATGCCTTTGATGCCGCCCTAAGCTTTTCAACAAGCTCTTTCATTCTATGTAAATCCGTTTCCATAAAATTAACTTCCCCCGTTATTTTTAATCAGCAGCATTATTGCCGCTTATGCCGCACAGCCTGTAAAGAGCCGCAAGCTCATCGCCCGTTATCTCCCTGTATTCCCCGCTCTTTAAGTCTCCAAGCTTTATGTTCATCACACGCACCCTGATAAGCGATTTAATATCATAGCCGAAGTATTGGCACATTCGCCTTATCTGCCTGTTTAGCCCCTGCGTGAGCACTATGCGGAAGGTGCATTCGCCAAGCTGCTCCACCGTACATTTGCGCGTCGTACATTCCAGTTCCTTCAAATATACGCCGTTTCCCATTTTTTTTATAAAATCATCTGTCAGCGCTTTGTCAGTCTTTACAATGTATTCTTTTTCATGGCGGTTTGCTCCCTTCATCATCTGCTGGATAAGCCCGCCGTCATTTGTCATTATAATAAGCCCCTCGGAATCCTTGTCAAGACGCCCAGCGTAAGTAAGACGAATTGGATAATTTATTGCGTCCGTAATCGTCTTTTCGGCATATTTGTCCCTCTCCGTGCAGGTAACTCCCCTCGGCTTATTATAGGCAAGCACGACTGTGGCAGCTTTCGGGCGGATATGTTTATCATTCACCTTGACAGTATCATTTTCGCTGACCTTCATTCCGTTCTCGGCAATTTTGCCGTTTACCGTGACCTTCCCCGCCTCAATAAGCCTGTCCGCCTCCCTGCGCGAGCATACGCCGCACTCAGCTATATATTTATTTAATCTTATCATACCAATCCCCAACTGCTTTAGCGGCTCAAAGCACATCAAAAACGCTGCATTTGCCCTATGTCTATAAAAACTTTTTCAGGCAGCCTATGCTCTTTTCCTCAAAATCCATAAGCTCGCGCGCAATCTCCATAGATGTCTCTCCTGAATTGCCGTAGCGGTTGACTGCCTTCCACATGCGCGTAATATTTCTGTTGCTGCCGTCAATCATAAGCTCCGCAATTTTGCCGCTGCTGCAATTGGCAAGCGTATTGAGGTGAATGCTCCCTGAAAGCATCATATCCTCCACTGCGCTCTTGCTGTAGCCGTCGGCATTGCTGTTTTGAAGCCTGTCCGTCGCCTTGTTTTGTATCACGGAATAAGCCAGCCGCTCTCTTGAAAGCTCCTTGGAAAGCTCATCATTGCGCACCTTGCCGAACATAGTGTCAATCGCTTTTATGGCAATTCCCGTGTCCTTCTGAACCTCCCTTAAAATTTCCAAATCGTCCTTTTTCATAGCTACCTCTTTTCCACGCCGCCCGTAACAGCATAATACGCCTACTCGCGCCGCGCAAATCTGCAATAGCTATAGTTTTCCCTTATTCCTCATTAATTATTCCCGCCAATATCTTAAAATACCGCATTAACGGCATTTATACTAAAAACCCATGCATACACAATGTCCACATGGGTTTAGCAATTCAATTATTCAAAATATTCAGACTTCACATAGCCGTTTTGTCCTTTGTAATCAATTCTGTACCACTCTCCTAAATCTTCAAGGAGGTTGTATGTATTGCCCGCCTCAACCAGCCCAATCCTGTCCGCTGTCTGGCTTGCAGCGTTCCTGACATTTACGTTTGTCGTAGCCTTTACCTGTTTGACTACTGCGCCCGCAGCCTCCGAAGAAACCACCTCAAGGTAATCGCTCTTTATATACGCCTCTTTTCCCTCAAAGATAACCTTGCTCCAGCCGTTTACCCTCTGCTCAATGCGCGTAAACTCCGTGCCTGCCGTTGCGCGCCCTATTTTGTCCGCCTCCTCGCTGTCCGATGAACGCACATTAACGGTGTCTGTAGTCTTTACAAGCTCATTTACTGTCTTATTCTCTAATATTTCCTCCGACTGCGGCTCTCCTGACTGCGTTTCCTGCTCTGCAGGCTTTTCCGCGCTTTCCTCTGTCTGCGCCTCCGCGCCCTGTTCTCCTGAATCCTGCATTTCAAGCTGCGCAAGCGCTACGCCGACAGAGCTTTTTACCTGTGCGGGAAGCTCGTCCATAAATGTCTTCAGCCCGTCATCAGATGCAATCACTTCCGCATAATTGACATCTACCCTTTTATAAAGGTCTATAACGTCCTTCTGGCAGGTCACGAGGTCAAACACCGCCTTGACGCTCTCCTCCATATCCCCGTCAATAACTAAGCTTCCGTCGTCCTTTGCGTACACATAAAAAGCGTTAAGCCCTGGGGCTTTGTTATCCACTCCGTTAAATTTGACAAAAAATGTCACATACACAAAATAACTGTTTTCATCCATGCTCTTTTTTGTGTAGCAGGTCAAATCGTCATACGATTCAATAAACTCGCTTCTCTTTTCAAATATAATGCGCTGGGTATCGTTAATCTCGTCGCACAGCTCAGATACGGTATCCATTTCACCGTCGGCAAGCGCTCTATAATACCTGTTCATCAGTTCGTTTATTTCAGGATATGCATTTGTTTCAAGCGGCTCATCAGGAAGCGCCACCGTTTCCTGCTCATCAGCCCCATCCTCAGCGTTTACCGATGCCTCCTCAGCATCAGAGTTTTTCCTTGTTGCAATTAATGAAATAACTACAGCCAAAACGATAACGCAGGCCGCCGCTGGAAGCACCACCTTGAGCGCAGAAAAGCCTAAAATCTTAAAATCCTTCGCTTCAAGCTTTTTTAAGGCAGATTTCCCTGTCTTCTTAACGTCATCAAGCTTACCGCTGACAGACTTGACAACATCTGCTCCTTTATTGCTGCTTTGGTTCTTTTTACTGACTGTCCTGTTTTTAGACTTGTTATTTTTTTTATTGCTCATTTTCTGCTCCGTTCTCTGCAAACAATAAAAAACACGCTTTGCGGGCTTTCTATTGTCATGAATAAAAATCATACATATAAAATAAGGAATGCACCCGACAGGAATCGAACCTGCATTAAAGGCGTCGGAGGCCTTCGTTCTATCCATTAGACTACGGGTGCAAAATGTGAGAAGAAATTCTAATCACTCGCAGCAATGGCTGCTTCGCGAAGAATTTCTAAGTCTCACATATGAGAAGAAATTCTAATCACTCGCAGCAATGGCTGCTTCGCGAAGAATTTCTAAGTCTCACATAGAAAAACGCAAATAACGGCGTATTTCTGGCGTGATATATTACAAAATTGTTACATCACGTTTGTAATATTACCACATTTATTCAGATTTGTCTATAGCTTAATAAATTTTATAAATGCCTTTATTTTCTATATTGCCAATATGCCTCTTTACCCTGCCATTAGCAGGGATTCAGCCTTCATTGCGGTACTGGACAGGCGTCATACCGAGCTTTTTCTTGAATGTACGATTGAAATGCTCGACATTTGGGTAGCCGACCGCATCGGCTATATTTTCAACAGTCATACTACCGTTCCTGAGAAGCGTCTTAGCCTTTTTCAATCTGATATTAGTCAGAATGTCGTTGAAGGTTTTTCCAGACTTTTCGTGTATATACTTGCTCACGTAAGGCTCTGACAGGTGAAAATGCTCCGCAAGCTCGCTGAGCGTAACCTCGCGGTAGCGCGACTGCATGTAATTCATAATGTCCATCAGGCGCTCATCATTGCACGCCTCGCTGCTCTGTAACTCGGGAAGCTTGTTGACGCTGACGCACAGCGCATGTATCGACGCCTTGATTATATCATCGTCAAAGCCTACGCCCCAGTATTTCCTGCCGTTGCAGGTCACACTCACATATGCGATTGCCTTTGATGACGAGCCCTTTGTAAGCGCATGCTCCTCATAATCCGAGAGCTGGTAGCTTATGCCGAAATACTGCTTTATCGTGTTGCTCACCGCATCAAGACGCCCGTTGCCGTTTGCGTCAACCACTGTCCTTTTATCGCCGCAGGTTATGGTCGCCTCCGCCATTATGCCGTCCACCTGCTTAAAGTGGCACTCATTTATCTGGAAATGCGGCATAATGTCCACGTAATTCTCACAGAAAATATCATAAACCCACTTATGCGAAAGCTCCTTGTGCTCCTGATCCGACACGCTCTTTACAAGAT
>X301_European_Hare__coassemble_1357_pt1 | contig 13115 bp, 12 predicted proteins | sample X301_European_Hare__metabat2_low_PE_011 | metagenome-assembled genome bin X301_European_Hare
GCAAAGCTCAGGAATATTACTGGAAATGTCCCCTGCAGATGCCTGTATTTGTATTTACCGTCAGAGTCCATTGTTTCCCATACAGCTTTTCCTTCAAATAAATCTCCACGCCCCGCGTATTTATTGGAAAAAAAACATTCTATCGTACTCATATTGAGCGTCTTCCCAAACCTGCGTGGTCTCGTTATCAGCGTGACCTTGTCGCCGTATTCCCACCATTCGCTTATGAAATTCGTCTTGTCAATGTAAAGAATGTTCTCCGTGATGACTTCCTCGTAATCCTGGTATCCCAAAGCTGGTCTGCCTAGCATATGCGTCCCTCCTGCTAACAATGAAACCGTTTTTACCCCACAATCCCATTATAGCCGTTCGTCGCGCTTTTCACAACATTTTTTTCCTAATGCAAAGTATGCAGTTGTCAAGGTGCCGTACTTTAATTAAAAAATCTATATAAAGCCTTCCGGCTATATAGCAGAACTGCTCCGCCCATCCTCGCGCTGCTGCGTTTCCCCCACAACCCTGTAGGTCCTCACAGCCTCTTTCTCAACCTTCTGCTGCAGATACAGCGCGTCATACTCCGTCCTACGCACATGGTACTGCGTGTCCTCCAGCAGCCGCCTGTTTGCCGCAAGCGTGTCAGCCATAAGCCCTATCATAAAAGTCAAAAACCCTATAATCAGCAGCATGCACGCCAGTATCAGCGACTGTACATGCCCCGTTGCCGTCCCCCTGAACACAAACCAGAAATACCTCAGTATGTACCCAATCCCCAGCGCCATAGGCGGCAGCATAAGGAACGTGAAGCACTTGAGCGGCTTGTACATCATATACGCCCGCAGTATCGTGATCATGGACTTCTTCACATACCCCCATATGCTCTTAAACAGCCTCGACGGCCGCAGCTCAGGGTTTGTCCTCACGGGGACACTTGTTATCCCGAGCTTTTCACATATTGCAAATAGCAATACAGCGCAAATGCTGTAAACATGCGGATTAACCACCTTTCGTCATACTCGCCGGCGACAGCAAAAACAAAAAATAGATAAAAATTATAAAAAATTTTTATCCAAGACCGCCAGCAAAGCATTGTAATTGCTGCAATATTTTTGTTATTTTTCATTTTTTAAATAATCCAAAAAATATATACTAAAAAATTTCCATCATAACTAAACTAAATTACATGCATCATAAACATGCTTAACGATATAGGCGATATTGTTAAGCTCTATTAGCAATGAAGTATTGCCATGATAATCTCTGGCCGAAAGAGCTGTTAATCAATTTCAATGGAAATGGGGTTATTCGAGAAAAAATTATGAAAAAGAAAATGAGAAAGAAATTAGTAAAAACAGTTGACAAAATAGAAACCAATACGGCAGAATAAATTTTCAAATTAATTTTAGTCACATAATCCCCTGAAAGGGAACGGCATTGCCATTTATTAAGAATTATGGATGGAATTGAATACGGAGCTTCGTATATTTATAGAACACCGCTTTCGGCAGTGCTTACTAAAACAAAAATGACTAGACAGGCTAAGAAAAGTGAAGATTATGCCTGCTGGCATGTGTACAGAAATTTTTTCACACGCATACAAAAAGCGGAGCTGCCCATTAGCAGGCAGCTCCGCCTTTCAATTGTTCCTAAACCAACGCCAACGACTGTATGGCCTTATCCTTTATCACAAGCTCGAAATGTTCTTCCAAATACGCCTCGTTTGCCGCGTCAAATTTTTCAAGAGTGCCGTACTCTGACAGGATATTGCATATTTTGTTGAACTCCTCAGGCGTGTGGTCTGTCTGTGATACGACAAGCATATAGCTTGAATTTCTGTCGTTTTTGTAAAGCGAATTTACGCCGTGATAATGCGGCTCCAAAATGCCCGCAAGCCGTATAACCTGATTTAAGTCCGCAAAGGAATATACGCGCGTCAGGTCAAACTTAACCGGAAGCCTGGGCTGCGTGTCACCTGTAGGAGCCTGAGTATTATTGTTAAGCTCGGCACCGTAGTTTTCCTGGATTTTCTTAAACAAATCAATCACATCTTCCGCAGTGGAAGGAAGGTATTTAAGCAGATTATCGGCAAGTGTTTTTGTGAAGTCGGGCTCCTCCTCGTCATATTCATATTCGTCGTCCTCCTCGTCGTGGACAGAGGGCGCAAATTTTGAAAATCTGGTGTCAAGCTCCTCGGGATCTTCAACCTTGGTGATTATCAAAACTATACATTCTGAATTTAAAGGAATCGCCTCAATCATAAGCGGTATATCCTCAGCATCAAATCCAAACTCATAAGAAGCCTGCTGCATCATATCACGGAAAAGGGTTTTTGCCTTCTCTGTGCCGTATGCAAGCTCGCTGATTTTAAGCTCACGGTCTGCAAGGTCGGCCTTTGTGAGCGTGCAGCGAATTTGATGGTCGTTTACCTTTTCAATTTTCATAACATCCCTCCATGCCGCCTTAGCGGCTCAAATATACAACTCGCTACCAATTAACGCTTTTTGTAATGTCCGTGTCCTTCCCACTTATCTTATACTGTGAACCTGTCTAAGTCAATACCATTAAGGCACTGTTTGCAAAAAATTTATAAGTTCAGTCCGCCTGTTTTTTAAAAATTTTGTATTAATTTTTACATTTCGAGCGAATTTTTACATTTCGATTTGCATATTTTCTAAAAATGTGCTAATAATTTGTGTAAGGTGTTTCAAGGACTAATCAGTACGGACTGGAGGCTTAAAAATTTTAAATTTACAGGCGGGCGGCGCAAGCGCATTTTTCCCGTTGTCTTATTAGCTTGCGCTGCCGCGGAAAAAATATTTTCAAAAAAATATTTTTCCATACATTACATTTGCAATTACATTATACAACATTTTTTTAAATAATGGTACAGGTTCGGACATCTTTTGCAAAAATATTTTATATATCACAAAAATTACCTTTTGGGCTTTGGTTTTTATGCCTGTTGATGGTCTTGCCAAAATATGAATTAAAAATAGAACAAATAGGAAATTTCAGGTCCCTCTATGTGTATCATATGCGGCTTTGCATTAACAGGCAAGCAGAAAATTCTTAAAAATTTTATAAAACAGCAATTATGGTAATGACTACATAATAATATTTTGCTATAATGAGAACGATTGGGAGGTAGCCGAATGAAGAAGAAATTTTTAACGGCGCTTCTTGCAGTCGTTCTCATTATTATAGTAGCGGCGGCTGCATTTGGCGCGAAGATACTGGATAGGTATTCCTATTCCAAGGAAAAAGCGGATTTAGATGAGTATTTTAATTTACAGGGTGATGATGAGATAGCCGTGGTGCTTCAGGACGAGCTTGTAGACGAGAAGGCAAAGCTGCGTGACGGAGTATGCTACTTTGACCTGCCTACGGTCTGCAGGTATTTTACAGACAGGTTTTATGTAAACAGCGTTGAGCAGGTGCTGCTTTTTACGACGGACACTGACGTAATCAGGATTGACGTAGGCGAGAACAGCAATATGATGTATGTTTCGGGTGAAGGCAGCGATTTGGGCTATAAGGCGGCGTTTTATGACGGGGACACGCTTTATATCGCGGCAGACTATGTGAAAAGGTATGCGGAGCTTGAATATTCGCTGTATGACGAGCCGCTTCATATGCAGGTTTATACGCAGTGGGACAGCTACACCGAAACTGACGTGAAGAAGGACACGGCGCTTCGCTATCAGGGCGGAGTAAAGAGCCCGATATTGAAGGAGCTTGCAAAAGGCGAAAAGGTAGAGCTTCTGGAGCAGCTTGAAAACTGGTCTAAGGTTAAGACAAGCGACGCTTTTATCGGATATGTGGAAAATAAGCGGCTTGAGGGCGCATCTATCGGGCAGCGTCAGAATAATTCGGGCTTTACGGAGATTGTTTATGACAGCGTGAAAAAAGACGGCATGATAAATCTTGCGTTTCATCAGGTTTTTGAGGAGCAGAACGGCGAGAAGCTTGCCAGTGCGCTTAGGAATACGCAGGGAATCAATGTGCTTTCGCCTACGTGGTTCCGCCTTACTGACAACAGCGGCGGTTTTTCAAGCCTTGCAAATGCTTCGTACGTGTCAAAGGCGCATGAGCTTGGCATAGAGGTGTGGGCGCTGGTGACTGATGTGGACAGTGAGGATTTGTATGGCGTGAATATAGATTTTGTCGAGCTTTTGTCCTCATCTGCCAACAGGAAAAATCTGATAGACGGGCTTATGGCTCAGGTGGACAGCTTTGGGCTTGACGGCATTAATATAGATTTTGAAAAGGTAAAGAGCGATGCGGGACCTCATTTTGTGCAGTTTCTGCGCGAGCTTTCAGTTGAAACTGGAAAGCGCGGCGTGGTGCTTTCGGTGGACAACTATGTGCCTACGGAGTACACGGCGCATTACAACCGCAAAGAGCAGGGGATTGTTGTCGATTACTTCATTATAATGGCGTATGATGAGTATTATGTCGGCGGCGGCGCGGCGGGCTCAAATGCCTCGATTAACTTTGTGGAGGATGGAATAACGCACACAAAAGAGGTCGTACCTCAGGAGAAGATTATAAATGCCATTCCGTTTTATACGAGGGTGTGGTCGTCGGGGGCTGGCGGGCTTAATGCGTCTACGCTTACTATGGCGTCGGAGCAGGAGTGGATTAACAAGAATGGGGTTGAGCCTGTGTGGTCTGATGAGTATTGCCAGAATTATGTGGAGTATCAGACGGGGGATGGTACGCTGTACCAGTGCTGGCTTGAGGATTTGGAGTCGATACGGGTTAAGCTGCAGGTTATGCGGGCGCAGGAGATTGCGGGCGTGGCGTGCTGGAAGCTTGGGATTGAGGATGCGGCTGTTTGGGGGGTGATTGCGGATTATATTGGGGTTGGGTGAGACTATTTTCTTGTTTTGGGTGTGGCTGATGAGTCCGCCCGAGCAGGGGCATATACCCCATTCAGACCCGCTTGCGCTTAGTGGAAAGCGTAGCGGTACTAAGCTCAACGGCGCTGTAAAAGGAGCTACGCTTTTACAGCTTATTTCGCTAAGTACCGACGCTCCCCAAAGGTCTTCATGGGGTATATGCCCCTGCTCGGGCTGCTTTGTTGGCAGTATGTAAGTATTTTTTTAGATTGAATAGAAGATATGTTTTAGAAGATATATTAATGAAGGAAGATAAATGGGTGATAAAGGGTTTTGCAGGCTGTGTGCGGCATTATTGGCGTGTATAGCTACATTTGGCGTATTTTTGGCAAGTTGTAGCAGTGAAGTGGGGGCGGGTGCGGATGACGGCAGGATAAGCATTGTGTGTACGACTTTTCCGCAGTATGACTGGATTAGGGAGATTATAGCTGGGAATGATGACGGGTTTCGGCTTGCGCTGCTTACGGAGAAGGGCGGGGATTTGCACAGCTATCAGCCTTCGGCGCTTGACATAGCGCGGATTTCTGAGTGTGATATGCTTGTTTATGTGGGCGGCGAGTCTGATAAATGGGTTGAAGACGTGCTTAGGGCAGATGTTGGGAGTGATGTCTGTGCTGTGAATATGATGAGTGAGCTTGAAGGACGGCTTTACGAGGAGGAGCATATTGGTTTGGGGCATCCTGAAGATGGGCATGAGGACTGGCACAGCGGCGGTTATGGGGAGTATGAGTATGGCGGAGGTCAGGCGGATAGTTATGATGATGTCGAGTATGATGAGCATGTCTGGCTTTCGTTAAGGAATGCGGAGCATATCGTGAGGGTGCTGTGTGATGAGCTTAGTCGGCTTGATGCGGGGAATGCAAAGCTGTATGAGAAGAATTGCGAGGCGTATCTGGAAAAGCTTGGCGCGCTTGACAGTGAATATGAAGCGGCGGTGGAAACGGCGTCTGCGGATGCGCTGGTTTTTGCGGACAGGTTTCCGTTTAGATATATGGCGGAGGATTATGGCATAGAATGTTTTGCGGCGTTTGAGGGGTGCAGCGCGGAGACGGAGGCAAGCTTTGAAACGGTGGCTTCGCTGATAGAGGCTGTGAAGGCGCATCATTTGACGGCGGTTCTGGTGCTTGAGGGCTCGGACAGCAGGCTTGCAAGAGTGATTATTGAAAATGCAGACAGGGATAACGGGCGGGTTTTGGTGATTAATTCGATGCAGTCTGTGTCAAGGAAGGATATTGAGGGCGGTATATCGTATATTGATGTTATGGAGGATAACCTTGATGTTTTGCGGCAGGCATTAAACAAAACATTAAGAAACACTAAGGTGGCAAAAGACGTCACCTAAGTGTTTCTAAATGTTTGGAAAAACGCAAGGACGGCGTTTTTTCGGATTAGTGGATACCGCCAAGAAAGGTTAAGCGTGAATTTAGGCAAATGGAATTGCTGAAAATATGAAAAATAGGAGTTTGCAATGTCGTATATTAAGTGCAGAAATCTCGTATTGGGCTATGAGGGAATGGTTGTCGCTGAGAATATAAGCTTTGAAGTAAATAAGGGCGATTATCTGTGCATTGTCGGTGAAAACGGCGCGGGGAAGTCTACGTTGATGAAGACCCTGCTCGGTCTTACTCCGCCTATGGGCGGCGTGTTTGAGTGTTCGGACGGGCTGAATGCGCATGAGATTGGGTATCTGCCGCAGCAGACTTTTGTGCAGAGGGATTTTCCTGCCTCTGTTTGGGAGATAGTACTTTCGGGAACGCTGTCAAGCTGCGGGAGGCGGCCTTTTTTTGGAAGGGCGCAGAAGGAGCTTGCCGAGAAAAATATGCGCCGTATGGATATATGGGATTTAAGGAAGGAATGTTACCGCAAGCTTTCGGGCGGGCAGCAGCAGAGGGTTTTGCTGGCTCGCGCTCTCTGTGCATCGTCGGTGCTGCTGGTGCTTGACGAGCCCGTGACGGGGCTTGATCCCAAGGCGACGGTGGAGTTTTATCAGCTTATCAAGCGTCTGAACAATGAAGGGCTTACTATTATAATGGTGTCGCATGACGTGCAGGCTGCTATTGAGTATGCAAGCCATATTCTTCATATTGAGAAGGAGCGTTCATTTATAGGCACGGTGCAGGAGTATATGGAAAGCGAGTTCTGGCATGAGCTGGCGACTAAGCTTGAAATGCTGTCATAATATAGAGATTATTGTGTATTAATAGCTGCCGAGGCGGTGTATGATGTGAATAGCTGTCAAGGCAGTAAATGACAGAAGGTAGAGAATTATGATAGAAGAAATACAGTTTTATATTTCATATCCGTTTGTGCGGTATGCGCTTGTAGTCGGGACTTTGATTGCGCTCTGCTCATCATTGCTTGGCGTGTCGCTTGTGCTGAAACGTTTTTCATATATCGGCGACGGGCTTTCGCATGTGGCGTTTGGCGCATTGGCGGTCGCGTCGGTTTTTAACCTTACAAATAATACTTTGGTAGTAATGCCTGTGACTATAGCAGCGGCGATTTTGCTGTTAAGGACTGGGCAGAATACCAAGCTTTACGGGGACTCCGCGATTGCCATGGTGTCCGTGGGGGCGCTTGCCGTCGGGTATCTTGTGATGAATTTGTTTTCAACTTCTGCAAATGTGTCAGGAGATGTATGCAGCACGCTATTTGGCTCGACGTCGATACTTACGCTTACCCGTGCGGAGGTGGCGCTGTGTATAGTGATGTCCGTGATTGTGGTGGCGCTTTTCGTGCTGCTGTACAACCGCATATTTGCAGTGACATTTGATGAGAATTTTGCGAGGGCTACGGGGGTAAAGGCGCAGCTTTACAATACGCTTATCGCGGTGATAACGGCGGTTATTATAGTGCTTGCCATGAATTTAGTCGGTTCGCTCCTTGTCTCCGCGCTGGTGGTATTCCCCGCGCTGTCAGCGATGCGTGTGATAAAGAGTTTTAAAGGAGTGGTTATTTACTCGGCTGTGATATCCGTGTGCTGCTCGCTTGTCGGGATAACGCTTTCCATATTGTTTTCAACGCCAGTCGGCTCTACTATAGTAGCAGCGAACATAGTTGTCTTTATAGGGAATTGCATTGCCGGCAGAAGGCATTAGGGGGAAAATGCATATATTAGAAAGGCTAGGGTATGGCATTAGATAATAAATTAAATATTACAGATTCCACAGAGCTTGCCAGAATTGAAGAAAAGATAAGCAAGAAAAAGGCCGTTGAATTATTTGAAAATGGGTATTTGGACAGCTATGAATACTATTTGGCGTGAATGTTTCATATACTAGTACAAAGTATTTGTACTGGTGAATGAGATGGGAGCCATAAAGATTAACAATAGAATGAAAATCGTTTCTGTCCTTGCGGCGCTGGCGCTGTTTGTGCTTGTAAGGGAATCGCTGCGCTTTGCAAGCGTGATGGAGCCGAATACAGCCGAAAACACAGGCGGTGTTACGGTAGTGATAGACGCAGGACATGGAGGCAATGATCCAGGCAAGGTCGGCGTAAACGGCGCGCTTGAAAAGGATATAAACCTCGCGATAGCCCTGAAGCTTGAAAAGGATTTAACGGAGCAGGGCATAAACGTAGTAATGACGCGCACTGAGGATAAGGGGCTGTATGAAGAAGGCGATTCAAACAAAAAAGTGCGCGATATGAAAAACAGGCTTGCCATCATAGAGGAAGCGCGGCCTGTGATAACCGTGAGCATACACCAGAACAGCTATCCCGACGCGTCAGTGAGCGGCGTGCAGGTGTTTTACTATAAAAATTCTGAAAAAAGCAAGGCGGCAGCGGAGATAATGCAGGAGCAGATGATAAACACGCTGAAGCCTAAAAAGGAGCGCGCGGCTAAGGATAACAGCAGTTATTATCTGCTGAAAAAGACATCCGTTCCTATTATAATAGTGGAATGCGCATTTATGAGCAACCCGGCAGAGGCTGAGCTGCTTACGACTGAGGAATACCAGGAAAAGGTCGCGTGGGCAGTGTATATGGGGATTATGCAGTATGTAAACAGCAGGAAATGATATAATTATGGAATTAAGAACAAAAACGCCGTTTTGCGAAGACGACGTTTTTTATTTATGGCAATGAAAAACTTGCGGAGCGTGTTTTCTATTGTTTATGTTTAGGATATAAGCTTTCTGGACGGGAACACTTTATTTTCATAAACTGCAGTATGTCATAACGGTCACGGCTGTCCAACATTCCATAATAACGCAGGAGCTCTTTTTCCTCCATTGTAAGCGAGGATACCGAAGGCGGGGCAGCTCCATAAAATAATGAAACTGTTTCTTCGTCCGATGTGGCATCGCTATTTTTGTCTATTGCTAAATCAAGCAAACTGTCCACAGGCACCTGATAAAGCTTTGACAGATGATAAAGCGAATCTATGGGCGGCATAATTCTGCCTGTTTCATAATGCGAATAGGTCTGTCTGATAATATTAAGCTTAGACGCAACAAATTCTTGGGAATATCCGCTTTGTTTGCGCAAAGCTTTTAGGCGGGCGCCCAGTAAATTACCTGTTTTATACATATTATTCCTCCGTACCGTTTTGATGACTCATAAATAAACGCATGCCTTAAAAAGATACTATTTCAACAAAAATAGTATAGACATATATAATAATATAGCTAATGCTGCTGTTTATAAGGCTCGTTTTAATAGCAAATCAGGTTATTGTTAATAGCCAAAAAAGAAATAGAAATATGCAAATTGCACAAAAAAGCCCAAATTGCAAAGAAATGCGTAAAAAATAATTTATATTTAAAAAATAGCATTTTTTTAAAATTAGCTATTGAAAATAGCAAAAACATAGTATATAATAAGATGCAAACAGAGCCTTTTGGGTTGGGCTTTGGGATGCTGGCAGTATCGGCATAGTGTGAACCCAACAAAAAATCTCAATTGAGGAGGAAAGAAACATGAGAAAGATTAAGAGAGCCTTAACAGGCATTCTCGCAGCAACAATGGTAATGGCGTCAGTTTTTACTGTTAACGCTGGTTCTGGTTCTGGTGGATCTGGCGCGGGTGATGACGGCGGAAGCGTTGAAAGCGCTGAAGTGGCGGCAATAACAAAATCAGCAGGCGCGACAATTTCAGTAGCAGGCAGTTCAGTAAAGACGACAATCGCTGGCGGATACGCAGCAAAGAATGTTGAGGGAGTTGCTATTATAACACCTCTCGCAGATGTTAGAGCATCACTTGGCTTGAAGTCTGGTCAGACACCTTATATTATTGTGTATGACCTGAACCCGCAGAAGAGCTATAAGGCTATGGACAGCATAAATGCTGCCGCAGAGGCGCTTGGCGCAAGCGTAGTTACATCACTTAACGTAGACTTGGGCGCAAGACAGGATGGGAAGTTTGTATCCCTTTCCGACGGTTCTATAGGAATGGTAGCAGGTATTCCTAAGGCTTCAATTGACCCGACAAAAACATACAGCGTTGTTAAGGTACAGCTGGGCGGTGCTGTAACAGTTCTTGACGATTTAGACACTAATCCCAATACTGTTACTTTTGAAGTAGCGGCTGGTCCTGCAGCATATTCAATTGTTGCAAAATAATAAAATTTAAGGCAGGTCTCGACCGATTCTATAATGACGTGTCTAAGACCTGCCTTAGTTTGAATAGGGAATTTACGATTGCAAGATGGCTACTTTCGGGATACGGTGTCATAAAAACATATTTGTTATTTTATTCATTTTTCTGATGGCGGCTTTTTGCGCTTATAATGTTATAGGCAGTTATGGTTTTGCTATATTGCCGGATGAATTTGGATATTGGGTATATGCCGCCAAACTTGCGGGTTATGACTGGTCGGATATTGCTTCTCTTGGTTCATATTATTCGTATGGTTACAGCGCTTTGCTGTTTCCAATATTTGTACTTTGCAAAAATGGCATCTGGGCATATAGATTTGCAATAGGCTTGAACTTTCTGATGTTAATGGCAATTTTTTTTATGCTTAAAAGTCTTGCAGATAAACTGTTTACAGATATGACAAAAGATACGTTGGCGCTTTTGGCAATAATAGCTGTTATATATCCGCCACTGTTGATTTACTCAAAAACAACTATGGCAGAATCTACATTGGCATTTATGTATGTAGTGATATGTGCGCTGCTGTATAAATATTTTGAAAATAATAGATGGCAGACGCTTATATTACTAGTGGCAGCGAATATATACATTTATTTTGTGCATATGCGCACAGTCGGAGTGCTGATAAGCGGAATGCTGGTAATTGCCATGTACAGTTTCGCTAAAAATAAAAAGCATTTTTGGATTCTTGTTATTGTGTCGGCAGTGCTTTTGCTTATAGGCATTTCAATAAAAACATGGATAGGCGGGCATATATATGCGGCAGCTGACAAAGAAGTGTTTGGCGGCAATAATTATGCAGGTCAGATTGGAAAACTTGAGTATATCTTTACTCTTGAGGGATTTAAGAATTTTATTATCAGTATAGCGGGCAAGGTGTTATATCTGGGCGCCGCAAGCTTTGGGATGGCATATTGGGGCTTTGCATATGTTATTCGCCAGATTTTTAGAAAAGAATCTTTTGGCAAAGCTGATAAAAAATATTATCTATATCTTTTTATAGGGCTTTCGACCATTGCGGAAACTCTTATATGCTCAATCGCAACGGTGCGTCCATGGCGCGTTGACGGGCTTGTATATGGAAGATATCATGAATTTTTGATGCCAGTTTTAATGCTTATAGGTATATATGCTGCGTGGACGAGTAGAAAGATAATTATTGTGACTTTGACAATTATAGCGTCAGAGCTCCCGATGCTATTTTTGATTATATATAGTCTGATTAAAAATAATCTGACAGGATTTCAGAACTGTATGATGATAGGAATGAGCTATGCATCAGGCGGAAATCCGTTTGATCCGAAAACCTTCTATTTTCGGGCGTATCTTCTGGGGGCTGTGTTAACATTGGCGGCAGCGGCAATTATAATATGCGCGCGCCGAAACAAAAACATGTCTTTTTTGCTGGCGACAGTCATTTTAATTGAGATGGCGCTGTCCGTAAGGGCTAACAATGTATGCATAAGTAGCTCAGAGCTTGGGGCTTTTAGGGATATGCGTATCGCTGAGAGAATAGAGGCGATTTGTCAGGAAAAGGAGAGACGTATTATTTACATAAATGACGGAGAGAGCGTGACCATATGCATTCTCCAGTTTATGATGCATGACAAGGACATAATCATCTGCCAGAAAGAGGATGAATTAAGGCCTGATGATATAGTGCTGCTTGATTATAAAAATTCTTATGCGGATGAACTTGAAGATGATTATGAGCAGACATTTACATATGGACATTTTACGTTGCGTTATAACACTTTACAAAATAAATTTGGGGAAAGTTAAAAGTGTTGAGGGAGAGAGTTATGAAAAAAAAATTATCTAAATTAAGCCTGCTTCTGATAGCGGTTTTGCTTTTTGGAATGATTGCATATGCGTCTGAAGATACACAAATCACCGCAAACACAGCCATGAAAGTTTCGACAGAGGCTACTCTTTATGAGAGCGCCAGTGATTCGTCAAATGCTGTTACAACTCTTGCGTCGGGTACGCCTGTTATTGTGCGTGAAGACGCTAAAGACGGCTGGTGTAAAGTTTCATATAAAGATACATATGGTTATGTAAAAACTGAAAGTCTTGCTGCGCTGGTAAGCGCAGACGAGATTTCTCCTGAGTTTAATGATATGCAGAAGCAGGTGCAGCTTTTGTTTGACAGCATTATAGTAAGAGAGCAGGAGGAAAAACGTTCAAGAATATGGGGCGCGATAATAGTAGTGCTTGTTGTTGTTATCTTTGGAGTGGGAATTATCTCGTCAATTAAGGGAAAAGATAAAAAAGACGGTAAAACAGCAGAGGGCAAGTAAGTGAAAGATAAATGTCAAGCCTACATTATTGGATTATTTATGACGGCAAGTATATTTTGGGCTGATGTCACTGTGTTTGGCATGCCGCTTAACGCTGTTGTTATATTGGCTGCTACGCTATTAATGTTAATCTGTGATGTGTGGGACGGACAGAAAAAGCATGAGCCCATGTTTGGCGGTTTATCCTGGCTGGATATAATTATATATTTGATTGGACTTTTGGCGCTTGTAAGCCTTGTTGGAAAAATAATTTTTAATCCGACAGAGTATTTGAAGGAAATGCTGGCAGTTATGATGGCGCTAATGTACTATTTGC
>X301_European_Hare__coassemble_1359_pt1 | contig 13031 bp, 7 predicted proteins | sample X301_European_Hare__metabat2_low_PE_011 | metagenome-assembled genome bin X301_European_Hare
AGCTTGTCTACAGCCAGCTTGACGGCAGCGCGGAGACACTCTGGAGCCTTATGCTCGCGTCGGGGTATTTGCGCGTCAATAAGTACACTGGCTACAGCGAAGGCGTGGTGGAAAGCAGGCAGGAATATGAACTTGCGCTGACAAACCATGAAGTCCGTATAATGTTTGAAAAGATGATTAAGGGGTGGTTTCGGACAGCGTCAGGCTATGGGGAGTTTGTAAAAGCACTGATTTGCGGCGACACGGATGCTATGAACGAATACATGAACAGGGTATCGGAGAGCATATTCAGCAGCTTTGACACCGCCGCAGGAAATTCAGACCGCACTGAACCCGAACGATTTTACCACGGATTTGTTCTCGGTCTCATCGTGGAGCTTAAGGACAGGTACGTTATAACGTCAAACCGCGAGAGCGGCTTCGGCAGGTATGACGTGATGCTTAAACCCCAAAACGAAGGCGACAATGCCATCATAATAGAGTTCAAGGTTTTCAACAGGCGCCGAGACAAATCGCTTGACGATACCCTGAATGAAGCGCTGAAACAGATAGAAGAAAAAAATTATGCCGCCGCCCTTATAGCAGAAGGCATTGCGCCGGAGCGGATACGCAGATACGGCTTTGCCTTTAGAGGGAAGGAAGTGCTGATTGGCGGGGAATGAACGAGTTGTACAGCTTGGATTATATTTTGCAAATGCATAAATAAAATAAATTATAGGAAGGAACTGGTCTAATTATGCAGGAAACAATCAAACCCCCCGTAGAGGAGCGGTACAAGGAGGAGTTGGAAGCTCTGAAAAGCACTGACACAGGCAGAGTGCCCGAAAACTGGAAAATGTCGCCCAAGGCGGTAAGGACTTTTATTCTGGGAAGCTCAAAGCCTATTGAATACAACGGAAAGGAATACAAAATCGAAAAGAAGTATTTCGGCAACGATGCGCTTGTGGAACGCTGCATAGTCACGCTTGCGGGTAACCGCGGGCTTATGCTCGTGGGCGAGCCGGGCACTGCAAAAACGATGCTTTCTGAGCTTTTGTCCGCGGCGATAAGCGGGGTAAGCACCAACACGATACAGGGCACGGCAGGCACTACGGAGGATATGATAAAATATTCGTGGAACTACGCGCTTCTTCTTGCCAAAGGACCAAGCCGCGAAGCCCTTGTGCCGTCGCCGCTCTACGTGGGAATGGAAAGGGGAATACTCACCCGCTTTGAGGAAATTACAAGGACACCCGCGGAAATTCAGGACAGCCTTATAAGCGTGCTCAGCGACAAAGTGCTTAATGTGCCCGAGCTTGGCGACGACGGCTTTCTCTTTGCACGCCAGGGCTTCAACGTGATAGGCACGGCGAATACGCGGGACAAGGGCGTAAACGAGATGAGCAGCGCATTGAAACGCCGTTTTAACTTCGAGACAGTCATGCCCGTAAGGGAAGCGTCAATGGAAAAGCAGATTATCTTAAACGAGGTGGCAAAGCTTGCCGACGAAAACAACATAAAAATGGAAGCGGACGAGGACGTGGCGGAGCTGCTTGCGTCTACATACCATGAGCTCAGGGAGGGCATATCTTCGATGGGACACAGGATTGACAAGCCCGTATCGGTCATGAGCACGGCGGAAGCTGTATCGGTGTACTATCAGACAATGCTCACGGGTTACTATTACGGCGATTCGCGAATGAGCGTTGACTGTCTTGTGCAAAATCTGGTGGGCGCTGTTTCCAAAGAAAATAAAGAGGATTTGGAAAAGGTAAAGGGATATTTCAACACGGTAATCAAGGACAAGAGCGCCAAAGAGGGTGGATTATGGAAAGAGTATTACGAAGCAAGGAAATGGCTGAAATAAGGCTTCTGCCAGTACGCCATCACAGCCCCGCGTGCGCTTTCCATGTAAGGGACGTGATAGAAAAATGGCAGCCCGACGCCGTCCTGATAGAAGGGCCAGACAATGCTAATTCGCTTATCCCGATTATGACAGATAAGGAAACGCATGCGCCGTTTGCGATATACTATGCCTATCACGACAAGACAGGCATCATATCCGAGGACAAACAGCATTACAAGTGCTACTATCCGTTTCTGGAATATTCCCCAGAGCTGGAGGCGCTGCGCACGGCAGACGAAAACGGCATAAGCAGCGCGTTTATAGATTTGTCTTATGGGGAAATACTTGCGGCATCAGCCCAGGGCAGAGGGCTTTTAAAGGATGACGCCAAAAACAGCTACAATGACGATTATCTGCTTACGAGAAACGAATACTTAAAACAGCTATGCGAAAAGACGGGACTTAGGAGCTTTGACGAATTTTGGGAAAAATTTTTTGAGATAAACGGACTTTATGAAGACAGCGAGACGTGGTTTTCGCATTTGCTTACATACTGCGCGCTTGCAAGGGAGAATACGCCAGATGAGGAGCTTGCGCAGGAGGGGTGTCTTGCGCGTGAGCAGCACATGGCGTCGGGAATAATACAGTGGGCGGACAAGCATAAATGCGGAGACGGAAAAGAACAGCGCATACTTGTAGTGACAGGCGGGTTTCATACGCCTGCGCTTGCAAAGCTTTTGTCGGAGGAAAACAATGCTAAAGCGGGCGCGAAGGCAAAAAGGACGAAAAAAAGCGACATAGACAAAAACCAGAGCGTTTATATGATGCCTTACTCAATGGAGGCTGCGGACGCGCTTAACGGTTATGCGAGCGGCATGCCGTTTGCGGGCTTTTACCTGAAAATATGGAACGGCATTAAAAATCAGGCCGCCATTTCAAAGCCGTATGAAGCGGCAGTGCTTGATATGCTTGTGGCTGTCGGCAAGGAAGTAAGGAAAAGCGAGGACTGTCTTTCCACATATGATGAGATATGCGCCCTGCAGATGGCGCGTGGGCTGAGTGAGCTTAGGAACAAGCGCGAGGCGGGGGCGTACGAGCTTTTTGACGCTGTGCTGGCATCATATGTGAAGGGCGAATACAATATCGCTGCCGATATGCCTGTGAGAACGCTGCGCAGGCTTATGACAGGCAGCGGTTCGGGAAAGCTTTGTGACGGGGCTGACGTGCCGCCGATAATCACGGATTTTAACATGCAGTGCAAAAGCTTTGGACTCAAATGCGATACGGCGCTTGAAAATGAACTTACGCTTTCCATTTTTTCAGGGAAAAAGCACAGGCAGATTAGTATGTTCCTGCATAGAATGGTGTTTCTGGACACGGAATTTGCAAGGCGCGTCAAAGGACCGAACTTACAACTGAAAAAGGACAAAAATCTTCTTCGCGAGGTATGGAAATACAAGTGGAGCATAAATGTCCATTCCGCACTGATAGATGTTTCAGTGCATGGCGGTACTGTGGAGGAGGCGTCCGTGAGCCTTGTGGGTGAACGCCTGAAGAAAGCAAACGGCGCGGGCGACGCGGCATATCTTTTGACGCAGGTGTTTGAGATGGGCTTGTCGCAGCAGCTTGATGCCGTGTATGACAGGGTGCATGAGCTTATTCTGCAGGATACGGATTTTTATTCGATAACGGATGCCCTCAGGTCGCTTATGATGCTTGACGAGCTTGGCGGTCTGTACGAGACAGGGCTTGAATTTGGCGCTCTGCTTCATACGGCAGTGAGAAAGCTAATTTCGCTGCTGCCTTCCATGGCGTGTATTCAGGACGATGCCCTGACGGAATGTATGGACGCTTTGAAGCTTTTGTACCGGATTACGGGGCGGAAAGCCTCTGATATGGGGCAGGAGAGGGAGGATTATTTTGACGCGCTTGACAAAATGTGCAGGATGCAGAATATAAACGCGGGGCTGAACGGGTGCATTTACGGGATTTTGTACGGCAGCGGGCGCGCTGATTCTGAAACTGTGGAAAATATCTGCCGAGGGTATCTGACGGGGACAAGGGAGCAGCTTATGCAGACGGCGGTATTTTTCAGGGGATTGTTTTGCACGGCGAAGGACTTGGTGTTTATCGGGGACAGTATAGTAGGCTTGCTTGACGAGTTTTTCGGGGCTGTGGGGAGCAGCGAGTTTATGGAGCTTCTGCCTCAGCTTAGGCTGGCGTTTACTTATTTTACGCCTGCCGAGATTGACAAGATAGCGGGCAGCGCGGCAAGGCTTCATGGGAAAGAGAAGAAGGATATTACAGAGCTTAATGAGGTGATGCCTGAGTGGTATGAGTACGGGCGGCAGCTTGACGAGTATGCAAAAGCGCAGATGCTGGGATAACGACTATGGTGAAGAATTGATATTTTCTGTCCTAAGGAGGTGGCAGGGGGACGATGGCTGACGAGCAGGAGATAATGAACAGGTGGAGGCTTGCGCTTGGCAGATATGCGGCGGAGCAGATAAGCTTTTCGGACGATTTGAGGCTTGTGGATATGGAGCAGGCGCTTGACTATCTGTATTCAAGGGAGTACGGCGATGAGCAGGAGATAAGGAAGGAGCGGAGCGGCGGCAAGGAGGATTCAAAGCTTTCCGTGCCTGGGTGGCTGGCGAAGGTAAAGACGCTTTTCCCTAAGCGCACCGTGGAGATTATGGAGCGCCATGCGCTTGAAAAATATAATATGACGGAGCTTTTGTCCGATCCTGAGGTATTAAAAAAGCTAGAACCGAATAAGGAGCTGCTAAAGACGATACTCAGCTTAAAGCATCTTATGAAGGGCGAGGCGCTTAATGTCGCGCGTGAGCTGGTTAAAAGGATTGCGGATGAGCTTATGGAAAAGCTTGAACAGGATTTTAGGAAGTCGTTTTTCGGGAGGCTTAACAGGAGTGAGAGCAGTCCTGTGCGTTCGGCGCGGAATCTTGACATGAAAAAGACTATACGTATGAATTTGAAGAATTATGACGCTGAGAATGGGCAGCTTTTGCTGAAACAGGTGTATTTTAGCGCACGTATGAAGAAGTATAATCAGTGGCGTGTTGTTATATGTGTTGATGAGAGCGGTTCGATGATTGATTCGGTTATTCACAGCGCGGTTATGGCGGGGATTTTTGCAAAGCTGCCTATGCTGGATACTAAGCTGGTGATTTTTGATACTAATGTTGTGGATTTGAGCGGGTATGTGAGCAATCCTGTGGAGGTGCTGATGAGTGTGCAGCTTGGGGGAGGGACTAATATTGCGGGGGCGCTTGCGTATTGTGAGTCGCTGATTGAGTTTCCGTATAGGACTATGGTGGTTTTGGTGTCGGATTTGTATGAGGGAGGGGGGTATAATAACCTTTTTAGTGTTAGTAAGGGGATCATTGAGAGCGGGGCGAAGATGGTGGTGCTTACGGCGCTGGATATGGAGGCTAATCCGAATTATGACAGGAAGGCGGCGGCTATGTTGGCGGAGATGGGGGCTGTTGTGGGGGCTATGACGCCGGAGGAGTTGGGGGAGTTTGTTAGCAGGATTTTGTGATTTTCTAAGGCGACCGAATTTGTGTGAAATATACAAAAACGCGACTAGGTGCTTCGCAAATCGTCGCTTATTTTGTATATTTCACCCAAATTCTACGTTGTTGGATTTAAGCTTTACTGACGGTTGGATTATGGGCGATAGGTTTTCGCAGCAGTCCGAATTTAGTCAAAATATATAAAATCGCGACTTGGTGCGCGATGCGAAACGTCGCTGATTTTATATATTTTGACTAAATTCTACGTTATTGGATTGGAATTTGGGGGAATGGATTTTATATCTCAGGGTAAATTCCTAGTGGATCTGCTGCGTGATAAGCTAATGACGAGTGGAGGGAGTCGCGGGCTGATATCCCGCAACTCTGCTGCGGGGAGTTTCATTTAAGTGTTTGTGAAATTTTATTTTGTGACATAGAATTTGAGTGAAATATGAAAAATAAGCGACGTTTTGTGGAGCGTTTAGTTACGTTTTCGCATATTTCGCACAAATTATGATGGTTTGGAAAACATTTTGTAATTAGTTATTGATTTGGTAAAATGAGGAGTGGGTATGAGCGATTGGGGTGCGGTGTTGAGTGCTGTGGATGATGATTATCTTGTTGGTATTTCTAATAAAGGTATATTGAAGCGGGCTTATAAGGATAAGGAGGAGGGAGGATATAGAGTGGTGTCTGCGGATGAGGAGGCTGTGGTCGAGGTTGGCGGTGAGACTGTGCGCATTAGAAATCCGTTGGCGGAGAGTCAGTGTTCGTGTCCTTCGAGGAGTATATGTCGGCATGTTGTGTTGGGGATTATTGTGTTGAAGGAGGAATTTGCGGGCGGTAAGGCAGAGGTGTCTGGGATAGATGAGCGGACAGCGGGAGTGACGGGAACGTCAGAAGTGACAGGAACGTTAGAAATGACAGGAGTGTCAGAGATGACGGGAGCGTCAGAAGTGGCAGGAATGTCAGAAATGACAGGAATGTCAGAAATAGCGGAGGCGTCAGAGGGCATAGGTGCTGGCGCAGGTAAGAGCGGTACTGGGAGTGTTGTTGTATTAGCGGATGAGAAGGTGCCAAATGTCGCGGAGAATGGGGGAATGTTGGAGGCATTAGAAAGTGAGATAGATGCATATCCTCTGCAAAGCTTGAAGAAGGTGATTGGGGTTAAGCAGATTCAGAATATTGTCGGGCAGATTAAATCGGGGGAAAAGCCTGAGATAGTGCGTACGAGTATAATTACGGTGCGGTTTCCTAGGCAGGATATGACGGTAAAGCTTATATCGCCGCTTGAATATTCTTCGTGTACGTGCCATAAAAAGGAGATGTGTATTCATAAGGCGGCTGCTATATTGTGGTGTCAGATAGAGGATAAGGTTGTGTCTGTAGAAGGTCTTGTGGAGGGGAGTGAGGACGGCCCGAGTTTTGCTATTGAGAATGTAAAAGCTGTGGCGCGGCAGATGCGGGAGTTTATAGAGGAGCTTTTGAATACGGGGCTTTCGAGGACTTCGCCTGATTTGCTTGATTATATGGAACGGCTTGCGATAATCTGCCACAATGCGGAGTTGGCGAGGTTTGAGGGATATTGGAGGTCGCTGAGGGCGGGATATGAAAAATATATGAAGCGCGCGGCTTCGTTTAAGGCGCAGAAGCTTGTGGAACAGCTTACAAGGCTTTACTGCAGGGCGGGGCTTTTGATGGAGGCGGGGGACAGTGATGCTGTCGCCGCGCTTGCGGGAGAGTTCAGGTCGGAATATATGCCTGTGGGCAGGCTTGACCTTTTGGGAATAGCAATGGAAAGCTTTGTGAGCGGTAACGGTTATGCGGGCGAGACGGTATATTTTCTGGAGCAGAATACAAAGGAATGGTACACTTACACGGCGGCGCGGCCGACATTTTATGACAGTAGTGTCAGAAAGAGAAGACCACAGAGGGAGCAGGCGCCGTGGGGACTTCCGATACCGATTGGAAAGCTTTCGATTGCAAAGATACATCTCACGGGTGCAAAGTGTGACAGCAGGAAACGTCTTTCGTCAAGCCAGGACACGAAGGGGGAATATCTGGGCGAGAGGACAAAGGTAAACAGGCTGGGGCTGGAGGATATAAAAGGCTGGTATTATGATGATTTTGCAAGGCTTTTTGAGGAGCAGATAAGCGCGCCGAAAAACTGGCTGAAGGAGCAGGACAGCGACAGTGGGCAGGATATAAAGCTTGTGTTTGTGCGGCCTGAGTATTGCGAAAAGGCGTATTTTTCGGAGACGGAGCAGAGGCTTTTTATGAATTTATATGATAAAATGGGACGCGAGCTTATAGTGGAGGTGGAGTATTCCCAGAAAGAATCAGGGGGCATACGCTACCTTGAACGCATTACAAATGAAAAGCTGCCCTGCTTTCTGGGCAAGCTGTACATGAGAGACGGGCGCATGAGGATGTACCCGATTACGGTGTTTGAAAAAGAGGAGCTGGACGAAGATGGCATTTAATGATAAGGAGGAGGCGCTGGAGGCGCTGGTGGCTGACGTTCAGGCGCAGCTTGAGGATTTGTTTCAGAGCGGGTTTGACACAGTGCATGACAGCACGCTGGAGGAGCTTGATTCCATTAAGAGCCTGTGTATGCAATATGGAATGACACATCTGTCACATTTGCTTGGAAGTCTGATTGACAAAATTGTGACGCGGCGACACAGGACTAAAGCGGAGGCAGACGATTTGGCGCGGGTGTATGCGGATTTACAGGAATATCTTTGCATATGCAGGGAAAAAATTACATATGACAGGACAGCGGGATATTATTTTAATGAAGCGTTAAATGACTAAGCCCGTAATTATAGGTAGTTGCGGAATGTGTCCTAAACTGTCGGAATTTAGTCAAAATATATAAAAATCACGTCAATGTACTGTATCACAGATATAGTAAATTAACGCTCCGCGAGACGCCGCTCATTTTATATATTTTGCCTAAATTCTACGTTGTTGAATAGAGTTTCGCAAATGCCTACTTGTAATTAAGCGGATAGGAGTATCAAATGAGATATTATATAGCGGATTTGCACTTTTTCCACGAAGCGCTTAACCATAAGATGGACAAAAGGGGCTTTGCGGATGTCGGCGAGATGAATGAATACATTATACAAAAATGGAATAATAAAGTGCGGAAAAATGATGATGTAGTGATTATCGGCGACTTGTCCTTTGGTTCGGGGAAGGAGACAAACGAGCTCTTAAAGCGGCTGAACGGCAGACTGTATCTGATAAAAGGAAACCACGATTATTTTCTGTCGAGCAAGGATATGGATTTAAGCCGCTTTGTGTGGATTAAGCCATATGATGAGCTTTCTGACAACAAGCGCAAGGTGGTGCTGTGCCATTATCCTATCATATGCTACAACGGTCAGTATCTTCTTGACAAAAACGGCGCGCCAAAGACATATATGCTCTACGGTCATGTCCACGATACGCAGGACCAGCGGCTTGTGGAAAAATTTCAGGAAATAACGCGAGCCACAGTCGCGACAGACGCGGCGGGAGAAACGCGCAACATTCCCTGTAATATGATTAACTGCTTCTGCATGTATTCGGATTACGAGCCGCTTACGCTTGACGAGTGGATTGAGTGCGATTTAAGGCGGCGGAAAATGCGATAGTGTGGCTTTGCGAGTGATGTGCGCTGAATGGTTGTTTATTTGTTCTGTTTTTGTTTTATTTTTGTTCTATTTTTTACATTTGAGTTTACATTTCTTTATATCTATGTTATTCTGATATGGCGCTTGCATGGGGCAGAATGCGAGTGCCATATTTTTATAAAATTTTCTGACAAATCATATTCATCTTGTATTTCAAAGGCATATAAATAAAGGCAGAAAGCTTAACTTTATAATCTTGAAATCCCCGCATATAGATGATATATTAAAATTACGGAAAGGCATAATTTAATTGATGAACGAGGAAATAATACAGCTTATAGACACAATGGACGGCAGGCAGAAGTATGACGCGATGTGCAAGGCGTTTTTCAGGTATCGCGAGGCTATAGCGCCGATTTTGAAGGAGGTCGTCGCTGAATTTAAGGACTGTACGAATGATGAGATAATTGCGCTGATAGACGCAGATTCAATAAGCCTGTCAGATACGGTGAGCGACTTGCCGCCGCGTATAAAAAGCGCTGGTACGGAGATGACTTCGCCTGCTGATAAGACGATTTATTATGACTGCCGCTTTAAGGCAAAAAATTCGAAGCTTTCAAATGAAATGATTTGCATAATGCTGCACATAAATTTTGAGGTACATAACGATTATAATGTAAGATACCCGATAACAAAACGCGGTACATACTATGTGGCAAGGGAAGTTTCGTCACAGCTTGGCATACTCACGGAAACGACAGATTATAATCGGCTGGAAAAAGCCTACAGCATATGGGTTTGCAATGAAAACATACCTGAAAAGCTGCAAAACACTGTGACAAGGTATCATTTTGTAAAGGAAGACGTAATAGGGCATACAGACGAGCCTGAAGAAAACTATGATTTAATGGAAGTAGTGATAATAAGGCGTGGAAACAAAACTGCCGATTGTGACATATTCAAATATTTAAATGCGGTATTTGCGTCTGATAAGGAGAATATCCAGAAATACATAGACATGGACAGGAACCCGCAAATCCGAGAGGAGGTCGATAAGATGAGCGGAATGGGGCAGACTATATATGACAGGGGAATACAGCAAGGAATAGAGAAAGGAATAGAGCAGGGCGTTATGCAGGGCGTTAGAGCGCTTATACTTGACAACATAGAGGAGCATATTCCCAAAGAGCGCAGCATAGATAAACTCCAGAAGCTTTTCAGTATTACGAGGGAGAAGGCGGAGGAATATTATATGATGTATGCCGGTAAAATGTAGTCACCAAATTGTTTTACAGATATATTTTACGGACAGATAAAAAGCCCATTTTTAATGGACTAAGAGGAAAGTTTAAACAAAGAAACGGAGGAAAACAAAATGCAGCGGAACGGAACACAGCAGGATGGAGCTTTAGTGCAGGAGATGCTTTCAAGGCTTGCCCCGCTCAATCTCACGCAGGACGAGGCGGCGATAGTGGAGAACTACCTTATGGGAGACGCGGACGAGGAGACGCTATCACAGCTTAACTGCAGAAACTTTTTGAAAATAAAGTCAATAGGCTTTTCGACAATGTCGTACGGACCTTATTTGTATTTTAACGGCGGAAAGGAAACCGTGCGCAGGTTTACGGATGTCCTGTTTGCGCTTGGCAAAGCGACATGCGATAATGCGCTGCGAACTTTTGCAGGCAACATCAATGAAGGGCAGTGGTTCACGAAAGATGCGCAGTGCAAATACTTGGCGATAATGGCGGCGCATTATACAATGCAGAATAATATAAGTAGCTATCGAATAAATCAATTAGAGTATGGCAATTATAGCAATGATGCGCTGCTCAAAGCTATGCAGTACCATGAGGACACGCCAAAGGCAAAGCTTTTGCTGCTTGCGCTATATTTTAAGAAAAAATACACCAACGCATTTATCGACAGCGGCAATGCCGACTATAAAAACCCTGATATTGAAATAGAGAAAGACGATTTGCCATATTTAAAGGAATATGAAAACCTTATCATATATGCGTTTGAAGCTGCGGTAGAAACCGAAATACCGCCTGCTTTCGAGCTTATCAAGGCAGTGGGCAATGAAGATTTTGACAGCAGCCTTGAAAGAATACGGCCGCGCATCAATGCGCGCAGACTAGGCAGCAGCATATCAAAAACCTGCCGAGAAGCAATAAGCGAGGTAACAAAGCCTGCCTACATCAATTTTCCTCTGTCACAGGTACTCAGGAATGTAATCAAAATCCATATCGCAATGTTCACGGACGATGCGCTCAAAGCAATGGAACTTGTGAGCGTAGATATGAATAACGCAATCACAAAGATAGGCGCTGATTTTGATGAGATATTCAACATAAATGCGGTGGATTACATAACATGGGCGGCAAAGGAGAATATCAAGCACAGTAGAGCGGAGAAAATCCTCAAAAGGCAGATGGTGAAGAACAGGGAGGCTTATTGCGAGGTTATACGCAATGGTATTGACGACCGCATATACGGCAGACAAGAGGTAAACTCTATGATAGCGTGCGCAAAGGAAAATGATCCCGCGCTGTTTGATGAGATAATCGCGGAACGCACAAAGGACGGGGTAAAAAAGGATGCCATAATTACCACAAAGCGGTATATTATGATGCATTTCTTCGCAATGCCCGATAATGAAAAAGCTGTGATGCTGGATTATATTTTGGGAAAGACGCCGCTGTCCGAGTTCTACAAGCTGGACTATACGCTTTATGATGGCGATGATTGGACAGCAGACACATATATTAGAGAAGTGTCAGGATACAAGCGGATTTACGGCAGTGATGAATATGTGCGCAGATGGGATGCTGCAATGGCAGTGAGAGGCGGCGGAGGATATCTGGTACAGGAATTAATGAGAGAACGGACAGGGAATACCATTGATGAGGATGTCAGACGGCTTTTTGACGTTTTTGAGCAGGAGGGCGTGAAAATAAAGCACCAGTTTTTGACATTCTGCTGCATGGCGGAGTATATGACAGGCACAAATTGGGGATCTGAATACGCTGCATTTCATAAGGCGGGAGCGCCGATTTTTGCAAAATATCTGTCGCAGAACAGGGAAGAAACAATGGCGGCGTTTGATGACGCAGGCACTGAAGGGAAGGTATTTGGCCTTGACATCATGGGCATTAACGCCGAAGAAAACAAGGCGGAAATCCTTGCCCTTGCAAAAGAGAGCGCAAAGGCGGTAAAGGAGAGGCTGCTGGAAATACTCTATAAACAGTATGGCTGGGAGGACGATATCATAAAGCTTATGTCGGCGAAAAAGGCGGGCGAGCGCGAAATCGCTGTCCGCGTGCTTGGAAAGTGGCAGAGCGAGGGAAAAGACTATAGTGAGCTGTTTAAGGCGGCGCTTGAAAAGGAGAAAAACGCAAAGATGGCGTCACTTCTGCAAAATTCCCTGACAATCACAGCCGCAGGAGACGGACAGGGCGCTGCCAATGCGGTTGAGGCAAGTGAGCTTGTGCAGGTGATGCATAAGGGAGGCAAAAAGCGTTCGCTTGAATGGGCGTACCAGACTCCGTTTAGCGCGGTGCACAAAAAAGACGGCACGGCGGCAGACGAAGAATATCTGCAGGCGATACTTTTGTGCTATTCGTCGGCTGAGAAAAACGGGATAAATGCAAACGCTGCAATGCTTGCGGAGAGCCTTAACGAGGACGAGTTTGCCGTATATGTCAGTGAGCTTTATGAAAAATGGTTTGCGGCAGGCGCGGAGGCAAAGAAACGCTGGGTGCTTTATGCGGCATCGATCCACGGCGGCAGCGCCATAGCGGACAGGCTTGTGCGCCAAATCGGAGAGTGGGCGCAGAACGCGAGGGGCGCTATAGCAGCCGAAGCTGTGAAGGCGCTTGTGTTAAATCCCGCGCCGAGTGCGCTGCTTGCGGTTGACGGTATGTCGAGAAAGTACAAGTTTAAACAGGTGAAAGCGGCGGCGGGAGAGGCTATGGAGTACGCTGCGGGACAGCTTGGCATCACGCGCGAGGAGCTGGCGGACAGGATTGTGCCAGACCTTGGATT
>X301_European_Hare__coassemble_1365_pt1 | contig 12890 bp, 9 predicted proteins | sample X301_European_Hare__metabat2_low_PE_011 | metagenome-assembled genome bin X301_European_Hare
CTTCACATCAATAAATGTTTTTCAGTTTTTTTACTGACTTTCCGAGACTACACAATCATACTCCCTTGAACTGCTTGCCTACCCATTCTCTTGCAGCGCCAGTTCCGTATAAACAACCATACCTATTAAAACAAATCAAATAATTTGTGTTGAAATTTGTCAGATAAAACTCTCTGTTTTCACAAGTTTCAGAAAGTATTTTGTACAAATCCCTGCCATTTTTTATAATAAAAACATTTTTATCATCTTCGTCATTAAAAAATAACAGACTTTCTTCCTTATCCTTATAATCCCAATCTACAAACTCATCAATAATTGCCCATGCATATGAATCACGCAACACAGAATAATCAATCAAATGTCCCCATAGAACGCCTTCCGTGTCTCCATCTGTATATTTTTGGTAAATACTATTTTTAATATGTCCCGCCTGTTCTGATGAAAGTATTTCAATGGGGATTTTCCAATTTTCAGCTACTTTTTGAATTTCTTCATACATTTTAAATAATCCCTTCAAAACACACTTTTACAAAATATTTTAACAGCGTCACTTCGCCAGCTCATAATAAAGCCCTTTCCTCGCCATAAGCTGTTCATGCGTTCCCTCCTCCGCTATGCCTTTATTGCTGATATACAGTATGCGGTCGGAATTGCGTATGGTTGACAGCCTGTGCGCGACGATAAACGCTGTCTTGTCCTTAATCAGTATGTCCAACGCCTCCTGAATAAGAAGCTCGGTTTCTGTGTCAATGGCGCTTGTCGCCTCGTCAAGAATGATTACCGACGGATTTTTCAGCACAATCCTCGCAAAGCTTATAAGCTGCTTTTCGCCCGCGGACAGCCCTGCGCCGCGCTCCTCAAGCTCATGCATATATCCGCCGTTCAGCCTTTGAATGAATTTGTCCGCAAAAATTGTCTTTGCCGCCGCGATACATTCCTCGTCGGTCGCCTCTTTCCTGCCGTAGCGGATATTTTCGAGCACTGTCCCCTTAAATATAAACGGATCCTGCATCAATACGCCGACCTCTTTACGCAGCGAATAAATTTCCGCGTCACGCACGTCTATGCCGTCAATAGTCACGTTGCCCTCCTTGACATCATAGAACCTCGTAAGCATATTTATTATCGTCGTCTTTCCAGCGCCCGTAGGGCCTACAAGCGCTATTGTCTCACCCGGCGCCACATGAAGGTTAAAGTGTTCCAAAATATTAACGTCGTCTTCATACGCAAATGTGACATCGTTAAAATCCACCCTGCCTTTTACGTTTTTTATCTCAACCGCGTTTTCCCTATCCTGTATCACCGAGGGGTAATCTATGGTGTCAAAAACCTGCTCCAGATTAGAGCTTACCTGCGCAAGCTCCTGAATGATAGTTGACAGCTGCGAGAGCGGATCCTGAAAGGCGCTCATATACGTCGTAAATGTGATGACCACGCCCGCCGTAATCAAGTCATTGCCGCCGAGGATAAGCGCAAGCGCCACGCCGTATATGCATAATGTGCCCACATTCCAAAATGCCATTACTACAGGCTGGTTTAAGCGGGAGCGCTTCACAATGTCCCACCACATGTCAACGCTTTCTTCGTGGATATCCCTGTATGTTTCCTTGTTGATGTCAATGCGGTTGTAATTTTTGACTATCTGCTCACCCATTATGGACTCCACCAAAAAAGCGGTGCGGTTGGAATTTTTCAGCCTGTGCACTGTGTACATTTTGCGCAGAACGGCGCGCAGGACAAACACGACCGTCATCATTGGAATAATCGTGGCAAACACTATCAGCGTAAGCATGGGGCTCAGCGAAAGCATAAACACCGTCACCACTATGATTTTCACAATGTATATCGCAAACATCATAACGTAATTTGAGAAAAAGTCCGCAAGCCCGTTGATGTATTCCGTGACGCGCACTACTATCTTGCCGTCGGGACGGTTGTCAAAATAGTCAAAGGAAAGCCGCTGCAGCCTTTCAAATATATCAGTCCTGATATTCGTGATAATCAAAAGCCCCATTTTGCCCATGCTCCGCGACTGTATAAAAGTGGAAATGATTTCCACCGCCGCAAGAAGCACCAGCCCCGCGCCCACAAGCGCAAGCTGCCTATAGTCATTATTTACAACCGTCTCGTCAACTATCAGCTTTAAAAGCCTTGGCGGGAAAAGCGAAACTATGGACGCCGCAAGCATCATGCAGGTGACAAGGAGCAAAATCTTTTTGTAGGGCAGAATGTATTTTATTGTCCTTCCTAACTGCTTTATGTCTATCTTTTTTTCTATTTTTTCATCTTCAAAAAATGTATTGCGCTTAGCCATTATTTTCCCCCGCTCTTTTCTGCAAGACTGTCATAATCCACCACTGACGCCTGCTGCTGTTGCTGCACATTGTAGACATGGGCAAAGCTTCCGCCGAGCGCCATCAGCTCCTTAAACGTGCCCCTCTCAGTGATTTCACCGTCGCGCATGTACAGTATTTCATCACAGTTTACTACCGACGAAAACCTGTGCGCCGTGATTATAACTGTCTTTTCCTTAAAATTGTCCTCGATGTCCTTTAGCAGGATACGCTCCGTATTTACATCGAGCGCGCTGGTGGAGTCGTCTAAGATAAAGACTGGCGCATTTTTGTGGAAAGCCCTCGCAATGGATACCCTCTGCTTCTGCCCGCCCGAAATGCCCAAGCCTCTCTCGCCCACTATGGTTTTGTAGCGGTCAGCAAGCGCGTCGATGAATTTTGCCGCCTGCGCATGCTCCGCCGCCTGAGTAACCATGCGCTCGTCAATGTCAGACCTGCTGTATGCGATATTCGACTCTATCGTGTTTGAAAACAGAAATACGTCCTGAAATACATAGGAGTACATTCTGCGCAGGCTGTCAAGCCCAAATTCCTTTATGTCGTGTCCGTCTATGGTAATGCTGCCGCCCGTGATGTCGCGCGTGCGCACAAGCGTCTTTAAAAGGACACTCTTTCCCGAGCCTGTTTCCCCCACAATGCCAAGCTTTTTGCCGTAAGGAACGCTTACATTTATGTTTTTCAAAATTTCCTGTCCGTCAATATTAAGCGACACGTTTTTTAGCTCAATGTCAGGCGCATCGCACCTAAGGCTTTGCTCCCCGCTGTCAGGGACATTGCTGCTTTTTTCCATAAAATGCTTCAGCTCCAGGCCCGCTATCGTCTGCTGCTGCATATTGAAAATGTGATTGTTCAAGCCCGTGATGTTGTTCATAATCCTTAGCACATATGTAGATGAGGACAAAATATATCCCACGGTCATATATCCGTTCATAACTAAGACAGCGCCGATAATAATAGTCCCGATATACGCTATTTGCTTTATGGAATTAAACGTCAGGTCAAATTTTGACGAGAGCCAAATCTGCTGCAGGCGGGAATTGAACAGGTTTTGGTTAGAAACGCCAAACTTCTCCTTTTCCAGCTCCTCGTTTGTGAATGAGCGCACAATGCGCACCGCCGCGATATTTTCCTGAACGGTCAGGTTCATCTCTGAGCTTTTGCTGCGGATATCCTGAAAATTTATGCGCGCCTTTTTCTTGAAGTCGAGCACTGCCTTTACCAGAAACGGCATCAGTATCAGCGGAATGACGATAAACGAAATGTTGATGCCCGCAATCAGTATGAGCGTGACCGCCAGCATAAATACCGCATCGACAAGATAGGGAAGCCTGTGCGCGAAAAGCTCCTTAAACATAATGGTGTCGCTGTTTAAAATCTGCAGAAGCTCGCCCGAATTATAGTCTGAAATGGTTGCGGAATCCAGCTCCATCAGCTTGCCGTATGTTTCATAGCGAAGCTCTGTTTCCAGCTTCAAGCCTATCCACTCCTGCATAAGGTCGCGCGCATATATAAAGCCAATCCTTACGGCAACAAGCAGAATATAAACCGCCGCAATCGACCAAAAAAGCTTCATGCTGTGCGCGCCGCCAAACCTGCCTGTAAGCAGAAAATGGAACATTCCGCCGCTGTCATCAGCAATCTGCCCGCTCTGTATGACAAAGTCAATCAATATCCCTGTCAAAAGCGGGAGCAGAAGTTCGGCATAAATGCCTAAAAGACTCAGCAGCTCCGCAAATACCGCAACAGGCATGCTTTTTTTGAAAAATTTGTATCCAAATCTTAAAGTTTCCATTTTGAGCCCGCTTTCTCTTAAAATTTGTCTTATATTGTATCACAAGTATATATTCAATTCTATCTGATTTTAACAAAATACTGCCAAAATATCACCAAAATTTTAAAAATATTGTTGACATTCCCGCAAGATGATAGTATGGTATTAATTACATTGTAACAAAAATCAAAGTTGAGTATCAGAAAGGAGGTAAAATTATGATTAAATCAGTTACAGTTGTATCAACAAAATCAATAATGTATTTTATCAGTAAAATTACCTCCGAATATAATCTTAGTTAAGCTGTGTACTGCATTTGCATTCATATGTTATTAAGGGCACATTTATTTTAAGGATATGTATATTTGGCACAGGAGTTTTGCTTCTGTGTTTTTTTGTGCTTTTTGTGCTTTTTGTGCCTTTCATGAATTAATGCGCATTCAACGCGGTTTCGGCTGCAAGGTTTTAGCTGGGATTTTATTTCGGAGAATGAAAATAGGGGGGAAAAATGAGAAAGAAACTATCAACCTACATATGGGAATACAAATGGAGCTATCTGTTTGCCATAATGTCGCTTGTGATAAGTGTGTCGCTTGATATGCTTGCGCCTATGCTTACGATGCACATAATAGACGACGTCATAACGGGCGGAAATGTCGCTATGCTGCCTCGGCTGCTTGGAGGTATTCTGGCTGTCGGCATCGGCAGATGCATTTTTCAGTATACGAAGGAATACACCTTTGACAAGGCAGGCTCTGCTATCGCATCCGACATGAGAAAAAGCCTCTTCGACCATATCCAAGGGCTTAGCGCAAGCTTTTTTGACAAGACGAACACTGGCGAGCTTATGGCGCGCGTCAAGGACGATATCGACCGCGTATGGAATACAATTTCGTATGTCGGCATGCTTACTATCGAGGTCGTTTTTCACACCTGCGTTGTACTTTTTTGCATGTATCGGCTTTATGCTCCGCTCGCCGTCATACCGACTGCCGCCATGGTGATGTCGGCGGCTGTAGCCATCCGTATGGAAAGGAAGCTCGGCGATATCTACGAAGAAATAAGCGATGAAAACTCTCGGCTCAATACTGTCGCCGAGGAAAATATCGCGGGCGTGCGCACTGTCAAGGCGTTTGCGCGTGAAAAATTTGAAATAAAGAAATTTTTGTCGCATAATGAACGGTATTATGAACTGAATATGAAGCAGTCAAAGGTGCTTGTGCGTTACTATCCGTACCTGCAGATTATCACAAAGCTTATCCTAATGCTTGTGCTGTTAATCGGTGGAAGGCTTGTGATAAATGGCAGGATTACGCTTGGAATGCTTGGGGCTTTTCTCGAATACTCAAACAATATCGTGTGGCCCATGGAAATGCTCGGCTGGCTTTCAAACGATTTGTCGGCGGGGCTTGCTTCAAACAAAAAGCTCAACAAAATTTACGAAGCTGAACCTGCAATAAAGGAGTCCGAAAATCCTGTCGTGCTTGACAGGGTACGCGGAGAGATAGAATTTCGCAATGTGTCCTTCCACAAGGAAGATATGCACGAGATACTCCACGATATCTCGTTTAAAGCCGAGGCAGGCTCCACTGTCGGCATTATGGGGGCAACCGGCGCGGGAAAAACTTCTGTAGTGCAGCTTTTGCAGCGACTTTACGATGCTACGGACGGAGCGATTTATCTTGACGGAGTCGATATCACAAGGCTTTCGCTCGCACAGCTTAGAAGCAGCATATCACTTGTAATGCAGGATGTTTTTCTTTTTTCTGATACGATTAACGAAAATGTCAAGCTTGGCAAAAAAGCATCGGTGAGTGAGTCTATAGTGCGCAGGGCGTCAAGGGACGCACAGGCAAGTGGATTTATTGAACGGATGGCAGACGAATATGAGACAGTTATCGGGGAGCGCGGCGTAGGACTTTCGGGCGGTCAAAAGCAGCGGATAAGTATCGCGCGTGCGTTCGCAAAACACACTCCGATATTAGTAATGGACGACTCAACCTCGGCGCTTGACATGGAAACGGAACACGAAATACAAAAGACGCTTAACGCGCTCCCAGACACGACCAAGCTCATTATCGCGCACAGGATAAGCGCTGTACGCCACGCGGACAACATAATCGTGCTTGACGGAGGCTCTATCGCGGAACATGGTACGCACGAGGAGCTTATGGCGCAGAAGGGATTATATTATATGACATATATGTCACAATACGGTGAAGAAGGGGGATGTAATATTTAATGGCAGTTAATTCATACAAACAGGACGAAAGCCTGAATGAAGCTGGCAAGCTTCAGACACTCGGACGGCTTTTCGCATACCTGCTCAAACATAAATCGCCTTTGATTTGCGTGCTTTTTATAATGGCATACTGCGTCGCGGTAAGCCTTATCAATCCTCTGATTATCGAGGCGGCTATTGACAGGCATATTTCCATAGGGGATTTTGGCGGGCTTTACAGGCTCGTCGGCATAGCAATATGCCTAAACGCCGTAATGATAGTCCTTGTCAAGCTTAGAATGTATATTATGTCAAATGTATGCAACAAGGTGCTTGTCGAAATACGACAGCAGCTCTACACACACATTCAAACCTTAGACTTCAAGTTTTTTGACAGCAGACCGACAGGCAAAATTCTTGCGCGGATTATAGGCGACATCAATTCGCTCAAGGATGTACTTTCAAACAGCGTGACTACACTTATACCCGATTTCATAACAGTATGCTCCGTAGTCGGGATAATGTTCGTGAAAAACGCAAGGCTTGCGACGGCTGCACTTATCAGCATTCCGCTCATGACTATCGGCGTATGGTTTATACAGCTGCGCTCGCACAAGCGTTGGCAGATTTACAGGAAAAAAGGCTCCAACTTAAACGCCTTTGTACATGAGGACTTGTCGGGAATACGCATTATACAGAGCTTCAATGCAGAGGCTGAAACGCATGACACTTTTTATAAGCTTGTTGATGAGCATAGGGGCTCGTTTATGTCCGCTGTTCGGTATGCCGACGCTTTTGGCTCGGTAGTGGATTTCTGCTGGGGGCTTGGCAACATATCGCTATGGTATGTTGGCATCGTGATACTTGGCGTTGACGAGGTTTCCGTCGGCACGCTTATCGCATTCGCCTCATATATCTCAATGTTCTGGCAGCCAATTATGAATCTGAGCAACTTCTATAATCAGCTAATAACAAACATTTCAGGCGCTGAGAGGATTTTTGAGATACTCGACACAAAGCCTGAAATTACTGATGATGAAGGTGTGTCTGAAATGCCCGAAATTTCTGGCACGGTTGATTTTGAGAATGTCAGTTTTTCATATGAGGAAGGCGTAAAGGTGCTTGACAATGTCAGCTTCCATATAAAACAGGGCGAGACTATCGCGCTGGTAGGTCCTACCGGCGCGGGCAAGACTACGATTGTGAATTTAATCAGCCGTTTTTATGATGTGCAGGACGGCACTATAAAGATTGACGATCATGACATAAAATCCGTCAGCATTGAAAGCCTGCGGCGGCAGATGGGCATTATGACGCAGGACAATTTCCTCTTTACTGGCACTATTAAAGAAAATATCGCATACGGAAAGCTTGACGCGACTGATGAGGAAATCATCGCCGCCGCAAAAGCCGTACACGCGCATGAATTTATAAGCAGACTTCCCGACGGCTATGACACTAAGCTTGAAGAACGAGGCGGCGGTCTTTCCGTCGGTCAGAAACAGCTTCTCGCGTTTGCACGCACTATGGTGAGTATGCCAAAAATTCTGATACTCGACGAGGCGACCTCCAGCATTGACACCAAGACCGAGCTGCTTGTGCAAGACGGCATAGAGGCGCTTTTAAAGGGCAGGACTTCATTCGTCATCGCACACAGGCTGTCCACTATTCAAAAAGCGGACAGGATTTTCGTGATTGACAAAGGCGGCATTGTCGAGGAAGGAAACGCGGCAGAGCTTATGGCAAAGAAAGGAGCCTATTACAAGCTGTATACGGCGCAGCTTAAAGACGTGGTATAAAAAATAAACCGTTCCAAGCTTAAAATGCAAACAAGCTTGGAACGGTTTTTATTATTGCTTACAGGAAGTCAACTCTCCCATCCTCCAAATGATATATCGCGCCCGCCACGCGCAGACCGTGCTCTTCTTCCTCATTTTTAATTTCAAAGCTGTCTTCTATCAGCTTCATGCAGTATTGGACATTTAGGCAGCATGCCTTATATGTGTCGGTCTCATCCCCTATCGCCTTTTTTATCTCATCGGTTATGAATTTTATATAGCCTTCAGGGTTGTGGTTGATTACAGCGTCAACCGCACCGCAATGATTGTGCCCCATCACCAAAATCAATCTGCAGCCAAGATGTTCCGCCGCATATTCAATGCTGCCAAGCTGATGATTGTCGATCACGTTGCCCGCTACGCGTATGACAAACAAATCGCCTATCCCCGCGCTGAAAATGCTCTCTGGTATCACGCGCGAATCCGAACAGGTAATTATAATCGCATACGGCGTCTGCCCTTCAGTACAGGTCTTCAGGCGGACAGCAGAAGAAATATCCCCTTCATTTTTATCCGCGCTGATGTAACGCAAATTTCCTTCTTTTAATTTATCGGCAGCCTCCCTTGCTGTATACGTAACGCCTGCGCTCATTTCCTCATCTCCTCCATATACTGCCGCTCACTGCTGCAGCGACGCCGCCAGCGCGTTTCTCAACTTCCTTGTAAGAGTGAATGTCCCCGCATCTTTTAACTGCACCATCATTAAAAATGTCATATTCTCAGCAGGCATATTGGCAAAATACGGACCAAGCCAGCCGTCCCAGCCGTACTCTCCCATTGAGCCGTTTATAATTCCTAACGACGGATTTTTCATTATTCGCATGAGATTGCCATATGTATACCCCGCAAGGTTTTCCCAACTGCTAAGCATCTTTTGCTGGTGCGGCAACAGCGCGGCATTTGTCATATACCTTACTGTCGCGGGCGACAGATAAGTCCTTCCCTTATATGAGCCGCCATTTAAAAGCATCTGCGCAAAATGCCTGTAATCCCCGATAGTCGATACAAGCCCCGCTCCGCCTGACTCAAAACGTATGTCTGAATCCATATGGTTGCATATCCCCAAACGGTTTTCGTCAAATTCTATAAGTCCGCCTGACGTACGCTCATACGCCTTGGCAAGTCTGTCCCTTTTCTCCTCAGGAATCCTAAAATCCGTATCCTCCATGCCAAGCGGCTCAAAAAACTCTTTTTTCAAAAACTCTCCAAAGCTCCTGCCGCTTGCAGCCTCTATGACAGCGCCAAGCACATCGGCGCTCGTGCCGTACCGCCAGCCCGCTCCAGGCTGAAAGGCAAGCCGCCCCTCGCCAAGCTTTGAAGCAAATTCAAGCGTTGTCATAGGATTTTCAGAGTAAAGCCTTTTCTCCAGCTCGTCATAGACCTTCTTTACGTCAATGCTTGCGGGATCGGGATCTTCATTATATGGCAGCCCCGTAGTCATGGATAAACAGTCCTTGATGTCGGGCTTTCTATTTGCAGGCATGTCACCGCTCTCAGAAGCGACCATTATATTTTTGAAGCTCGGTATGTATTTTTCTATCGGATCAAGCAGATCCACAACGCCACGCTCCATAAGCAGCATTATGGCGGCTGACGTGATCGGCTTTGTCATTGAGTAAAGCCTGAAAATACTGTCGCGGCTTATTTTTTTGCCGTTTGCCATATCCGCATAACCCGCCTCCGCATAATAGACTTCTTCACCCTTATAAATGACGCTTAAATTCACTCCCGCCACCTCGCCGCGTTCTACGCTTTCCTGTATAAGCTCCCCAAGCCGTGTCAGCTTTTCAGCTTTAATCATAACCGTACTCCTTTCACTGCCGTTTACTATTTATTTCAAAGCATAAAGATAATGGTACATCTTCTGAAACAGCTCGTCAATGTCTATCGGCTTTGCAATATGTGCGTTCATTCCCGAAGCAAGCGCTTTCTCTATATCCTGCGCAAACGCGTTTGCCGTCATCGCTATGATTGGTATTGTCAAGGCATCATTTCTTTCCATGCAGCGTATAGCCTTTGTAGCGCTGTAGCCGTCCATGCCAGGCATCTGGATATCCATAAGTATCAAATCGAAATAGTCCTCATGGGATTCGCTGTAAATATCAATAGCCTCCTCCGCGTCCCACGCGCACACAAGATTTGCCTCTGTCCGCTCCAGTATCGCCTTTATGATTTCCATGTTTATCTCATTATCCTCCACTATGAGTATGTTCTTATCCTTTGCATTAAGTATTTTAGTGCCGTCATTTTCATTTTTAAACTCATTTGTCAGATTGTTATCTGTCCTGAACTCGACATGTATGAAAAACCGCGTTCCTTCACCCAGCCTGCTGTCAATCCTCATTTCAGCGCCCATAGCGTCGACTATGCTCTTTGTAATGCTCATGCCTATGCCGCTGCCCTCGCTCTTGCGCACAAACTTTGAATTTGCACGCTCAAAGGGCTTAAATATATCACTTTCGACAAACTCCCTGCTCATGCCTATGCCAGTGTCCTCCACCACAATGTCGAACCCTTCGTAGCCGTCACGTGAAGCCTGCGTCTGCTGAACGTTCACCTCTACACTGCCAAACGCTTCCGTAAATTTTATGCTGTTGCTTATTATGTTCATAAGCACCTGGCGAAACCTTACCGAGTCGCCAATGAGGTTTGCATCCTTTATGTCGTGCTTAACCACAAAATCCACTCGCCTGCTGCGTGCCATCTGTGAAAGTACAATCTGCACATTTTCGACAAGCTCAATAATATTGAACTGCCCTTCCTTGAGCTTCAAGTCCCTCGATTCTATCTCCGACATATCAAGAATGTTGTTGAGCAGGTTTAAGAGCTGGGTTGAAGAAACGTTTATCTTGTCAAGACATTCCATCACCTTGTCCTTATCGTCAATATTGTACCTTGCAATATCCGTCATTCCTACTATCGCATTCATGGGAGTACGTATGTCATGCGACATATTTGCAAGGAAATCTGTCTTTGCTATGTTTGCGTTTTGGGCGTTTACTTTCTCACTTTCCGCGGAGTATATCGCCTCCTCTATCTTCTTTTTCTGGCGCTCCTCCACACTCTGCTGGTATTTTAATACCAGACCCACAGAACCAGTCACCGCAAAAATCGCGATGATATTATCCTGATAATAATAATACTCGCCCAAATCGTATTCAAACAAGTACATATGATTATATGCATAAATAAGCATTACCACATCCACTACTGACGTAAACGGCATCAGTATCTTAAAATACCAGCCGCTTGTAAGCATGTACAGCAAAATCAGGCCAAATGCAAGCCACACGGGCATACCCGATTTTATTCCGCCTCCGTTTGCAAACAAAAACATATATGGAAATGCTACCAGATTTACAAAGCTTATGGTGACTGCCGAAAACAGCCCCACCATCTTTGGATGCAGGTTGCAGGCGGCAAATATAATCACAAGATAAGCCCAAGTAACCGCAATTGTTATAATGCCGTCGCTGCCATACTTCATTATGGACTCTATCACCAGCACCAGAGTACACGCAATCAGCCCGACAAGCACAATCGTATTAAACTTCAAAAGCTGCGAATTTGTATGAAGCACATAATCCCTTATCTTTTTTCTATACTCCTCAAACATAAAAACGCCACCCACTTTTACTTATTTGTTTTTGATACCTGCTCTGAAAATGTCATAAAATTGCTGAACGCCGTCTCATGCATTTTAGAAACAGCATATGGATTTCGCCGTAAAATAGAACGTATTCCCGCATACTCCCTGCGTTTTTTCCTGTTTTCAAGCTTTTCCATAATAGCCGCCTTTGCAGGCGCGCCCTTGCTTACTGTCCCCAGCGCCGAATTTATTTTTTTAAGCCCCGCCTCCGACCTTTCCTTTACGTTCTGCCCGTAAAAGGCGTAAAGCACTTCTACCTGCTTCTGCAGATGGCGGAACTCCTCGCTGCTCTGCTCCAGTCCTTCAAGGAGCTCGCGCAGATTGATAGCCTCGCGCACACTGAGCGCCATATCTATTGAAATGTATGAGGTAAGCGCAAACGCGGCAAATTCAAGCGCATTTATATTCATGCCAAGCACAAAACGCTCCACGGGCGTATGACCGTACAAAGTCAAAATCACGGAAAATACTCCCCATGCAAGAGACGATCCCGCGCAGATATGTCCATTTAAATTAAGCGGTTTCCCCGTGTAATCCCAGTACCTTACATGAAACAGCTTCTCCATCGCAACTCCCGTAAAATATTCAAGAATCGTAGCGCTTATCATACCCACAAAGAAAACCGCCACGGCATTAGTCCTGTATGGCAGCGTAAAAATAAGCACCACTATCGCACCTGAGCCGTATATCGGCAGAAACGGCCCGTGCATAAAGCCTCTGTTTACCCACTGCCCCTTCTTTACCGAGACATAGCAGGTCTCCCATACCCACCCTAAAAAACAGTATAAATAAAAGAAAATCAGCCAGTCCGAAAATGTATATTCCATTTTTTTCCTCTTTTCCGTGTTATTTTTTATGATTTATTCCATCAATGTAATTCATTAAATTCTGCTGCACATATATTTCTATTGTATCGTTTATTTGGTTTATTTCCAAGTCCCTTTTTATAGAAAATGTCTGTTTTCCATGTATTTTTTCCGCAAGAAGCCTGTCAGCCTCCTCCAGAGAGCCGAACCAGCGCTCAAACTCATATTTTTTTACCAATACAGGCATACGC
>X301_European_Hare__coassemble_1368_pt1 | contig 12817 bp, 11 predicted proteins | sample X301_European_Hare__metabat2_low_PE_011 | metagenome-assembled genome bin X301_European_Hare
TCTCTTTTCATTTAGAAAAGTACGATTTCATCATCCTCAAAAATTATAGCCCTCCGGCGCAAGTTCAATCGCTGTCTGCGTTTCCCCGAACGATGCCGCCCAGCTGTCGAAATGCCCTAACCCAAGCTTCTGCAAAGTGCCATACTGGAGGTAGCGCATATTGGTGTAAAGCTCCGTCATAGAATTGCTGATCGGCGTTCCGGTCGCAAAGGTCACGCCCTTTCCGTCCGTCAGTTCAGAGAGAGATTGTCAAGTGTGTTTGTAAACTTATTCATTTTTTTAGTTATTACTCACATCAAATTTGTAGTTAATGACCAGTATCCCAAGAAAGTAAGTTGCAAAACATCACTCCGTAGGTATTGACCGCACTTGATTTTACCAGTTAGGAAACCGTTGATGCTGTCCATTCCCGGCAAGCAGATGTTCATCAGTTTCGTGGGATCATAGGCTCTTACCGTATTATAGATATTGCGGAACATGATCGTGGATTTTGCCACCGTAGAGTAATCATCCGCTTTTTCCAGATTGATGTCCACGCTATCACACCACGGATATTTCTCCATGCTCTGCACAAGCTTCGAAAGGAACTTATCCTGCGCCCCATCCGAGTTCACTCGCAGAGCCTTGAAGATGCTGTTCGTGCCGTCATTGGCGACTGTCAAAAGCTACTTAATATGTGACCACTTGTTAATGTAGGTAAGCATATTGGAGATTGCCACCCCGCTCTCGTAAATTTCACCAGTTGCCCTCACTTTGAACGAAAACAATCCAATTTGGCTGATACGGTCGCCGTAGTCACGGAGGCCTAGTGCATACGCTGTTCCCCATGAATGTCCACACCATGATTTGTTTGCCTTTGAGTGTGTCCATTAGCAATCCCCTCCTAAAAAGTGCGCCAATGGGATGTCTATTTCCAAATCATCCCATTGGCGTACCCATCTTTCATGTGATTAGGCTTTTCTCAATAGAATGCTGCCCACATTTACCCAACATCCACCATAGGTCAAATCCACAAATCCATTACCACTAAAATTATAGGTCTTGCCAGATGCTGTCTGAACCTTGGTAACTGCACAATAATTCATATTATTTAAACCACGTGTGCAATCATTTGTGAGCCATACATAAGAGCCAGCAGCTAAATCACAGCATTTGGAACCATCCGCATAATAAGCCACAGTCGCATATTGAACCTTTCTCTTCAAGGTGCTGACTGACACCCAAGAGGAACCATTAGATGCATATTTAGCAAAATCCACAAGATTGGAATAATATCCGCTATAAACACCCATTGTCATTACATGACTTGCGTTTAAAATAACAACTGGAGTATCAACACCTTCCCAACCTGTTCCTGGAACCGTACCCTCAACAAAGCACTCATTTGCTGTAATATATCCGAGTCTTGTTGTACTGCAACTCCCGTTATCGTTCATCTTGTAAACCGAAATTTTTTCCCCTGATAAATTAACCATCCATCCACTAACTGCCATAATTGTCATCCTCCTTAAAGTTTTTTTGAAATTACCAGTAATACTAAATTGCTGCAATCATAAGCATCACCACCTTTTCATTTTATTATAAGTATAATAAAGGCGCCTGTTTCCAAGCGCCGCACTTGCTATACATTTTATTTATATATAGATAGCGTTCCGTAGTATGTTCCTACCAACGAATTATCTGTAGTGTAATTACCAACATCATCAATCCCATATCTTAACAAAAAATAATCCATATCATGAAGAATTTTATATATATTATTTGCATGTTCCATCTCATGAGTTTCTGCTGCCAGCCGTGTTTCATCAATAATGGATTGCAAATCGTTCTGCAAATCTTCATTTACTACACTTTTTTTCATATTCTCAATCAACTCAATGAAATTATCTGCATCGAATCGATTATATTCTATCACTGGCTCACAATATTTCTCATTAAATTCTTCTCTCGTAAGATTCTCTGCTTCCATTATATTCTTAATTTCATCATACTCACCATCATATACCCATCCAATTTGAATTTCTCCTTTCTCGTCAAAATAATTCCAATAAAAACTATCTTTATCTTCTAACTTGCTAAATATATTTTCATTCAAATATGCTTTTTCCATTGTAAGATTTGCTATTTTTATATTTTCCGTCAGGTTGTCAATCTGCTCCTGTGCCATTCCTCCTAGCACAACATCCCTAGCAGACAGCACCTCGTCCCTAGATGGAATATAAATCTCGTGTTCGTCCGTTGTTTCCTCTCCAGTTAACTGTGCTTCTTCTGACATAGTACTTTCTTGCACACTCTCTGTTTTATCCAATGTTTTAAAAGGTAAAATATAATAAGTTGTAGGTTGTCCCTCCCCATTCAGAGCAATTTGTACACCATCATCCAACCATGTTATTTCATAATCATGTGTACCATCATTACGGACATCCACGCCAAAAGACACACTTTGATCAGGGGATGTATTCTTATAAAGTGTAATTTCAAGATGGTCGGTGCCAAAAGACCAATCCGACATTCCAATTTCCTCTATATATAGAACGTATTCTCCGTTAGGTGAATTTTCACGAAAGAGTTCCGTATTTTTATTTGTCAAAACACAAAAACAAAATAACCCCAATGCAATAACAATCGTTTCAAACACTAGCAAGATTTTTAGCACTTTCCCTTTCATTACTATACACCCCCATTTCTATGTTTGAAGTTTATTGTGCTACATTCACAAAAATTACCACCGTTAAAAGTGATGCTTTAATCAAAATTGGGCTTATCTAAATGGAAGCTCATATACTGCATCTTTCTGTTCAGAACCTCTAAAAGTGATAACTACAGAAGTTTCCTTCCATTCGACAGTAAATCCTCCGCTTCCACCATCATCAGAAACATCGACAGAAAAATTTGAAGGTCCATATACTTTATAATGGGCATTGCCAAACGGCCAATCTGGTTCTCCGACCTCATATATAACCACATTTTGACTTCCATCCTCCGATGACTGCCGATAAACCTCTGTTTTCGCTTTACTAGCGTTAAAATAGAGAAGCCCAAAAGTTAATATAACCAGTAGCAAAACAGTTTCAATTATTAGCAGTGCAGTTAATATTTTCTTTTTCACTTTGCCCTCCTGTATAATGCTATGCTATTTTCCATTGTTATGTATCTTAGTAGAAACTTGACGTTTTATCAACTCACACTTGCTATATATTTTTATTTTATATTTCTGTATAGATATAGTTTGCAAAAGCATTACAACACGCACTAATTGCTTCAGTTGAAGGTTCGCCTCCTAAAAACTTTATTAAGGCAATATTCGCAAGGAAGGAGGTCATTTTTTCATAAATTTTCTCTTTTAGCGCTGTGAGATTTGAAGCGCATTTGATGTCACCTAAAAAATAGGATACCCGATTTTGCATATAATTCTGATAGTAGTCCCTCAATGATTCAGAAAAAGAGTTTGTATTTGATGTGGATGCCGATATTATATCAGCAAGTTTGATAGCATCTGCATCACTACATATGTCAGCGTATGAAAAACTATATTGGTTCGCATGACCTACAATTAAATCTGCAGCTTCTTGATGACTTGTACCATTGGCCACAACATAGGCATCTGTATCTGACATGGCTGTCGCTAAGTCGCCTCCCCAGCCTGCCCAGAAATCAGGAGCAGGAGTTGCAGAAAAATAGCATTCTGTTGTTGCCGCTAAATGTTTTAAATCTATTAAACCACCTATTCCATCAGAAATCAGCAAAGTATTTTCTTCTTTTATATAATCATAAAAATAATTATACAAATTCAGGTTTTCTTGTTTTACATAATTTACGAATTCTTCATCTATCGCTTTAAACATTGCGAGATCCCACTTTAAATCATTATAAGCTAAACTACGTAAAAAGTTAGTAATGCCAGCAGCAAGTACTGTAGAAGATAAATAGGGTACTGTAGATGGTGCAGCTTCAAATAACGGTGTGTACCAATCGACATACAACTGTTCCAATTCTTCTATTTTTCCGATAATCTCCACTATGGTTGTTTCGTTTGTAATAACCGGTTTTTCCGGCTTCATGTACACATAGCTATCTAAAGCTTTCACGGGTTCATATTTTCCAGCATATGCGTCTTTATCAATAGCCCATTCTCCATCCGTCATAGTGTCCATGTCAATCTCTGCATACTGGTCGAAGTTCCAATTTGATGGAATTTTGAACCCCATGTTACCACTGTATCCAGTTGACATATCACTCACAAAGCAGGTTTCAGCATATCCGGCATTGCACACTTGAGTACAAACATTCCGTGTAGCATAAATGCCAATCTTATAATTAATATCCATGTTATCGTGAAGAGATGAAAAATACGGCAGTATATTAGTTGTTATTTGCGCTGAAGTCGCATCCAAATCAACCGCAAAATAAATCACATTTCCCTCTGGTATTCTAAATTTACGAGCAGCTCTCACAGCATTCTCGGCATCGGCTTTGCCCCTTTCTTTTACAAAATAAGAAACACTGGTTGAGGATTCCTGAAAAATCGGGAAAAAATATAATCCACTATCCAAAATTCTCTGTGGCTCATCATCTCTCAAAACCTTAAATGTAGTACCCGTAAGATAACGACCAACTATTTGGTAGCCTTTATTTTTCAATTCCGCAGCTCGGCTTGATGTTATCTCAAACCGTGTGTCACACGCAACACAGGATCTATCAGGATTACCTTTGCTAAGAAGCAGAGACATCCATGTATCTATATTTGCCGTCCCAGTTACTGTTAGTTTCAAATCTCTTTGAAATTCCTTGATTGTTGATACTAAGGTCTCACTCCAATCCGCACTACTTACGCTTACCGTATATCCGTTACAACATAATGCATATTTTAGCAAAAATGTCGCTTCCTCAATAACACTGTCTGATAAAGTTCCAGATGTATCTGGCAAAATAGGACACTTCTCCTTTGTTGTATCTCCAAAATTGCCTGTTGCTTTATCTACAGAAAGCCCCTCTATGGCTTGTAATACAAGGATAAGTGCCTTATTCATTTCTCTACCATACAGCCCATCACAGGGAGCTAAACCTATATAATCCTCATACTTTCGATTTAACTGTTGCTGGATACTTCTTATCAAGTCAGTGCCCCCTTGAAGATACAATGTTACATATTGATTCATTGAAAGCAGAGCCTTCATTACATTTAATGTAACTGTGGAATCAGGTGATTCATAGCCGGCATCTCTTTTTAAAGCTTTTACAGCAGAACCCGTGCCACCATAAAAATGTTCTGTAATGCCCGATGCACCTGTGCTGTAACCCTTACACCACAACGCACCTTGAATTATAGCGTAAACCCTGCTTGTAGCGGTATCATTGGAATCTTGTTGCGCAATCCCATTAGGATATTGTTCTTTAAAAAGTCTAGTTGTCGTTGTTCCAAAGTTATCGGCAGTTGAAGTAATACCTAATTCAATCTGAAAAGCCCTCGTTAATGCATATATTGTAGTCCAACCAGTCTGTCCATTTTCCTCAATGACATTATAACCATTGTGTCCACCGTACATCGCATTTAAATATTGTTGCGTTTTTAAAACCATTGTATCCATAGAATAATCACACTCCTTTTTATTTTACTATACACCTATTTTGTGTTTTATTTGTGAAAATTCAAATTTTAAAACGGGAATTTTGGTTTATAGTGGCTATTTTCCATCTCGCATTTCCTGCATAGAAAATAACAGCCTCGCCGTTTTACCTCCCTCCAATGTCACTGGTGTTTGGAGTCCCAAGCGGTGCGGTACTGGTAAAACCTCTCTTTTTCTCCAACACACCGTTTTTCGTACATTCTTGCGTAGATGCAAGGAGCGCCACGTCATTCTCCGCTTTCATGGCGTTTGGAAATGCCATCTTCCGTATCGTTCCCACTGGAGTAAATCATATCGTCTTTTTTCATATACACGAGATTCCCTTTTCCTGCAATACTAAACATATAGAGAATGGGGAAAACCGAAACACCGCATTTCCTATAGCAATCAATACAAAATATATCCAAAATGGCATTAACTTTTTTAGCATATCTATTATCCTACTGCTGTGATTTTACCAAATTGTTTCTTATAATTTAACCTCATTTATGTCATCATACCCATGTCCTTATTACCATTAAATTTTGCTTACTTTCCCCTCTGCCCCATAAGTCGAGTTTATTCCTTACCACCTAAGATACAAAAACAGCGGAACACAGCACATCACGCCATGCTCCGCCACCTTTTTTCTTCCTTACGGTTATTCCGCTATCTCTATGGAAAGCCCTGCTGATCCATCTACCTCGCCCCTTTCTCTTTCTGCCTTGCCTGATAATCCCGTCCGGCTTCCCGTTCCTTTACCTCCTGCTGTTTCTGCCTGAGCCGCTCTTTCATGCTCGTCGGCTCCTTTTCTCTGTCTCCATAGGCTTTCTCCCATTTTTCGCAGGCTGCCTGATAAGCAAGGTATTCCTTCTCCGCCACTTTCAATTCCTTATGGAAAGCCTGCACAGAGTCAAAATTATATTCCCTCACGATGGCGGAAAGCCTCTTTTTCATATTGGAAATCTGCTTTTCCACGTCGTCGATCTCCTGCTGCAGCTCCTTACGCCTGCCACCCTTAAAAATGCCCGTGCATCCAGATAATTCCTTTTTCAGCTTATCCCGCTTTTTTTCACGCTCAAAAATTGCCTCATTCTGGTCTTTGAGCCTGCTGTCAATCTCTTTCATGCGGGGATATTTTGCGGCAGGTATCGAAGGCTTTGGATGCGGCGGTCTTTCCGCTGTCTGCCCGGTTTCACTAAGAACAGGCTTTTGCCCTGCCCTTATCTGCCTGATAATGCTTTCCTTCTCTGTGGGCGCAGCCGCCTGATGTTCCGTGTTCTTTTGCGCATCTGGTTTTCCATGCAGATTGGCAGGAAATGGTATCTTCTTCCTTTCCGGCTGGATGGGCGGCTTATCCTCTGCATGTGTGCAGCTTTCCATTTCTCCCGGTGTTTCCTTTACAGCATCAACAGCTTTATCAATAACCTTTTCAGCCAAATCTGTTACTTTCTGCATAGCCTTTGCGATCAGACGCTCCAGCAACGTAACCGCCGACCTGACAATATCCCCGAACAGCTCCGGCTTTCTGCCGTTCTGCGCCACGGATTCTTTTACCCTGTCCGTGATTTCCGCCTTTTTCAACTCCAATATCTCCGTGTCAGCCACTCCGCTTACGATTGCACGGTCAACCGTCCTGTTCCACTCCATGCGCATCTCATTGTCCGCCTTTATCCCCTCTGCTTTCGGATTGTTCTTCCCGACCTTCTTTGTGGCAAGGTACGGACCATTCCTGTCAAAAATGCTGAGCCTGTCCTTATCATCAAGCGCCATCTGGTTGATCAGATCTGTATAGAATACTTTTGCTTCGTCCAGAAAGGACTCCTGCTTAAAACGCACGTCTTTTACCGTGAAGATCCTGCGCTCATACGCCTCCCCTTTTTTGATGATCCTGCATCCCCTCCGGACTTCCCCGTTCTCGTCCAGTATCTCTTTTTTGGTGCGCACACGGTGTCCCCGCTCATCGTAGAACATATTCCGGGACGCTATCTTTTCCTCCGGCTGCTCCAGACGCTTCCTCTCCGCAAAGATCATGTGGATGTGCAAGTTGGTTTTCCGCCTGTTATGGTGGAGCGCAGCAAAGCACTCCACGCCGTACTTTTCCTTGAATGCGTCCACCATCCTTTTCAGCAGAGCCTCCCTGTCATGATCGATGAAGCTTTCCGGCAGGGCAATCATCAGCTCCCTCGCCTCGATGCACTTCCCGTTCGTGCCGCTTTTGGAAAATTCTTCCTGGCTGCACTTTGCCAGCTCCCGCCAGAATGCCCTGTCCGGCTCCGTCGCATAGACCTCATACAAATGCTCCTGCCTGGCGTGGCTTGAGATATAGGTGATGCGCCCCGACAGGTTATGCAGCTTCGCCATCTCTATAAATGAGTTTCTTTTCATGATACGCCTTTCCTCTCTTTCGGCGGGCTATCCCGCCGCCATGCCCTTTGTGAGCAGCCGCCATAGGGCGGCTTGCTGCGAACCCATGCCCGTATCCGGGCAGTCAAAGGTTGCTGTCTTTGCAGCCTGAGAAGGGACTTCGCCGAAGTCCCGTAGGCGCTGCTGCACATCTGCCTTAAAATGCAGCCATAGGCAGCAGCGCCATCCATGCGTACCAGCTTTAACGGACGCATGGATAAACCGGGCGGATTTATCCGCACGGAAATTCACGCAGGCGTGAATTTGCCCCCTGCAAGGGCGAAATACCCCGGAGCATAAATCTCTGATTTGTGCGGAGGGTGTATTTCGCTCTCAAACGCCGAGGGCTTAGGGGAAGGCCTGTGCCCTCCCCGGAAACTTCCCTCCGATGCTCCTGAAAACTCTCCGTAGCAGCCCCCAGTACGGTTCTTTTCACGGCATGGAAAAAGCCGCCTGCCTGAAATCGTCCATATCGACCTCATGGCAGGCGGCTACATTTACGCCTTTATTTGCAGCCTTCCGGCTGCTCTTTTCCCTTCTTATGCAGGCTTTAATGCAGGCTTTAATGCCTGCCCTTTGATATGCAGCCTTTAACGGCTGCCTTTTTCCCTTGTTTTGCAGCCTTTCGGCTGCACTTTTCTCTGATTTTGTAAAAATACGGCTTCATTTTCTGAAAATACATAAAAAATCGGGCTACGGTAAAGCAGTTTGCCGTAGCCCTGTCCATAATCATATCCAGGAAAAGCAATGCCGAACGCATTTCCTTTAGAAAGCGTCAAAATCAATCAGGTCATTGTCCGGCGGCTCTGCGGCAGCCTGCTCCTGCACAGCCGCTGTGCCTGCGTCTGCCAGACTGGAAGCCGGGAGTGGAACTCCGCCGCCCATTGCTGCATTTCCATGATTCGTACCGTTTGCTGATGCCTGACCGTACACCATGCCGCCCTGCGCCGCATAAGCCCCCACAGGGACAGATAAGGGAAAAGCCTGCATCTGCGCCATATACATCCCGAAAAGCGCCGGAAGGTTGGAGATCACTTTCCTCTCCACCGCCTCCACGATGCGCTCTGCAAAGGCGTCCTCCTTCTCCCTCGTTTCCAGATAGGGATCATCCTTTCTCTCCACGCACCTGTCGTAATAGTCATTGACCGCCTCGATCACGAACCTGTTCTGCGACTTCGACACCTCCCGCACCTTTGGGGAGTGCAGAAGCTCCCACGCCCTGCGCTCGTCCTCTTTTTCCATGTTGAAGCGGATGTTGTGGTTTTTCGTTTTCATCGGCAGCCCCCTTATCCGGCGGAAGCCATCGCCTTCTGCCTGCGCAGCTTCATATAGCAGAAGTATTCATACCCTTTGGCGTTCGCCCGTATGTCGTGGTTGAAAGTGACATTATCATGGTCGTAATCCCCGGCAAATTCCACAACCTTTGCGCCGCCGCCCATGACATACAACTTCATAAGATTCGGGTTATAGCCGTGCGCTTTCAGCTCCGCAAATATCTTATCCACATAGGACTTTGCCGCTTCTTCCATGAGCTTCTGGTATTCCCCGCCCACTTTTGCATCACCGTAACGCAGGTAATTCTCAATTATTTCCGCCGGAAGTTCCTCTGCCTTTCTGTCCAGAATAAGATTGCGGATTGCCATAAAACATTCATTTGCTCCCATCTTTACAGTCCACGACTTACTCTCGCTTGCCTTGCCGTTATTGAGTATCATCACATTCATTGTCCCATTGCCAATATCCGCTACCATGTGCATCCCCTTGAAATCCGGCAGGCTCTCCGCTATCGCTGCATAGCACTGCGGCATGACCGTGCAGTCTGCGATGTCAACGGCATAACGCTTTCCGGCATACTTGTAATCCACATGGCGGTTCTGCATCATATACTCACGGAAAGCCTCCCGCTGCGTCTGCACCCATTTCAGCGGCAGTCCCACCGCAAGGTGCAGCCTTGCGGTATTAAGTCCTCTTGCATTTAATTCCTTTGCGATAGCGGCAAGGGTAAGGATATAATTATCATCATCCATGCTCTTTTCCGCCACAAAATCCTTATGCCCTTCGCCTATAGTGTAATAAGCGCCGCCATATTCCAGATAGTCCCTTGTAAAAATGGGCGGCTGGCTGCTCTTTGCCACGGCAGTCGGGAAACAGCACCTTGCCGTCTTGTAGTTCCCGTATCCTGCGTCCACGCCTAAAATGATCGTCCCGTTCATGTTGTAATCCCTGATCTTTATCATAAAAAAGTCCTCACTTTCCTAATTGTTGTTTTCGTCAAATCATCTGCCATACTTACGCTTTACTTCCTCTTTGGTCGGAAGGCTGCCTTCCACAATAACCTTGTGTTCTCCGGCTACCATAGCCGCAACCTGTTCCGTGCTGTCTGTATGCAGGAGTTCATCCGCTGACTGTCCGGCTTCCTCTATCTGCTTCTGCTTATCCGCCTCCCTTGCGCCCTCAATCACACGCCGGATCTCCGGTCTGTGCTTCTCCCTATATGCCTTTTGGTACTCCCTGCTGTACTGGCGGCGTTTCCGTTTCTTTTCTTCCTCTGCGATTTCTTCCGCCGAAAGCTCCTGCGCCGGAAGCTCCACCTTCCCGATATAATTCAGGAAAATCTCGATCTCCTGCACACGGTCGCCTTCTACGTTTTCTATCCGGTGTACCATAACCCTGTCCACAAATTCATTGACAATGGCAGGCGTTAGTTCCCGGATGTCGGTGTACTTATGGACAAGGGAAAGAAATTCCCCTGTCCTATCCGTGTCTTGTTCAAACTGCATGAGTTTTTCCTGAATCTCTTTCATGGAAACCTCCAGCTCCTGCTGTTCCTTCTCATAATCGGAAGAAAGCATCTCATACCGTCTGTCCGGCAGCTTCCCCATTGCGTTGTCCTCATACACTTTTTTTATCAGCAGGTCAATGTCGGCAGAGCGTTTCTCTTTTTTCGCAAGGCTGGCTCTCAGCTTTTTCACCTCGCTTTTGTCCCTGACCTGTGATGCGCTCCGCATACTTTTTATAAATGCCGCCTCGTCCATGCGGACGCTCTTTAAAGCGAACCGTATCGTTTCAAGGATGAGCTGCTTTACCGTGTCCTCTTTGATGGAATGGGAGCAGCATACCTGCCTGTACTGCTTCCTGCTGCTGTTGTAGGTGCTGCAGTTAAAGCCTGCGGAAGTATGCTGGACTTCCCCGTTAGGAATCCCACGCCAGTCCCTGCCTGCCCTTGTCGTGCCCCTGCGGTAGTGCATCTTGCCGCCGCAGTCCGCACAGTAGAGCTTTCCGGTCAGCAGGCTCCCTTCTCCGCTGGCGTCAACCCTCCGCACCGTCTTTCTTAATTCCTGCACCAGATACCAAGTCCTGCGGTCTATGATCGGTTCATGGGTATCCTGAAAAATAAGGATGTCCTCACTGCTGTTTTTGACCGCTTTCTTATCTTTGTAGGATTCCTTATGGCTGCGGAAGTTCACCGTGTCACCCATATATTCCGGTCTTTCCAGTATCCGCACCACCGATCCGCCCGTCCAGTTGTAGGGAGTTTCAAAATCGCACATGGTTTTGAAATTGCCCCTCTGCCTTGTCGCCTGATAATATGACGGTTTCTCCACCTTTTCTGCCATAAGCCGTTTTGCAATCTGGTATGGTCCCATGCCCTCCACGGTCAGGCGGAAGATCTTCCTCACAATCTCCGCCGCTTCCTCGTCAATGAGCCAGACGTTTTTATCATCAGAGCTTTTCACATACCCGTATGGCGGGTTGCTTGTGACAGGCTTCCCGTCTTTCCCCTTCGCCTGAAGCACTGCCCTGATCTTCCTGCTGCAGTCCCGCAGATACCATTCGTTCATGATATTCAAAAAAGGGGCGAATTCACTGCTGGTGTTGTTGTCACTGTCAACACCGTTGGAAACGGCAATGAAACGGACACCCTTTTCCCGGAAGAATACCTCGGTATAAAACCCTACCTGAAGGTAATCCCTCCCGACACGGCTCATGTCCTTTACTATGACTGTGCCGATGTCGCCGTTTTCAATCCGGCTTAACATCTGCTTCCATCCCGGTCTGTCAAAACTGCCGCCGGAAAATCCGTCATCCGTAAAATGAACCGTGTTCGTGTATCCGTTGTTTTTCGCATAATCCTCCAGCATCTTCTTCTGGTTGACTATGCTGTTGCTGTCCCCCGCAAGATCATCGTCCCTTGAGAGCCGCTCATAAAGAGCCGTTATTCTGTTGTCACCAGCCGTCCTGTTGTTCATTCCGAACTCCTTTCCGGCGGCTGGCTCATCTGTGGTGTTTCCATCTTAACATAATTTTCCGTGCCTGTCACCATTTCATTTAAAATTAAGCGGGGAATTTTCTTGTCCAGCGTATCGGCATATCCCGAACCCGTATACACCCTGACCTTGAAAAGCGTCCCGCCGATCCTGCGGTAAAAAAATCCAGCCGGAACAGGGCTGGTTTCTGCCGCATCGTTATTCATTTTTAGTGTTTCTGCCATACAATCCTTCCTTGCGCATCACACGCATATCCATTATAATAGTTCCTGACTTCCGTCCTGTGTAACCGATTTTTTATTTTATCCATATCCCATAAGCCGCCCTCCTTTTCTGTAACTCTTTTCCTTTCAAAAAGAATTACTCTTTCACTAATAGGAGAAAAACGGCTATAAAAACGGAAGTGTTTTTGAAAAAACTGCTGCATTTTTTTATTTTTTTGCAAAGGACTGACTGCAAATGCCAAAATACGCTGAGTTCCAGGCGTTCAGGGAACAAAACTTAATAACGGAAGCGGACGGGGATATGCTGCACCGG
>X301_European_Hare__coassemble_1370_pt1 | contig 12772 bp, 15 predicted proteins | sample X301_European_Hare__metabat2_low_PE_011 | metagenome-assembled genome bin X301_European_Hare
TGTATCGGTAATCCCGCCTTCTTCCGAGACATCACGCATAAGGTATGTCTCGATGTATGAGTTAAAGTATTCCTGCCTTTGCTCGGCATCGGCAAAAATCGCATCAGGCATGCCGCCCCTCCAAATATGCTCATATATGTCCACTATGTCGTTTTTCCCGACAAGCGGCTGCCTTTCCAGCAGACACTCCAATGAAAAATCAAGTTCATTTGAAAAACTCCTGCCCTCGGCTTCATTTTTTGTCAGACTGTAAAGCTCTAAAATTCCCACCCTGCCCGCAAGCGTCTCGCGGATATTTTTCATTGTTTTGTACTGCTGTGAACCTGTAAGCCAAAACCTGCCGCGCTCATCGCTCTCATCACACATAATCTTAATCTGTTCAAACAGCTCCGGCGCTTTTTGTATCTCATCAATAATAATCGGCGGTTTGTATGTCTGAAAAAACAGTATGGGATCTGATTTTGCAAGCGTGCGCGCCATTGTATCGTCCATAGTGACATATGTGCGCCCCTGTCCTTGTGCTAAATGCTTTAGCATTGTGGTCTTTCCGACCTGCCTTGCGCCAGTGACTAAAACCGCCTTAAAAAATGAACTCATGTGCAAAAATTTGCGTTCAAGAGAACGTTTTAAGTATTCCATGGCAGACCTCCGTTTTTGTTGTGGGTAATATGTCTTATTGCTTAACTGTATGGTAATGGATATTGTTTATTATAAGCAAAATTTTAGGATAAAATAAAGTGTACTTTATTTTATCCTAAAATTTGTTTTGTGTCAATTATAGTTTTAAATTTCTCTCAAGCAATCTACGCTGAACTCTTCGACCGACACAGGCATCGTCTGTGCTGATTTCTCTTGAGCTCCCATGCTCTAGCCGCAGATATTTTTGTATCAGGCATCTGTGAATAGTTCTTACAATCAGAATATCCTAAACGTAACAACGGCGAACCTTTTAGGGAAACTGCACCGACTTTATACTTCTCTGTTCAAGAGATCATAGCAGGCTCCTTTTTTTGCAATCAGTTCGCTGAATTTTCCATGTTCCACAATCATCCCTTGTTTTAAAACAAACACGCAGTCAAAATTATCCATGAGATCCTTATAGATATCATGCGTTATCACAATGCGGGTTTTTCCGGTCATTTTTTGGACAGTATCTATAATCTGGCTGCCTGTCTGCATATCCAAAGCGGATGTTGCCTCATCAAAGAGCAGGACATCTGCACCCTGCAGCACACTTCTTGCTATTCCGATTCTCTGTTTTTCACCGCCCGAAAGCATGTTTCCGTTTTCACCGCAGCGATAGGAAAGTCCTTTCGCTTCAATCATTTCCGTTAGTCCCGCTGTGCGGACAGCCTCATCCATCATCGTGTTGTCATGTTGACCGAACATAGTGATATTTTCTTCTATTGTCGCATCAAAGATAAATACATCCTGATAAATAACAGATATCAGTTGAAAAAGGCTGTCATCGGAAACATCCCTGATATCAGTATCGTCAAACCTGATACTTCCTGAATAGTCCCGATTGACCCCGGTAAGAAGATTAAATAAAGTTGTTTTTCCGCTGCCGCTCTCGCCTAAAATTGCATAACAGCCGTTTGCCGGAAACTCGGCAGACAGATTATGAAACTTATCAGTCTCTTTGCGGCTTTCACACGTGCAATCAATTCCGGCATTGTGATCGCAAGCTGAATAATATTTTGCATAAGCTGAACAAAGACTATAATAACACCCGCGGAAATTTTAGAATCGCGCCGGGCTAAAATCATACTGATAAAAAAGAAAGCAATCTGTGCGAAACGCCCGGATATTGAAGCAATATATGCAACAGATATCTCTATATGCTCCCTGTTACGAAATGCCAAAGAAGCTGCACTGTTTGTAACAAGCAGTTTTGCAGAAATATCCTTTTCCGCTTTCATGCTCTTTATTGCGCGAAATCCATGAAGTACCTCGGAAAATGAACTAAGAAACGCGCTGTTTGCGACCGAAAGCTTTTCCTCACAAAATTCCACTTCTTTTAAACGGAATGAAGACGCAAGAATAGGAATCAGTGAAATGCCAAAAGCAATCGCCGCGAGTGAAAAATCGTAATAGAGCATAATGATGACTGTTCCGACAAAGCTGAATATCAATTCTGCCATGTAGGGAAGTGACTCAATATAATTATCTTTGATCTTATCTAAATCATTCGAAAGAGAAGACAGATATTTGGCGGTGCTTTCATTATAAAATGTGGCAATATTTTTTCCCAGAATTTTGTTATATGTATTTTCCCGATATTGCAGCAGAGCCTTGCTTCTGAAAGCTGTCCAGTATACGTATTCAAGGGCCGCACCTATCAGCAGACAGACAAAGCAGACCGCTGCGAAAGCAATTAGATACGCTATACTGTATGTTTTCTCATGGGATATTGTGTCGAGCAATTTTTGCACAAAGGTGGAAAATCCGAGGGAAGCAGCCACCTTGAACAGTATTCCCATCAGAGAGAATGCAAGATTTAAGCGATTATGATGAAACAGGGCATGATGTCCACTGGTATGTTTGTAGTTTTGCATATAAGACCATTACTTCTGTCGCTGTGCCTTATCTCAAACCGGTAGATGGGGGATTGCAGACAGAAGGTTTCCTTTCTTTAATTTTTTATTTAATTGTTTAGTTATATGTTTGTACAGCAACAATTAAATATAAAGCTTCAACAGAATATGCTATCCTATTTATAAACCAACAAAACCGAAAGGATGTATATCCATGTTGAAATTTCAAAAAGATTATACCACACTTACTGAAACTTTTGAAGATTTTATTTTACTCACTTTTATCTGTTAGGACTTACGCTCTTGGGTGGTAAAGGTTACACCGATGAATATATATTGACAAGAAAACCTGGCAATGCCATAATAATGATATGCCAAGAAAACTTGTCAGTGCAAGTTGGAGGTTTCCATTATGAACAAGGAAGAAATTTTAGCAAAAAGCAGAGCTGAGAACAAAAACAAAGATGTCTATGAAATCGATGTGTTAAAACAGGCAAATTCGTGTGGGATCATCTACAATTCTGTAAGGCGGTGGAGGCTATGGATGATAAACTTATATTAAAAAACCGTCTTAAAGAAGTACGGGCGGAACTGAAAATATCACAGACCCAACTGGCCGAAATGGTTGGTGTGTCCCGGAATACAATCAGTTCTATCGAAACAGGGCAGTTTAATCCTACTGCCAAGCTTGCTCTCATTTTATGCATTGCTTTGGATAGAAAATTTGAAGACTTATTTTTCTTTTGATTTGCAAAAACAGACCTCCCCTTATTTTTGCCCTTATAAAGTGCATAAGCCTTAATGCCCCACCGTCTAACGACGACATTGCAGAGCAGGAAACCACACTACGGTTTCCTGCTCTTCCAAATACTGATTGCTATCAATATAATGCCTGCAATTTCCAAAATCGTTCCAAGCAACAATATCACCTGTCTTTCACTTTATTTTCCATATGTATCTCATAATTCACGTTGTTTCACGGATAGTAACAGTTATCCACTATGATAAAATTCATTCCCCATTCAGCATAAGATTGTGCGTCAACATCTTTATGACCGCAAAACATATCTGACAGCTACCCTGTTTATGTCAGGTCAGTATTCCTTTGCTATCTCATCCCTCTCAACTCCATAGCTCTGCATAAACTCATACAAATCACTGTCATTCCTTATCAGCATTATCTCGCTGAACTGTCCCGTTGCCAAATCCCTAAAGCCCGCTACTTTTTCGCCTGTGCATATGCTGGCTCTTATTATCGGCTTTTGCTTTGTCCTGTCGTACTGTTGTTTTTGCGTCTGCGTCCGCTTTTTGAAAATATTTTTTAACATATATACCCCTTCCTCTATATGACACCAGTGTCATTTTTCCATCCCTGTCCTCGTATAAAAATTTTGTATTCTTGGATTAATCGGTTTCATCTATTCCTCGTCGCTTGTTATATCCACATTGATAAGTTTTAAATTGTCAATATTTTTGTGCTTAATTCCATATCTGCCATGCGCCTTCACGTTTTCAAGGAAGACATTTTTGAAATGTCTTTCAGGCAGACCGCACAGGTAAACGGCATTGCCGCCGACCGTCTTTATATCAATATTTTTAAAATAAATGCCGTCAACCTCTGGCGTGCCGTCATTTATCTCCTCAGGCGTATCAGCGTCAAATTCAGCGTCGCCGTAAAAGCCGTCTAAATAAAGCGCGCCGTCAGTATTGATAAGGCTCGCATAGCAAAGCTGGTCAAGCCCCTCAAACGGATAGCCCATGACGGGAAAATCTTCTATGCTGCCGCTCCCCATAAGCCTTGCGCCCTCCTCGATAAAGAGCGTCATATTGCTCTTTAGGTAAAGCGCGCCCGTGATGAACTTACCCTTTGGGACATATACCGTGTCCCCCCTCCCGCACAAATCGATTGCCCTTTGAATTGCCTTCGTGTTTACAGCCACGCCGTCCGCGGCCGCCCCGTAATCCATGATGTTAAGCATATCAGCGCCTCCTTCTTTAATAGTAGTAAATTTGCTTTTTCGCACTCAAATTTTTCCCGTAAACATAATAACTTATAAATTGAGATAAGTTTATCACATGGCATATTTTTTATCAATAATACAGCCTTGACGCTATTCAGATTTTTTCATTTATCAAAATATTTCCATTAGCGCCTTACCCATACATAAAAATATCCTCCATGGCAAAGTTCTCTAACAATCCAAACACCTCGTTTGCTAAAGCGCACCACTGCAAAATTTTCTGAAAATTCAGCCGCCACCCACTTGTATTTGGCATTGCCGTTGTGCTATACTCAAAATATAAAATACTTTGCATACCGAGCAATGACAGGGAGGTTTGCCATATGATGATTGGATCTGTTGCGGGATATTATCCGAATACTATCTATACAAACACGCTAACCCGCGCAAATGGAGCGGCAGCGTCTGGCGTTCAGACCGAGTTTGGTTTCCCTCTCGGCCGCGCTGATGAGGCAGAAAAGCCAAGCGCCAACCCTGACGACATAAAAAAGCCTGGACGCCGTTCATCTCCCGAGGACTGCGAGACCTGCAAAAACCGCAAATATCAGGACGGCTCAGACGAAGCCAACGTTTCATTTAAGTCAGCCTCGCACATCTCGCCCGAATCGGCAGGCGCAAAAGTCCGCGCACACGAGAGCGAGCATGTCTCAAACGCGTACAAAGAGGCGGCGCAGAAAAACGGCAAGGTTATAAACGCCTCCGTTTCAATACATACCGCCGTATGTCCAGAGTGCGGGCGCACCTATGTTTCAGGCGGCACCACAAACACTATGATTAAATACACAAACGAGGAAAATCCCTACGTAAAGGAACAGAAAGCTCGCGACGCGGCAGCCTTCCGAGGGGCGAATATAGATTATGCCGCGTAAAAATTAAGTAAACACCATCATACTTCTTATCAAATAAGACATATAAAACGCAGACCTTCAACTGTCTGCGTTTTTCTATTCCCTATTCCCATTCCGCAGCGTAAAGTTTAACTGCCTGACAGCTTTTCACAATTATTTAATCCTATACTGCTCCCGTTTAATGGGCTAAATATCGGCAATACAGCATATTGGCATATGCTTATGGATAAAACGGGCCATAAACATTTATTTATTTTTTTCGTGCGTTTCTGTAAGAAGTGCACAATTTTTGCACGCAAATCAATTTATATGTTTATGTAAATGCACTATATTTTATGAAATATGCTTAATTTTATAGACATATTCCATTTTAGAATGTATAATTATAAAGTGCGTCACATTTTTATAAACTTTTGATGTGTTTTTTTAACGACTGTCCGTGCAAATTTCCAGAAGTTTTCAAGTTTTTGCAAAGCGCGGAGCAGACCAGCCTTACGAATGAATCGGTTGCCAGCATCAGCGCGGTGACAGACCTTATTACGGCAATCAACTCACAGACCAACCTGCTCTCTCTGAACGCCGGCACAGAGGCCGCAAGGGTGGCGAGCACGGACGCGGCTTTTCCGTAGTAGCGTGCGGAAAGATGATATACCAGTGACTTAACACAGTATCAGACAATACCACATTTTTAAATGGGCTGTCCGAGGAAATGCAGAAAAGTATTCAGGTATTTTCAGTTTAATTTCCTTTTTAGACAGTAGGCGTCACCCGAGGGGAGTGGGTGGCGCCGTTTTTAATTTATGAACCCGCAAAAATGCATTTTCCATTGTCTGGGCATTAACGGCCGCAGGCAGGTATTTTAGGCAGTAAATTTTCTTCCTGCGCTGATTGTTAATATAATGGATTGGTGTTATAATATTTTCAAAAGCTAATATAAAATTTTATTAATGGAGGCAAACACTATGTTAGCAGTTAATGGTTATTATAATGGGAAAAATATTGTGCTTGATGAACAAATAGAAATGGCTGCAGGGCAAAAGTTAATGGTTATAATAGAAACGCCGCCGCAAACGCCAAAACGCGAAAAAATTGATTTAGACAAATATGTAACAACGACCGAAAGAGGAAAGCATGTTGAGGAATATATGGAGGAAATGCGGGGAAATGACAGAATATAGCAAAATATTTATTGATACAGCGCCGCTCATTTATTTTTTGGAGAATAACCCGCAATATCACCATAAAATTAAATTTTTTCTCGAAAAACGTTATGAGGAAAAAGTTAAGATAATGACCTCCGTAATAACTATAGAAGAATATTGTGTATTTCCATACCGCAATAATGATATGGATTTAATCAGAAAATTGGACAGATTTATGGCGGATATGGAAATAGGGATTATAAACATCGATGTTGCCATTGCTAAAAAGGCATCAAAGATAAGAGGAATGTTTAGGGATTTTAAAGCCATGGATTCGTTGCAGTTAGCAGCGGCATGTATAAAAGGCTGCGATATGTTCCTGACTAATGACAAACAATTAAGGCAGTTTAGGGAAATTAAATGTGTAACCGTAGATGAGCTATCATAAATAATATTTCCGCATTTTGCAACGCGCCCTTGACCTACCTTGCCGTACATCCCCATACAACAAACACCCGCCTTATTCTTTATTTAAGCTTTCACTGTATGGATATGCATTATATATTTAATATTGTTTTTCTAAACAGGAGTTTAATATTGTATTAAGCTCCCATTTTTATTATTGAAAAGCAATCTGTTTCGTGTTAGTATCTTAGTAAATTTATCACAGGGAGGGCGACTGGCATGAACCTAGATTTTAATTCAGAGCAGTCTTCAAAATATTTACAGGTTTACGATTATTATAAGGACTTGATTGTCACAGGCAGGCTTGCGCAGGGCACAAAAATGCCTTCTATACGCAGATGCGCGCAGCAGCTTAGTCTGAGCCGCACCACTATTGAAACGGCATACTTGTGTCTTGCCGCCGACGGCTATATCATGGCGCGCCCGCAGAGCGGCTACTATGTGACAGGCAGACAGCAGAAAGCCCCTGCTGCCGCTGCGCCAAAAAATACAGTCAATCCCACTCCCAAAAATGCTCAAAACAGTCAAAACAATATCCTCTACAATTTCACCTCAAACAACGTAGACGCGGACAGCTTTGATTTCAACCTGTGGCGCAGATACATCAAAAGCACCCTGCGTCAGGACAAGCGCATGCTGACCTACGGCGAGCCGCAGGGGGAATACGAACTCAGGGAAACCATATGCAGCTACGTAATCAACAAGCGCAACGCCGTCTGCCGCCCCGAAAGCATAGTAATCGGCGCAGGCTCGCAGCCGCTTATGAACCTGCTCTGCCCCCTCCTCAAAGGCAGACACGGCGTATGCTTCCACGACACGCGCTTTGCGCAGGGAATTGTGGTTTTCGAGGATTACGGCTTTGAAATTGTAAAAAACAAGGAAGATGCCGACATTTTGTACATGACGCCTTCGCATATGACCTCTCTCGGAGATGTCATGAATGTGGAAAAGCGCCTCTCCCTCCTGCGCGAATGTGCCCAAAACAGCCGCCTGATTATAGAAGACGACTACGACAATGAGTTTCGCTATTTCAGCAAACCTATCCCATGCCTGCAGGGACTTTCGGGCGGCGAAAATGTAGTGTACCTCAGCACCTTTTCAAAGCTGCTGCTGCCGTCTATCAGACTGAGCTTTATGATTCTGCCCGATGACCTGCTCGAGCTTTACAATGAAAAAAAATCGCTCTACAACCAGACCGCCTCAAAGTCGGAACAGCTTGCGCTATGCCAGTTTCTGCGCGACGGGCATCTCGACAGCCAGATTAGAAAGCTAAAAAGGCTCTACTCCAATAAAGCAAGGACACTGTCACAGCTTTTGGAGAAAGCCTTTGAAAACGACGCGGAAATATCAATGGGCGAGTCCGTATTCCTTGTGCACCTAAAGGTCAAATGCGCCCTAAACGGAACTGAATTAAGGGAGCTTGCCAAAAAACGCGGAATGCTTATCTTTACTTCTGAAAGCAGGGGGGATATCCACAAGAAGGGGAATGGCAGCGAAGGTTATGCACATATTGCCCTCTCCTGCTGCGAAGTGCCTGTGGAAGAATTTCCGTCCGCCGTGGAATTGTTAAAGGAAATCGTCAGTGAGGCAAATTCATAGTCAACTTTTTATATATTATTTTTATAGGTAATTACAAAACCTATTAAACCGCATAAAAACCGAGCAGAAACGGGCGGCAAGATAACCGCAGCAAAACTTTATCCCGATATGATAATTATGTATTCCCATATCAACAAGCTCTGTATCATATGAAGAAGTTTCCTGATCCTGAATTATTCACCGCTAGGCGGTGAATAATTCAGGATTAATTTTTATATATATCGACACTTTTTCAAAAAACTTTTAGAATATTGACACATCTCTACTTAATTTTGCCCGACAATTACCGTCTGAGCCGTATTCCAGCAAGAAGAATGAATAATAGAATTTATTATTCTGCAATCAGCCGTCCATTGTCATTCCATTCGCCATACATAATGCCTGCTTTGGTGTTATCTAAAAGCTTCTGTAAGCGGCTCTGGAAAAGTTCCAGCTGTTTTTTCTTAATCTGGATCGTATCAATCCTTACACGCTGATAGAGTGGCGGAAAACTTTGAAAATTCTTCCAAACCTCTGCGTCGGCTTGCAACGCCTTTAAAATATCTCTGTCAATCACAAAACCTTTCTCCGTCATATCCGGCAGCACAGCACGCCCAGCATCTGTCATTCGCCCCAACCGCTCCATTCAGAGAAGTATTGTCAAGTGTGTTTGTAAAACTTTTTCAGTTTTTATGCCAAGCACTTGCAGACAATACAGAAAGCAGAAACTCTCTAAGTCTCTGCTTTCTGATACTCTCAATATTTCCAGCTTATTTTTTCTATTTCATTGAATTGCCACAAAACCGCCTTGCTATATTTTCACATTTTAGTTTGGGTTTCATGCAAACAGCAAAAATTATAGCTTTTCCAGCTTTTCCAGAAATGCAACATAAAACTCCCTTTCTTTCATACACGCCTGCTGAACCTCTATGCTTTTGGGAATATACACTACCTGATGATCCAAATTATACAGTGCTTGCTTCGTTGCCTGAATTGCGGATTCTGTTGTATTACCCAAAATGTCCAAGCTGTCCACATCTCCTTCACCTTTAAGCTGTTTGTTAAGCCTTTGCACCATCATTTGTGATATGTGGCTCAACATTCCGTTCCCCTTTATACCCAAACCATTTGCATTTACTTCCTTCGATGCTTCCATCCATGCGTCTTTCACATTCTGCGGAGCATTCGGAGCAATCATATCGAAAGCTTTTTCATCAAAATCTGCTTCCGGCATATACCGATTCACATTTTCGCTTTCTTGGGCAACCTGTTCAGGATTAAATTGAGGAACATTATCCTGCTTATGCCTAATATCATATGGCACATTACTCATAGAATATTCAGAGCTAATCTGCATACCGCAACGCCTCCTTTCGCTCTCTTATAAAGTCCAAGCCTTTCTCATTACTGTTCTAAGGAATCCCAAAACTGCTTATATTTTGCATAGCCTGCCAAATTTCCGTTCTGCCTTTACCTGTTCCGATACCGGAACGATCTTTTTCCAGTCTTTGCCATTGATGCAGCGCTCCGCTTCTTCTTTGGAGTGCCATGCAATCCCGTTTTCGTCATAATATAGGAAACTGGGACGGTATTTCGGGACATTGGCAGCGCCCGTCATGTCTGTGTGCTTTCCTTTCCCGCCAAATAGCTGTGACATCAGGTTATACTGTGAAAACAGCTTGGAGTTTGTAAAATTGATATTCATAGTGTCCTCCGTTCTGATCTTAGCTTAATAAACTTCTGCCCTATACTCAATGTCAATTTCTTTGCAAGACTTCACTCTCTGCATTCCTACATTATCAAACCTGTCAGTTTTCCTAACAGATCTTCTATATCAGTGCTTATTGCTGCTTTGCTTCTGCCTGATGAACTATTCTTATTAGTAAAATAATCAGCAACATAATTCCTGACATCTTTCATAAGAGCATCTTTACTCATCCCACCCGAATAGTAATCAGCAAACTTACTGCTAATGTCTTTACCTTCCTTACTGTAGAAACTTTGCTCACTCTGAATAATCTCATTCTTGTATTTGTAAGATACCGTATTATTTCCAATTCCCACAACCATATAATCCGGCGTCATCCGCTGCATCAAAGAGTCTCTTGACGTTTCATTAAAATATGTATATTCATCAATCATACTTTGAAAACCTTTCCTTAGTTCTTCCGGAATTATTATGCTTTTCAGGTTTTCCAGATAGCTTTTACTTGCCTGCAATAAAGCAACCGACTCAAAAGAAGTTCCCCTATACCCTTCCTGATCATTTAAGGAATCCATCGCTCCCGTTGCGTTTTTAATTTCATCCTTGATCATCTGCATCTGTTCTTCCGATATACCGGAAGCGTTGTTATCCAGCCATTCGTCAAACACCTTATACTGACTTGTTGAGTTACTCTGAAATAAGTTTTCGCCTCCAAAAATGGAATCGGCTTTCAGATCCATCTTAAACAGATTTTCCATTTTATACTCTGCCGGAATTTCTTTAATATCGCCAAATGTGCAAAAATGAACCTGCTGCCTAAACCGTTCTGCTTTTTCCTTTCCTGTGTCTAACAGGCTTTTTCCCTCTTTGCTTATGTCAATATCATCATAAGCTGATTTAGCCTGTGCAGTGTTTTCTGTCTCGGCTTTTTTGTTTTCCTGCGCAACTTTACTAACATACTCCGGTGAATACATTTTCATTGTGTCCGTATTCTCAATTTTCATAGAATGACGCACTCCTTTTTCATTTAGTTTTTACATATAGCAAGGAACTGATTTCTATATAAAAATATCCATCATCCTTGAATTTTATTGGTTTGAAATCCGTTTCCCAACTTACATCAGATCTTCACATCAAACCCTGACGTTTCTGGTACTGCGGCACTGTTCGGATTTGCCATTGCTTCAACCAGTTTCTCCGTCAAATCCCGAACATCGTTACCTACAACTGTTATTTCGTGCGATTGCAGATCTTCGCTCTCTGCCTTTCTCTTTGCCCGCATTTCGGCAAGGCGTTCTTCCTGCTCTTTTTCTTCGGCTCTTTTCTTTTCCAGTTTTTCTTCTTTTGCTTTTTGCTCTTTTGCTTTTCTCTCTGCATTTTCTCTGGCAATTCTTCCATCGGGATCATTTGTGCCAGATATTGCTACTGAAATATTTCCGTTTGCGTCAACCATATAGCTAAGATTTGTTAATGTCCCATAACAATTTGCAACTGCCGTAGCTGCGCAATCTGGAATAGCCGCCAGATTTTCTTCCAAATATGCTGCTTTCTCCGGATCATTCATGCACTTTTTCAAAAATGCACTTGATACCGATACTGTTGTCGGAACGCCCTGCATGGATGTGGTTCCCGTATTCATATAGCTGTATTTGCTCTGCAAATATTTAGAGTAATCATTCACATTGCTATATCCTGTCTTAATCTGCTCCGTCCGTGTTTTGCCCGGAGTTGAAGTTTTCAGCTCCACCGTGCTTGTGGTCACACCGCTTTCCTTGCCCTCTGTTTTTTCAACCGTTTTCTTCTGCGTAGCATATGTATTTTCATATGCACCATAATTCTGCTTCTTGACAGAATAGTCAAGAAGATTCCCGATAATCTCCATTGCCATAATATCAACCTCCAACCATAAATTTTTATAGATTAACAGTTTCTACCTTTCATATCGTGCTTTTTAGCCGCAAACTTCATAGATATGGCGTGAACTACGGCATTTTTGGTGTGAACGTCTTTTCATACATCATAACAGTGAGAATAAATGTCTTTCCTCCCTCCGCTTCTTTTATGGCAATATCAATATCTCCCTTGTATTTTCCGGCGCACCTTTTGATATTTTCCATTCCCAGACCATGAAGCCGCCTGTCCTCTTTGCTGCTGACTGGCAGACCTGTTTCCCTGTCCATTGTAAGGCTGCCGGAAAAGCCATTCTCAACCTCAATAAAAAACAGGCTTCCTCTCTGGTAGGAGCGCACATTGATCCTTTTTGCCCCCTCTGCTTTCCCTGCGGATTCGATTGCGTTTTCCAATGCGTTATTCAACACAATCCCTATATCGTAAACATCAATCTGCTTTTTATCGGGATAAGTAAAATCCACCGTAAAGGCAATGTTTTGTTTCTCCGCTTCCTGCTTTTTCTGATGCAGGATCACATCCGTAATCGCATTTCCCGTCCGGTATGCAAAATCCAGCCTGCCAACTG
>X301_European_Hare__coassemble_1375_pt1 | contig 12666 bp, 12 predicted proteins | sample X301_European_Hare__metabat2_low_PE_011 | metagenome-assembled genome bin X301_European_Hare
GAGGAGCATCAGTTGAGGAGCGATAAGCTTTATCTGTATTATACGCAAAAGGGGCGCTGCATGTATTCAGGCGAGCAGATACAGCTTGAAGACTTGTGGGACAATGATAGATATGACATAGACCATATTTATCCGCAGTCAAAAGTGATGGACGACAGCCTTGATAACCGAGTGCTTGTGAAAAAGGTTTACAACGCCGAAAAAACTGACAGCTATCCCATACGCGCTGAGATAAGAAATAAAATGCAGCCATATTGGAAATCGCTGCTTATTGGAGGTTTTATTTCAAAGAAAAAATATGAACGCCTTACCAGAAGCACAGAGTTTGACGATAATGAGCTTGCAGGATTTATAGAGCGTCAGCTAGTTGAAACAAGGCAGGGAACAAAAGCTGTCGCGTCTGTACTAAAACAGATTTTTCCTGACACGGAGATAGTGTATGTAAAGGCAAAGCTGGCTGCGCAGTTCAGGCAGGATTTTGACTTGGTTAAGGTGCGTGAAATGAATGATCTGCATCATGCGAAGGATGCATATTTGAATGTTGTGGTAGGTAATGTTTATCATACAAAGTTTACGAGCAGCGCGATAAGGTTTATAAAGGAAAGCAGTGGCAGAAGTTATAATCTAAAGAAACTTTTTACGTCTAATGATATTGTGCGGAATAATAAGGTAGCATGGAAAGCGGGCAGCAGCGGCACGATATGTATGGTAAAAAAAGTGATGAGGAAAAATAATATCCTTGTCACCAGACGCAGCTATGAAGTTAAGGGGGGGCTTTTTGACCAGCAGCTCATGAAGAAGGGCAAAGGTCAAGTGCCTGTAAAGAGCAGTGATGAAAGGCTGCTTAACATTGAAAAATACGGCGGGTACAACAAGGCGGCAGGAACTTATTTTATGCTGGCGGAGTCTGAGGATAAAAAAGGTAATAAGATAAGGACTATTGAATATGTGCCTTTGTATATGCACATTCAGATAGAGAGAAGCAAGGAAGATGCGATAAGGTATTTGGAAAATGACCGAGGACTGAAAAATCCGCGTATTTTGCTGAGCAAAATAAAAATAGATACGCTGTTTAAGGTTGATGGATTTTATATGTGGCTGTCAAGTCGAGACGAGAACAGACTGTGTTTTAAGTGTGCTATACAATTATTGTTGAGTGATAAGTACATATATACTTTAAAGAAAGTTGAGAAATTTGTGCAACGCAAAAAAGAAAATAGAAATTTAAAAATTGTGGCACATGATAATATATCAGAACAGGAATTATTGGATTTATATGATGAATTTTTAAACAAAATCAATAATACAATATATAATTTAAGATTAAATGCTGAAAGGAAAACATTGAATGAGAAAAGATGCGTATTTTCTGGATTGGATATGGAAGACCAGTGTATAGTTTTGTCGGAAATACTTCATATATTTCAATGCAACAGCAGCTTAGCCAATCTGAAACTAATTGACGGTTCTGCAAAAGCAGGGAGAATTCGTATTGTAAATAATATTAGTAATATAGGTCAAATTTCAATCATAAACCAATCTCCAACAGGGATATATGAACAGGAGATTGACTTGAAATCACTATGAGCTGGCGAATTGTTGTTATCTCCAAACGGGCGAAGCTTGAATACAATTTAGGATATCTGGTAGTACGCAGCGAGGAGATAACAAAAATTAATTTGAGCGAAATATCCACATTAATAGTAGAGTCCACCTCAGTTTCGCTTACGACGAGCCTGCTTTCGGAGCTTGTAAAGAAGAAAATTAAGGTGATTTTCTGTGACGAAAAACGCAATCCTGTTTCAGAGCTTGTTGGTTATTACGGCAGCCATGACACAAGCAATAAAGTGCGGAAACAGATTCAATGGAGCAGTGAAATCAAAGAGGCTGTATGGACACAGATTGTTGCGGAAAAGATACGAAAACAGAAAGAACTTTTGGAATATTTGGATAAGGAGGAAGCGAAGCTTTTAGCATCATATATAGAAGAAATTGACATAAATGATACATCAAACCGCGAAGGTCATGCGGCAAAAGTGTATTTTAACGCTTTATTTGGAATGAAATTTACGCGGAGCAGTGACAGTGTTATAAATGCGGCGTTGGATTATGGATACTCTATAATATTATCAGCATTTTCAAGAGAAATCACAGCTAATGGTTACATAACACAGTTAGGGCTTTCCCACGACAATATGTTTAACCAGTTCAATTTAGCATCAGATTTGATGGAGCCATACAGAATACTTATCGACAGGGAAGTATATAATATGAAGCTTGAAAAGTTTGAACATGAGGAAAAAATGCAGATAGTCAATGTGTTGAATCAAGAGGTCAAAATCGATGATAAAAGGCAGTATGTAAATAATGCTGTAAAAATATATTGTAAAAGCGTATTTGATGCTTTAGATGAAAATGATATTTCAAAGCTTCGTTTTTACAGCTTTGAGCTATAGATTTATGAGAGTATTAGTGTTTTTTGATTTGCCTGTCGTTACTGGAGAGCAAAGAAAAGAATATACGCGATTTAGAAAATTTCTTCTAAGAAGCGGATTTATGATGCTTCAGGAGTCTGTCTACTGTAAGCTGGCACTAAATGGCACGGCTGTCCAGGGAATCGTTGACGGTGTGCATAAAAATAAGCCCAAGGAAGGACTTGTGCAGCTGCTGACAATAACTGAGAAACAGTATTCTAAAATGGACATAATTGTAGGAACAGTTAAAAGCGAAATCCTTGACAGTGATGAGAGGCTGGTGATACTTTGAAGCTTGTGCATAAGGATTTGGAAAGGCAGATTGTTTTTAAAGAGCCGTTTGGATGCTGTGAATGGATAATAGAGTCACCACAGCTTTTCTCAAAATATTTGTATGAGTTATATGCTCAGACGGAAGGCAGGGAAGGCTGCTTTGTATTATCAAATGATGATAAAACGCTTGAAATATCAAAATGTTCAGAGCTTATACTGCAGCCACTGTCCGTCAATGTAAATGACAAGAAAATATTAAATAAGCTTTATGGGGAATTGGAAAAGCTTGCCTTCAGTGAAGACATGTTTTTGCTGACGCAGGAAATGCGCGGAAAACTTCAAGAATATTTTTTCAATCTGGAGCAAAGGTGTACATACCCATTGTCTATAGAAGATGATATAGATATCCTATCCATATTTAAGGCTGTTGGAATAAAATGCGAGAAATATTCAGATGATATTTTTGTAAATCTAATAGAATATATCAAAATAGTATCGCAGCTTTTTAATAAAAAGTTGTTTATTTTCGTGAACATAAGAAGCTACATTTGTGATGAACAGTTGAAGCAGCTATTAAAAGAAACAGCTTATAAGGAGGTTAATATACTTCTTATCGAAAATAAAAAAAGAAGTTGCCTGTATGATGTAGCAGAGTATATAATAGATTGTGATAATTGTGAAATATGATTGTTTGAGTACCAATTTATGTTTAATAATGGCATATCATTTTTGAATTTGAGGTTTGAGAATGATGTAAAAATGTATGGTACTCAAACACAATGCTCCCCATAGCGTCAATCATTTCCGTTTGAGAATGATGTAAAAATGTATGGTACTCAAACCTATGGACTATCCATACAGTGATGAAAATGGTTTGAGAATGATGTAAAAATGTATGGTACTCAAACGTTTCTGTCGTGCCGTTATAAGGCAGGGTAGTTTGAGAATGATGTAAAAATGTATGGTACTCAAACGCCGGTCAAAGGTTCCAGCAACCCCATGCAGTTTGAGAATGATGTAAAAATGTATGGTACTCAAACTGCTTATGCTCGCTATTTGTGCCATTTGGATGTTTGAGAATGATGTAAAAATGTATGGTACTCAAACCGCCCATAATTGACCTAAAAGCCAATCTAAGTTTGAGAATGATGTAAAAATGTATGGTACTCAAACGAGAGCATTATTGCTAAACGACTAAGTGAAGTTTGAGAATGATGTAAAAATGTATGGTACTCAAACTGAAACAAAAATGCTAACGTCTACGCTTAGTTTGAGAATGATGTAAAAATGTATGGTACTCAAACTCCATTGTGATTTGTGGCACAAAAACCGCTGTTTGAGAATGATGTAAAAATGTATGGTACTCAAACTTTGGGAAAATGTTGGCGGCGGCGAATAACGTTTGAGAATGATGTAAAAATGTATGGTACTCAAACTGGAAATTTAACAGAAAACGCACAAAGAGAGTTTGAGAATGATGTAAAAATGTATGGTACTCAAACCGAACGCTGAATTGAGCTTGTTGACGCCTCGTTTGAGAATGATGTAAAAATGTATGGTACTCAAACGAAGTCAGCCCCTTAAAATACTTTTCATCAGTTTGAGAATGATGTAAAAATGTATGGTACTCAAACATCTTACCAGCTCGTGTTGCGTCCGAAATCGTTTGAGAATGATGTAAAAATGTATGGTACTCAAACAGTTGGAACTAAAGTTCCAACACTGTATATGTTTGAGAATGATGTAAAAATGTATGGTACTCAAACTCGGCTCGGCGCATATGTCCGCCGTCTTGCGTTTGAGAATGATGTAAAAATGTATGGTACTCAAACTCTGGTGCTTTCGTTCAGAATGTCGCATTTGTTTGAGAATGATGTAAAAATGTATGGTACTCAAACAATTATTTTATATTTTACAAGCGGAATCGGGTTTGAGAATGATGTAAAAATGTATGGTACTCAAACCCGCTTTGACCGTGTATAATTTCAAAACCAGTTTGAGAATGATGTAAAAATGTATGGTACTCAAACAGAGGTTATTCAGATTGAGTTCGTGAAAGAGTTTGAGAATGATGTAAAAATGTATGGTACTCAAACTCAAGTAATCATTCTTTACAATGAGGAGAAGTTTGAGAATGATGTAAAAATGTATGGTACTCAAACGTAGAATTTGTCGAGGACATAATCGGAGCGGTTTGAGAATGATGTAAAAATGTAAGGCATTCAAACAGTTATGATATGACAAAATTGTATAAATAAAGGTAATTGCAAAAAGTAAAAACGATAGTACGGTAATAAGTATAAAAAGGAGAAAAAATGCAGGACATTAGCGAAAAAGAGAGAAATGATATAAAAATGGCTGTGCTGTATGAGCTGCGGCTGATGATTGATAATAGTGAAAAAGACGAATACACAAAAGGCGAAATTTTGAAGATAATTGATACAATAGCAAAAAACAATGACCAAAAATAAACAAGTGTTTAATGGCATAATGTATTAAATAAACGAGGGAAAATTCCAGTGTTTGTTTCAGCTAAGCAATAAACTAAACTTTGCAGCGTGCCTAAAAACTCTTTTTATAATTGATGTTTTTGATTGTTTTTCAAAATATGCTTCCAATATTTTCCCCAAAATAGAAATACCATCCAGAAGACAGTCTGCGCCGCTCGTCTTCTAGGTGGTACATTTTACCGCTTTGTCCATCTACCTCTGCTTTTCCTAAAATATACAGAAATGCTATGGCATGTATTCGGAGGCTTGGTGTTTTGTTTTCGTTTTTTACTATGCCAAAGTCCTCAATACGCTTTGTTATGAGAAAGGCTGATGTTACCTTAGATTTTTCGTCATTGCACAGCTCGACAATGGCGTCCTTGGCGGCAATATGGGAATTGCTGCGGTACTTAACTTTGCAGAGGATTTTCAATGTGCTCTTGCTTCCTACATTCATTGACTTTGCAAGATAGATCAGGTTGAACATTTCAAGCGCCTTTATACAGCTGTCAATCATGCTGGCGGAAGTATTTCCCAGTTCTTTCACAGCTGTCGCCACACTGAAAATGTCTGATGAGTTCCTGCGGAGGCATAGGAACAGCTTTTCCATAAAGAATCTTAATTCACAATCCTCAAATTTCTGTACATTGGACTGCATCAAGAAAAATAATTCCCAACACCCCTTTACTTCCCACATTCAAAGTGGCATACTATAACTATTGAATACAAATTCAGTCCAAATATGCACACACAAAAAATTATCTAACCAAATACATCACACGAAAGGAAAACACATCAAAATGCCAATAACCGACATATTAGAACGAAACTGCAAACTCTACCCCAACGACATTTGTCTAGTCGAGATAAACCCCGAAATCAAGGAAACCAGACGCGTCACATGGAAAGAATACGAACTTATGGAGCCCAATCCAACCACTCATTACAGGCGCGAAATCACTTGGAGCGTATTCAACGAAAAGGCAAACCGTTTTGCCAATCTTCTCATAGAACGAGGCATAAAAAAGGACGACAAGGTAGCAATCCTCCTAATGAACTGCCTCGAATGGCTCCCGATTTACTTTGGCATATTAAAAACTGGCGCGATAGCCGTACCCCTGAATTTCCGCTACGCTCCTGACGAAATAGAATACTGTCTCAATCTTGCCGAGGTAGACATACTCGTATTCGGCCCAGAATTTATCGGGCGTGTTGAGGAAATTGCAGACAGCATCAGTAAAAACCGTCTGCTGTTTTTCGTGGGTGACAATTGCCCTAGCTTTGCCGAGGACTATACGACTTTGACGGCGAACTGTTCAAGTCAGACACCAATAATTCCATTGACCGACAAGGACAACGCGGCAATCTATTTTTCATCAGGCACGACAGGTTTCCCAAAAGCGATACTTCACAATCATGAAAGCCTCATGCACTCCTGCAAAGTAGAGCAGAACCACCACGGACAGACAAAAGACGACGTATTCCTCTGCATACCCCCGCTTTACCATACAGGCGCGAAAATGCACTGGTTTGGCAGCTTCCTCGAGGGTGGTAAAGCTGTCCTGCTGAAAGGCACAAAGCCCGAATTTATACTGGATGCCGTTTCCAAGGAAAAATGCACGATTGTCTGGCTGCTCGTGCCGTGGGCGCAGGATATTCTCGACGCTATAGACCGCGGCGACGTAAAGCTTGAAGACTACGAGCTTTCACAGTGGCGTCTTATGCATATAGGCGCGCAGCCCGTGCCGCAGAGCTTAATCCAGCGGTGGAAAAAAGTATTTCCGCACCACCAGTACGACACCAACTATGGACTCAGTGAGTCAATTGGGCCAGGCTGCGTACATCTCGGCGTGGAAAACATACATAAAGTCGGCGCAATCGGCAAAGCAGGCTACGGCTGGCAGGTAAAGATAGTTGACGAAAACGGCGAAACCGTAAAACGCGGCGAAGTAGGCGAGCTTGCAGTCAAAGGCCCCGGCGTCATGACTTGCTACTATAACGACGAGGCGGCGACAAAAGAAGTGCTCCGCGACGGCTGGCTCTTTACAGGCGATATGGCGCAGGAGGACGAGGACGGCTTTATCTTCCTTGTAGACCGCAAAAAAGACGTTGTCATAAGCGGCGGCGAGAATATTTACCCTGTACAGATAGAGGATTTCCTGCGCGTATACAACAAAATCAAAGACGTGGCTGTCATCGGTATTCCTGACAAGCGCCTCGGTGAGATTACAGCGGCGGTTATAGAGGTGAAGGAAGGCTTTGAATGCAGCGAAGACGAGATAAACGAATTCTGCAAAAAGCTGCCCAGATACAAGCGCCCGCACCGCATAATCTTTGCCGACATACCGCGCAATCCGACAGGCAAAATCGAAAAGCCGAAGCTTAGAAAAATGTACGGCGGGGAAAGCCTTGTCGCCGCGCAGAATTTGGGTTAGTAAAAAAATTGAGGAATTCCAAAACAGCCTATAATGCCAATGGTTTCCTAAATGCATAGGAAAAAACAGGTGTCAGAGTTTTTCGTAAATGATTTATGTGCCTGATGATGCGTGAATATGAAAATATTGAGAAATTCTAAGGCAGCTAAGGACTTCATAAATGCTTGGTAAAAGCATAGTGGCAGTGTTTTTCGTGAATGATTTGTATAAATGTTATAGCAAATAAGGGGGAGTGGAAAAACCATGGACTTATTTGAATATATGAGAAACACAACAAAAGAAAAGGAATCCCCCCTCGCTGCAAGGCTCCGCCCTACGACACTTGACGAGGTAGTAGGTCAGTCGCATATAATAGGCAAGGACAAGCTCCTGTACCGCGCGATAAAGGCGGATAAAATAAGCTCGATAATATTTTACGGACCGCCCGGCACAGGCAAAACCACGCTTGCGCGCGTCATAGCCAACACCACAAGCTCTGAATTCACACAGATAAACGCGACAGCGGCAGGCAAGAAGGACATGGAGGAGGTCATAAGCAAAGCCAAAGACACGCTTGCCATGTACGCCAGACGCACAATCCTTTTTATTGACGAGATACACCGTTTCAACAAAGGGCAGCAGGATTATCTCCTCCCCTTTGTCGAAGACGGCACCATCATACTCATAGGCGCAACCACGGAAAACCCGTATTTTGAGGTAAACGGCGCGCTTATTTCACGCTCAATAATTTTTGAACTAAAGCCGCTTAGCCGCGAGGACATAAAAGAACTCATACACAGGGCAGTCTACGACAAGGAAAAAGGAATGGGCAGCTTTGACGCGGAAATAGACGATGATGCGGCAGAGTTTCTCGCAGAGCTTTCAGGCGGAGACGCAAGGCACGCCCTAAACGCAGTCGAGCTCGGCGTCATGACCACAGACAGAAGCGACGACGGCAAAATCCACATAACCCTTGAAGTAGCCGAGGAATGCATACAAAAACGCCGCGTTCTATATGACAAAAACGGCGACAATCACTACGACACGATATCAGCCTTCATCAAAAGTATGCGCGGCTCAGACCCCGATGCGGCAGTCTACTATCTGGCAAAAATGCTCTATGCAGGTGAAGAACCCGCCTTTGTCGCAAGGCGTATCATGATTTGCGCCTCCGAAGACGTAGGCAACGCCGACCCAATAGCGCTCACAGTCGCTGTAAACGCTTCCCTCGCTGTGGAAAGAGTAGGCATGCCCGAAGCGCAGATAATTCTCTCCCAGGCAGCAACATATGTAGCCTGCGCTCCCAAAAGCAACGCCGCCGTAAACGCCATATCCAGCGCTATGGACGAAGTAAAACGCAGCGGCAACCTCCCAATCCCCCCGCATCTCCAGGACGCGCACTACAAAGGCGCACAAAAACTAGGCCGCGGCACAGGCTACAAATACGCCCACGACTACCCCAACCACTACGTAGAACAACAATACCTCCCCTACGAGCTCACAGGCAAAACCTTCTACGAACCCTCATGGAACGGCTACGAAGCCAAAATACGCGAACACATGAAAAAAATAAAAGAACAAAAAGACTAAGTAGTGGATTAAAAACCCAAAGAACGTAAATTCTATACAATATACTAGCCCGAACAGGTATATATACCCCTGTTTGGGCGGTCTCTTATCAATAACGAAACACCAAAAAAGTAGTGAAGCCCTCCGCTAAAAGAGTTCCCCCACAAGATACCTATACACCTCCCCATTCTTTTTATACCAGTTATCACAAACCTCCTCCGCCACTTCCTCCGCCGGCACAGAAAGCCTTATATTCACCAACTCCACTTCCTTCTCCTTAGCAATAAGCTCAACCTCATACCCCCCGCCCGTCGCCTTATAATATTTAGCAGTCACCGACGACTCATTCTTCAGTTCAAGATTTTTCTCCGCCAGAAACCCATCAATCTCCGCAATTATAGTATCGCCAATACGATTTCCAAAATAAGACAGCGTCTTCTGCCCCTCCTCAGTAATCGAAAAATAAGTCCGGTTCATAAGCGTATCCGCCCTGATAAGCTCCGCCTCCTGCAAATCAGAAAACACCTGCTGCAGCGTCATAAAATTAGTATATTCCTTTTCCAGTATAAATCCGCTAAGCTGCGATCGAGTCATTTTAAAGTTCACCCTGTCAAGTATATACAAGACAATCAGCTTGTACAAAGTCAATGGATCCTGCACCATCTAAAATCCGCCTTTCGGTTAAACACCATTATTTACACGATATATTCCGCAATATCCGCATATGCAGGCATGCAAATCTACTACACATGCGGGTACATTATCCCCTGAAAAGTCCCGCGCCTTTTCATCTCCCCCTGAAGCGTATTCAAAACCCGCCTTTTGTCCGTACTCCATAATGGCGCGATAAGCAGCTTCCGCGCACCGTCGCCTGTAACCCTGTGTATCACGGTATCAGGCGGAAGAATTTCAAGACATGAAATCACAATATCAACATATTCATCAAAACCAAGCGTCTCAAAAGTCCCGCGCTCACACAATTCTGCAAGCGGCGTATTTTTCAACACATGCAGAAGCTGCAGCTTTACACCGTCGATTCGCATATCCGCCAGATATTTGCAGGTTGCAAGCATATCCGCCCTTGTTTCATACGGCAGTCCCAAAATCACATGCGCAATAATCGGTATGCCGATGCCTCTAAGTGATTTAACAGCGTCGTCAAATACGCCAAGCTTATATCCGCGCCGTATGAGCAGGGCAGCAGCCTCATTTGTCGTCTGCAGCCCAAGCTCTACCCAGATGAACTTGTCCGCGTACTCGGATTTAAGCCGTTCAAGCAGCGCAAGCACCTCATCGCCAAGACAGTCAGGGCGTGTCGCAATCGAGATGCCTGCGATATTTTCCACGTCAAGTGCTTCCCTGTAAAGCGCTTCGAGCCTGTCCACAGGAGCGTATGTATTTGTAAACGCCTGAAAATAAGCTATAAAAAGCCGCCCGACATTTTTCCCACGAAAAAAGGTCATGCCGCGTTCAAGCTGTTCTCGCACGCTCTCGCCGCGCGCGGCAAAATCGCCGCTGCCGCCCTCGCTGCAGAAAATACAGCCGCCGACGCCAAGCGTGCCGTCTCTGTTCGGGCAGGTCATGCCCGCATTTACGGAAAGCTTGTACACCTTTTCGCCATACTGCTTTTTCATCTCATAGTCAAGCGAGTGGTAGGGCTTATCATTCCAAAGCATAATTCACCGTTTAACGCACGATATGGGATTTTACAGCCTCCGCGACAAGCTCGGCAACCTTTGGATTAAACGCCTCGGGCATAATGTTGTCCTCGTTCAGCTCATCATCAGGCACAAGCCCGGCGATAGCGTTTGCCGCCGCAAGCTTCATCTCCTCGGTAATCTGTGTCGCCCGCCCTTCAAGCGCGCCCTTGAAAATGCCGGGGAAAGCCACCACGTTATTTACCTGATTTGGGAAATCGCTGCGTCCTGTGCCGACAACGCGCGCGCCGGCAGCCTTTGCCACATCGGGCATAATCTCAGGTACGGGGTTAGCCATGGCAAATAAAATAGAGTCCTTTGCCATTGATGACACCATTTCGGCGGTCACGATGTTGGGGGCGGATACTCCGACGAAAATGTCAGCGCCTCTCAAAGCGTCGGCAAGCGTGCCTGTCTCATTGTTGGGGTTTGTGACCTGCGCCATTTTTTCCTGCATCCAGTTAAGACCTTCAGTTGATGTTGAGATAATGCCGACCTTATCGCACATAATGACATTTTTAAAGCCATATGTAAGCAGCAGCTTTGTAATCGCGACACCCGCGCTGCCCGCGCCGTTTACAACTACCTTGCAGTTTTCCTTCTGCCTTCCGACTACTTTCAAAGCGTTTATAATGCCCGCAAGCACAACGATTGCCGTGCCGTGCTGGTCGTCATGAAAAACAGGTATGTCAAGCGTCGCCTTTAAGCGCTCCTCGATTTCAAAGCAGCGCGGCGCGCTTATGTCCTCCAGATTTATGCCGCCGTATGCGGGCGCAAGCCATGTGACAGCCTTTATTATTTCCTCCGTGTCCTGCGTGTCAAGGCAGATAGGCACAGCGTTTACGCCGCCAAATTCCTTAAACAGCACGGCTTTTCCCTCCATGACAGGCATAGCGGCGTAAGGTCCTATGTTTCCCAGACCAAGCACCGCGCTTCCGTCAGACACGACAGCGACAGTGTTAGCCTTCATAGTATATTGATAGGCAGCCTCCTTGTCCTGCGCGATAACCTTGCAGGGCTCTGCCACTCCCGGCGTATAAGCAATCGACAGCGCTTCCCTGGATTTGACGGGCGTTTTTGATACGGTTTCAAGCTTGCCGTTCCATTCCCTGTGCAGTTCAAGCGCTTTTTCCTGAATTGTCATAATAATACCTCCAATTTAATCCTTTATTTTACATAATGCGTCAGCCATACAGCTCAATATATCATATTATAATTTACTTATTTTCAATTCGCAATAAATTCTTCTTCCTATTTTGGAAAAAATGAGTTATAATGAAAATGCAGAAACTTCAACTGCATCTAAAATAACTCATCAAATAGTTTATTATCAGGTGTTTAATCCCTATTAAAAATAAATTATTTAAAATATTAAACTTATTAATTTTATTATTCATAATGGAGGGGTATATGAGAGAAAAATATGAATCTCTTGCGCTCGCGGAGCTTAAGGCAATCGCAAAGGCGCGCGGCATCAAGGGCATTACCGGAATTAAAAAGGCGGATCTGGTGGAGCTTATGCTTGCCGAGGACGAAAAGGACAAGGCTGCGGGAAAAGATGTAACGCCCAAGCCTGTGCTCAGAAGTCCCAAAGAGCCAAAGGAGGAGAAAACAGAGGAAAAATTTCCGTCAGACCTTGACAGCGGCATTACCGCGAACGGAATACTGGAGGTTATGCCCGACGGCTTTGGCTTTATCCGCTGTGAAAATTTTCTGCCTGGAGACAACGACGTGTATGTAGCGCCAAGCC
>X301_European_Hare__coassemble_1379_pt1 | contig 12626 bp, 12 predicted proteins | sample X301_European_Hare__metabat2_low_PE_011 | metagenome-assembled genome bin X301_European_Hare
ATTATCGACATTGACAGGGCGCGCTGTGAGCACCTTGCATCTATTCTTCCCGACGCCACTATTATATGCGGCGATGCTACGGATCAGGATTTGCTTATGCAGGAAGGGCTGGATCATGTTCAGGGCTTTGCGGCGCTCACGGGACTTGACGAGGAAAATATCCTGCTGTCGCTCTACACCAACAGGGTTTCAAATGCAAAAACCGTCACAAAGGTAAACCGAATTACATTTAACTCCGTCATAAACGAGCTTAACCTCGGCAGCGTCATTTACCCGAGGATTATCACGGCTGACTACATATTGAAGTATGTGCGCTCTACAAACAACCCAAAGGACAGCAACGTGGAAACGCTCTACAAACTTGCGGGCGGCAAGGCGGAGGCGCTTGAATTTATCATCAAGGCGGATTCTCCGATTACGGGCACTCCGCTGCAAAACCTGCATTTCCGCAAAAATACATTGATATGCTGCATATACCGCAGCGGCAAGGTAATTCTTCCAAGCGGCCAAAGCGTCATTAAAAAGGGCGATTCCGTGCTTGTGGTGATATCTGGCTACCGTATTTCCGATATTCTTGAAACCTTGGAGGATTAAGCGGCTATGAACTATTTTATGGTGCTGTACATACTTGGATATATATTGAAATTCGAGGGGCTGTTTTTGCTGCTGCCTGCGCTTGTGGGGCTTATATACCGCGAATACGCGGGCTTTTCATATCTTGCCGTGGCAGGGGTATGTTATCTTTTAGGGCTGCTTTTAAACAGGAAAAAGCCGTCATCGCACAATCTCTATACGCGCGAGGGTTTTGTTACTGTGGCGCTTAGTTGGATTGTAATGAGTATTTTCGGCGCGCTGCCGTTTGTGCTGACGGGCGATATTCCGTCATATGTTGACGCGCTGTTTGAAACAATATCGGGCTTTACCACTACGGGCTCAAGTATTTTGACTGATGTTGAGGCGCTTTCGCACACAAGCCTTTTCTGGCGGAGCTTTACACACTGGGTAGGAGGCATGGGCGTTTTTGTGTTTATTATGGCTGTGCTGCCGTTGATGGGCGGATCGACTATGAATTTGATGAAGGCGGAAAGCCCCGGTCCTTCCGTGAGCAAATTTGTGCCGAGGGTAAAAGATACTGCAAAGATTCTCTACGGCATTTACATTGCCATTACGTTTTGCGAGATTATAATATTATGCGCCCTGGGAATGCCGCTTTTTGACTCGCTCACCACAAGCTTTGGCACTGTGGGCACGGGCGGATTCGGTATAAAAAACAGCAGCATTGCGGCGTATTCTCCCGCTATTCAGTACACCGTGACTGTATTCATGGTTTTGAGCGGCGTCAATTATACGCTTTATTTCTGCATACTGTCAAAGCGGTTTAAGGAGGCTTTTAAGCTTGAGGAGGTGCGCTGGTATTTCTTCATTATTTTGGCGGCGGCGCTTGTGATTATCTGTAATACGCGCCATATGTACCCTACGCTTGAGGAGACTGCGCGCCATGCGTTTTTTCAGGTCGGCTCCATAATCACTACTACGGGATATGCCACTACTGACTTTGATTTGTGGCCTGAAATGTCAAAGATGATACTTGTGATACTTATGTTTATCGGGGCATGCGCGGGAAGTACGGGTGGCGGCATCAAGGTGTCACGCGTGCTTATCATGTTTAAGACTATCAGGAAAGAGCTCTCGCTTATAATCCACCCCCGTGAGGTGCGCAGAATACGAATGGACTCGCATGTGATTGAACATGATACTGTGCGCTCGGTCAACGTGTTTATTGCGATTTACTTTGTGCTGATGCTTGCGTCGTCACTGCTTATCAGCGTAGACGGGCTGAATTTTACAAGCAACTTTACTGCTGTGGTTTCCGCAATAAATAATATAGGCCCAGGGCTTTCGCTCGTAGGGCCTACTCAGAATTTTTCTGTATTTTCCGCTTTCTCAAAGCTTGTGCTTATGTTTGACATGCTTGCGGGAAGGCTTGAGATGTTCCCCATGATGGTAATGCTTATGCCTACCACATGGAAAAAGCGTTAAGCTTTCACAATCTCCTTTGCGCGGTCAAGGGCATCGTCGATACGTCCTATACATAGAAAACCGCCAGCAAAAGCTGACGGTTAATTAACATTATCACAGACAAGAGATTCCTTGGCTGGAGCGTCACTCCCAGCATCACTTTTACCCATTATCAAAAAATGATATGTGGTGTATGAGGACGCGCTTTTCACCTCAAAGAATCTCTTTATCTTTCTACCCTGATTATAGCTTTTTTATTCTCTTTTGTAAAGAATTTTTTTGTTTTTCAGATTTTTCCGCCAGGTAGTTTCGCCAATATGCCAGAATGTCATTATAGAATTTTTATATTCATCAGGATCATTCTCAACCTTTATTCGCAATACCAGCTTAAACTTCTCTCCATTTTCATCTATTTCCTTCAAAATAATTGCCGTGTTGGGCTTGCCAGCTTCAATGATATAATCAGGGCTGGCAATAATTTCTGGAATATATATGCAAAATCTTTCATAATCGTTTGGGTGGCGCGCCTTTATATGTCCTATGCGCTCATCTGTTATGATTCCCTCATCTGTAATGATATCTGGGGTTATACATTTGTAAATTTCCCTATTTATCCTACCAACCAGCAGCATCTGAATTCCTTCTTTTTTGTTCTTTGTATTGATTGTTAAATCATCTCGCCCAAATAATAAAAGCCGCATGCCTCGGTAAGCTTTACGTTTACAATTTTTCCTATAAGCTCCTTGCCGCCTTTAAAGTGCACTATTGTATTATTGGACATTCTGCCTGTGACAAGCGCGGCGTCATGCTCGTTTTGCTCCTCCACTAATACGCTGTGCGTTTCGCCTGTAAGCCTGCCGACGCGGTTTCTGGCTGTTTCCTGCACTGCCTTTAGGAGCCTGTCAAAATTCGCTTTTATCTCCTCGTCGCTTGCGGAGTTTGGCATACTGGCGGCGGGAGTGCCTGTCCTTTTTGAGTATATAAAAGTGAAGGCGTTATCATAGCCGACTTCTCTTACTACTTCAATGGTTTCATCTACGTCCGCGGCTGTTTCGCCAGGGAAGCCTACGATTATGTCTGTAGTCAATGATATATCGGGGATTGCGTTTCTGATTTTGTGCGCAAGCGCAAGATACTGCTCTTTTGTATAATTGCGGTTCATTGCCTTTAAAATGCGCGTGGAGCCTGACTGCAGCGGAAGGTGCAGATGGCGGCAGATTTTTTTTGAATTTTTCATGACCTCTATAAGCTCGTCTGACAAATCCTTTGGGTGCGAGGTCATAAAGCGTATTCGCTCCAAGCCCTCTATTTTCTCCACTTCGCGTAAAAGCTGCGCAAAGCTCATTGGCTCATCTAGCGTCTTGCCGTATGAGTTTACGTTCTGCCCCAGCAGCATCACTTCTATTACTCCCTCGGACACAAGCTTTTCAATCTCCATGATTATATCCTTGGGCTCACGGCTGCGCTCGCGTCCGCGCACATACGGGACAATGCAATAGCTGCAGAAATTATTGCATCCGTACATTATGTTTACTCCCGATTTGAAGGAATACTTGCGTTCCGCGGGCAAATCCTCGACGATTTTGTCCGTGTCCTTCCAGATATCTATAATCATGCCGTCTGAGCTGTACATCGCTACTACAAGCTCGGCAAACTTATAAATGTTGTGAGTGCCGAAAATCAAATCTACAAATGAGTAGCTTTTCCTGATTTTTTCAATAACCGACGGCTCCTGCATCATGCAGCCGCATAACGCGACCTTTTTGTGAGGATTTTTTTTCTTCATACTGTGGATTAGCCCTAGTCTTCCATAGACGCGCTGGTTTGCGTTATCGCGGACTGTGCAGGTATTGTAGAATACCAGGTCCGCTTCCTCGCTGTCGATTATCTCAAAGCCTATGTTTTTGAGTATTCCTATAAGCTTTTCACTGTCTTTGGCGTTCATCTGGCAGCCGAAGGTTTCACCGTCAGCGGTAAGGCGGTGCCCCAGTTTTTGACTTTCATGGTCAACTATCTCTCGCGCCTTCTTGATAAAGTAGTATTGGCGCATTGGTTCATCTGCTGGTATGCCGCCTTCTAAATCTATTTTCGCTATTATTGTTTCAAGCTCATCATTTTTAATCATTTACCTTTTTACTCCATTAATTTAAGTATTTTTTCTGTCCGCAGCATTCTGCTGGATATTGCCTGCCAACATTTTAAATGCCGCTGTAATAGCGGCATTTAATTCAAAAAGTACACAACCTGCTTTGCTGCATCACGAATTTGATGTCTTATTAGTCTATAAGCATTTCATGGAGAATATTGTATAAATCTCCTCGTGTTTCATCATTGTTGGTATAGTCTCTTGTTATAGCCGATGCTCCTGATGCCGAGGATACAGTCGAAATGCATTTAAACTGTCCCCACGGCAGCAGGCTTGTGTCATTGTAATATGTCTCCCATATGGTTTTATCATTCCATTTGTATTTGCCGTACAGCTTATTGTCGTCCTTTGAATAATAAAATGAAACTGGGTTGGCGGAATAATATATCATTACAGGACGCTCCTCATAATATGTATATATCTCCTTGCCATCTGCGTCAAATATTTCAGGCACGCCGTCACCCGTGACATCCTTAAGCCCAAATGACGCGCTGTACGACTCCATAAATTGGAGCTGCATTCTGTATGCTTCCGTAAGCTTGTCAAGGTTATCAAGCGCTTTCTGCTTTGCCGTTTTTTCTGGCTTAATTTGCGCAACCAGATATGGTCCTGGAATATAATACGCACCGTCCAAGTCGACGCGGAAAAAGCCATTGTCCGTAATGCCCGTAACGCGGACATTAATAAAACGGTCAAGATATACGACAACAGGCGAAAATACATCCGGCTGCGCATATACGGGCGTGCCTGACGTCGAATAAAGCTCTATTGTCGCTATTGGCGTTACCTCAAAGGCATATGACTTTGTCGGCTGGCTCATCGCTATGAATACAGTAAGCGCCGCTGTCATTATCCAAAAACCTTTTATCCTTTTTTTCATACCTTTCTCCTTCCGAATTGCATTAACCAATATCCCTAAAATGAAATTCTTTTCTGCCTGATGCATAATCATCAACTATATGGCCGTTTCCGTACAGTCTGTACTTGTATGTCAAAAGACCGTCGAGCCCTACAGGACCTCTGGCGTGGATTTTTCCTGTGCTGATGCCTACCTCCGCTCCAAAGCCGTATCTGAAGCCGTCCGCAAAGCGCGTCGAGCAGTTCTGGTACACTCCCGCCGAATCAACCATCTGCATAAAATGCTCCGCCGCCGCCGCGTCCTCGGTAATAATGCAGTCTGTGTGGTGCGAGCCGTACTTGTTTATATGGTCTATTGCCTCGTCAATGTCTTCCACCGTCTTTGCGGAAATAATCAGGTCAAGGTATTCTGTAGCAAAGTCATCATCTGTAGCCGTCTTACAGTCATATTTATCGCTTATGTCACTGCTTGCCCTAAGCTCAATCTGATGTGCCTTAAACGCCTCGTTTAATTTAGGCATAAGTCTGTCCGCCGCATCCTTATGGACTAAAAGCGTCTCTACCGCGTTGCAGGCGGCTGTGTACTGTGTCTTTGCGTCTATTATGATTGGAATTGCCTTGTCTATGTCAAAGTCCTTGTCAACATATATGTGGCATATGCCGTCCGCGTGCCCCATTACGGGTATTTTGGTATTGTTCATTATGTACTGGACAAACGAGTTTGAGCCGCGCGGGATAATGAGGTCTACAGACTCATGACAGTCAAGCAGCTCTGATATTTCATCTCTAAGCTCCGCCTGAAACAGACAGTTTTGCGGCAGGCCGCTTTGTATTGCCGCATTGTAAATCAGGGAAAACAGCGCCTTGTTGGTGTGCTTTGTCTCGCTGCCGCCCTTTAAAATCGCGCAATTCCCGCTTTTGATGCAAAGCGACGCTATCTGCACAAGCGCATCTGGGCGCGCCTCAAAAATCACTCCGATAACGCCTATCGGGCAGGCTTCCTTTACAAGCGTAAGCCCCTCGTCAAGCTCGCGCACAAGAAGCTTTTCAAACACTCTGTCCGGAAGTGAGATTAAATTGTTTATGCCTTTTACAGCGTCATCAAGCTTTTGGGCGGTAAATTTCAGACGTTTTACTACTGCGTCGGGGATATTGTTCTGTGCCGCCTCCGCTAAGTCCTTTTTATTTTCCTCAAAAATCTCCGCCTGATTTTCCACAAGCGATTTGGCAATAGCCGCAAGCGCCGCATTTCTTGCCTGTGCGGACTGCGCCGCCATCTTAGGGCTGTCGAGCTTCATAGCCGCCGCTTTTTCCTTGATTGTCATATTGGTAAAAGCCTCCGTGTTAATATTCTATATTAAAAATCAAAAACTGATAATTTTATACTCTCAGTGTATGTATGATTATTTCCTCAGTCACTACCTTGTCCATTTTTATGTCATGCACCTCGTGCGGCAGCTCGTCAAGTATCTGGCAGGAAAACGCAAGCGCTATTGTGGAAATCTGCCTTTTGCTTGACAAATATTTGTCGTAAAAGCCTCTTCCATAGCCAAGCCTATAGCCCTGCGTATCAAACGCGGCTCCTGGAATTATTGCCAATGTGTCTTCATTTTTGTCAAGCCTGTATATATTTTTTATGTCCTCTCTCGGCTCCAGTATTCCCTTGTAGCCTCTTGTAAGCTGGCTTGTGCTTGTCACCCTGTAAAATTCCATAGTGTTCGTGAGGCTGTCAACCTTTGGCAGATATACTCTTTTTTTGTGTAAAACAGCATCATCAAATATGCCGCGTGTCATGACCTCACGGCAATAATCCGCATACAACAGGACATTTTCTGCCTCCTTGTATTCCGCAGTCTGCAAAACCTTCTGTACTATGGCGCTGCTTTTTGCGTTGAAATCCCCGTCGCTTAGATTTGAGCGCAATGCCAGCATTCTTTTTCTGATTTCAGATTTTGTTTCCATATTTTGCACCGTATCTGTCATAGTCTTGTCTTTTATTATACTTTATTATAATAGAAATCTTCGCTTGGCGCAACCAGATTGCGGCTTATTTTAAATATTTCTAATGAGTCTGCCTTTTTCCAAATTTGTCGCCCAGATTTGTGATTGTGCCGTCTTTTTCCTGTATTGATATATTGTCGAGCTGTCCTTTCAGGTTTTGGCGGATATTGGCAATGTATTCAGCGCGAAGACTAGCCTGTTCTTCCTTTTCCTCCGCCGTAAGTCCTTCCGCCTTTGATTTGTGGTACAGCTTGTTAATCCGCTTTATCTTTTCATCTAAGCCCATAGATTTCTCCCATTCTTATTTATACTCCTTAATGCTTTAACCAAAACTCCGCACAAGCGCAATCTCCTTTTTATATCCTTCATCGTCATTCGGCGTTTCCAGGATAAACGGCTTATCCTTCAAAAGAGGGTGCGTTACCACAGCCTTCAGCGCTTCAAGCCCAATCTCACCCTCACCAATCTTCTGGTGCCTGTCCTTGTGCGAGCCGCAGACATTCATGCTGTCGTTGAAGTGAACCGCTTTAAGCCTGTCAAGTCCGATAACGCGGTCAAATTCCTGCAAAACCCCGTCGAGGTCATTCACGATATCGTACCCGCCGTCCCACACATGGCAGGTATCAAAGCATACCCCCACCTTGTCAGGCAGTTTTATCAGGTCAAGTATCGCCCTAAGCTCCTCAAAGCTTCTGCCGACCTCTGAGCCCTTGCCTGCCATAGTTTCAAGCAGCACGGTTGTCGTATATTCAGGCTTTAAAGCGTCATTGACCGCCTCCGCAATAACAGGTATCGCCACATCAGCCCCCTGCCCTACGTGTGAGCCCGGGTGGAAATTATAGTAATTGTTCGGAAGATACTCCATTCGCTGTAAATCTTCATTTAACACATTCCATGAAAATTTCCGTATATCCTCCTTTGCCGCGCAGACATTCATAGTGTACGGCGCGTGCGCTACAAGCTTACCAAAGTTGTTGTCCTCCATAAGCTTGCAAAGTTTTTTAGCGTCCTCCTCGTCAATAGCCTTTGCCGCGCCTCCGCGAGGATTCCTGGTGAAAAACGCAAACGTATTAGCGCCCAGCTTTAGCGCCTCTTTTCCCATATTCTCAAAGCCTTTTGATGATGACAAATGATTTCCTATAAACATGCTTACCCTCATTTCTGTGATTTTTGTTCAAAATATTCAAATTATAAATATCATTTAATGAACGCCTCTATTTGTGAAGATTGTCCACAAACTCCGCCACATTAAAGCCGTCGTCCTTGTTTGCCTTAAAAATGGTGCCGTAATTTCTGCCCTCCATGATACGGTGAATCACGCGCACGTCCCTGCCGTTTGCGATAACCATATCCGCGCCTGAATAAGTCGCAATTTTCGCCGCCGTAAGCTTTGTCTCCATGCCACCCGTACCGACGCTGCTGCCTGTAGAGCCCTTTCCCATGCTGATAAGCTCATCTGTAAGCTCGTCTACGCGCTCTATAAATTCAGCCTTTGGATTTTTGCGCGGATCGTCCGTGTATAGTCCGTTTATGTCTGAAAGCAGAATCAGCAAATCAGCGCCTATAAGCGCGGTTATTATAGCCGAGAGCGTGTCGTTGTCGCCCACCACGTCATCAAGCTCAAATGTAGATATCGTGTCATTTTCATTCACTATCGGAATAACGCCAAGCTTTAAAAGCTCATTAAACGTATTCTGCGCGTTAGTCCTGTTTAACTCGGCAACAATCGTCTGGCGCGCCATAAGTATCTGCGCCGCCTGATGATTATATTCCGAAAAAATCCGCTGATATGTAGCCATAAGCATAGCCTGTCCGATTGCTGCGCACGCCTGTTTTTCGGAAATGGAGTTCGCCGCCTTCATGTGCAGCGCGCGCCTGCCGCAGCCTATCGCGCCCGAAGTCACAAGAATGACATCTTTCCCCTGATTCCTGATATTGCAAAGCTCACGCACCAGTATATCCATCTTTATGTAATCCAAATCGCCCGTCTCTGGGTGCTGGAGCGACGACGAGCCAATCTTCACTACAATACGCTTTTTATCCCTCAATCTCTTACGCAGTTCTTCCACTTTTACGCCTCCGTATGTCAATATTAAATATTTTTTATTCTAATTCATTTTAATACGCTTGTCTATACCTCTCCGCAATTCTTTCCGCCGCCAAAATCCCGTCCATTGCCGCCGAGGTTATCCCTCCCGCGTATCCCGCGCCTTCTCCGCATGGATAAAGTCCCCTCAAAACATGGCACTGCAGCGTATCATCACGAGGTATGCGTATCGGCGAGGAAGTCCTGCTCTCTATGCCTGCCAAAATAACCTTTTCACCCGCAAAGCCTTCAATCGCCCTGTCAAACTGCTCCATACCCTCAATAAAAGCGTCCTCACACTCCGCAGGCAAAAGTCCCCTCAAATTTGTAAAATCATAGCCGCCCTTTATGCATGGCAAAAATAGCCTGTCTTCATCTGATGCCTGATTTTTCACATAATCCCCGAAATACTGTACAGGCACCCTGCCGCCGCACAGACTATACGCCTTCTCCTCCAAACGCCTCTGGAACTCCATTCCCGCAAGCGCGCCCTCTCCTGCAAAATCCTCTGGCGTTACCTGAACAATTATCGCGCTGTTTGCATTGGGGCTTGTACGTCCCGAATAGCTCATTCCGTTTACCGCAAGACGCTTTTCTTCACTCGACGCATTCACCACATATCCCCCAGGACACATGCAGAATGAATACACCCCGCGCCCGCTGCTCGTCTTTGCCGTGAGCTTATACGGCGCGGCAGGAAACAAATCAGCATATTCTTCGCCATACATCCGCTCATTTATAAAGCTCTGCTTATGCTCAACGCGCAGGCCGACTGCAAACGCCTTTGCCTCCATTGGAATATTAATTTTGTGCAGATATTCAAAGGTATCACGCGCGCTGTGCCCGATTGCAAGAACAAGCTGCTCTGTTTCGAGCTCCTCATTTTCATTTATCACCACAGCCTTTACTTTGCCGTTATCGATTTTTATTGACGTCATCTTTGCGCCGAAAATGACACTTCCGTCATTTTTTATGATTTCATCGCGCATTGACGCCACTACCTTTTTCAAAACGTCTGTGCCTATATGAGGCTTGCTTTCATACAAGATTTCCCTCGGCGCTCCGTGCTTTACAAATATGCGCAGAACCTCCCTGTTTCTGCCGTTTTTATCCTTTACAAGCGTGTTGAGCTTACCGTCTGAGAATGCGCCCGCTCCGCCCTCGCCAAACTGTACGTTTGAATTTGGCTTAAGGCTGCCGCCATTCCAAAATTCCTCCACATCTTTCGTGCGCGTTTCAACATCATATCCGCGCTCTATAATTATCGGCTTATATCCGTTTACCGCAAGCATATAGCCGCAAAATAATCCCGCTGGCCCCATTCCGACTATTACAGGTCTGTGGCGCATTTCCTCCGCGCCTGCGCTTGGTAACTTATAGCTGGCTGTGCTTGAAATACAAATATTGTTGTTCCTGCAGCGTTTTACCAGCTTTTCCTCGCGCTCCCTGCTGCCAATCCCCAGCTCCAGTGTATATACGTTAAAAAGCCTTGGCTTTTTTCTAGCATCTATTGAATGTCTGGTTATTTCAAGCGTTTTGATATCAAATGCATTTATGCCAAGCTGCTTTGCCGCCTTTCTTCTTAATATGTCTTCACTGTCAATAATGTCGCTTGTGCCAAGCCGTTCTCTGCCTCGCACTCGGTTTTTGTCGAGAATAATTTCACTCTTTAACTGATTAATCGTTATCATTTGCCGCGTTCCTTCCTGCTATAACGCCAGTTGTCCATGCCCATTGCAGGTTGTATCCCCCGCATATACCGTCGCAGTCAAGCAGCTCGCCAACTATATACACATTTGGAGCTTTAAGCGACCTAAAACAGTCCGACACTTCTCCAAGCGGCACTCCGCCGCTGCATACCTGCGCATTGTCAAAAGAATTTGCCGACGTTATCTTTACCCTGAAATGCCTTAACTCGTCAATATATTTCCTAACCCTTTTCTCGCCCGCGTCAGAAACCGTCTGACGCGAGTCAAGCTTATGTCTGCGGCAGATTAATGACGCTATCTTTTTATGTACCATGCCGCCAAGCAGCGCCTCCACCGTCTTGCCGCCATATCTTTCTTCGAGCGGACCGCCAAGGTCTTTTTCTGACACTTGTGTCATAAAATTGATTTCCACCTCGCACTTTTTCTTTTCATGCAAAGCCCTTGCCGCAAGCCTGCTGAACTGAAAAACGGGTATTCCCGATATGCCATAATCAGTAAGCTGCAGCTCGCCCTCCTCGCAAGCCGCTTTTTTACCGTCTATATAAAGCGTAATTCCCGCCTGCGCGCGCACTCCCGCGACAGACTTAAAAAAATCGCCCTCGCACCTAAGCTGCACAAGCGCTGGCAATGGCGTTACAATGCTGTGTCCAAGCCCTTTGGCAAGCGCATACCCCGAACCGTCCGAGCCCGTTGACGGCGCGGCTTTCCCACCTGCCGCAAGTATAAGCCTATCGCCTCTGACAGAACGCAGATTGCTTACATCAGCATTTGTAATTATCTTTACGCCAAGCTGCGCGCACTCACTTCTAATCGCATCAAGCACACACGATGCCTGCTCTGAAACAGGGTAAATGCCACCATCACGCTTTTCCTTTGTGAATACTCCTATATCCTTGAAAAATTTTACGGTGTCATCTGCGCCAAAACGTTCAAGCGCATTGTATATCTTTTTAAGCGATATCTCGTCGCTGCTGAAATATTTTCCATAAAACCCGCTCACATTTGTCAGATTGCAGCGCCCGTTGCCTGTCATAAGAATTTTTTTGCCCACTCTGTCCTTATGCTCCAAAACCGTAACCTCAGCGCCGCCCCGCGCCGCCATAACCGCCGCCACAAGACCGCTTGCGCCGCCGCCTATTACCGTTATCCTTCTTGCCATATATAATTTCTCCCATATCATATATTACACCAGAAAAACGCCGCCCTTGCGTTTTTCATAGCCAAGTCAGCAACCACCAGTTCAACTGGTGGTTTACTATTAGCCCTCCAAAGGGCTACTGTTACTGCTTGCCCCATAGGGCAGTGTCGCAAGCATCGTTACTGGTCCGCTTATAAAGCGGTGCTTCTGGAATCTTCTTTCATAGATTCCTCTGCCTGCTCTTTTATATATTTCTGTACTGCTTCTTCTGTAATATTACCAATTGTCTCAACATAATATCCTCTTGCCCAAAATGCTTTATCCCATTTGCTTTGCAATTCTGGATGCCTGTCGTAAAGCATTAACGTACTCTTCCCTTTCAGGTATCCCATAAAATTTGATATGCTAATCTTCGGCGGTATCGCTACGCTTATATGTATATGATCGATGCACACTGCTCCTGCTATGATTTCAACATTCTTGTACTGGCATAGCGTACTTATTATTTCCCGCACATCATTCCGTACTTTCCCATACAATACTTTTTTGCGGTACTTCGGAATGAAAACTATATGATACTGGCATTTCCATTTGGTATGTGATAAACTTTTATTGTCCATTTGGACCTCCTCCTATGCTTGAAATTTGGCTTGCGACACCAATTTCATT
>X301_European_Hare__coassemble_1389_pt1 | contig 12469 bp, 12 predicted proteins | sample X301_European_Hare__metabat2_low_PE_011 | metagenome-assembled genome bin X301_European_Hare
AACGCGCTGTAAAGCCCGCCAAGCCCCGAAGTGCTTGCGTTTAATGACGTATTGAAAAAGCTGTTAATTTAAGATGAGTTCCAGAAAATATTTGGCATATGTACCACTCCTTTTTATATGAATCAAAACATTAATTTTTCTATTTTAAATTATATCGGCATTTTGGCTGGAAAAATTAGCCTGATTTGAATAATTTATCGAAAAAATTTTTGATTTTTAGCCATACTTCGATAATAAATATATTTTATCACGGTATGAAAGGTATGGCAATTGGCGGCGGCAAAAAAATGATGAAAATATTGATGAAAATATAATACTTAATTGTTGACTTATAAAAATTTATGTAGTAAAATACTTTTAGTATTCAATTAGAACTATGTGCTGACTTGTTCCGCAATCATTCCATTTGAATTGCGGCGATAAGTCAGTTTTTTAGGTATATAGGAATACGCGAAAATTATAATGGAGGTCAAAACATGAATAACGGAACTGTAAAGTGGTTCAATGCACAGAAGGGCTATGGCTTCATTACAAATGAAAGCACTGGAGAAGATGTATTCGTACATTTTTCAGCTATTTTATCAGATGGCTATAAAACCCTTGAGGAGGGACAGAAAGTTACCTTCGATATTGAGCAGGATCCTAAGAACAGCTCTAAGCTCAGAGCTGCCAATGTATCTCTTGCATAGTCAAGAATATAAAAGCCCCGACAATTTAAAGATTGTTGGGGCTTTTATTTGACTGCCGTGACAGTTTGCCTGTTAGAACAGCTTATCTATTCTGTCCATAGCCTCGATTGTATTTTCCCTGTTTCCAAATGAGGTCAGGCGGAAGAATTTCTGTCCGTTTTTGCCAAAGCCTGCTCCGGGAGTGCCGACTACCTGCGCATTGTTCAGAAGGTAATCGAAGAAGTCCCATGAATCCATATTGTCAGGGCACTCAAACCAGATGTAAGGTGAGTTGATGCCGCCGAAATAGCGGATGCCCTTTTTTGCAAACACTTCTGCGATTATGCGGGCATTTTCCTGATAGTATTTTATGTTTTCCCTGCACTGCGCCATTCCTTCTACGGAGAAGACAGCGGCAGCGCCCTTCTGCACGATATATGAAACGCCGTTGAATTTTGTTGTCTGGCGGCGGTTCCACATAGAATTGAGCGACATTTCTGCGCCGTTTGATGCCGTGAACTTCAACGCCTTGGGCACTATTGTGTAACCGCATCTTGTGCCTGTGAAGCCTGCGGTTTTTGAGAGTGAGCAGAACTCAATCGCGCATTTTTTAGAGCCTTCGATGGCAAAAATACTTCTGGGAAGCGTTTCATCAGTGATGAAACATTCATATGCGGAATCATAGAGGATTATGGCATCGTTTTCAAGCGCGTAGTCCACCCATTCCTTTAACTGCTCTTTGTTGTACGCCGCGCCCGTAGGGTTGTTGGGAGAGCAGATATATATGATGTCTGCGTGTTTTGCGCGGTCGGGCATGGGAAGAAAATTATTTTCCGCGTTTGCGTCGATGTAGGTGATGTTTCTGCCGTTCATTATGTTTGTGTCCACGTATACGGGATATACTGGATCGGGTATCATAATAACGTTGTCTTTGGCAAAAAGATCCGTTATGTTGCCTGTATCGCTTTTGGCGCCGTCGGAAACAAATACTTCGTCCGCCTCGATTGAGACGCCGTTCCTCTTGTAGTAGTCAACAATCGCGTTGCGGAGAAAATCATAACCCTGTTCGGGACCATAGCCTTTAAAGGTTTCTGCCTTTGAAAGCGCGTCAACGCCCTCGTGAAGCTGCGCTATAACCTCTGAGCCGATAGGGAGGGTTACGTCGCCGATGCCAAGGCGTATTACTTTTTTGTCAGGGTTTGCCGCCGTGTACGCGTTTACTCTGTGCGCTATCTCCGTAAAAAGGTAGCTTTCTTTAAGATTTAGGTAGTTTTCATTTAATTTTGGCATAAAAATCTCCTTTCTGAAATTATGCTTTGCCTTTTTGTAGTAGTTCTTATTAGGAACACTAATGAGATGATAACATTATTGCATTTTTTTGTCAATCGCGGTATATTTAAAACATTGAGAAAAAAACATTAAAACACTACAAAGGTCGGATTAAAATGGTTTTTATGCGGGGTGTCGGATGAGCGGGGAGAGAGAAAGGCTGCCGGATGTTCTCAGGGGATTTGCGATTGTGCTTGTGGTGATGGGGCATTGTATTCAGGAGGGAAGCGGCGAGGGATTCAGTGAGAATATGCTTTATTTTCATGACAGGCTGTATCAGTTTATTTACAGCTTTCATATGCCGCTTTTTATGATGGTAAGCGGATATTTGGGCTGGGGGAGCATGAAGCGCGCAGATACTAAGGACAAGAGAAGACGGCTTCTGAAAGCGAGGGCTGTAAAGCTGCTTTCGCCGATATTTTTGTGGACGGCAATTGACTATGCGAGAGGGCTGGTTATTGGTTATATTAGGGTAGATGTGCAGTCTCAGGCGATTGTGTTTGCATATTTTTATTCTGTGCTTAACAATCTGTGGTTTTTGTGGGCTGCATTTTGGTGCTTTATAATTGTGTATGCGGTGCATTATTTTTTTAAAGATTCGGTTTTGGTGTATTTGGCTGGATTTGTATTGCTTTTTTTCATACCTGATGGTCTGGGGCTTGGGGCGTATAAGTATATGCTGCCGTATTTTGTCGTGTCCTTTTATGGGCATAAATATATTGAAAGGCACAGGGAGCAGGCTGATAAGTTTATGGCACCATGGGCGGCAGCGGCAGCGGGTGTTGTTTTTGGAGTAATGTTTTTGTTTTTTGATGAAAATGATTTTATTTATCTTACAGGGTATAAGCTTGTGGGGAAGGATGCTGCAGGACAGTTTTTGATAGACTTTTACAGAATGTTTATAGGTTTTGCAGGAAGCGGATTTTTTATATTGTCCTGGGGCTGCGCATTAAGGTATTTTAAGTGTGAATGGAAGGCGCTGAGGGCTTTGGGAACGGAAAGCATGGGCATATACATACTGTCCGGGTATTTGCTGGTACTTGTAATTCGCGGGCTTGTGCCGGAGGATAATCCTTCGTATCTTTTAAATATGGCGGAAGCTGCGGCAGTGCTTATTGTATCATGGGGAATTTCAAGGTTTTTGGGAAAAATAAGGGGGATTAGGATTTTAGTGGGAAAAGCACAGATTTGAAGAATGAAAGAATAACCGCCAGAGGCGGAGGGGAGGATTATATGTTTGAAAAAGAGATTTTTGACGCGAAAAGAGTAGTGAGGGAATTTTTGGAGGAGGCGCGGATGTCTGAGGGGCAGCTTGTGGTGATTGGCTGCTCTACAAGCGAGATTGCGTCGCAGAGGATTGGAACATTTTCAAGCGCGGAGCTTGGGGAGGCTGTGTTTAAGGCAATTTACGGCGAGCTTCAGGCGGCGCATATTCTGGCGGCGGCGCAGTGCTGCGAGCATCTGAACAGGGCGCTTATTGTGGAGGCTGGCACGGCGGAAAAGTTTGGGTATGAGGTTGTGAACGTTATGCCTGTGCCGAAGGCGGGAGGCTCTTTCTCGACGGCGGCATGGAAATATATGGAAAATCCTGTTGCGGTTGAAAATATACGCGCGGACGCGGGAATTGACATAGGCAGCACGCTTATCGGAATGCACCTTAAAGCCGTGGCTGTGCCTGTCAGGATAGAACATCCGAATATTGGGGGCGCATATGTCGTCTGCGCAAGGACAAGACCGAAATTTATAGGCGGCGAGCGGGCGCATTATAATGAAAATTTAATATAAATTAGGAAAAATTAATTAACATTAGAAAAAGTTCTTTCCTAAAGTGGTGGTTGTGTGGTATAATCTGTGTGTCTATAAAAATTGTAAAGCGGGAATGAAGGTATATGCCAAAGGAGCAGAAAGAGGCTTTACAGCCTGATGAGGGACGGCTTGACGCTGAGATTGCCGATGATGAGCTTGATTTAGGCTTTGCGGAGGTTAAGAGGACGCCGAGGGACTTTTTGAACGTGCTCGTTTCAGTGTTTGCTATTTTGACAGTGTGCATATGTGTTGTAATGCTGGTGGTGGTAATTAATCTTAGGAAAGATGTAATCGAGTTAAAAGATGAAATCAGCTACCTGTCCCGGACAAGCAGCGCTTATGCTCCAATAGCGCCCGAAGGCAGCAGCGCAGATGCCTTATCAGACGTGGAAAATATTCACGGCGACAAGGTGGACGCTTCTGAGGCGGCTGACATTGCAGAGGGCGAGGAGCTTGAAAATGTTATCTGGGACAATGACACTGACAGCAGTTCAGAAATAAGGAGAGTTTATCTGACCTTTGATGACGGACCAAGTCCCAATACTGACAGGATACTCGATATTTTGGGTGAATACGGGGTAAAGGCGACTTTTTTTGTGGTAGGCAAGGACGGCTATTATTCGGAGCAGTATAAGCGTATTGTTGACGAAGGTCACACTCTTGCGATGCATTCGTACAGCCATGTGTATAATGACATTTACCGGTCGGTTGACGCGTATGCAAGGGATTTGTCCAAGCTGCACGACTATCTTTATGAGCTGACGGGAGCTGACTGTAATATAGTGCGTTTCCCAGGAGGGAGCAGCAATACCATCAGTGATATAGATATGAGGGAGTTTGTGTCGTATCTTGAGGAGCGGGGCATGGTCTACTTTGACTGGAATGTGTCGAGCGGAGACGCGGCGAGAGGCTATGTGAGCGCGCAGCAGATTGAAAACAATGTGCTTAACAACATAAACAATTACAATAATGCCGTGGTACTGTTTCACGACGCGGGCAACAAGGACACTACGGTGGAGGCGCTTCCGCATATTATTGAAACGATATTAGAGTCTGAGAATACCGTGCTTCTTCCAATTTCGGCGGACACGGTGCCTGTACAGCATCTGCACTGACGGGCGCTCGGGCTTTAAGGCAATAGAAAATGCTCTTTGCGGTTTTTCTGTTGCTATGAATAAAAAGATGAGATAAATGGAGGATTAAGATGGGATTTTTTCAAGATTTAAAGCAGGATTTATCGCAGGCGGTAAATGATTTGGAGGCTGATGACGCTGTAAATGGCATAAATCTTGACGATGCGGCTGATTTGGACGAGGTTGCCTCATCTTCGGAGGATTTGTTTGGAACGGCTGACAGTGATTTTGCGGATTTGGAGGCTATGCTTGAAAAAGAAGTGGAGGCGCTGGGCAGCGAGCCGATGTTTGAGCCTGAACCTATAGCAGAGCCTGATATTACAGCAGAAGAACCTGTTGCGGCAGAGACAGCGGCGGCGCCTGAAACAGAGGCTGAAACTGAGGCAGCACCTGAAATAATGGAGGAGCCTGTTGCGGCTGAGCCTGAAACTATGCCTGAAATGGCAGCGGAGGCTGGACAGGCGGCGGAATATGCCGCAGAGACAGTGCAGGAGCAGGCGGCTGCGGAAACGGAAACCCCGGTTGAATACGAAAATAATAATATGAAAAGTGAGGCAAATAATATGGAAATGGAACAGCTTTTAAACGAAGTGGAACAAAATGTGGAGGAGCCGGCATTGATGGATACTCCGGCAGCAGAGGAGCCTGCCATGGACGCAAGCGCTGCGGCATCTGCAGATACGGCAATCATTACAGAGGGCATGAATATCACGGGTGACGTAAGCAGCAGCGGCAACATGGATTTGATGGGAAGCATCACAGGAAACATTGACATCCTCGGCAAGCTTAATGTGACGGGAAGCATCAACGGAAATTCAGCGGCGGCGGAGATTTATGCGGAGTCTGCGCAGATTAACGGTGAGATTAAGAGCAAGGGCAGCGTAAAAATCGGGCAGAGTTCTGTAGTTATCGGCAATATTTTTGCGACAAGCGCAGTTATCGCAGGCGCTGTCAAGGGCGACATTGATGTGCATGGTCCTGTAATTCTTGACACGTCGGCTATCGTGATGGGCAATATCAAGTCAAAATCAGTACAGATTAACAATGGCGCTGTTATCGAAGGTATGTGCTCACAGTGCTATGCTGAGATCAGCCCGACTTCATTCTTTAACGAGTTCAAGAAGAACAGGAAATAATTCTGGACATTTTAATGTTTGGCAGCCGTAGGCGGCATGGAGGTATCAGTGAAAAGAATATTGTTAAAGCTTAGCGGCGAGGCGCTTGCGGGAGATAAAAAATTTGGCTTTGACGAGCCTACTGTGACGGCTGTGGCAAAGCAGGTTAAGCAGATCGTCGATAAAAATGTGCAGGTGGCTATTGTTATCGGCGGCGGCAATTTCTGGCGCGGAAGGACCAGCGAGACTATCGACAGGACTAAGGCGGACCAGATAGGCATGCTTGCCACGGTTATGAACTGCATTTATGTATCTGAGATTTTCAGGTTTGTCGGAATGGGAACAGAGATTTTTACTCCGTTCCAGTGCGCGGCGTTCACGGAGCTTTTTTCAAAGGACAGGGCGCTTGCGGCTTTAAATGCGGGCAAGGTGGTGTTTTTTGCAGGCGGCATAGGGCATCCGTATTTTTCGACGGATATGGGCACTGTGCTCAGGGCGGTTGAGATAGAGGCGGATATGATACTGTCGGCGCGAGCGGTTGACGGCGTTTATGACTCCGATCCGAAGCTCAATAAAGACGCTAAAAAGTATGATACCATTCCTATTAAGGACGTGGTTGATAAACAGCTTGGCGTTATGGATTTGGCGGCGGCTGTTTTGTGCATGGAAAACAGGATGCCGATGACGATATTCGGACTTAACGAGGAAAACAGTATCGTCAATACAGTGGAGGGAAAAACAAGCGGTACGGTGATTACCGTGTAGTTTTCCAGACAATGAAGATTGCCTGCGCGCTGGAGGAGGCGTGCAGATACAGGAGAAAGCGGTAATTTTTTCAGTCAGCGGTTTATGCCTGCGCTGCCGGCATAAGCTGCGTATGCATAAGGGCAGCGCAGATGGAGGAATACTATGGATTCAAGAGTAAAGGTATATGATGAGAAAATGCAGAAGGCGTTTGATTTTCTTTTATCGGATTATCAGACTATACGCGCGGGGCGGGCAAATCCACATGTGCTTGATAAGATTAAGGTAAATTATTATGGTACGCCGACGCCCATCCAGCAGGTGGGAAACATAACCGTGCCCGAGGCGAGAATGCTGCAGATCGCGCCGTGGGAGAAAAGCCTTATCAAGGAGATTGAGAAGGCTATTATGAGCTCAGATGTCGGCATTACTCCGAGCAACGACGGGAGTGTTATCCGTCTTGTATTTCCGGAGCTTACCGAGGAGCGCAGAAAGGATCTTGTAAAGGAAGTCAAGAAAAAAGGCGAGGAGAGCAAGGTAGCTATCCGCAATATCAGGCGCGAGGCGAACGATTCCTTCAAAAAGCTTGCAAAGACTGAGGTTTCAGAGGATGAGATTAAGGACTTGGAGGAGGCTGTGCAGAAGCTTACGGACAAGTATATAAAGGACGTTGATAAAGCTATTGAAGATAAGTCAAAGGAGATAATGACTGTGTAAACGCAAGCTTAAACGCTTGCGTTTTTTCAAAGGCAGAAGGCAGATTTTAGGAAAAGGAGAATGTGTATGAGCGTGCCAAATCATGTGGCGATAATTTTGGACGGCAACGGGCGCTGGGCTAAGGCGAAGGGACTGCCGCGCACGGCGGGACACGTACAGGGCGCTAAGACTGTGGAGGATATGTGCGAGATTGCCTACAATATGGGCATCAATTACCTTACTGTGTATGCCTTTTCCACGGAAAACTGGAACAGGCCGCAGGAGGAGGTTGACGCGCTTATGAACCTTCTGCGCAATTATATGAAGAACTGCTTAAAGCGGGCGCAGAAAAACAATATGTGTGTGAGGGTTTTGGGCGATAAGACGAGGCTTGACGATGACATACGCGAGAAAATAGCAAAGCTGGAGGAGGCTACGGCTCACAATACGGGGCTTCATTTTCAGATAGCCATAAATTACGGCAGCCGCGACGAGATAACGCGCGCTGTGAAAAAGCTTGCCAAAAAAGTAAAGGACGGCGTGCTTTCGCCTGATGACATTGATGAAAAGGCTATTGAGGCGGAGCTTGACACGGCGGGGCTCCCCGATCCTGATTTGATGATTAGGACTTCGGGCGAGCAGAGGATATCGAATTATCTGCTTTGGCAGCTTGCATATGCGGAGTTTTACTATACCTCTGTGCCTTGGCCTGATTTCAACAAGGAGGAGCTGGAAAAGGCTGTCAAGGCTTATGAAAACAGGGATAGAAGATATGGTCTGGTGAAGGAGGACTAGGGGAATGGCTTCCGGAGTTTTTAAGAAAATCAGCAAGGAGAGGGTTATCAGCGCGGTTTTTCTGGTGATTATCGCGCTTGTGACTATACTGTCGGGCGGCATTGTGCTTGCCGTGACGCTTTACCTTGTTTCAATCGTGGGATTTTTGGAGCTTACTAAGGCGTGCGGGATAAGGGAGAAGGGTTCGGCAAAGCTGAATATGCTTGAGATAACGGGATTGATTGGCGTGACTTTGTATTATGCTGCGGTTTATTTTATCAGGACGTCGGACTGCTTTATGATAGCCGTGATACTGTTTATGATGGCGCTTATGTCCGTGTATGTGTTCAGTTTTCCGAAATTTACGGCAAATCAGGTGATGGCGGCGTATTTTTCGCTGATTTATGCGCCAGTGATGCTGTCGTTTGTGTTTTTGACAAGGGAGCTGGAGCATGGGATTTATTTTGTGTGGGCGATTTTTATAAGCTCATGGATTTCTGACACCTGCGCGTATCTTGTCGGGGTGCTTGTCGGAAAGCATAAGCTTGCGCCCGTGCTTAGCCCTAAAAAGTCGATAGAGGGCTCTGTCGGCGGGATTGCGGGCTCTGCTTTGGTTGGTTTTTTGTTTGGGGTTTATATCGGTAAGGTGTTTGGGATAGAGGGCTTTGCTGTGACGCTTGCCATAGTAAGCGCGGTCGGCTCTGTGATTTCCCAGGTGGGGGATTTGGCGGCGTCGGCGATAAAGCGTAATCACGATATAAAGGATTATGGGAAGCTTATCCCAGGGCATGGCGGCATAATGGACCGCTTTGACAGCGTGATTTTTACGGCGCCGATAACGTATTTTTTGATAATATTACTCACAAGGGTATAGTATATTTTAATAAAAGCATAAAAGAAATTTTACTGCCCTGATTTGAAGGTCTGCTGCGGCAGGCAGAGAGGAGTTAATGTGAAAACGATAGCGATTCTTGGTTCAACGGGTTCGATTGGCACGCAGACGCTTGAAATTGTGAGGGAAAATCCTGATTTGCAGGTGGCGGGGCTGGCTGCGGGCTCAAACGTCGCGCTTATGGAAAAGCAGGCGAGGGAGTTTAAGCCGCGCCTTGTGTCGATGCAGAGCGAGTCGGCGGCAAAAGACCTTGCGCAGAGGCTTGCGGATACGGATATTGAGGTTGCGTATGGGATGGAGGGGCTTTTGCGGATAGCGCAGATGCCTGAAATGGAAATGCTTGTGACGGCTATTGTGGGCATGATAGGCATACGTCCGACGATAGCGGCTATCAAGGCGCACAAGGATATCGCGCTTGCAAATAAGGAAACGCTTGTGACGGCGGGGCATATTATCATGCCGCTTGCCGCAAAGGAGGGCGTTGCGATTTTGCCTGTGGACAGTGAGCACAGCGCGATTTTCCAGTCGCTGCAGGGACAGAAAAGGGAGAGCGTAAGCAAGCTGCTTATCACGGCGTCAGGCGGACCGTTCAGGGGCAGGACACGAAAAGAGCTTGAAGGTGTACAGCTTGAAGACGCGCTGAAGCATCCGAACTGGTCTATGGGGCATAAGATTACGGTTGACTCCGCTACGCTTGTGAACAAGGGCTTGGAGGTAATGGAGGCGAGATGGCTTTTTGATGTAGGGCTTGATGATATTGAGGTGGTCGTGCATCCGCAGAGCATTATTCATTCGATGGTGGAGTACGCGGACGGCGGCATAATCGCGCAGCTTGGCATGCCTGACATGAAGCTGCCGATACAGTATGCGCTGTTTTATCCTGACAGGCGCCCTATGAACGGAAAGCGCGTTAATTTTTATGAGCTTGGCAGCATAACGTTTGAAAAGCCTGATGTGGAAACCTTTACGGGCTTGAAGCTTGCCATGCGCGCGGCGCGTGAGGGCGGAAGCATGCCGACTGTGTTTAATGCGGCGAATGAAAAGGCGGTAAGTCTGTTTTTGCAGAAAAAAATACGCTTTTTGGAGATAATGGATATTATAGAAATGTGTATGGACGCTCACAAGCGTATTGACGAGCCGAGCGTTGAGGAAATTCTTGGCGCGGAGCAGGAGGCTTACGAGCATATTCTGGCGAAATATTGAGGAGGCAGACATAAATAATGGTTGTGACTATAATAGTGTTTATTATCGTTTTCAGCGTGGTGGTTATAGCGCATGAGCTGGGGCATTTTTTGATTGCAAAGCTGAATGGCATAAGGGTTCTTGAATTTGCGGTAGGTATGGGACCTGTGGTGGCGAAGTTTACCAAGGGGGAAACCAGGTATGTGCTGAGGCTCTTGCCGATTGGCGGCGCGTGCATGTTTGAGGGCGAGGACGGAATGTATTCGTCTGATAAAGACGGCGGCAAGGAGGGCGGCAGCAAGACAGAGACGCATGAGGGGGCTTTTAATGAGGCTAATGTGTGGTCTAGGATAGCGACGGTTTTTGCGGGGCCTTTTTTTAATATTGTGCTTGCGTATTTGCTGGCGCTTATTGTTGTGGGCTTCTCGGGGACTACGCTGCCTGTCGTGGGTTCTTTGACGGAGGGGTATCCTGCTGAGGCGGCGGGGCTTCGTGCTGGGGACTTGATTACTAGGCTTGACGGTGAGCGGATTTATCTGCAGGGTGAGGTGACATTTGTTTCTGCTTTGAGCGCGGGTGAGCCTATAGATATTGAGTATGAGCGTGACGGTGAGAGGTTTAAGACGACGCTTACGCCTAAGTTCAGCAAGGAGGACAACAGGTATTATATTGGGTTTTCGATTGGGGAATATATGGAGTGCAAGGGGTTTAATTTGCTGAAATACAGTGCGTTTGAGGTGCGGTATTGGCTGAAAACTACTGTTAAGAGTCTGGTTATGCTGGTGCAGGGCAGGCTTACGGCGAATGACCTTTCGGGACCTGTGGGGATTGCCGTGACGATTGATGATACGATTGAGATGGCTAAGCCGTATGGGTTGCCTACGGTGGTTATTACGATGATTAATTTTGCGGTGTTGCTTAGTGTGAATTTGGGGGTTATGAATTTGCTGCCTTTGCCTGCGCTTGACGGGGGGAGGTTGTTGTTTATGTTGATTGAGGTTGTGAGGGGGAAGCCTGTGGCGCCGGAGAAGGAGGGGATGGTGCATTTTATTGGGTTTGTTTGTTTGATGGTTTTGATGGTGTTTGTGTTTTATAATGATTTGAGGAAGATATTTTGAGAAAGTGTGGGGGAAGGGGTTGTGGCAAGAGGCGCCCGAGCGGGGGCATATACCCCATGAGGACATCGCTTGCGCTCAGTGGGAAACGTAGCGGACACTAAGCTCAACGGCGCTGCAAAAGGAGCTACGCTTTTACAGCTTATTTCGCTAAGTGCCGACGTTTCCCAAGGTCCTCATGGGGTATATGCCCCCGCTCGGGCTTACGTTGTTGGATGGGACTGAATTGTTTTTTATTTATGATGCTTTTGTATTATAGAGAATGAAAACGGACTGGTTTTTTGGAAGTAATATGATTTTAGTAGAATTGGCATTGTTGTGAGATATAAAGAAAATGGAATAGAAGTATGACAAATGAAATAGAGATTTTTAGAAGTGAGGATGAAAAGATATCACTTGAAGTGAAGATAGAGAATGAAACTGTATGGCTTACGCAGGCCCAGATGACGGAGCTTTTTGGGGTTGATCGTACAGTGATTACGAGACATATCAATAATGTTTTTCGGGATAGGGAGCTTGAAAGAGAGAGTAATGTGCAAATTTTGCACATTGCAAATTCAGATCGTCCGACGCAATTTTACGATTTGGATGTGATAATTTCTGTAGGTTATCGCGTAAAATCAAAACGTGGTGTGGAGTTTCGCAGATGGGCTAATTCTGTATTAAGGCAGTACATACTACAAGGATATGCTGTAAATAATAATCGTATTAATCAATTAGGCGAAGTGATACGGATTATGAAAAGAACGGAGAATTATCTGGACGGCAGGCAAGTATTGGCAGTGATTGAAAAATATAATGAGGCATTAGAACTTTTGGATTCATATGATCATCAGACTATGAAGCGTCCGAGGGGGAATATGGCAAGTTATATGCTTTCCTATGATGAATGCCGTGAAGTGATTTCTGCTATGCGGTTTGAAAATATGTCAGATTTATTTGGCAGGGAAAAAGATGACTCTTTTAGAGGAAGCATTGGAAATATTTATCAATCATTTGCCGGACAGGAAATATA
>X301_European_Hare__coassemble_1400_pt1 | contig 12156 bp, 7 predicted proteins | sample X301_European_Hare__metabat2_low_PE_011 | metagenome-assembled genome bin X301_European_Hare
TTGTGAGCGAGCTCAAAAAAGCGACAGGGCTTCCTGCTGCAACATCATTTAAGCACGTGTCGCCTGCGGGAGCGGCAGTGGGGCTTCCGCTTACGGAGATTGAGCGCAAGATTTACTGGGTAGATGATATGGGCGAGCTTTCCATTCTGGCGAGCGCATATGCAAGGGCAAGGGGCGCGGACAGAATGTCGTCGTTCGGCGATTTTATCTCGCTTTCAGATGTGTGCGACGTATCGACGGCAAAGCTTATCAAGCGCGAGGTTTCAGACGGCATCATAGCGCCTGGATATGAGCCCGAGGCGCTTGAAATTTTAAAGGCGAAGAAAAAAGGCAATTATGCGGTAATCAAAATCAATCCCGACTACAAGCCAAATCCAGTGGAATACAAGGACGTTTTCGGCGTGACCTTTGAGCAGGGCAGGAATGAGCTTGTGATAAACGACGAGCTTTTTGCAAATGTGGTGACTGACAACAAGGAGATTACGAAGCAGGCGCGCATAGACCTTGCGATTGCGATGATTACGCTTAAATATACGCAGTCAAACTCTGTATGCTACGCAAAGGGCGGACAGGCAATCGGCATCGGCGCGGGGCAGCAGTCGAGAATACACTGTACAAGGCTTGCAGGCAACAAGGCGGACAACTGGTTTCTGCGCCAGTCGCCGAAGGTGCTTAATCTTCCGTTCAAGGAAAATATAGGTCGTGCGGACAGGGACAATACGATTGACGTTTATATGAGCGATGATTATATGGACGTGCTGGCTGACGGCGTATGGGAGAATTTCTTTACAGAAAAGCCCGAGGTATTTACGCGCGAGGAAAAGAGGGCGTGGCTTGATAAAATGACAGACGTGTCACTTGGCTCTGACGCGTTTTTCCCGTTTGGCGACAATATCGAGAGGGCGCACAAGAGCGGCGTAAAGTATATCGCGCAGCCGGGCGGCTCTATCCGTGATGACAATGTTATCGCGACTTGCAATAAGTACGGTATGGCTATGTGCTTTACAGGGATCAGGCTGTTTCATCATTAATGTGATGCAGGCGGGTTTAGTGAATTTTGGTGTAGCAGCCTGCTGATGTAATGTGGGTTTTAGCTTTAAATATAAGCATATGAGATAGGTAATTGTGAAACGTGCCCTAAATTCTACGTTTTTGAGTAGAGTTTCGCAAATGCCTAAAGCAGATAAAAATGAGAGAGGATAAGGAAAAATATGATTGTTGATAAGAAAAAATGGGTTGCGGACAACGGCGACGGCACATATACTAATCCGATTTTGTACACGGATTATTCTGATCCTGACGTATGCAGGGTGGGTGACGATTACTTTATGACGGCATCAAGCTTTTGCAATACGCCCGCGCTGCCTGTTTTGCACTCAAAGGATTTGGTAAACTGGACCGTGGTAAGCTACGCGCTTGAAAATATCCCTGAAAAGCAGTACAGCGAGCCGCTTCACGGCTGCGGCGTGTGGGCGCCTGCCATCAGGTATCACGGCGGGGAATACATTATATTTTTCCCGATGCCTGACGAGGGAATTTATGTGGTAAAGACTAGAAATCCCTGGGGAAAATGGGACGAGCCCACGCAGCTTTTTGCGGGTAAGGGCTGGATCGATCCATGCCCGTTTTGGGACGATGACGGCAAGGCATATATGGTATCTGGAGTGGCAAAGAGCCGTATCGGGTACAAGAGCATTTTGAACCTGTGCGAGATAACGCCCGACTGTCTGCATATCATAGGCAGCGAAAAGCACATTTTTGATGGAAATGTGACAAATCAGGAAACGATAGAGGGTCCTAAGCTTTACAAGAGAAACGGCTATTATTATATATTCGCGCCCGCGGGCGGCGTAAAGCAGGGGTGGCAGACTGTCCTTCGCAGCAAAAATATCTGGGGACCTTATGAGCACAGGGTTGTCATGCTGCAAAAAGATACCGAGGTAAACGGACCTCATCAGGGGGCATGGGTAAATACCGTGACGGGTGAGGACTGGTTTGTGCATTTTCAGGATGTTTACGCGGCGGGCAGAATCATACATCTGCAGCCTATGCGCTGGGTAGACGACTGGCCGATGATCGGGGAAATATCTGACGATGAGCTTGCCGCGGGAGAAGTAGCAGGAAAGCCCGTGACAACGCACAAAAAGCCTGATGTCGGAGCGAACGCAGGCGGGATAGTTACGCCCGATGCCGAGGACGATTTTTCTGGAAGCGCGCTTGGACTTCAATGGCAGTGGAACGCAAATCATGAGGAGGGCTGGTGCAGGCTTGAAAACGGAAGGCTTGTATTAAACGCTGTTCTGCGCAGTGCTGATTCTATCTCAAACCAGCCTAACCTCTTGCTGCAAAAGTGGCATTTGCCTGAGTTTTGCGCGCAGACAAAGCTCTGTCTTTCGGGTTTAAAACGCGGCGATACGGCAGGGCTTGTGAGCCTTGGAGTGTCTTATGGCGCGGTGGCCGTCGAGCGTGCAGAAGACAGGTTTATTGTCAAAGTGATAAGCGGAGAACAGCAGTTTAAAAACGAGAGAGCGTCTGCGGCGGATAAGGTCGAGGTCTTAGCGGAGCTTCCTCTTGACACAAAAGAGATTTATTTTTCAAATAAGGTAAGCAAAGTGCCGTCTACTCAGACAAACAGCGACGGACCATATACATTCCCTGTTCCTGCCGAGGAGATAGAGCTTGGGTACAGCGTTGACAATAATGAATTTAAGACAGCGCTAAAATATCCTGCAAAGGCGGGGCGCTGGGTTGGCGTAAAGCATGGGGTTTTCTGCTTCCATGAGGGAGAAGATGAAGCGGGAAGCGCGGAGTTTGAGTATTTTAAGTTTGTATAGAGATGTGATATAATTATAAGTCGTTGCAAAAAATTTGATAAATTCTAAGTTGAGAAAGAAGTTTTGCAATTGCTTGGTAATCTATTATATGGCTGGGGAATGATGCAATGTGATACAGGAATTAACCGATGCGGTTTATCACAACGAATACAAGACACTAGAGCCTGAAAGCGGCGATTACATAATGTTTGTAAAGGGGCGCAGCGTTCTTGTGAAAAAGAGTGTTCTGGCGGAAAATGGAACACTTGAATATCTGAAACTGGAGGAGCTTGTGAAAGCTAAAGCAGAGTACGCGGCTGCTGTGGATAAAAAAACTGGAATCAGTGAAAATGAAGTAAATAGCGAAAATGGCGAGGCTGTCAAAGATAAATCCCGTATGAAATTCACATATCTGTTTCAGATAGAAACAAGCAAAGGCACAATGAAATTTTTCCTCGGTGAAAGTGACAAGCTGCCAAGCGCATTACTGGATAGCTGCAGCTATGAGCAGCAGAATATTTTTCGGGAGAAAAAGCCTGACTTCCTTGCATTTGCAGGCGTGACCGCGTGCCAGCTCGCCAACTGGTACGCGTCAACACGCTTTTGCGGCACATGCGGCACGCCGCTTGAGCATGACAAAAAGGAACGCATGATGCGCTGCCCCCAGTGCGGCGCTATGCACTATCCAAAGATATCGCCCGCAGTTATAGTAGCCGTTACAGACGGCGAGAGGCTTCTGATGACTAAATATGCGGGGCGGTCCTACACAAAGTATGCCCTGATAGCGGGCTTTGCGGAAATCGGCGAAACTATAGAGGAAACTGTGCGGCGCGAGGTAATGGAGGAGGTCGGCTTAAAAGTCAAAAATATCCGATATTACAAGAGCCAGCCGTGGTCATTCACTGATACTATGCTTTTTGGATTTTTCTGCGAGCTTGACGGCGATGACACTATCAGGCTTGACGAGGAGGAGCTTTCCGTTGGCGAGTGGCTTTGCAGGGAGGAAATACCGACGGAGTACGATGGGATTAGCCTGACGAATGAGATGATATTGAGGTTTAAGAATGGAATATCTTAAGTGTAGAAAGCAAGATGATTTTATTAATTTTTAAATTTTAGGTATTGCTAATCACATTAAAGTGTGGTATTATATTATCTGTCTTGGCTATATGATATCATACCTGCCGGTGTGGCGGAATGGCAGACGCATCAGACTCAAAATCTGACGGGGGCAACCTCGTGCCGGTTCAAGTCCGGCCACCGGCATTGATAAGGCGTTTAAACTGTGATAGTATAAACAGTTTAAGCGCTTTTTCTTTATTCATTACTTATGACAATATAAAGCTTACAAAGAGTGTTTTATATTGTTTTCTTTGATTAAAAATAGTCTAAATTATCCTTTCATAAAAATATTATTCAATATGCTCTGTACAATCTGAAAATTTTACCAAAATAATTCATCACGCATTGGACAAAATAGAAATTGCAGCCAGATAGCGTAAAAAATATTGAGAAACTCTATCTAAAGTGTTAAGGCATCTTGGAAAATCTGAGATTTATTCACAAATATGCGTCTGTGCTGCTGGCGCATATTTGATATATAACGAGCAGCGCAGAAAAGAGGTAGGCATGGATTTTTCAGACGGCTTGCAGTCGCCCGCGCTCCCGCTGGGGCTTGCCTTCGGCATGGCGCTTGACGAACAGGCGCTCACAAATTACGCGGGAATGACTGAATATGAAAAGGAAAAGCTCATTGCGCAGAGCAAAGGCGTAAAGAGCAAGGAGGAAATGCAACAGCTTATACAGAGAATAAGCGACGACAGCAAATTAACCTGACACCAGCTTAAACGGGACAGCGGCGCGGCAGCGCAGGCTGTCCGTTTGTTTTCTTTAGCCTGTTTTTCGCTGAAACCCGGCAAACCGTTTTAATGAACAGTGGATTTATTTACATTTGAATGATATAATATTTTCAGTCAGCCAATGGGCAGGCAGATATAGATTTTTTGTCAAATGATGCTCGAAAAAAATGATATTCCAAAGCATGGAGGTTTTATAATGCAGGAAAATAAAAATATGCTGTTGATGATGAAGGACACTCCGGTTATGAGAATCAACACTGAGGAGGCTTTATATGAAATCCTTGATGATTTTCATATGCCGTTCCAGCTAAAGGGCAGCATTGTGGATTATCAGTTTCCCGAAAATCTTTCTCCGATGCAGGCAATGAAGGAAGCAAGAAAGGCGGCGGCAGCGGCGGCAAAGAATAATGAGGCGGTGACAAGATTTTTGGCACAGCGAGTCCTGCCGCTTACAAGGGAAAACGCGAAGAAAATTTATACCTTGTTCGGATTTGAACAGGCGCAGGATGACTATTCTAAGGCTAAGATAGCTTTTGTGTGCCGTGCGGTATCTTTACAGGATAATTACTGGATTAAATTTGAAGACGATTCGGTTAAATGGAAGGATGTCGATATACATCAAAACCATCTGAATGAAATAGTTGCACAGGTTGCGTTGCATGGGACGTCCCTTTCCCTGACAGGAAATCCGATAACGCCTGAGCTTACCATGGCCGGAGCATATGCGAAAGCATGGATAAGAGAGAATGATGAGCTTTTCCTTTTAAAAAGGGGCAGCAACGGTGATATGGAAAGCAGAATAGAGGTTCTTGTATCCGATATTCTGAAAAAGTCAAATGCAAACAATCTGGAATATACTGCGGGAAAATCAAACGGAGAATACGTAGCAAAATGCAGGTGCATAACAAAAGGGGACATTGTTATGCTGTCCGCTATGGATTTTGAATCATATTGCAATAGGAACGAGCTTAACTTTATGAATGAGGTAAAAAAGATAGATGCGGATTCCTTTTATAAAATGTGCATTGTGGATTATTTGACGGCAAACAGGGACAGGCATGGGATGAACTGGGGTTTTTTATATGACTGTGAAAAGATGAAAATCCTCGGTTTCCATCCACTGTTTGACCATAATAATGCCTTTGATGAGGAACTGATGAAAAATCCTGATGTCCGATATCAGGTAATACCGCAGATGACATACAGGGAAGCGGCGAAAATGGCGGCAAAGAGGACAGATTTTCATTTTACCGCGCCTGTAAAAAAGGAAGATTTTCTCACATATAATCAGTATAAATATTTTATTTCGGCAATGGAGGAGTTAAATATCAGAGTAGTGACTTCAAAATAAAAATTTCATCAAACCCCTTTTAAAATCCCCAAATATAGTGTATCATAAATAATTGAGCAAGTGTGTCACAGGGCACGGATACGAGGATACAGATGGAATGTAGGGAAGCGCAGCGGTGCGCGCAGGCGTTTTTGAAGGATGAGCTTGACAGGCGCACGGCGGAAGATTTCGTGGAGCATATACAGGACTGCGACGAGTGCATGGAGGAGCTTACGATAGAGTATCTTCTTCTGGAGGGCATCAGCAGGCTTGAAAATGCTGATGATATTGATTTAAACAGCGAACTGGAGGAAAGGCTGGACCGCGTCAGACGGCGCAAAAAGAGATACAGCCAGCTAAAGGCCGGTCTTTTTTTGCTTGTCTGTGTTATTTTGTGTATATATCTGCTGTAAATAACCTATGGCATTGGCAAAAGTAAAAGTCTATATATAATGTACGGCACAAGCGAAGTGATAAAATAAGCAGAAATTCAAAAATACTTGCAATACTTGCCAATGCCCATGTGCATTGACACAGCAAATAAAGAAAGTAGTCACGCGAAAATCTAAGATAGAAATGTAAAAAATAAGGAATAAATTAATATGAGCAAAATAGTACTGATTGACGGTAACAGCATACTAAACAGGGCGTTTTACGGAGTTCCAATGCTGACAAATTCAAAGGGACTCCACACAAACGCGATTTTCGGTTTTTTAAATATACTGTTTAAAATTCTTGACGAGGAGCAGCCCGAATATCTCACAGTGGCATTCGACGTAAGCGCGCCCACCTTCAGACATAAAATTTACAGCGAGTATAAGGGCACAAGAAAGCCTATGCCTGACGAGCTGCGCGAGCAGGTGCCTGTTATAAAGGAAGTGCTTGCCGCGATGAGCATCCATATAGTTGAGAAGGCGGGATTTGAAGCGGACGACATAATGGGCACTATCGCCAAGCGTTCAGAGCGCGACGGCATGGAGGTTTCGCTTGTGTCAGGCGACAGGGATTTGCTCCAGATTGCGTCAGAGCACATAAAAATACGCATACCAAAGACGAAAGGCGGAAAAACCGAGATTGAGGATTACTATGCAGATGATGTAAAGAACGCATACGGCGTGACGCCGCTCCAATTCATAGAGCTAAAGGCGCTGATGGGCGATTCCTCAGACAACATTCCAGGAGTGCCAAAAATCGGCGAAAAGACGGCAAAGGAGCTTATGATGACCTTCGGCTCTCTTGACGCCATATATGAAAGGCTTCCAGAAATTTCCAAAAAGAGCGTCAGGGAAAGCCTTGCGGCGAACAGGGAGCTTGCCGATTTGAGCAAAACGCTTGCCACGATTGACATAAACGCCGATATTGATTTTTCATATGAAAAGGCTAAGCTTGGCAATCTGTTCACGCAGGAGGCGTATGAGATTTTTAAGCAGCTTTCCTTCAAAAACTTTTTAAGCAGGTTTGAGCAGAGGGCAAAGACAGCGGCGGCTGATATGGCTGAAAGCGAGCTTCAAATCGTATATGTAAAAAACAGGGAGGACGCGCAGAGGCTTTTTGACAGGATATGCGCAGGGGAGAGCGCGGCATACCGTCTTGTGAATATAAAAGACAGCTCATCGGGCAGCTTTGGTTCATCGGAAAGCGGACAGATGTTTTTGCAGCTTGATGAAAAAAAGGAGGAGTTTGCGCTTATTCTGAGCCTTGCGGGTGAAAATGGCAGCGGCATAATATATGCCGTCGAGGCGGGAGGAGAGCTTTCGCGGGACTTTATTATAGAAGGAATACAGGGCGCTGTTCTGGCGGATAAGGCAGACCTGGCGTGCTTTGACGCGAAGACGGATTATGATGTGGTGATTTCCGATAAGGCTGACAGTGAGCTTTCCGCGTCTGAGCTTACAAAGGGCTTATTTGACTGCAAAATAGCCGCATACCTTATAAATCCGCTAAAGAGCGACTATGAGCTTGAAGACGTGTCGGGCGAATATTTAAACATTTCGCTGCAGACCTGGGGGGAGCTTTTCGGGAAATCGGACTTTGCCACAGCGTACCGCGGCAGAAAAGAGGAATGTATACGTTATCTTGCAAATGAGGCATATGCGCTTAGAAGGGCAAAGCCTGTTTTGGAGGAGGCGTTAAAACAGAACGGCATGCATGAGCTTTTCAGAAAGCTGGAGATGCCGCTGTCCTATGTCCTTTTTGATATGGAAAGAGAAGGCATACTTGTAAAGCCTGAGGAGCTAAAAGCATACGGCGAGGCGCTTTCAGGCAGAATAAGCGAGCTTGAAAAATCAATATATGAGCACGCTGGCGAGCGCTTCAACATAAACTCTCCAAAGCAGCTTGGCGAGATACTCTTTGAAAAGCTAAAGCTCCCAGAGGGAAAAAAGACAAAAACAGGCTACTCCACGGCGGTGGACGTGCTTGAAAAGCTTGCGCCGGACTATCCGATAGTCAGTGAGATACTTGAATACAGGGGGCTTGCAAAGCTCAAATCGACATACGCGGACGGGCTTGCGGCATTTATAGACGACACAAACAAGATACACACAAACTTTAACCAGACAATCACGGCTACGGGGAGGCTCAGCTCTACAGAGCCGAATCTGCAGAATATCCCGATGCGCACGGAGCTTGGCAGGCGTATCAGAAAGGTGTTTGTGCCGCAGGCAGGCTGTATCTTTATGGACGCGGATTATTCGCAGATAGAGCTCAGAGTGCTGGCGCATATGTCAGGCGACGAGCAGCTTATCGAAGCGTACAAAATGGACGAGGACATACACCGGATTACGGCGTCAAAAGTGTTTAATACGCCGTTTGAGGAGGTTACTGACTTACAGCGCAGAAACGCCAAGGCGGTAAACTTCGGCATTGTCTATGGCATAAGCTCATTTGGGCTCAGTCAGGATTTGAGCATTTCGCCCAAGGAGGCTAAGGCGTATATCGACGAATATTTTAAAACTTATCCTGAAATCAAGAATTTTCTTGATAAGATGGTGTCTGACGCAAAGGCAAAGGGCTACAGCGAGTCGATGTTTGGCAGGCGCCGCCCGATACCTGAGCTGAAATCGTCAAACTTTATGCAGCGTTCGTTTGGCGAGCGCGTGGCTATGAATTCCCCTATACAGGGAAGCGCGGCGGATATAATCAAATTTGCCATGGTAAACGTTTATGACGCCTTAAAGAAAAACGGCTTAAAATCAAAGCTAATTCTGCAGATACATGACGAACTTCTGATAGAGGTAAGAGAGGGCGAGACAGAGCAGGTCAGAAAGATACTTTCAGACGAAATGCAGAATGTATGTGAGCTTGCGGTAAAGCTGGAGATAGATTTGCACACAGGAACGGACTGGTATGAGGCAAAATAATGTCGCGGCTGTTTAGTCTTGTAGAAATGGTAAAGGATATCGTATAATGATTGTTATAGGAATAACAGGCGGTGTGGGCGCGGGCAAGACGCAGGTGCTCTCGTACATTGAGATGCATTACAGCTGCAGGATTATCAGGGCGGACGAGGCGGCGCATCTGCTGGAACAGCGCGGGCAGCCGTGTTATGGGAAGCTTGTCGGGCTTTTGGGTGAGAATATACTTGACGCGGCTGGAAACATTGACAAGAATAAAATGGCGGAGGCTATTTTCAGGGATAAACAGCTTCTTTCGCAGGTAAACGCGATTGTCCACCCCGAGGTAAAAAAATATATTTTACAGGAAATCGTTTATGAAAAGGAAAAGGGCGAGGCGGACTATTTTTTCATAGAGGCGGCGCTTTTGATAGAGGAGCGGTATGACCTGATTGCAGACGAGCTGTGGTATATATATGCGGACGAAGAGGTGCGCAGACAGAGGCTTATGCGCGAGCGGCATTACAGCGCCGAAAAGGCGGATAGCATCATGAAAAAACAGCTCAGCGAAGCGGAATTTAGAAAACACTGCAGACATTGTATATCAAACAACGGTGATTTGGAGGAAACCTATAAGCAGATCAGGGCTTTAATGGCAGCGCGGACTGGCGCGCCCAAAGCCTTGGCATGAGCCAGAATGGAGGATTGCGAAATGGATCAGTTACAGATTAGCGGGCAGGAACTTGTATTTGGACTTGATATCGGCACCAGAAATGTGGTCGGTACTGTGGGCTATAAGCAGGGCGAGCGCTTTGTCGTGGTTGCGCAGGAGATACGTCAGCACCAGACGCGCGCCATGCTTGACGGGCAGATACACGACATAAACAGGGTAGCGCGTACCATAGCCGACATTAAGGATGCCATCGAGGCGAAGACGAATCTCAAATTTGAGGAGGTCTGTATCGCGGCGGCGGGGCGCATGCTCAGGACTATGAATCTGCACATTGATATGGATTTGGACAAGGAGCGCAATGTCACAAAGGAGGACATGAGCACGCTGGTGTCGCTTGGAATAGAGAAGGCATTCCAGGAATTTCACGAAAAAAACGACACGGACATACATTTTTACTGTGTAGGCTATTCGGTCGTAAAGTATTATCTAAACGGCATGTGGATGGGGCAGCCCGAGCACCACAAGGCGAAAAACATCGGCGCGGATATGATAGCCACATTTCTGCCTGACGATGTGGTTGACGGTCTTTACAGCGCGGTGGAGCTTGCGGGCTTGAAGGTGTCAAACCTTACCCTCGAGCCTATAGCGGCGATACGCGTGGCTATACCTGAGAAATTCAGGCTTTTGAATATAGCGATGATTGATGTCGGCGCGGGCACGTCTGATATTTCAATTACTGACGACGGCAGCATTGTTGCGTTTGGCATGCTTCCCCACGCGGGCGATTCGCTTACGGAGATACTTGCGCGCACATGCCTTATTGACTTTGCGACAGCGGAGATGATAAAGACGGCGGCGACGCAGCAGGACGAAATTACATATGAGGACATTATGGGAATCGAGCAGAAAATTTCCGCCAAAAAGGTAGTGGAGATATGCCGCCCCGAAATTGAGAAAATGGCAAAAATCACGGCGCAGACAATAAAGGAGCTTAACGGCGGCAGCTCTCCGAGCGCGGTGTTTGTTGTCGGCGGCGGCGGAAAAATAACAGGCTTCTGCGAAATCATTGCGTCAGAGCTTGGGCTTGATCCGTCAAGGGTAGCGCTCAGAGGCGAGGAAATCCTGAGGGACGTGGACTTTCCCGAGGGCAGCTTAAAGGATTCCACAATAATCACGCCGATAGGCATATGCCTGTCATACTTTGACCAGAACAACAGCTTTATACATGTTACCTTTAACGGCAGCAGAATGAAGCTTTACGATAACAATAAGCTTGCGGTGGTTGACGCGGCAATGCAGGCATCATTTAACAAGGAAGGACTTTTCCCGCGCCGTGGAAAGGAGCTCCGCTATACCGTAAACGGCAAGAACCGCGTCACAAAGGGCGAGTACGGCGAGAGCGCGCATATATTCTTAAATGGCGAGGCAGTAAATATGAACCACAGCATAAAGGCAAATGACGAGATTGTGATTGAGGAGTCAACCATTGGAAAGGAAGCGCAGGAGCATATTTCAGATCTCGTTGATTTTAACGGACAGATTACGCTGACGATAAATGATAAGGAAATGCAGCTGCCAAAGCCTGTGAAGGTAAACGGCAATACGGAGAATGCCGATTATCTTATTCAGGACGGCGATACTATCGAGATTGGCTCGTCATACACATACAAGGAGCTTGTTGAATATATGGGCTACGCCGTAGACGATGCGCTTGTGAAGGTAAACGGCAGGGAAGCTGACACAGATACGGTAATTAATAATAATGACACTATTGTCATAAACAGCAAGAAGGAAATAGAACTTAAAAATATATATAAGGCTGCCGAAAAAGCAAGGATTGAGGAGGAAGAAAGAGCTGCCGCGGAAGCAAAACGCGCCGAGGAGGAGGCAAAGCGTGCCGCCGAGGAGGAAGCAAAACGCGCACAGGAAGAAGCGGAGGCCTTTGAAAATGCGCAAGATGACGCGGAAAATAAGCCAAAAGACGAGGATAAAGACAAAACCTCTGAAAAAGAACAGCAGCCACAGGAAACCGATGACGCAGAGCATACAAAAGAAGACGCGGATTTTGAAAGCGAGATAGAGAAGTCGGTCAAGGAGGCAAAGGAGGAGGAAAAGAAAAAAGCCGCTGACGAGACAAGGACAAGGG
>X301_European_Hare__coassemble_1410_pt1 | contig 12040 bp, 9 predicted proteins | sample X301_European_Hare__metabat2_low_PE_011 | metagenome-assembled genome bin X301_European_Hare
ATCACGATCATGGCGAGCCTTGCCCAGCAGGAAAGCCAGTCAATGAGCCAGAACATCAAACTGGGACTCCAGTACCGCTACCAGCAAGGTAAGGTGCAGGTCAATCACAATCGTTTCCTCGGATACACCAAGGATGACAACGGGCACCTGATCATTGATCCGGAACAGGCAGAAATCGTAAAGCGCATCTACCGGGAATACCTCGAAGGTTCCAGCATGGATAAGATCGCCGACGGGCTTATGGCTGACGACATCCTCACCGGCGCTGGCAAGACAAAATGGCACACCAGCACCATCAACAAGATTCTCCGCAACGAGAAATACATGGGTGACGCGCTGCTTCAAAAGACCTATACCACAGACTTCCTGACGAAAAAGCGGATCAAGAACAACGGCACCGTTCCTCAATACTATGTCGAGGGCGACCATGAAGCGATCATTCCAAAGGAGCTCTTTATGCAGGTGCAGGCAGAGCTTGTCCGAAGGCGGGTAGTTCATGTCAGTCCGACCGGAAAGAAACGCAGCTTCTCTTGCAATCATTGTTTTGCGCAGATGATTTTCTGCGGCGACTGCGGCGAGCTTTACCGACGCGTCCACTGGAACAACCACGGCTGCAAGTCCATCGTCTGGCGCTGTATCAGCCGCTTGGAACCGACCTCGGCTGAAAAGAACTGCACCAACAGGACGGTAAACGAGCTCCTGCTGCAAGAGATCACGGTCAAGGCCATTAACCAGATTCTCACCGAGCGGGACGTCTTCCTGAAAACCTTACAGCAGAACATCGCCAAGGCCGTGGTCAACGCTGACACCCTCTCACCGGACGGCATTCAGGCAAGGCTTGAGGAACTGCAAAAAGAGCTCATCAAGAAGGCAAATAACAAACAGGACTATGACGCCATCGCCGATGAGATTTTCCGGCTGCGCGACCAAAAGGAACAATCCGAGCTCGACAGCCACCACAGGGAAGAAGCCATGAACCGCATCAAGGAGCTGCAGGATTTCATCTCCGGGCAAGAAACCGACATCACAGAGTTTGATGAGGCTCTGGTCAAAAAACTCATCGAGAAGATCAACGTCTTCGCCGACCACTTCACCGTGGAATTCAAGTCAGGCATCACAATTGATATCGAAGCATAAGACAAGGCTCCCTTACTACCAATGATGGTAATGTGGGAGCCTTTCTCTATATTTATTCTGCTTTATCTATTGGCAAATAGAAGATTTTACCGTCTTTTGAAATCAGTTGCACATCCTCGTCGTACAGTTCACTGTTATCCTGCGGATATTCAATAGATTTCGCTGACGCTTGAGCCACTATCATGTCCACTGTTTTTTCGTCAATCGCCCTGAAATTAAGTTCGTCGTTAAATAATCCGGGAAGAAAATGAATAACACCATCGAAGCCAGCTCTTTTACGCCTGATTTCATCGGTATCAATGCCTAATCGTTTTACGGATGTCTGATGCCACCCAGTCAATAATGCTTGAGTATCTTCCACCTGCTTTGTGTATGTTGGCAATAGCGCTACACATTGCTCTCTTGATACAGCCCCCATATGAAGCGTATACCTCAAGTCGGAAATCTTATACAGAACATCAAGTAATGCTTTCTGGTACGTATACCAGTTTTGCGCCTCTTTTAATTCCTTTTCATAGGCTGCATAATCCAGATCGTTTTTCTTTGAATAGCCAGCCAATGTTAAATTGGCCTGACCAAGCAACTGCGTGCATTCTTCTTCCAGACTATCGAGCTGTGCAATCTTTGACAGCCTCAATTCATCATTCTCAAGGATCTCTACTTGAAAATCAGCAATTTTCTTAACATGAGCAACGAGCGAAAAAACTCGGCTTCGAAACTCGTTGTCTTGGAAATTAGATATTTTAGATATACCATCGCTGATTTCACCCAATTCCGCATTTATCTGCGTCATGTAATACTGCCCGACAACCATTGACGCAACTCCTATAGCTGCCGCTGCAGTGTTTGCTACTACAGCAGTTCCTTTTTGAGCTTGAACTGCCACAAGATTTGCATGACCTTGAATTCCATCAGCACCGCGATAAAATCCTCGAACCGCTCCTTCCATAGCCTGAGAATTGGTAAGCTTAGCACCAGCCGGAATTATGGCACGATACAATACTTCGTTTCCCGCTTTTGCAGCTTGGACTGCATTTGTCCCAGCTACACCAGCTTGCGCCAATCCGGGAACAAGATTATTCACCCGTGCCAGAACTTTACTATCAGTTATCTCTACCAGCCTACTCTCTTCCGGTATTGCTTCTGCAGGGAGCATTTCCATCTGAATAACAAGTTCATTGAGCTTTTGATCTGACTGAGATAATTCGCTGGTTTGTTTTGTAATTATCGTACCGCTATCCTCATCAGATTTATCCTCACCTTCGGGCGAACTCACTCTTTTTCCCCTATAAATTAGCAAAGCAGCAATGGCCACCACTGCCACAATGCATATTCCAACGACAACATACTCCATTTTCGAAGTTCCTCCTTTTACTGTTCTATAATAGAAACAGTAAATTTTGCGAACATATCAAGTCGTTCCAGCCTTGACATCTATCTCGCAGCCACAACTCCCCAACATCTAACTCGGCAACTCAACATAGTGACATCTATCAAGGCAACTCAACTCTCACACTTTTGAGCCGGATTGCCCTTGGATAAATTACCGAGAAGCGTTTTGCCTGTCCGATGCCAAATTTGCTCGATTGCCCGAAAACCGCAGTATTAGCGGACTTTCGCGGCTATTTCCCTTCGGCTCTTGACATCAAACATACCGTCTCCACATGCCCCGTCTGCGGAAACATATCACACCCACGCGCCCGCATTAACTCATACCCTCTCCCGCACAAATACCTCAAATCCCTCGCCAGCGTCGCGCTGTCGCAGGACACATACACCACCCGCTCAGGCGCCATCTTCACAATCGTCTCCAAGCACGCCTCATCGCACCCCTTCCGCGGCGGATCCACGCACACGACATCGGCGCGCAGCTTTTCCGCTTCATACAGTCTCGGCAGCACCTCCTCCGCGCCGCCGACAAAAAACTCCGCATTCGTTATCCCATTGCGCCGAGCATTCTCCCTCGCGTCTGCTATCGCCTGCCCCACAATCTCTATGCCATAGACCTTCGCCGCCCGCTTTGCCATGCAAAGGCTTATTGTCCCTATGCCACAATACAAATCCCACACCGTTTCCGTACCCGTGAGTCCCGCATATTCAAGCGCAAGCCCATACAGCTTCTGCGTCTGCACAGGATTTACCTGAAAAAACGAAAGCGGGGAAATTGAAAAGCTTATGCCGCATATGACATCGCTTATCGTATCGCGCCCCCAAATCGTGCGGCACTCCTTTCCCATGATTACATTTGTATTTTCCTTATTTATGCTGACGCAAATGCTTGTCATGCCTTCAACCCTTGCCAGCCTGTCCGCAAGTATATCAGCCTTTGGCAGCTTATCGCCATTGATAACAAGACACACCATAAGCTCGCCCGTCGCAAAGCCCTTGCGTATCAGCACATGGCGCAAAAGCCCGATGCCCGATGCCTCATCATATGCCGATACCTTAAATTCCTCCATATAGCCAAGAATAATTTCAAGTATCTCCTTATTTTCCGCGACGCCCAGCGCGCAGTCAGTATTCGGCACAATAGCATGTGTCCGTCCCGCATAAAAACCCGCGACAGGCTTGCCGCTTTTGTCCGTTCCAATCGGAAACTGCGCCTTATTGCGGTAATTGTAAGGATTTGCCATTCCCATGACAGGCTCCATTATCCGGTCTATAAGCTCGCTTGAAAATCCGCCGATGCGCGTCAGATTATTTTTTATCTTATTTTCCTTAAATTTAAGCTGAGCCACATAATCAAGCGCCTGTATCTGGCAGCCGCCGCATTGCCTGTGATATGCGCATCTTGGCGTTGTGCGCACAGGCGATGGAGTGACAAGCTTCATAAGCCTTGCATATGCGTAATTCTTTTTGACCTTCATCACCTTTGCCTCGACTCTGTCGCCTATTACGGCATCCTTTATGAAAAAGGTAAAATTCTCCACCTTGCCGATTCCCTCTCCGCTGCTGCCCATATCAATAATATCAGTTGTTATGTAATCATCTTTTTTATATTCCAAAGCGCTCCCCCGCAATCCCTAAATTATCCTAAACAGCAAAGACAGCCCCCACAGCTGTCTTTTCCAAATGCATCAGTCGCATAAATCGCTCTTTATCAAATTCGAGTCAAAAAGCTTGTTAAAGCCAAGCCACCCGCTTTCCTGTGTACCGTTCAGTATCTCCGTAAAGGTTTCAAGCTTAGCGTCCGTATTATCCGCAAAATTAAGCGCCGCCGCCTCAATAATGGCAGGCTTTTTGGGCGAGCCGAACTCATACTCGCCATGGTGCGACAGTATGCAGTGCTTTAACTCCATCGCAAGCATAGGCGGAAAGCCCTTTATATCCTTAATCTTCTCTCCTATCATCTCGGCTCCGATAACTATATGCCCCAAAAACTGTCCCTCGTCCGTGTAATTATTTACTGGAAATGCGCTGATTTCCCTTGTTTTGCCTATGTCATGGCAGATTGCGGCAGTGATAAGCAAGTCGCGCTTAAGCATTGGATATGCCGTACAGTAATATTCGCAAAGCTTTGTCACTCCAAGCGTGTGCTCCAGAAGTCCGCCTATAAAGCCGTGGTGTACTGTCTTTGCAGCGGAGGATTTTTTAAATATTTTGATAAACTCCTTATCCTCCACAAAAAAGCTCTCCAGCAGCTTTTTTAAATATGTATTTTGAACGCTTGCGACAATCTGCCCCAGCTCGTCAAACATCTCGTTAATATTTTTGGAGCTTACAGGCATGTATTCCTTTTCATCATATTCGCCCTCCGCGCATCTGCGCACGCGCTTGATATTCACCTGCAGCGCCCCGTTAAAGCTTGTGACGTCACCGTACACCTCTATATAATCAAACGCCTCAAATTCGGCAATTCCCACATTATTCGGATCCCATATTTTGGCGTCGATTGTGCCTGTCTTATCCTGCAAAATCACGTTGTCGTAGTTCTTCCCGTTTTTTGTCACCGCAGAGCTTTTGTATTTACAGAAATAAATGTCAAATACCCTGTCGCCGTCTTTGTAATCCTTAATATACTTCATTTTCTTCTCTCCAATTCCACACTAAATTTACTGCTGCTCCATTACATCAGGCTGCAGGGCAGGTTCCGCCGTAAACTGCATTTTCTGATAGTCGTCAAGGCTCTCGCGGAACACCGATATCACCAGATTTCGGTCAATCTGAGCCTTGAGCAGCGCCTCCATATAATCCGAAGCGTTTCTTATCTCCCGTGTCCCCACCTGCACTATTATGTCGCCCCTTTGTATTCCGCTCAACATTGCGGGAGAATCCATGTCTATGTCAACTATATACGCACCCTGCGGAAGTCCAAGTTCATTGCGCACCTCGCTTGAAATATCCTGCACGTAAATGCCCAGATATGGAATATCCTCTCCATTTGAAAGCTTGCTTATCGTGTCCATAAGCTCTGATATCCTCACTGCCGACAAAAGATTCTTTGTGTCCGCATTGTTGTAGCTGTTGTCTATAATGCCGATTACGTCTCCCGACACATTTACCAGCACGCCGCTTGGCTTTTCGCTTGCATAAATGTCTGTGGTTATGAGCCTGTATTCACTGTCCGCCAGCGAAACGGGAGTGCCGTTTGACGTGACAATCCCATAGCACACATTGTCCTTATATCCGAAAAGATTTCCTATCGCAATAACAGGCATTCCAGTGCCTCCAGAACTGTTTGCGCTGTCAAGAGTGGCTGCCGATACTGCGCCGAGCGTGGCGCTGTCAATATACTTCAAATCAACCGCCAATATTGATAAATCCGTGTTGGCGTCAAATTTCTTTATCGAGGCATCTGCGTCAGAACCGTTGCAGAATCTTATCTTAATCCTTTCCGCGTCTTCAAGCTGATCCTTTTTGGTGAGTATCAAAAGCTCCCTGTTGTTATTCGCTATAATCACGCCCGCCGCGCTGCCCTCGCTTTGATAGGGATTATTAAACCAGTCTACGTCTGTGCGGACCGCTGTCACTGTCACCATGCTTGCCGAAACCTTGCGGTAAACATCATACAGCTCGTCATACTGAGTCTGGTATGCCTGCAGCGGCACTATCACGTCTTCCTGCTCCGATTCATCTCCGCTTTCAGCGTCTGCGGGCATCATTGTTTCCAAGCCTGCATCTGTCTGCTGCGTATCTGCCCCGTCTGCCTGCAATGCTTCATGCGCATCTGGCTGCGGCTGTGATGCGCCTGACTGCTGTTCCTCCACTGGGCGCTGTTCCTCGTCTGACTGTGTCGTGCTTTCCGTCAGCATATCCTCGGGAAGCATTTCGTCCTGCTCCTGCGGAAAGGCAACCGTGTTGGATTCCTCCTCGGGGTACAGCCAGTTGCTGAGCATAGGCTCAAGCAGCAAAAAGGCAAGGCAGGCAACCGCGCCGAACAGCAGCGCCGACGCCGCCGTTATAATGGTTCTCTGTAAAAGCTTTTTCTTATTTATGGGGCGTTCCTTTATCCTCTCCTGCAGAAATTCATAATCACTGGCTGCAATCTGCTCTGCGCCCTGTTGTTTATTTTCCTGTTTTTTTGTTTCGTTATCGTTCATATTCTTAAATTTATTCCTCACCTGCGATGTTTAGACAGTATTTTTCATATTTTCAGTATATCCGATGCTTTTATCTGTGTAAAGCCTATCGTATGCTTTTTCACACAGCAACAGCACCCTTAGATAAGCCCCAACCCATCTAAAGGTGCTTTCAATTAAAATCTAAAATCGCTTAAATTTTAAGCTATCGTAACAAGCTCATACTCCCTCGAGCCAAATCCAATCCCGCTCGCCGCCTCGATTGTGAGCACTCCGTTGCGGCTTTCTATTCTTTCTATCAGGTGGTCACGCCCTTTGTCATCTTTTGCGGCATAAACTAAATCTAAGCACGCCTGGTCAATTGCTATCGGATCAAGCGATATTAAAATGCCTATATCCTTCATGCATGGATCCTCCGCCACTGCGCAGCAATCACAGTCTACAGACATGTTTTTCATGACATTGACATACACCGCATTGCCCTTAAAATACTCAACAACAGACGATGCAGCGTCTGCCATTGACCGCAGGAATGAGTCGTGGTCCGCGCTCCACATTTCATCAGGTTTGCCCGCTCCGTGAATATAGGCTTTCCCATATGATGACGCTATGCCTATCGAAAGCTGTTTAAGTGCTCCGCCGTAACCGCCCATCGGATGCCCCTTAAAATGTGAAAGGACAAGGAGTGAATCATAATTTTTTAAATTTTTTCCCACATAATTTTTCTTAATCTGCCTGCCGTTCGGTATGCTAAGCTCAAGGTCAGGTCCTTCCGCGTCTAGCAAATCTACCTTAAAATAATCATTCCAGCCGTGAACCTTCAAGGTTTTTAAATGCTTTTTTGTGGTATTGCGCTCACCGTCGTAGGCTGTATTGCACTCCACCACAGTGCCGCCCACATAGTCAACAACGGGCTTCCAAAAGTCAGGGCGCAGGAAATTCTGGTTGCCCACCTCTCCTGAATGAACCTTTACCGCGACATTGCCGGTCAGCTCCTTGCCAAGCGTCTTGTACAGCTCCAATACTTTTTCGGGCGTGATAGTCCTTGAAAAATATACCTTTGATTTCATAGCGCTGTTCTCCTGTTCTTCTACTTTTCAATCTCCCTAATCAGGTTTACCATCTCAATAGCTCCTGTCGCGCAGTCAAAGCCCTTGTTGCCCGCCTTTGTGCCTGCGCGCTCTATTGCCTGCTCTATCGTGTCCGTAGTGAGCACCCCAAACATGACAGGCATGTCATTTTGCAGGGAAACTGCCGCGATACCCTTTGACACTTCATTGCACACATAATCGTAATGTGACGTGCTGCCGCGTATTACCGCGCCAAGACATATTATCGCGTCGTATTTTCTGCTTTTTGCCATTTTTGAAGCAATCACAGGTATTTCAAACGCGCCCGGCACCCATGCGACTTCAATGTTCTCGTCCGGAACCTCGTGGCGGCGCAGCCCGTCAATCGCCCCGCTGAGCAGCTTTGAGGTTATAAATTCGTTGAACCTTGCGGCAACTATTCCGATTTTAATGTCCTTCCCCTGAGCGGCATAATTTCCTTCATAAATTTTCATGCTTTTCCCTCCTAAAATAAAATTAAGCATTTTCAAAACTATATTTAACAACGCAAAATCCGGGCGGCTTATAACGCCTTACGCAACCGCGTAAATATATAAAATTTTTACAGGATATTAGATTATTCCAGCTTTAAATAATGCCCCATCTTAGCCTGCTTTGTCTGCAGATAAAATCTGTCAAAGCGGTTTGCCTTTATCTCGATTGGCACGCGCTCGACAATCTCCATGCCATAATCCGAAAGCTGATATACCTTGTCGGGATTATTCGTCATAAGGCGCAGCGTCTTTACGCCTAAATCCTGCAGAATCTGCGCACCGATATAATATTCGCGCAAATCCTCCCCAAATCCAAGCGCAATGTTTGCCTCTACTGTATCCATGCCTTTGCTCTGCAGCTCATAAGCGCGCAGCTTGTTCAGAAGCCCGATGCCCCTGCCCTCCTGCCGCATATAAAGCAGAATTCCCCTGCCCTCTGCCTCAATCATCTGCATTGCCTTTTCCAGCTGTTCGCCGCAGTCGCAGCGCTCCGAGTGAAATACGTCGCCCGTCAGGCATTCCGAGTGAACGCGGCAAAGCACGTTTTCCCCGTCGCCGATTTCGCCCTTCACAAGCGCAACATGGTGCTCGCCGTTTAAGAGATTTCTGTAGCCGTATGCCCTGAACTCTCCGTATGCCGTAGGCAGCTGCGGGCTTGCGACGCATTCTATAAGGCGGTCATGCTTTTTCCTGTAATCCTGCAGTGACTTGATGGTTATAAATTTAAGTCCAAACTTCTGCGCAAGCTCTTTTAAAGCCTCCATTCTCAGCATCTGCCCGTCGCCGCCCATAATCTCACAGCACAGGCCGCAGCGCTCCAGACCTGCAAGGCGCATCAAATCAACTGTCGCCTCCGTATGCCCGTTACGCTCCAGCACGCCGTTTTTCCTTGCAAGCAGCGGAAACATATGTCCCGGCCTGCGGAAATCCTCGGGCTTTGAAGCCGCGTCAACAACCTTTCTCGCCGTAATGCCGCGCTCACAGGCGGATATGCCCGTAGTGGTGTCTTTATAGTCTATGGATACCGTAAAAGCTGTTTCGTGATTGTCAGTGTTATCGCTCACCATTTGAGGAAGATGAAGCCTTGCGCAGATTTCTTCACTCATAGGCATGCATATGAGTCCTTTTCCGTTTGCCGCCATAAAGTTGACGTTTTCCGTAGTGGCAAACTGAGCGGCGCATATAAAATCACCCTCGTTTTCCCTGTCCTCGTCATCTGACACGACAATTATTTTCCCGTTTTTCAAATCCTCCAACGCCTCGGGAATTGTGCTAAATTCAAACATTTTCTCCTCATTTCCGCCGCCTGCGCGGCTATTGTTTTTGCTGCCGCAAGGTCAAACCAAATAGCCGTGCCGAGCCAGAAAGCCCTTATCAATCCTGCTTTGCGGCATTGGCGCTTCGCCCGCCCTGTCAAGCAGCAGCTTTTCCACATACTTCCCTATTATGTCATTTTCAAGGTTTACTATATCGCCCGCGGCACGCATTGCAAGCGTTGTCTGACCGATAGTGTGCGGTATTATTGACACGGCAAAATCCGTCCTGCCCGCGCAGGCAACTGTAAGGCTTATCCCGTCGACCGCGATTGAGCCCTTTTCAACAATGTAATGCATGAGCTTTTCGTCCGCGCCTATGGTGTACCATACGGCGTTGTCATCTTTTTCAATTTTCAAAATCCTGCCCGTGCCGTCAATGTGCCCCGATACTATATGCCCTCCAAAACGCCCGTCTGCCGCCATAGCGCGTTCGAGGTTCACCGGAGAGCCTGCCTTTAACGCGGCAAGTGATGAGCGGTCCAGAGATTCGTGCATTACATCAGCCGTAAAGCTGTCCCTGGAAATGCTTGCTGCGGTAAGGCATAAGCCGTTTACTGCCACGCTGTCACCGGGTTTTAAGTCAGACATTATGGCTTTTGCGCCGATTGTAAGCCGCTTTGATTTTACTCCGTTTTTTATGGCATTTATATGTCCTATTTCCTCGATTATCCCCGTAAACAACCGTATGCCACCTCACTTTCAAGCAGTATGTCCTCTCCTATTTTTGTGACACTTGTGTCAGTTAATCTTATGCACTCATTTACCTCGTCTATTCCCTTGCCTTCGACAGGCGTTTTGGCGTCTGCCCCGCCGAAAAGCTTGGGCGCGATATATGCCTGCACGCGGTTTACTATGCCGCTTTTCAGGGCGGAAAAGCTGAGCGTGCCGCCGCCTTCCAGAATTACGCTGTCAATTCCCATTTCACCGAGCTTTTGCGCCAGAACAGCCAAGTCTATATGATTGTCCTTTTGCGGAAGGACTGTAAGCTCAATGCCCTTTTCTATGTACAGTCTTTGTTTTTCGCTGTCTGCGCACGATGTAGCGATAATCGTCCTTATGTCCTTTGCCGTCATTGCTATGCGGCTTTCGAGCGGAGTCCTCAGATTTGTGTCGCAGATTATTCTTATGGGGTTTCTGCCCGTCCTGCCGTCTGACAGTCTGCATGTTAACTCGGGATTATCAGCTATAACCGTGCCTACGCCCGCCATAACCGCCATATATCTGTTCCTGTCCTCATGCACCCTCTGGCGCGCCGCCTCTCCTGTTATCCATTTTGATTTGCCTGTGGAGGTAGCGATTTTCCCGTCGGTTGTCATGGCGTATTTTAGCGTGACGTACGGCTCTTTTGTGCTTATATAGTGGAAAAATATAAAGTTCAGCGCATCACATTCTTCCTTTAAAAATTCGGTCACAACCTCTATTCCCGCAGCTTTAAGCAGCTTAATGCCTTTTCCTGCGACAAGCGGATTGGGATCATTTGAACCGACTACCACACGCGCAAAACCGTTTTCTATGATTGCGTCCGTGCAGGGAGGAGTCTTGCCGTGGTGGCAGCAGGGCTCGAGCGTGACGTATATGGTGCTGCCTTTTAGCTCGTCAGCGCTGTATTTTTCAAGGAAATGCTTTATCGCGTTTCTCTCCGCATGAAGCCCGCCAAACCGCTCATGCCAGCCTTCGGCTAATATCTGACCTTTTTTTACGATTACCGCGCCTACAAGCGGATTGGGATTTACCGCGCCGGTGCCGCGCTTGGCAAGCTCTATGGCGCGCCGCATAAATGTGACATCAGTGTCGTTTTTTGGATTGTCTGTCATTGGTGCTCCTTTCCAGTCATTCAGGAAACAGACGCGGGCAAAGCTTTATTCATTACATACGCTTTATCGGGGTTTTACAATAGGAAAATATTATGCAGGTTTGCTATTGTCATGAATAAAAATCCCTGAATTATTTCTATAATTCAGGGATTTGTCTTTTCGCCCATATGCGCTGGTGGTAATAATATAATAAACATGACAACGCAGCTTTTATGCTGCTGAATGTCTGCGCAAATATCTTCTCTCGTCCAGACTATACTGTCGGCTTTGGAATTGCACCAAATCATGCCTTGCGGCTCGTGGGCTGTACCACCGATAGGGACTTTCACCCTTCCCTGAAGATTTATATTGTTTTCTTTAGATAATTATAACTCATTGCAATGCGTTATACAAGGGGTTTTTTAATTATATTTTTCATATTTTGGGATTCTTTTCTTTCCCTCTTGCCAGGCTTCTTTTTCTTTGCTATACTTTTGTTTATCTCGGAAGAATATCTTTAGAATGGATCAGGGTGCGAAAGGAAATGGTAAAAGCGATAAAATTTTTACTTTTGATTATCTTAGTGTTTATATTATACGTTGTAGGCGGGACGATACTGTCATACAGGCGGCAGCCGTCCATAAGCCCGGAGTATCAGGCTGATTTTCGCGC